>OLLZ01000756.1_pt1 | contig 13517 bp, 10 predicted proteins | sample 1604661 | NCBI WGS metagenome assembly OLLZ01 (sample SAMEA104055726, study PRJEB20765) | soil metagenome | biome: Arctic tundra; feature: Polygonal ground; material: soil | place: USA | collected 2011-09 | depth 0-0.5 m | reverse complement strand
GGCCGCGAAGGCGAGCGGCGTGTCGATCGTGACCGGAGACACGAAGGTCGTCGACCGGGGCAAGGGAGACGGTCTCTTCATTAACGTCAGCGGGATCGGACTCGTCCCGCCGGGCGTCGTGATCTCCCCGCGCAGAGCCCGCCCAGGTGACCGCGTCCTCGTGAGCGGCCCGATCGCGGTCCACGGCGTGGCGATCCTTTCCGTCCGGGAGGGGCTCCGGTTCGAGACAACCCTGAAGACCGACTCGGCCCCGTTGAATGGGATGGTCGAGGCGCTTCTCGCGGCCGCCGGGGACGCCGTCCACGTGCTGCGCGACCCGACCCGCGGCGGCGTCGCCACGACCCTGAACGAGATCGCTCGCCAGGGGAACGTCGGGATCCGGCTCGAAGAGGCGGCTATCCCGGTCGATGAGGAGGTCCGCGGCGCCTGCGAGATCCTCGGCCTCGACCCGCTCTATGTCGCCAACGAGGGGAAGTGCCTCGTCCTCGTCGACCCGGCCTCGGCCGACGCTGCGCTGGCGGCGCTCCGCGCGCACCCGCTGGGAGTGCGGGCGGCCATGATCGGCGAGGTCACCGGCGACCATCCGGGAAAGGTCTTCCTGAAGAGCCGCATCGGGGGCCAGCGAATGCTCGACCTCCTGACCGGCGAGCAGCTCCCCCGCATCTGCTGAGCGGACCGCCCGGGTAGAATCGCTCCGGCCCCGAGGAACTCTCCGAACGGAGGAGGAGCCGGAAAAACGTGCCTCACCCCAGGATCATCGTCACGGGCGCGTCGGGAATCGTTGGCCGGTACCTCCTGGCGGAGATGAAGGAGGAGTACCGGATCGAATGCATCGCGCGCCGCTCCCAGGCCCGGTGCGGCGCCCCGGTACATCAGAACATCGGATGGCACCAGGTGGACATCGGGGAAAGGGCCGACCTCGCAGCGGTCTTCCGCCGGATCCGGTCCGAGGGACCGGTCCACACCGTGGTCCACCTCGCGGAGCACTACGACTTCACCGGCGACGATCATCCTGAGTACTACCGGACGAACGTCGACGGCCTCAGGAACACGCTCGACCTCTCGCACGAGATCGGCATCTCGCGCTTCGTCTTCTCCAGCTCCGTCGCAGCCTGCGAGCTCCCCCCGCCCGGCAGCGCACTCGATGAAACGTCCCCGCCGGATGGAGAACACGTCTACGCCCGGACGAAGCGGCTCGGGGAGCGGATGCTCGAGGACTACCGGAGCGCCTTTCCGTCCGTCATCGTCCGCTTCGCCGCGATGTTCTCGGATTGGTGCGAGTACCCCCCCTTGTTCCTGTTCCTCGAGACGTGGCTGTCGAACGCGTGGAACCGGGGCCTACTGGGCGGCAAGGGGCTCTCGGCCATTCCGTATCTCCACGTCCGGGACGCCGCCTCGTTCCTCCGGACCGTTCTCGAGAACCCCGACCGGACGCTCCCCGGAGACGTCCTGATCGCGAGCCCGGACGGAGCGACGAGCCACAGGGATCTCTTCTCGATCGCAACCCTCAACTGGTTCGGCCGACGGAGGACCCCGTTCCTGTTGCCGAAAGTGCTCTGCCGTACCGGCATGTGGGCGCGGAATGTCGCCGGAGGCCTCCTGGGCGAGCGTCCCTTCGAGCGCGCCTGGATGGCGAAGACCATCGACCGAGCGATGACGATCGATGCCAGAAAGACGCGAGAGAAGCTCGGCTGGTCGCCTCGCTCGCGGCTCGAGCTCCTCCGCCGCCTCCCTTTCCTCATCGAGAACAAAAAGACCGATCCCCTCGAGTGGAACCGGCTGAATCGGGCCGCGATGAAGGAGGTCCACGTCCCCGCGAACCTCCTGCTCTACCGCCTGATGGAGGAGCACGAAAACGAGATCATCGAGGAATACTCGAAGGCCCTCCTCGGTCCGAAGGGGCGGGAGAAGCTGCCGTCGTACCAGCGGGTCAGCGCTGACGACCTTGAGTGGGACCTCCGAGTGGTCCTCCGGAACCTGATGAGCTCCGTCCGGACGCGGGAGAAGGGGATCGTCGTGGCCTACTGCCGCGAGCTCGCCCAAAGGCGGTCGGCCCAGGGCTTCCGCGGCGACGAGCTGTGCGGCGCCCTCGAGTTCCTCAACCTCACCTGCTTCCGGGTCCTCCGGCGCGACCCGCGGACCAACGGCCTCCGGCAGCTGATGCTCGACCACATCACGATGAACCTGCGATTCGGGTGCGACCAGGCGCAAGAGGTCTTCGACGCGTACCAGGCGGCCGAGGAGCGCCGCGTGAGGCGGGAGACGCTCCCGGGGATCTTCTGACCGCTCGCGGAACTCACCCCTTCAAATCCGCGGGGCGGGCGCGCTTGCCCGAAAGACGCTCCTCCAGGCCGGCGCACCAAGCATCGAGCCCCGCACCCGTCTTCGAGGAGACCTCGAAGACCGTCCCGCCCGGACGCAGCGTGGCAAGCTCGCTCCGGACCGCGCCGAGGTCGAACTCGACGAACGGCAGGAGGTCGGTCTTCGTGATCACAGTGACCTCCGCCTTCGAGAAGATGGCCGGGTATTTGAAGGGCTTGTCGTCGCCTTCAGTCACCGAGAGGAGGGCCACCTTGAAGTCTTCCCCGAGGTCGTAGGAGGTCGGGCAGATCAGGTTCCCGACGTTCTCGATGAAAAGGATGTCGAGGCCGGCGAACTGCTCCCCCTCGTCGTCGAGGGCGCTCACGATCTGGCGGGCGTCGAGGTGGCACGCCCCTCCCGTCAGGATCTGCCGGGCCGGGATGCCCGCCTTCCGCAGCCGCTCCGCATCCCGCTCGGTCGCGATGTCGCCGTCCAGGCCGCCCAGCCGGAAGCGATCCTTCATCTTTCGGATCGTCCCCTCGAGGAGCGTCGTCTTCCCCGAGCCCGGCGAGGAGATGATGTTGACGACGAGGGTTCCGGAGTCCCGGAACGCCGTGCGGAGACGTGCGGCCGCCGCCTCGTTCGCCTCCAGGATCTTCTTCCGGACGTCGACCTGGGTCATGGCGCCTCCTGGGTGATGTCGACGTGGAGGACATCAAGCTCGTCGCCTCCCTCGATCCGGAGAGGGAGGTCGCAGCGCGGGCAAAGGCGGAGCCAGGTTCCCGGGGCACGCTCGGCCACCTCGCCGCACGTCTCGCAGAGCTGCCGGGCGGGGCGCCAGTCCACCTCCAGCCGCGACCCGGCGTCCGGGCCGCCGGTCGTGATCGCCTCCCACGCGAACGCCAGGAGGGCCGGCTCGATCGCCGAGAGCTCTCCGACAGCCACCGTGACAGACGTCAGCCGGCCGCCTCCATTGGCATCTGCCGCCTCGCGGCTGATGCGGTGAATCTCCTGGATCACCCCCATCTCGTGCACAACCTGGGGATCTTAAGCCGGTTCCTATCCCGGGTCGCCCGTCAGCACCTCGCGGACAGGCTGTCGATCAGGGCCACGGCCAAGGCGACCGCCGGGCCGAGGCCCTCCTCGACGGCGGGAGACAGGCCGACGCCGGTGTCGACCCGCTCGGGCTCGACGCCGACAACCGCCACCTCGGCCGGCAGGTCGCCCAGGAGCGCGGCTGCGCGGAGGATCTCCAGGGCGCTCCCCTCGTGCGGGGACATTCCCTCGGGCGCGCGGACCCTCCCGACCTCGTCCGGCGAGAAGACGCGCGCGGAGCCGGGCGCCCCCCCGCTCCGGACGGCGTCCAGGATGACCAGGGCCTTCCGCCCTTCCAGGTGGCCGATCAACGACAGGCCGAGGGTGCCGCCGTCCATCAGCTCGACCCTCCCGCCCCAGCGCGCGACCCGTTCCGACAGCTCACCGACGAGGCGCACCCCGACGCCGTCGTCCCCGAGCAGGATGTTCCCGACGCCTAGAACCAGCACCGGGGCCACGCTGGCCCACTCGCCCCCGCCCGGGCTCCCCCTCAGCTCAGCCAGCTCTCGTGGTCCAGGTCCCCCTCCTTGTAGAACTTCTCGCCGGACACCATCGAGCCGACGAGGCCGTTCCTATACTGGAGCCCGTCATAGAAGACGATGTAGACGTGGAGGATCGCGAAGACGACGAATCCCCATGCGAAGAGGTGGTGGAACATCCTCGCCGACATCGAGCCGCCCAGGAGAGGGAGGATCCAGCCGAAGAGCCGGTCGACCCGCCCGCCCGGGTTCGATTCCGAATAGAGGGCGAGGCCGGTGAAGATCTGCGCCCACCCGAGCCCGATGACGAAGAGCGTGTAGGCGAGGCCGCCGAGGGCGTTGTGGCCCAGATGGATGTGTCCCCGCCCGAGCCTCAGGTAGTCGCCGGCCTGCCGGCCGAGGTCGCTCCACCACTGGCCCTTCCAGATCATCGGGAACCCCGACCGCGCGTAGTTGTTCCCCATGTAGAACCAGTAGATCCGCCAGAGGAAGCTGACGAGGAAGATGAACGCCGCGGAGAAGTGGACCATCCGGACCGTTCCCATGACGTTGTTGCCGAACGCCTCGCCGGCCGGCGCCATGACCGGGCTGGCGATGTAGAGGCCGCTTGAGAAGAGCGTTGCCACCGAAAGGGCGTTGACCCAATGGAAGATCCGGATGGGCCACTGCCAGACGTAACGGCGGCGGTAGTACCGGTGGCTGTACCGCTCCATGTCGGCCGGATCGTGTGCTCGGATCAGGCTGGCCATCGTCGCCTCCTATCCGATGACGATCTCGGAAAGCGTTTGCCCGTCGGGGCCCAGGACGTGCGACGCGCACGCCAGACACGGGTCGAATGAGTGGATGGTCCGGAGGATCTCGACGGGCCGCTGCGGGTCGGCCATCGGCGTCCCGATCAGGGCCGCCTCGTAGGCACCCGGCTGTCCCTTGGCGTCTCGAGGGGACGCGTTCCAGGTGGACGGGACGACGATCTGGTACGAGGCGATCTTCTCGTCCTGGATCTTCACCCAGTGGGCCAGGGCGCCGCGGGGCGCCTCGGTGAAGCCGACCCCCTTCGACTCCTTCGGCCAGCTCGATGGCTCCCATTTCTCGGTGTTCGCCGTGGCTGTGTCGCCGGCTTTCAAGTTCGCGACCAGGCGCTCGAACTCCTCCTTGAGCCAGCGGACCGCGAGGCGCGACTCGAGCCCGCGCGCGGCGGTCCGGCCGAGCGTGGAGAAGAGCGCCGTGGCGGGGACGTTCAGGCGGCCGAGCGCCTCGGTGACGACGTCTTTGTATTCCGTCTTCCCGCTGGCGAATCCGACGAGCATCCGCGCGAGCGGGCCGACCTCCATGGCATTCCCCTTCCAGCGGGGCGCCTTGAGCCACGTATAGGCCCCCTTCTCGTCGAGCTGCTGGTAGGGGGGCTTCGGGCCGGTGTAGTTCGCCTTCGTCACGCCGTCCCACGGGTGGAGCGACGCCTTGGGGTCCGGGTACTCGTACCACGAGTGCGAGATCTCCTCCTGGACCTGCTTGGCGTCGGCCAGGTCGACCGGCAGGACCTCGGCGAGGTTCTTGTTCAGGATCGCGCCCCGCGGGAAGCGGAACGACGCCACGTCGTCCACGTTCGTTTTCGACACGTCGCCGTAGACGAGGTAGTTCCCGAGCCCGCCTCCCCATTTCGTCCACTCCGGGTAGAAGGAGGCGATGGCGAGGAGGTCCGGGTAGTAGAGGTTCTCGACGATCCCCGTCGCCTCGTCGATCAGCGAGCGGATCATGTTGAGCCGCTCCATGTTGATCGCGTTGTCGCTCTGCATGTCGATCGCGCATGCCATGCCACCGACGAGGTAGTTCGGGTGGGGATTCTTCCCGCCGAAAATCGTGTGGATCTTGATGATCTCTTTCTGCCAGCGGAGCGCCTCGAGATAGTGCGCCACCGCCATCAGGTTCGCCTCGGGCGGGAGCTTGTACGCCGGATGGCCCCAGTAGGCGTTCTGGAAGATCCCGAGCTGCCCCGACTCGACGAACTTCTTCAGCGTGCCGGCGATATCGGAGAAGTAGCCCGGCGTCGCCTTGGGCCAGTGGGGGGAGACCTTCTGGGCTAGCTCGGCGGTCGCCTTCGGGTCGGCCTTGAGCGCCGAGACGACGTCGACCCAGTCGAGAGCGTGCAGGTGGTAGAAGTGGATCACGTGGTCCTGCACGTACTGCGTGAGGAACATGATGTTCCGGATGATCTCGGCGTTCGCCGGGACCCGGATCTTCAGGGCGTTCTCGACGCAGCGGACCGACGCGAGCGCGTGGACGGTGGTGCAGACGCCGCAGATCCGCTCGGCGAATGCCCACGCGTCCCGGGGGTCCCGCCCCTGGAGGATCAGCTCCAGCCCGCGCCACATCGTCCCCGAGGAGAGCGCGTCCTTGATCACCCCCTTCTCGTCGAGGATCGCTTCGATACGGAGATGACCCTCGATGCGGGTCACCGGATCAACGACAACTCTTTGCTGCTGTGCCATCGCCGTCTCTCCTTACTCCGAATCCCGCGACGCGCCCGGCCCCTCGGGCGGCTTCTTGTCCACTGCATTCCGGACGAGGTGTGAGCCGAAATGGGCCGCCACCCCGACGCCCGCCAACACGGCGGCTGTCTTGCCGATCCGGTCGGGGGTCGACTCGACCCCCGGGAGCGGGACGTTCGCCAGCCGCTGGTAGAAGGGACCGTTGTCCCAGAAGTTCGCCTCGCTGCAGCCGATGCAGCCATGCCCCGATCCGATCGGGAACGAGACGCCGTTGTTCCACTTGATCGTGGGGCACGAGTTGTAGGTCATCGGGCCGCGGCACCCCATCTTGTAGAGGCACCACCCCTTCCGCGCCCCGTCGTCGTCCCACTTCTCCACGAACTGTCCCGCGTCGAAGAACGACCGGCGGTAGCACTTGTCGTGGATCCGCTGGGCGTAAAACATCTTCGGGCGGCCAAGGCGGTCGAGATCGGGAAGCCGGTCGAAGGTGAGGACGTAGGTCAGGACGCCCGTCATCACCTCGGCGATCGGCGGGCAGCCAGGCACGTTGATGATCGGCTTGTTCTTGATGATCTCGTGCACCGGCTTGGCGCCGGTCGGGTTCGGGTGGGCCGCCTGGACGCAGCCGTTGGAGGCGCACGAGCCCCAGGCCACGACGGCCATGGCGCCCTCTGCGGTCTCCTTTAGGATGTTCAGGAAGGTGTCGCCGCCAACGGTGCAGTAGACCCCGCCATCCTTCGTGGGGGCGTTCCCCTCGACGGCCAGGATGTACTTTCCCGCGTATTCCTTCATGATCTTCTTCCGGATCGCCTCGCACTGGGCGCCGGCAGCCGCCTGGAGCGTGTCGTCGTAGTCGAGCGACACCAGGTTCAGGACGACGTCCTGCGCGATTGGGTGCGACGAGCGGATGAACGACTCGCTGCAGCAGGTGCACTCGAGGCCGTGGAGCCAGATCACCGGGATCCGGGGCTTGGTCTCCATCGCCTCGACCACCTTCGGCACCAGCGAGGCCGGGAGGCCCAGGGCCGCGGCCGTCATCGAGCAGAACCGGACGAACGTCCTGCGATCGACGCCATGCGCCTTCAGCAGCCCATACGTGGTGGGTCGGTCGAAATCCCCCATCGCGGCCTCCTTCAGGAACGTCCTTATTCCGAGTTGTTGCAGGATCATGACGAACGCGCCAGCCCGGATCTATCGTCTATTTGATCCATACCGACTGATACAAACGAATCACTTGCTCGGGGCGAACCTGCCAAAAAGAAAAAGCGATCAGCGACCGGCGGGGACCTTCGGCAGATGCGTCATCGCCTCCTCGACGGCGTGGTCCGGATACTCATAGTCCTCCAGGAGCCCGTGGTGGAAGCTCTCGTAAGCGGTCATGTCGAAGTGGCCGTGGCCAGAGAGGTTGAACGCGATCACCTTCTTCTGGCCCGACTCCCGGCACTGGATCGCCTCGTCAATGGCCGCCCGGATCGCGTGCGCCGACTCGGGCGCCGGGATGATCCCCTCGGTCTTCGAGAAGAGGACCGCGGCCTCGAACGTCTCCAGCTGCCGCGCCGAGCGGGCCACGACGTCGCCATGGTTGACGAGGGCGCTCACGGAGGGCGCCATCCCGTGATAGCGGAGGCCGCCGGCGTGGATCCCGGGCGGGATGAACGTGTGGCCGAGCGTGTACATCTTGACGATGGGGGCCGTAGCGGCCGTGTCGCCGTAGTCGAAGGTGTACTTCCCCTTGGTCAGCGTCGGGCAGGAGGCCGGCTCGACGGCCACGATCTTCGTCTTCTTCCCTTCCGTCAGGTTCTTGTGGACGAACGGGAAGGCGAAGCCGGCGAAATTGGAGCCGCCGCCGGCGCAGGCGATGACGACGTCCGGGTATTCCCCCGCCATCTCCATCTGCTCGAGCGCCTCGAGGCCGATCACCGTCTGGTGCATCATGACGTGCCCCAAGACCGACCCGAGGCTGTATTTCTTCGTCCCGCCGCTCGTCACTGCCACCTCGACGGCTTCCGAGATCGCGATGCCGAGCGAGCCCGGCGACTCCGGGTCTTCCTCGAGGACCCGCTTCCCAAAGTGGGTCCGGTCGGTCGGGCTCGGGAAGACGTGGGCGTCGAAGTTCTCCATGATGATCCGGCGGTACGGCTTCTGGTGGTAGGAGATCTTCACCATGAAGATCTCGAGCGACAGCCCGAAGAAGTTGCAGGCCATCGCCAGGGCCGAGCCCCACTGCCCCGCCCCCGTCTCGGTCGTCAGCGCCTTCGTCCCGGCCTCCTTATTGTAGAAAGCCTGGGCCACGGCCGTGTTCGGCTTGTGGGACCCGACCGGGCTGACGGTCTCGTTCTTGTAGTAGATGTGCGCAGGCGTGCCAAGCGCCTTCTCGAGGCGGACCGCCCGGTGCATCGGCGTTGGCCGCCACATCCGGTAGATCTCGCGGACCGGCTCCGGGATCTCCACCCATCGGTCCTGGCAGACCTCCTGCATCACGATGTTCATCGGGAAGAGGACCCCGAGGAAGTCTGGGGTCACCGGCTGCATCGTCCCGGGGTGGAGCACCGGCGTCGGCGGCACCGGCATGTCGGCATTGATGTTGTACCAGGCCTTCGGGAGACGGGACTGGTCCAGCTGGAAGCGGGTGCGATCGCTCATCGTTTCTCCCCTCGTCTCGGAATGCGCGAGACGATAGCGCGCCACGGGGACGTCGCGCCAGGGGGAAGATCGGGGCCCCAAAGGGGCGCTCTCAGCGAAGCACGGGAGTCTCCGCGGAAGCCGTCCACGATCGGTCGGGCCGCCAGCGGGAGACCCAGCCCGGGATCTCCTCGCCCGGCATGGGCCGGGCGATTCCGAACCCCTGCGCCAGCTCGCATCCGAGCCTTAGGAGCGCACACCCGTGGGCCGGCGTGGCGACCCCTTCCGCGACGACCTCCTTCCGAAAGATCGCGGCCATGCTGAGAATCCCCTGGACGATGGCCAGGTCCTCGCGGTCCTCCAGCATGCCGCGCACGAACCCCTGGTCGATCTTCACGACATCGACCGGGAGCCTCTTGAGGTAGGAGAGCGACGAGTAACCCGTCCCAAAGTCGTCGAGGCAGAAGCGGACTCCCATTTCCCGGCAGCGCGCCATCACCCCCTGGACGACCCCAACGTCCTCCAGGGCCGTGGTCTCGAGGATCTCGAGCTCGAGGTGGTCCGGCGCCACGGACGGGTGGCGCGAGAGGGCGCCGCGGATGACCTCCAAGAACCTCGGGTGCTGGATCTGGCGGGCAGCGACATTGACCGAGATCCTCAGGTCGAGGCCACCAGCCTTCCATTCCTCGGCACGGCCCAATGCCTCGTCGAGGGCCCAGCTCCCGATCTCGATGATGACGTCGGTCCCCTCGATGGCCGGCAGGAACTCGCCGGGCGCCTTCGGCTCGGCCCCGGGTCCATGCCAGCGGAGTAGCGCTTCGACACCCACCACGCTGCCGCTGCGCATGTGGACCGCTGGCTGGTACACGAGGCGGAACTGGTGGTCGCGAAACCCGGCAGCGATCCGCTCGACCTCGCCGTCGTCCGGGCGGAACGCACGGACCAGGTTCCGGTCGAAGAACCGGAAGCCGTTCCGGCCGTGCTCCTTCGCGTGGTACATCGCCACGTCGGCGTGCCGGAGGAGCGTGTCACCGTTGACCTCGTCTTCTGGATAGAGCGCGGCCCCGATGCTCGCCGTCACCGAGACGGTCGCCTCTCCGACCGGGATCGGCTGGCGGAACATCTCGAGCAGGCGGTCGACGGCGGCCGTGACCTCCGCGCGGCCGCTCACCTGCGCCAGGAGGAAAACGAACTCGTCGCCTCCCATCCGGGCCACCGTGTCCCCCCCACGGACGGCGCCTGCCAGACGCCATGCCATCTCCTTTAGGAACTCGTCGCCGCGGTCGTGCCCATACCGGTCGTTCACCTCTTTAAACCCGTCCAGGTCGACGAAGAGCACGGCAAACGAGTGACCGTGGCGCTCGGCCGAGGCGATCGCCTGCGCGAGTCGGTCCTCCAGGAGGCTCCGGTTGGGGAGGCCCGTCAGGCCATCGTGAAACGCGAGGTGCTCGATCCTCCGCTCCACGGCCCGCCGCTCCGTGACATCCTCGTATGCCCCGAGGACCCCTACGACGTTCCCGGCCGCGTCGTGGAGCGGGACCTTGCTCGTCTCGATCCAGGTCAGCTCGCCGTCCGCCATCAGCTGCGTCTCGAGGAATCGCAGCTTCGGCTTCCCGCTCTCGATCACCTCTCGGTCGACGCGGCGGTACGCCTCCGCGTCCCCATCCTTCCCAGGGAAGTCGAAGTCGGTCTTTCCCACGGCTTCTACCGGCGACGAGAGCCCGACCGCCGCCGCAAAATTGCGGTTGCACCCGAGGTAGACCGACTCGCGGTCCTTCCAGAAGACGTGCTGGGGGATCGTGTCGAGGACCAGGCGAAGCATCTGCCGGGACTCGTGCAGGGCGTCCGACGCGGCCCTCCGTTCCGTCACGTCGAATCCGACGGCGAGGAGCTTCTCCGCCCGCCCCGCTACCGTCTCCCCAATCAGACCCGTCCACTGGAGGAACTGGCCGTTCACCGAGGAAATCCGTCCCGTAAGGTCCATCTCGACGAGGACGGCCGCGTTGTCTATGGCCCGCCGCTGCTCGGACAAGGCCGTCAGGAGCCGTCCGATCCGCTCCCCCGTCGCGTTGAACGCCTTCGCCGTCTGCCGGAGCTCCGGAGAGATTCCTGGTGCGACGTCGACGTGGGCCTCGTACTCGCCCGACTCGAACCGCCGGGCCGCGCCCTCGAGCTGGAGGAGTGCCCGGAGGTTTCCCCGGAGGGGTCCCCACGTCAGGCCCAGGATCACCGCGACGAAGACGAGAGACACGCCGATCTGGACCAGGGAGGCGCGGAAGAGCCGGTTCTGCGCCGGAACCGCGTCGATCTCGAGCGTCAGGACGCCGTAGCGCACACCGCCGAGCCGCACCTCCTTCGTGATCGTCCCCGCCTTCAGCGGTGGGAAAGTCCGGACGATCCACGCGGGCACGGCGTTGTGCTCGAACCGGTTCGTCGCCCGGAGGGTCTTCCCGCCGGCGTCCTGGAACTCGACGGTCTCGATGTCCTGCCGATCGGCGCACGCCGTCAGCGCTGCCTGGATCGCCGCGTAGTCGCCGATCACGGCCTGCTCCGCCACCGTCCGTTCGATCAGCGCCAGGCTCGACCGGCCGTTCTCCGCCAGCTCCTGCCGGAGGTCAGCCGCGCGGGATGAGAGCGACAGGTGCAGGAACCCGGCCGTGAGCGCCGTGAAGGCGGCGACCAGAAGAATCCCCACACGCTTCCGAAAACTGAGCGAGGCCCGGAAGGAACCCAGGAACGGCTTCATCGGCCTCACTCCTTCACGAGCGTGCCCCTGAAGAAACGCCGGTACGGCTCGTACTCCGCGTCGCGGGCCTCGACGAACCCCACCGGAGCGGCCAGCCCGAGCCCTTCCGCGACCGAAGCCAGGGTCGCCCGCCCCTCCTTTGACGCGTTCATCCCGACGAAGGCGTTCCGGACGGCGGCGACGACGTCGGGAGGGACCGTCGGAGCCGCCATGACGCAGAGGTCCGGGAAGACCTCTGATGCCCAGATCACCCGAACGTCGAGCTTCGTCCGCCGGGCGTAGTCGCGCAGGATCCCGCTGTTGACCGCGGCGGCGTCCACGCTCCCCGCCGCGAGCTGGGCGAGCGCCCCTTCCTGGTTCCCCGCGAAGACCGGGCGGACGGCGAGCCTCGCCCGCAGGATCGCGTCCATGGGGAGCCAGTACCCTACGAACGCCTCGCGCGCCGGGAAAGCCACCGTCTTCCCGGCGAGATCGGCCATCGTCTGGGCCGCCGAACCCCCCAGCACAACGAGGTTCCCCTGGATCCCGGCGTTGTCGGGGCGCGCGATCACCCGGTACCCGAGCCGAACCCGCTCCGGCGTGAAGAGGTGGTTCGTGTAGACGAAGGCGAGCTCCCCACGCACCGCCATCTGGGTCGTCTCGGGGGCAGTCTTGCCCATCACAAGCCTGAGGGGGACCCCGCTCGTCCGGCCGACGAACTCGAGGATGGGGTTCCAGTACTCTGCCGTGAGGGCGATGCTGCGCTGGTTGAGAACGCCGAACGGCCGAGGGGCCGGTCCATCGCCATGGACTGCGCGGCCTCCCGGGGCCGCCAGCAGGCAGCCGCAGAGGATGGCGAGAGACCCGGTCCTCATCGACCGCACCCGGCCCCCCTTTTCGGCCAGACGTCGGATCACCGCGCCCCTTCTCCCTCCGGCCGTCCCCGCCAGGAGTCCCAGGCCATGTAGGCGACCAGGACGAGGTACGCGACGATCGCGAGCCGCTCGCCACCCACCCCTTCGCCATTGTGGAACGAGTACGAGAGGGGACCGAGGCTCACCTTGGTCCCGAGGAACTTCAGGAGCGCCGCCACCACGCCCATCACGGCCCCGCCGGCTATGAACCCGGACGCGATCAGGGTCCCGCGCTGGTTCCGAGCCGACTTGAGCGGTTCGTCGAAGCCCGCGGATCTCGCCACCAGGTGCGCCACGAGGCCGCCAACCAGGAGCGGCGTGTTCAGCTCGAGCGGAATGTACATGCCGAGCGCGAAAGCAAGCGCCGGCACGCCGATCATCTGCATCGTCATCGCCATCAGGGCGCCCACGCCATAGAGGAGCCAGGGAACCGGCTCGTGAGACATCAGGGTCTGGATCACCGCCGCCATCGCGTTGGCCTGGGGCGCGACCAGGACGTCCTTGGCCGGGTGGACCGCGGACGGGACGAACCCGTAGGCCTGGTCGAGGAGCAGGATCACCGACCCGACGGTCAGGGCCGCGGCGAGCGTCCCGATCAGCTTCGACCGCTGCTGGACCGCCGGGGTCGACCCGATCCAGTACCCGATCTTCAGGTCCGTGACGAGGCCCCCCGCCATCGAGAGCGAGGTGCAGACGACGCCGCCGATCAGGAGGGCCGCCAACATTCCCTCGCGCCCGGACAGCCCGGCTTCCACCAGGAAGAGCGACGTCAGGATCAGCGTCATCAGCGTCATGCCGGAGATCGGGTTCGTGCCGACGACCGCGATGGCCCGCGCCGCCACGCTCGTGAAGAGGAACGAGATGACCAGGACGACGCCGAGGGCGATCAGCGATT
>OLLZ01000862.1_pt1 | contig 13848 bp, 9 predicted proteins | sample 1604661 | NCBI WGS metagenome assembly OLLZ01 (sample SAMEA104055726, study PRJEB20765) | soil metagenome | biome: Arctic tundra; feature: Polygonal ground; material: soil | place: USA | collected 2011-09 | depth 0-0.5 m | reverse complement strand
AGGACGAAGAGCGACCTCGTCGACGAGGAGACCGGAGCGCTCGTGGACGATGAGGTCCGGGAGCTCGTAAAGGGGACGTTCCTGGAGGCGGCGCCCATCGTTCCCGTCTCCTCTGTGACGGGCGACGGGATCCCCGCGCTCAGGGCCGCACTGGCGGAGACGGGCCATAGGCTGCCGAGTCACGACCCGGGAGCCCGCGCCGTCCGCCTCTTCATCGACCGCGTCTTTACTGTGCGGGGCTTCGGCCCCGTCGTCACGGGGACCCTCGACGGAGGCCGGATCGCTGCCGACGACCGGCTGGTGCTGTGGCCCGGTGGGCAGACGGTCCGTGTCCGCCGCGTGGAGGTCCACGGGGCCGAGCGAAAGGAGGCCTTCGCCGGAGAGCGGACGAGCCTGAACCTGGCGGGGGTCGAACGGGAGGAGCTGGTTCGAGGACAGGTCCTCGCGGGCGAGGGCGTCCTCGTCCCGTCGTCGATCCTGACGGCCGAGGTCCAGCTCCTCCCATCGGTGGCCGCGCCGCTCTCCCACGGCACCCGCGTTCGCGTCCACCATGGAACCGCAGACGTCGGCGCCCGGCTCTCTGTCGTCACGCCGGCGGGCCGGCTCGACGCCGTTCGTACCGTCGCTCCCGGCGAGACGGTCTGCGTCCAGCTCCTTTGCGAGGTGCCGATCGCCGCCCTCCGCGGCGACCGTTTCATCCTCCGGCGACCCTCTCCGGTGGAGACGCTCGGGGGGGGACGGGTCCTGGACACCGGGCGGCGGCGGATCACAAGGAAGACGGCCCCCCGCCAGGAGGTCCTGGAGCTCCTCGCGCGTGGCTCCGACGAGGCGATAGCGACGCTCTTCCTGGAGGAGGAAGGGGCACGGGGACTCGACCCCGGCCCCTTTGCCAGACGGCTTGGCGTTCCAGAGGCCCGAGGCAGGTCACTGGCCGACGGGCTCGTCGCCGACGGGAAGGCGCTTCGACTCGCGGGAGGGACCCTCGTTTCGTCGGCGACGTTGTCACGAATGGCCGAGCGGGCCGCCGCCGTCCTCGCCGAGCACCGCCGCTCAGGCGCTCCGTCGCCGTTCCTGTCGCGAAGCGAATTTCTTGAGCGGTTCGGTCGCGGCCTCTCTTCTCCGCTTCAAGACGGCTGGCTGACGCTTCTGGCTGCCGGCGGGAAGCTGGCGCTCGCCGCGGATCAGGTCGGCCCGCCCGGCGCAAAGGGAGGGCAGGTGGCCGAGGCGGTCAGCCCGTTCGCGGCGCGAGTCGAGGAGGCCTATCGGAAGGACCTCTTCGACCCGCCCAGGAGCCTCGATCTGGCGAAGGCGATTGGCACGAAGCCGCAGGTCGTGGAGGGGCTGGTCGGCCACCTCCTGAAGATCGGCGCTCTTCTCCGCCTCTCTCCCGAGGTGATCGTCCACCGCGACACCGTCGCCGGCGCCGAGGCGAAGCTCGCGGCCGTCCGCGGCCAGACGCTCGGCGTCGCGGCGTTCCGCGACCTCCTCGGCCTCACGCGGAAGAACTTGATCCCGCTCCTCGAGCACTTCGACCGCGTGAAACGGACGCGGCGGACTGGGGACTCCCGCGTGGTTCTCTAGGAGCGACCGGCCTCGATCCGTCCCAGGAGGCGGAGCATCCCGTCCAGGATCGTCAGGGGGTGCGGCGGGCAGCCAGGGACGAAGAGGTCGACCGGGACTGCCCCTATGACCCCGTCGTGCTGGTCGGGCAGGCCGGCGTATGGCCCGCCCGAGATGGCGCACGCCCCTAGGGCGATGACGATTCGGGGATCTGGGACGGCAGCCCAGGTTTTCTCGAGGGCAAGGCGCATGTTCTCGGTCACCGGGCCGGTCACCAGGATCCCGTCGGCATGTCGCGGAGAGGCGACGACCTGGATCCCAAATCGCCCGATGTCCCACCCGATCGTGGAGAGGACGTTCACGTCCGCCTCGCAGGCGCTGCAACCGCCGGCGCTGACCTGTCTCAGCTTCAGAGACCGCCCGAAGAGCTGCAGGAGTTTCTCGTCGAGGGCGTTCGCCAGGACGAGCTCCCGTTCCCCGGTGATGAGGTCGTCGCGGGTCCGGGTCGCCATCCGGTAGTCCCTCGAGTAACGGATCGCTCCTTCGGGACAGCTCCGCTCGCATTCCGGGCAGAAGAGGCAGCGACCGAGGTCGACCGTGACGGAAGGGCCGATCGAGATGGCGTCCGTGGGGCAAACCTCGGCGCACTCGCGGCATCCCTTCGGGCACTTCGACGCGTCGACGGTCGGGACCCCCCGGAAGGTGGCCGGCAACTCGGGAGCAGGCCCGTCCGGCCATAACATCGTCCGGTGTCCCTGGTGGAAGCGGGCCTTCAGGGTTCGGATCATCGGCCCCCCCTCACAGGTCGTGCCCGCAGTATGAAAGGTTGAAGCTCTTGTTGCAGAGCGGGAAGTCCGAGATCTGACCTTCCCGGAGCGCGAGCGCCAGCCCGAACCAGTTGTGGAACGAGGGGTCGGTCACCTTGTATCGCACGAACCGCCCATCGGAACCCGTGAGGGCCACGTGACAGATCTCGCCGCGCCACCCTTCCGTCATCGACACGGCCAGGCTCTCCGGCGCCAGCGCCCCGACCGGGGCCCGGGCCGGCCCCTCCGGCAGTGTCGCCAGCCGCTCGAGGACGAAGGGGACCGATTGCTGGATCTCCGCCCACCGGACCATCGCTCGGCCCTGGACGTCGCCCGTTTCGGCCGTGGCCGGCTGGAACCCGACGTCACGGTAGACGCCGGCCGGATGGTCCCGCCGGACGTCGCGGGCCAGGCCGGAGGCGCGAGCCGCCGGTCCCACCAGGCCGATCTCCCGCGCGTCCTTCTCGGTGACGACCCCCGTCCCTTCGAAACGGGCCATGACCGTGGAGGTCTTAAAGAGGAGTTCGGCCGCCTCGCGTACCTCGTCGCGTGCCGTCTCCAGCCTCTTCCGGAGGTCGTTCGCGCCCTCCGAATCGAGGTCGAACGCCGTTCCCCCCGGCCGGACGAGCCCCCGCCCAAACCGGTTTCCGCAGAGGAGCGCGGTCATGTTCAGAAAGTCGCCTCGGATCCGGCCGCAGAAGGACATCGTAGGGAGATAGCCGACGTCCCCGGCGAGCGCCCCCATGTCGCCGGTGTGGTTCGCGAGCCTCTCCAGCTCAAGGGCGATGCCGCGAAGCGCCTCAGCTCTCGGGGAAGGTTGGATCCCGGCGAGCCTCTCCAGAGCCTGGCAGTAGGCGACCGTATGGCCGATCGTGGTGTCGCCGGCGAGGGTCTCCATCCACGGGATCGTCCGCTTCCCGGGTCCTCCGACGAGCGCCGCCTCGATCCCGCGATGCTGGTAGCCAAGAGCGATCTCGAGGTGGAAGACCTCCTCGCCGTGGCACTGGAACCTGAAATGGCCCGGCTCGATCACGCCTGCGTGCACGGGGCCTACCGCCACCTCATGTACCTCATCGCCCTCGACGCGAAAGAAGTTCGTCACGCCGGGGACGATCGGCTCCGAGTCGGCCCTGCCCCACGCGTCGCGGCCCTTCCGCCAGGAGCGTTGGAACCGGACCGGCTTCAGCCACGGGTGGCCCTTGGGCCGGATGCCGAGCTGCTCCGCCATCTCCCGCTCAAACAGATGCGCTTCTGGGCAGAGAGGCGTCAACGCAGGGTAATCGTCCTCCTCGAGCCGGCACCTCCCGACGAGCAGGTGCCCGTCCGCGTCGTCCGCAAGGACCACGATGAGGACCACTTCCTCGGGGCGCTTACCCGGGAGGCCGAAGAGCGAGGCGATCCGCCGCCCGTTCCCGACCTCCTCGAGGATCCCGCCGCGGAACAGCTCGAAGCTCTGCTCGGGGACGGTTGAGAGCGGGACCGCCTCCGGGTTCCGGATCTTCGTGAACGTCCCGCTCACGGATGACCTCCGAAGCTGGCCGCGGCCCGCTCCAGCAGGCTGCGGAGCGGAGCCGGGATCCAGAGCCCCAGCAGGAGGACCAGAGCCATCGAGAGGACGATGGGGCCCGTCGTCCGGAGCGTGTCGCGGAACGGGGTCGACTTCGCCTCGTCCGAAGGCTCTCCCTGGACGGCCGAGAGGACGGTCCCGCCCATGCCGATGAAGATGATGCCGAGCAGGACGAGAAACGCCGTCGCCACCTTCCAGTGTCCGAGGGAAAAAGCGGCATTCAGGATGGTGAACTCGCTGACGAAAGGAGCGAAGGGGGGTGAGCCGGTGATGGCGAAGAAGCCCGCCAGGAACAGGCTCCCTGAGACGGGGAGGCGGGCGATGGCACCCGAGACCTCGTCGAGGTGCTTGCTCTTGTACGCGCGGTGGATGTTCGCGGCGGCCAGGAAGAGGACCCCTTTCGTCAGGCCGTTGTTGACCGAGTGGAGGATCGCGCCGTAGAGACCGGCCCCTCCGATCCCCACCCCGATCACGAGGATCCCCATGTGCTCTACGCTGGAGTAGGCGAGCATCCGCTTCAGATCCCGCTGGCGGACGACGAAGACGGCGGCCACCGCCATCGAGGTCAGGCCGAACAGGATCAGGAGCTCTCGCGCAAAGACTCCCTCGCCGCCGGCGTCCACGATCCGGTAGACCCGCAGGAGGGCGAGGAAGGCGCAGTTCGTGAGGCCTCCGGCCAGCAGCGCCCCGACCATGCCCGGGGCCTCGCCGTATGCGTCCGGCTTCCAGGTGTGCATCGGCGCGAGCCCCATCTTCGTCCCGTAGCCGACGAGGAGGAGGACGAACCCCGCCCGGAGCCATGGCCGGGAGAAGCTGGCCGCGTGCTCGAGAAGCGTGGGGAAGAGGAGCGACGACTCGCCGACGCTCAGGTAGGCCGAGTAGGCGAGGAAGAGCGACCCGAGTAGGGCCACCGCGATCCCGACCGACCCGATCATCAGGTACTTCCAGGTCGCCTCGAGCGAGTGGGCGGTCCGGTTGAAGTAGATCAGCGGCGCCGTGGCGAGCGTGGTCGCCTCCATGGCGACCCACATCAGCCCCAGATGCTGAGAGAGGATGAGGAGCGACGTCATCGCGAGGAAGACCAGCATCCCCACGCAGACGATCCGGTTCGGGCGGTCGATCCGGACCTCGAGGTAGCCCGGGGCGTAGAGGGCGCAGATCAGGAACAGCGTGCTGACAATCCCGAGCGTCACCCCTCCGAGCGGGTCGAGCTGAAGCCAGACGCCGTAGGCGACCTTCTCCATGCCGGCCAGGGCGAGCAGGGTGAGGGCGAGATGGACCATCGCGACCACTGGCAGGAGGAGCGGGCGATGGCGGTCCGACGGGATACCCCACGCGACGGCCGCCGCCAGGAGGGGGACGAGGATCAGCGCCAGCGGCATCCCGTCAGTCCTTCAGGTCCGAGAGGAGGTGGGTGTCGAGCGAGGAGAACTCGCTCTGGATGTGGTTCAGGACGATCCCCATGATGAAGATGCCGGCGAAGAGGTCGAGCAGGACCCCCGCCTCGACGAGAAACGGCATCGCCTCGATCAGGAGGAGGCCGAAGACGAAGATCCCGTTCTCCAGCATCAGATAGCCGACGACCTGGCTGATGGCCTTTCTCCGGGTCGTCAGGACGAGGAAGCCCGAAAGGATCGTCGCGAGGGACGCCGGGACCAGGAGGCTCCCCGCGTGCTCCGGCGCGAGAGGCAGGCTCCCGGCGAAGAGGAGCGCGAGGCCGCTCCCGACCGCACAGAGGAAGAGGGAGGGGATGAAGCCGACGTACGGATTGACCTCCTGGCGGATCTTCACGTCGCGGATTGCCCGGAAGAGGAAGCCGGGAACGACGATTCCCTTGACGAGCGCGGCGCCGACCACCATCAGGATCGCGCGCCAGCCCGGCTCTCGGTGGACGAGGAGCGGGAGGACCGAGAGGAGCGCCCCCTGGACCGCTGCCGTGCGGATGCAGACGCGGAGCTCGCGGGTCCCCAGGATGACGAAGTTCGAGAGGATGATCAGAACGAGAATCAGGTCGGCAGACTGCGTCATCGTTCGTTCACCGGATCAAGAGGATCATGCCGAAGGCCGACAGGAGGCAGGCGGTGACGAGGAGCTGCGGGATGCGAATCAGGCGAAGCCGTGCGATGACCGACTCGACCACGCCTATCACGACGGCCAGGAGGAACATCCCCGAGAGGAAGGCGATCCAGTTGACCAGCGGTGCCGAGGCGCTGCACGGGACGACGATCCGGACGAGAAGCGCCCCAAGAACGAAAAGCTTCAGTGACGCGCCGTAGAGGATCAGTCCGAACGCGGGCCCGCTGTGGTCCAGGACCATCACTTCGTGGATCATCGTCAGCTCGAGGTGCGTGTTCGGGTCGTCGAACGGGATCCGGCTGTTCTCCGCCAGCAGGACGACGAACCACCCCGCGACTACCAGGATCAACGACGCGCCGGCGGTGATCCAGCCAGTCGTCCAGGGCGCCGAGAGCATCGACGAAAGGGAGAGCGTCCCTGAGATCCGGCACAGGACGAGGAGGCCGAAGAAGAGCGCCGGCTCGGCGAGGCAGGCGAAGCTGACCTCGCGCGCCGCCCCCATCCCCTCGAATGCCGATCCGGTGTCGAGCGCCGCGGCCGCGGTAAAGAATCGGGACAGCGCGAAAAGATAGGCGAACAGAACCAGGTCTCCCGAGAACGAGACGGGGGCATGGTTCCCGCCAAACGGGACGAGCAGCGAGGCCGCGAGAGGGGCGGCGACCGCGAGGACCGGACCGGCCAGGAAGACCCAGGTAGTAGTCGTGCTGAGGACCATCTCCTTCCGGACGAGCCGGAGCAGGTCGTACCAGGGTTGCAGGACCGGGGCGCCCGTCCGCCCAGCGAAGGCCGCCTTCGTCCGGCCAATCACGCCGAGGAGGAGCGGAGGCACGGTCAGGACGACGAGGATGTGGAGGACCGTTTCGAGCATTCCGCCCCTTTCCTAGACCTGGAACAGGAGGATGACAATCGTGAGGGCGACATAGAAAAGGTAGATCTGGATCTGGCCTTGCTGGACCCGCCGGCCCCAGCCCGCCAGCTTCGCTCCGGCCTGGAAGACGGGGATGAGGAGACGGTGGAGGACCGCGTCATTCACATGGCTCGCGAACCGGAAGGGCTTCGCGAACGGCCGCGAGAGCCGGTTCGCGGGGGTCACCGGCAGGAGAGCCCAGCGGAAGAGCCCGACCGTCCAGCCCGCGAAGGACGAGGACGTGTACTGCATCGTCGGACCCGGTGAAGCGTAGCCGCAGCCCCACGTGACGTCTCGCTTCGCATCCCGCGTGAGGCGACGGACGGCGATCGCGCTCGCCAAGAGCACGAGAGCTAGCCCGATCAGGAACGCGGACAGCGGACGGAGCGCCGCAGCCGCGGCGAGCGGCGGAAGCGGGAGGCGCGCCCCTGGGACCTGGGCTGCGGCCGAGATCGCGATCGCCTGGTCGAGGATCGGCGTGACGAGCAGCGGTACGAGACCGATGACGAAGCAGAGCGCCGCCAGAGTGGCCATCGGCACCCACATCGATGCCGGCTCATTCGCATCGCGGGGGGCCGACGTCCGCGACTCGCCGAGGAAGACGATGCCGAAGGCCTTCACGAAGCAGGCGACGGCGAGGGCGCCGATCAGCGCCAGGGCCGGCACTGCGAGCGAGCCCCACGGCCAGATGGAAGCCGCCGGCTTCCCGATCCCCTCGAGGAGCCCGAGGTAGAGGAACCACTCGCTCACGAAGCCGTTCAACGGCGGGAGGCCGCAGATCGCGACGGCGCCCACGAGGAAGCAGGCGCCGGAGATGGGAAGGACGCGGAGGAGCCCTCCCATCCTGTCCATCTCCCGGGTTCGGGAGGCGCGCACAACCGATCCAGCGCCTAGGAAGAGGAGCGACTTGAACAGCCCGTGATTGACCACGTGGAGCAGTGCGCCTCCAAACCCGAGAACCACCCATGCCGGGTTCCCCAGCGACCGGCCGACGAGCCCGAGCCCGAGACCGATCGCGATGATGCCGATGTTCTCCACGCTGTGGTAGGCGAGGAGCCTCTTCAGATCGTGCTGTCCCAGGGCGAACGCCACGCCAAGGACGCCGGAGACGACGCCAAGGAGAAGGACCGTCTCCCCCCACGCGCGCGGGGGGTCGGGGAAAAGGGACTGGACGCGGACGAGACCGTAGATCCCGCTCTTGATCATGACTCCCGACATCAGTGCCGACACGTGGCTCGGCGCAGCCGCGTGAGCGCCGGGGAGCCAGAAGTGGAGCGGCATCAGGCCCGCCTTGAGGCCGAACCCTGCCACGGCGAGCCAGAAGATCGCCGTTCCGGCCCCGGCGACCGCGAGCCCGACGGGCAGGTGACCGAAGGCGAAGGAGCCGGTCGACTGGAAGAGCAGGGCGACGAGCCCGAACAGGCAGAGCGTTCCCACGTGCGTCGCCAGGAGGTAGACGAGCCCAGCCCGTCGCGCCTTTGGTTCGTTCCACTCCGTCGAGATCAGGAAGAACGCCGCCAGGGCCATCACCTCCCACGCGCCGAGGAAGAGGAGGAAATTCCGGGCCACGAAGACGACGGTGAGAGCGCCGGTCAGGAGGCCATAGAAGACGCGGAGTTTCCTCCAGGAGGGATGAAGGGTCTCGGACCAGTAGACATCGCCATAGAAGGCTCCCGCCCCGGAGACGAGGAAGAGCGGACCCAGGAAGAGGGCGGAGAGCGGATCGACCCCGGCCTGGAAGGGACCGCCGGCGATGCCCCATGGGATTTCGACCGCTCCCCGCGAACCAGGGAGGAAGGCCAGGACCACTCCCGTCAGGCCCAGGAGCGCCGCGCTCCCCATCAGCCAGGTCTCGGGAGACGGCCCGTTCGGCCTCGGCCTTCTGAACAACGACGGGACTCCGCTCAGCGCTGCCAGGAGCGCCGCGACGAGGACGACACTCGTGCTCATTCCACCCACCTTTCGCGTACGGCGGGGCCGGCGAGGAGGCCGACGAGCGCCACCAGAATGTCGAGGAGGAAGGACGCCCCAACGAGGAGAGATGAAATCGTCAAGGTCTCAATCGGCGGGCGACCCTTTCAGGTTCTTTTTGAGGAGGCGCTTGGCCGACTCCTTCGCCCTCGCGATCTCGTACTCCGCGACGAGGTCGAGATTCATGTAGGCCCGCTGAGGGGTGCCGCCATCGAATGCCGGGGTGATCTTCCACCGTGCCGCCAGCGTCCGAACCCACGCCAGGATGAAGGGCTCGAACGAGGTCCCTGTCGGAATGATCCGCTCGACGGCACCGGCCGGAGAGACCTGCAGGATTGCGGAGAACCGGGACTTCAAGCGAATCGGCTCGAGCTTCCACGGGGTCTTCTTGAGTCCGGGAAGGAAATCGACGTCCTCGATCGAGATCACCCCCGGTTCCCTGTCGTCGGGCTCACGCGGGAAACGAAGGAGGCCCTCCTCGCCGACGGACTCGCGCAGGACCACCGGGATCGCGTCGTCCTTGCCAACGGGGACGGCCGAGAAGGAGGTGAAGACGGGCCTCTCGAGGTCGATGACGAGGTCCAGGACGTACGCGGCCCACGTCCGGACCGCCTTCCCGTCTTTCCGGGCCGGGTCGAGCACCCAGTGCGTCGCAATCTCGGTCGCCGCGGGGACGATCCCACGAAAAGGCGGATCGACGACCTCGGCCTGGACGACCTTCCCGGTCTCGTCCACCTTCAATGCGAAGAAGAGGGTCGCCTTGCCCCGGTAATTCTGGGCGGCGGGAACCTCGGTCAGCTTCGGCGGCCTCTCGAACGAGCGATAGAGGGGGTGGAAGGGAGCCACATCCGCCGACTCCATCCCCGGCGGGCCCGGGATCGTCTCCACAGTGACGGCGACATCCAGGACCCCGTCACCTTTTTTCCGTTCGGCCTGCTGCGCAAGCCCCGGAGTCGGCGAGGTGGCGAACAGGGTTCCCACGAGAGTTGCCGCAAGGCAGGCGGTGGACACAGGCCGGACCATTGGCCGGATTCTAGCGGCTCGGGCGGCTCATTTCGCGTCGGCCCAGTTTCGGCCCATCCCGATGTCCACGGTGAGCGGGACCGCGAGGGCCGCCGCACCCGCCATCGTGTCGCGCGTGAGGCGGCCGACGGTTGGCGCGTCCGCTTCGTCGCACTCTAGAACCAGCTCGTCGTGGACCTGAAGGAGAAGCCTGGCCGTAGGGACCGCCTCCGCGAGCCGCCCCTCGAGGACGACCATCGCCTTCTTGATCAGATCGGCCGCCGATCCCTGGAAGGGCGCGTTCATCGCCATCCTTTCGGCATTCGAGCGAATCGCGTGGTTGCGGTCGGAAAGCCCGGGAATCGGACGCTCCCGCCCGAAGATCGTCCGCGTTCGTCCGGTCGCGTGCGCCTCCGCGAGGATCTCATCGAGACACCCTTTGATCTTCGGGAACCGCCTGAAGTAGGCCGCTATGAACGCTTTCGCATCCGCCTGCGAGACTCCGAGCTGCCCAGCGAGGGCAAACGGGCCCATACCATAGAGGATCCCGAAGTTGATCGTCTTGGCTCCGCGCCGCTGGTCCGGCGAGACGAGGCCTGGGTCGATCCCGAAGATCTTCGCCGCCGTGGCCTGGTGAATGTCCTCGCCGCGGCGGAAGACGTCGATCAGCGCCTCGTCCCCAGAGAGGTGCGCCAGGATACGGAGCTCGATCTGCGAATAGTCGGCGGCCACGAGGAGGCGCCCCGGCGGCGCGACGAACGCGCGGCGGATCGACCGCCCCGCCTCGGTCCGAATCGGGATGTTCTGGAGATTCGGGTCGTTCGACGACAGCCGCCCCGTCGCCGCCACCGCCTGGTCGAACCGGGTGTGGACCCTGCCGTCGGCCGCGATGTGGCCTGGGAGAGCGTCGACGTAGGTTCCCTTGAGCTTCGAGATCTCCCGCCACTGGAGGACGAGGCCCGGAAGGGGACCGCTGTGCCGCGCCGCCAGCTCTTCGAGGACATCCGATCCGGTCGCGTACGCTTTCGTCTTCGCCGTCTTGCGGAGCACTGGATAACCGAGCTTCTCGAAGAGGACTCGTCCGAGCTGCTGGGCGGAGGCGACGTTGAAGGTCTCTCCGGCCGCGGTGTGAATCTCCGCCTCCAGGGTCCGAACTCGTCCATCGAACTCGCCGGACATCGACGAGAGCAGCGCCCGGTCGACCGCGATCCCGGTCCTCTCCATCCGCGCGAGCACCCCGATCAAGGGAAACTCGATCTCCTCGAGGATGCGATCGGCTGTCGACGCCCTCTCCTTCCACGAGGCCCGCAACCGGTCTGCAAGGAGGAGGGGAGTCCTCGCCCGGCTCGCCAGGTAGGTGAGCCCGCCGCCGGACTTCAGGAGGTCGAGGCTCTCGAAGGCGGCGGTTCCCGTGACGTCCTTGGGCGAGGGGACCGCCTCGGGAGGCAGACCGAGGATCTCCCTGGCGTCCCCGGCGAGATCGTGGGCGCGGAGTCCGGGGGCATCGACGTAGGCTCCCAGCATCGCGTCGAAGATCTTGCCCGGGAGGCGCAACCCCAGCTCGAGCGCCGCCAGGTAGACCTTCTTTAGCTCGTGCCCTTCCACGGTCACGTCCGGGAGAACGAGAAGCCTGCCGAGGGTTTCGCGGCCCCCCGCGTCCCCACCGGTCAAAGAGAACGCCCAGGCGGGCCCTTCGGGAACGGCAACGGCCGCGGCGAGCGGGATCGCCGGGAAGGGTCGCCCGGGCACCGACTCGACGTGGACGGCGAAACGCCCGCACCGCACCACCCGGTCCACGAGCCGCTCCAGGTCGGGGAGGGAAGAGACCCACGATGCGGTCTCGACGGATGGACGAGCGGGCGGAGCCGGCTCGCCGCCTGGCACAGCGTCGACGAGCAGCTCCTTTCGGAGGCGACTAAAGCCGAACTCCTCATAGAGGGAAGCGAGCCGCTGCGTCCGAGCGGTGTCGGGCGCCCGGACGCCGTACGCCGCCATCAGCGAGTTGACCGTCTCCCCTCCGGGCGCTGGGCAGTCCCGGCGGACGGTCGCGAGCTCGCGCGAGCGGAGCGCCTCGGAGCGCCCGTTCTCCAGGTACTCCCGCCGCTTCCCCTTCACCTCGGTAAGACGCGAGAGCAGCTCGTCGAGGGAGCCAAACTGGACGATCAGCTCCTTCGCCCCCTTTTCGCCGATTCCCGCGACGCCCGGGATGTTGTCAGAGGCGTCCCCCATCAGGGCGAGGACGTCGACGATCCGTTCGGGAGGGACGCCGAAGAGCTCGGTGACTCCTTTCGCGTCGAGGACGACTTCCTTCGTCGGGTGCCAGACGACGACCTGTTCCCCGCGAACGAGCTGGAAGAGGTCCTTGTCGGCCGAAGCGATCTCGACCTTCAGCCCAGCGCGGAACGCGCGCTCCGCGAGAGTCCCGATCAGGTCGTCCGCCTCGAAGCCCGGCTCCTCGACGACCGTGAGCCCCATCGCTTCGCATAGCCGCCTGGCGTCGGCGACCTGCGGGACGAGGTCCTCGGGCATAGGAGCCCGCTGGGCCTTGTAGTTCTCGTCCATCTCGTGACGGAACGTCTTCTCCTTCCGGTCGAAGGCGACCGCCACGGCGTGGGGCCGGCGTTCTGCGAGGAACTTACGCAGCATGTTCGTGAACCCGAAGGTCGCGTTCGTCGGCCGGCCTCCGGGACCGCTCAGTCCACGGATCGCGAAAAACGCGCGATAGAGGAACCCGGAGGCGTCGATCAGCGCGAGCGTCGGAGGAGCCGCCATAGGTGGAGTCTAGCGGCCTTCGCGTTACGTAGAATCGGTCCCAGGTGACCTGATGTCCGCCGTCTTCACGATCCCGTCCCCACCGCCGGTGACGAACAGGCAGCTCGCCTCCGCGCTGCTCGCCCTTTCAGCGGCCGAGAAGGGGGAGAGGCCCCGGACCGAGTTCCGGGCGGCCGCGTGGACGCTGCGGCAGCTTCCCGAGGAGCTCTTCGGCAGGAGGGTACGGCTGAGCGGCCTCCCGAACGTCTCCCCCCGGGCGGCCGACGCAATCGGCGCGTTCCTAGCGTGCGGCTCGGACGAGTCGGTAGAGGACCGCGTCATGGCCATCCTCGACCGGGCCGACCCGGCCCGCCACCGTAAGAGCGACTTTCTAACGTGTGCCGACGTGGATCGAATCCTGAAGGTGTCCCCAGTAGGGGCCGAGGCCGGCGGACGGCCCATATCGTCGACCGACATTCGCGGCGACCTCCACCTCCACACAAGCCGCTCCGACGGGAAGGTCTCTCTCGATAGCCTCCACCGGAGTCTCGCGGCCCGCGGCGACCGTTTCGCCCTCCTGACCGACCACGCCCGCGACTGCGCGGTGGCCGGGGGCCTCTTTCCGGGCGACTTCGGCGCGCAACGGCTGGAGGTCGATCAGCTGAACGCCCGGTCGGACGGTGAGTTTCGGATGTTCCTCGGTGCCGAGGCGAACATCGACGCGGACGGCGGCATCGACGTGACCCCCCGGTCGGTCCCGGTCCTCGACGCCGTGATCGCGTCGATCCACACTGAGCTCCGGAGCCACCGCGACCAGACCGAACGCCTCATCCGGGCAATCCGGACTCCCGGCGTGGCGATCCTCGGACACCCGAGGGGTCGACTCTACGACCTGCGGAGCGGTATCCGGGCCAGCTGGGAGCGCGTCTTCACCGTAGCGGCGGAGGAAGGGGTGGCGATCGAGCTGAATGGTTGTCCGGAACGGTGCGATCTCGACCCGAAGCTCGCAATCCTGGCCCGGGATGTCGGATGCCTCTTCTCCCTCGCCAGCGACGCGCACGCCCGGCACCACCTCGACTTCCTCCGCTTCTCGATCGCGATCGCGCGCCTTGCCGGGGTTTCGCCGGATCGTGTGGTGAATACCTTCTCGGCCGAACGGCTGGCCGACTGGCTCACGCGGCAGCGCGAACGGTGATTCCCTGGGCGCC
>OLLZ01000555.1_pt1 | contig 13855 bp, 6 predicted proteins | sample 1604661 | NCBI WGS metagenome assembly OLLZ01 (sample SAMEA104055726, study PRJEB20765) | soil metagenome | biome: Arctic tundra; feature: Polygonal ground; material: soil | place: USA | collected 2011-09 | depth 0-0.5 m | reverse complement strand
CCAGCCGGTGAGCGGTGGCGCGGTGATGATCAACGGTCGGGGCGGCGCCGGCCTCGCCTACTCGGGGACCGTCGACGGCTCCGGCCGCTATAGCATTGCAGGAGTCCAGAACGGGACCTACACCGTCGCCTACCGGGATACTGCGTCCGGGGGGGCGGGCGTCTCGAAGAGCGTCACGGTCTCCTCCGACACGACCATCGACCTGGACGTCCCGCAGGGCAGCATTGCCGGCCTCGTCGTCGAAGCCGGCACCAGCCTTCCGCTCGCGAACGTGATGGTCTCCGCCTCTCCCGCGAGCACGGAAGCCCAGGCGACTGGGGGAGGGCTAGGGGGCGGCGGGATGGGCCGCAACGCGAGCACCGACACCAACGGGACGTTCTCTCTGGAGTCTCTGAATCCCGCAGCGTTCAATGTCGTGGCCCGCCTGGCCGGCTATCTTTTCGACCCGAAGAGCGTCACGCTGGGTGGCTCCGAGACGCAACAGGTGACCCTCGAGGGGCGCCGATCGGACGGGATCGGCGTCCAAGCGAGCGACGGCTTGCTCGGCGTCCCTCTCCGTTCGCTTCAGGCCCGGGTGCAGAGCGGGACAGGGACCGTTTTCGTGGGGGGCGTCACGCTCGACAGCAACGGCCGCGGGGAGATCCCGTCGGTCCAGCCGGGAACCTACACGGTCGTCCTCGACGCGAACGGGTACGCCCCGGCGGTCCTCTCGCCGGTGAACGTCCCGTCCCAGACGCTCATCGTCGGGCTGACCCCCGGCGGGAACGTCGAGGTCCATGCCGGAGCGAAGACCCTGGCGGCGGGGACTGCCCAGGCCACGCTGCTGACCGCGAGCGGCGTCCCCTATCCCTTCACGGTCTTCGGCCAGGCGGGGCGCCTCGCCCTGAACTTCCCCGTCCGCCTCGTCCAGAACGTCGCCCCCGGCTCCTACACGCTCACGCTCGACTCTGGCGAGTCCCGGCCCTTCACGATCCAGGAAGGGGGAACGGCGGTCGTCACGTTCCCGTAGTCGGGACCTTAACGTTCGGCAGGTCGACGGTTTCTTGCCCGATGCCGTATAACCCGTGGGACAGGGTCTCGGGGAATGCGGTATGCGGAGGGGTCATGACACCGTTTCGAACGGCCTGTGCGGCGCTTGCAATACTCGGCGCTCTCGTCTCTCCCGCGGCTGTTGCTGAAGGGATCACCGGGCGCCTGATCCTGAATGACGGGCCTGCCTCCGGTGTGACGATCTCGGCGGTCCCCTTCGAAACGCCGCAGGAGGAGGCAAGGCGGGAGGCGAGGAAAGCGCCCGGACCTGGGCCGGCCGCCTCGACAAAGAGTGGCGCTGACGGGACCTTCTCCCTGGATCTTCCTGCTGCCCCGGCCGGCCGAGAGTATCGGCTCCATGTCGGAGGCGACGGGGTGATCCCCGGTTTCGTGCCTGGCGCCTACGACCCGGGCGAGAAGATCGACCTCGGCGACCTCTTCGTCGACAAGGGGGAGCCGCTCAGCGGACGGGTCCTCTTGCCGGAAGGCGTCCCGGCGACACAGGTGGAGGTCATCCTCTCCCCTCATGCAGGCTCGACGTCGAGCCCGGAGCCGGCTCCCGTGACCATGTACCCGGCCGCGGACGGTCGCTTTTCCTTCGACGCCGCCCACCCGACTGCGAATAGCCTCGTCGTTCGGGCGGACGGGTTCGTGGCTGCGCCTCTTTCGCGCCAGAAGGCCGGACCGGTCGAGAAGATCATTCGCCTCCAGTCGGTCGCGCCTCTGACCGGAGTCGTCCGGAAGAAGGACGGCGTCACGCCGGCGCCGGGCGCACTGGTCCGCGTGGAAGGGGACACCTCGTCCCGGTGGACGGAGACCGACGACTCCGGTTCATTCCGGATCACCTCGTCCCCTGCAACCGCTCGCCGCCTGGTGGCGGATGGAGGGAGCGACGGAGTCGCCGAGACCGTCGTCAAGCGCGGGACGAGCGCTAGCGCGGTCCTGACGCTCGGACCCGCCGCCTCCGTCAAAGGGCGGGTGATCGACAAGGCCACCAGGAAGACCCTGCCCCGGGTCCGGCTCACCGTCGAAGTGGCGGGCCGACTCTCGCTCGCCCGATCCCGTGCCGACGGCACGTTCGAAACCCCCGGACTCCTCGCTGGCAAGTACGCCGTCGCGTCGGACGATCCCAGGTACGTTCCGGCGAGACGGGGACCGTTCAGCGTGGTGGCGGGCGCCACACTGAAGGTCGACATCGCCCTGGTGGCAGGCGCGTCCATCTCGGGCCGAGTCGTCGACGAGATGGGAGAACCGGTCGCGCAGGCGAAGGGACTGCTCGTCCCGGCCACGCTCGCGGGGCTCCGTTCGCTCACCGGCGAACCCCGGCACCCTTTCGCCACCGGTAAGGACGGTTCTTTCAGGGCATCCCGCCTCGAGCCGGGTGAAAACCTCAGACTGGTGGTTCGCCACCCGGACTTCGAGGACGGCGCCATCGGGAGCCTCTCCCTCGCGCCCGGGTCCGCTCGGAGCGGTCTCCAGGTCGTCCTTCGCCGCGCGGCCTCCGTTTCGGGAATCGTCCGTGACGAGAAGGGAGAGCCGGTCGCTAGCGCCGATATCTGGGTCGCCCCCGACTCGATTTCGACGGTAGGAGGGACCGGCCCGCTCCCCTATCTCGTCGGACTGACCCGGCGCCCCTCGCAGCGGACCACGGCCGGCGCCGACGGCCGGTTCGAGGTGCGCGGCTTGGCACCTGGGAAGTACAACGCCGGTGCGATCAAGGCCGGTTACTCGTTGAGCGCTCAGGCGCCCCTCGCCATCATCCGGGGCGAGAGCCCGAAACAGCTGGAGCTGGTCCTCCTGCCTGGGGCTGCCATCAGCGGGATCGTCCGTTACGCCGACGGGACTCCGGCCTCGAACCGGATCGTCGCGGCGTCCATCAAGGGCTCAGGCTCCGACAGCGGCGGGTGGGGCATGAGCCCGCCGACTGGACCGGACGGCCTGTTCACGGTCCCCAGCCTCCGCGTCGGCGCCCTGTATGACCTCGACATCTTCGAAGGGAGGCTTTCTGGCGCTCCGAAAGTCCGCGCCGTCCCCTCCCCTTCGGACGGCGTCGAGATCGTCCTTCCGACCCCGGGGCGGATCGCGGGCGTCGTCGCCGACTCAGTGAGCCGCGAGCCTGTCGCCGACTTCCAGGTCTGGTTCGACCGGGACCGCTCGTCAAGCCAGGGGAGGTCCCCCGCCCTCTTCAATTCCGGAACCGGACAGCGAGAGCCCCGCGGTGCCGGTTTCAGCGACCGGTTGGTGGTCCACGCGGAAGACGGCGCCTTCATTCTCGATGAGGTCCCGTCAGGAACCTGGGAGGTGAACGTCGAGGCGAAGGGCTACCAGCCGTCACGAATCGGTGGGGTCATCGTCGAGGAAGGCACTGCCCGGTCGGGGCTCCGTGTGTCTCTCGCCCGGGGAGCCGTTCTCCGCGGATCCGTCGTCGACGCTCGAAACGACCGCTCCGTTTCAGACGCCCGCATCGGGATCTCCACCGCCGGCGGGGGAACGGGCGCCGGACCTGGCTCGCTCTCGCGGGAGGCGGCCTCGCGAGGCACCGACGCCGAGGGCCTCTTCGAGGTCGAAGGGCTCGCGCCCGGGAAGTACACCGTCACGGCCGGGCACCCCGACTTCTCGTCCGCCTCGCAGAGCGTCGAGGTCGGGGAGAACGGCGCCTCGGTGAAGCTTTCGCTCCCGTCCGGCAACCGCGTTTCCGGGCAGGTCCTCGACGAGAACAGGCGTCCGGTCTCTGGCGCGGCGATCGGTCTGACGACGGGGGCGGCGGGAGCCGGTAGCGGCTTCGGGGGCGGAAACGACCAGGGGACGCTCGCCGACGAGTCGGGCCGATTCCGGTTCGACCACCTCCCCGCCGGCCGCTACTCGGCCATCGCGTCCCGGCAGCAGGAGCTGACGAAATCGGTCCCGGTGGTGGTCCTGGACGGCCAGCCGCGGGAGGACGTCACCCTCGTCTTTTCGCCGGGTACGGTCGTACGAGGGACGGTCACGGGACTTCCTCCAGCGGACCTTCCCCGCATCTCGGTCTACTACCGAGGACCGAGCGACCTTGCGGGTTTCGCGAAGCTGGGCGCCGACGGGAGATTCGAGATCTCCGGAGCCGGAGAAGGGACGTTGAACGTCTCAGGCACCCTCCCGAAGAGCGCCGGCGGGGCCATCCGGAACGTCAGCAAAGACGTGGTGATCGCGGCCGGCCAGATGGAGGCCGAGGTGGAGCTGGCCTTCGTCCCCGGCGGCGCGATCTCGGGCAATGTCACGCAAGGAGGACGTCCCGTTCCCGGCGCCTTCGTGATCGCCTCGCAGCGCGGGGGGAGTGGGACGAAGAACGTCGCCACCGGCACGACGGAAGAGGACGGGACCTTCCGCCTCGCGGACCTCCAGAAAGGGACCTACGGCGTCTCCGCGCGAGCCAGCCGGGTCGATATGAGCGGATCCCAGAAAACGGTGGAGCTCGACGGGGACGCGATCGTCGACCTCGAGCTTCCAACGCGGAAGGTGTCCGGCGTCGTCGTCGAGGCCGGGTCGGGGGTGCCGCTCGTCGACGCGTACGTCACGGCGGCGCCGGTCGCGCCGACGGTCTCGTCGTCGCGAGGTGCGTCCGCGGACAGCACGGGCGCGTTCTCCATCGAGGGGCTCGACGCCGCGACCTGGACGGTCACCGCCAGCAAGCGTGGATTCGTCTTCCAAAAGCAGACGGCCTCCCTGTCGGCTGCCGATGCCGTCGAACTCCGATTCGAGGGGATGCGCGCTGACTCGATCGGCCTGCACGCAATGGACGGCCTACTCGGAATCCCGCTGCACGCGCTCTTCGTCCGCGCCCGAAGAGCCGACGGCAGCACGGCCTTCCAGGGGAACGTCACTCTCGACAGCGACGGGCGCGGGGAGGTTCCTTCGGTCGACCCAGGGAGCTACTTCCTCGACGTCCGGGGGGGCGGGTACTCTCCGGCCCTCCTCGCCAGCGTGACAGTTCCGTCGCCGCCGCTCGACGTCCGCCTCACCCCCGGCGGAACCCTGGAGATCCGGTCCGGCAGCAAGACGCTGGAGAAGGGGACGGCGAAGGGCCGGATCGTCGCCTCCCGCGGTGAAGCCTACCCTGTCGACCCCTACACCGAGGACGGGCGCGTCACGATCTCCGGCCCGCTCGTCCGCTTCGGCCACGTCACGCCTGGCTCGTACACACTGACCGTTGACGGGGGCGAGCCGCAAACGTTCCGGATCGCCGAAGGGGGGGTCGCCGTCGTGGCTCTGCCATAACTTCCGTGACAATCTCGACCGCCGTGTCTTGCCTGTCTGCCCGGGCGCGTTCTTGCTACCATCACCGCTCCAGATGAGCGAGCCCGAGTCCCCTCTCGGCGACCTGCGGAAGCAAATCGACGCGGTCGACGACGAGATTCTGCGTCTGCTCAACCGCCGCGCGGAGCTCGTCATGGAGGTCGCCAGGGTCAAGAAGGGGGAGAAGCTCGGCTTCCACGTCCCAAACCGGGAGCGGGAGATCCTGGAGCGCCTCGCGATCCAGAACACCGGACCGTTCCCGGCGGACGCCGTCCGGACGGTCTTCCGCGAGATCATCTCCGCGTCGGTGGGCCTCCAGGCCCCCATGCGCGTCGCTTTCCTCGGGCCGAAGGCGACCTTCACTCACCTCGCGGCGATGCAGCAGTTCGGCATGTCGGCCGAACTCGTGCCCGAGAGCTCGATCGGCGCGATCTTCGACGACGTGGAGAAGGGGCGGACCCAGTATGGCGTCGTCCCGGTGGAGAATTCGACCGAGGGGGTCGTCACCCACACGCTCGACACCTTCGTCGATAGCGACCTGAAAATCGGCGCGGAGATCCTCCTTCCCATCTCGCACGACGTCCTCTCCCGGACCGGGTCTCTCGCCGGGATCCAGAAGGTCTACTCGCACCCGCAGGCGCTCGGGCAGTGCCGGAAGTGGCTTGCGGCCAACCTCCCCGGTGTCCCGCTCGTGGACGTCGGCTCAACGGCGCTCGCGGCCCAGATCGCCGGCGGCGACCCGAACGCCGCCGCCATCGCCAGCGAGTTTGCCGGCTCGCTCTACGACCTGAAAGTTGTCCAGCACCGGATCGAGGACCAGGCGCACAACGTCACGCGGTTCCTCGTCATCGGGCCCGACCTGACCGAGCGGAGCGGAAACGACCGGACGTCGATCCTCTTCTCGGTCAAGGATGAGCCCGGCGTCCTCTTCCGGATGCTCGAGCCGTTCGCGAGGCGGGGAATCAACCTCTCGAAGATCGAGTCCCGGCCCGGCAAGACGAAGGCGTGGGAGTACGTCTTCTTCGTCGACCTCTTCGGCCACGTGTCCGACCCCGACGTCGCCGAAGCGATCGAGGAGCTGAAGACCTGCTGCCGGTTCGTGAAAGTCCTCGGGTCGTACCCCAGGGCACGCTGAAGCGGGCCGGCCAGGGCAGCGGCCGATATACTCCTGATGGCGGACCCCACAGTGTTTTCGCGCAAAGGAACCGTTCCCCGCGGCAGCAGCGGCAGCAATGCGTTTCTCGCCCTCGCGGCCTCGGTCGCCGTCGTCGCGCTTCTGGTCGGCCTGAATATCTATCTCGACCACGAGCGCGCCGCGGCCGTCAACGGCTGGAAGAGCCGTCTCGAAAGCCTGGCGGACGACCGCCGGATCGCGATCGAGACCTGGATCGGAGAGCGGCTCTTCGACGGCCGCCTCGTGGCGCAGGATCCGCCGACCAGAGCCCTGCTGCCGGGAGTGCCCGGCGAGAGCAAGGAAGCTGCGGCACGGCACATGGCCCAGCACCTCGCCCGCCTCGTCGTCGGCGGCCCCTACTCCGGAGCGTCGATCCGGAATCGGGAAGGCCGCGCCCTCGTTCGCGCCGGAATCGATGACACGATCGACGAGGCGGTGGCGCAGATGTCGGCCTCCCTGGTGGAGCGGAACGAACGGGAAAGGATCGAGTTCACGAGGAAGACCAGCGGCGCCCCCGCCCTGGTCTTTCTCGTTCCGGTTCGCGGCCCCTCGGGAGCCGCGGTCGGCGCGGTCGCGCTCTCCGTCGATCCGGACCGATTGCTCTATCCCTTCGTCCAGCGGGAGACGACCCCGACCCAGACCGCTGAATGCGTTCTGGTGCGCCGGGTCGGGGAGCGGATCGTGAATCTCAACCGGCTTCGCAGCTCGCCCGCCGAGCCGATGACGCTCACGGCTCCGGATCGAGCCGGCCTCGCCGGCCGCGTCGCGATCGACGGCAAACCGTCGTTCGGGGAGTACTTCGACTACCGCGGCGTGCCGGTGCTCGCGGCCACGAGGCCGATCGCCGGGACGGACTGGGGCTTCGTCGCGAAAATCGACCGCAGCGAGGCCTTCGCCGTGTACAGGGAGCGGCGGAGTGAGGCCGTCCTCTTCGTCGCGGCCCTTCTCGCCGCCCTTTTCGGCCTCACCTTCGGCGCTTGGCGCAACGAGCACCTCCGCCGCCTTTCGGACGTGGCCCGCCGCGACGAGCGGTTCCGGATGGTGATGGAAGAGGCGAACGACGGCCTGATGTTCGTTCGCCCGGGCGACGGCCGCATCCTCGAGGTGAACCGGACAGCGACGAGAATGTACGGCTACTCGGTCGACGAGCTCAAGACCCTGAGCGCCGGTGACTTGCGGGTTCCAGAGGAGCGGGCAGCCCTCCCGGCCCAGATGGCCCGTGCCCTGGAGTCGGGGATCGTGGTGGAGACCCGCCACCTGCGAAAGGACGGATCGGTCTTCCACGCGGATGTCAGCGTGCGCGGCGTCGACCTCGGCAGGGAGAGGGTCCTATTCGCAACGATGCGGGACATCACGGAGCGGAAGGCCGTCGAGACGCGCGTCCTCTTCCTCAACCGCCTGCTCAAGACGATTTCCGAGGTCAACGAGCTGATCGTCCGCGAGAAGGACCGGGGCCGGCTCCTGGCGAAGACCTGCCGGATAGCTGTCGAGGAAGGCGGTTTCCGGATGGCCTGGATCGGCCTCCTCGATGGGGACGCGGGCGAGATCGTCCCGGTGGCGTCCGCCGGCGTGGTCGACGGGTACCTCGACCCGGTCCGGATACACATCGACGACTCGCCGCTCGGACGATCGCCCAAGGGCGGGTCCCTCCGCGAGGGCCAGGCGTTCGTCCTGAACGACGCAGAGACCGACGGACGACCCGTGCCGTTTCGGGACAGGGCCTTGGAGCGCGGGTACCGCTCGAGCGCCGGCGCCCCGATCCGGATCGGCGCGAAAGTGGTGGGGGCGCTCTCGGTCTACGGCTCCGAGAAGGGGATCTTCACCGGAGAGGTCGTCGGGCTTCTCGAAGAACTCGCGGGCGACATCGGCTTCGCCCTCTCGGGAATCGAGGCCGAGGAACGCCGCAGGAGGGCGGAGGAGAAGCTCCAGGAGAGCGAGGCGCGTTTCTCCGCGTTCATGGACGCGCTGCCGGCCCCAGCCTTCATCCGGGACGGCGACTCCCTGACGCTTTACGCAAACCGGATCATGAGGGACTTCTTCGGCACCGATATCATCGGAAGAAGGACCGACGACTATTTCGATGCCGAGGTCGCCCAGCTCCTGATGGAGGAGGACCGGCGCGTCCTTCACGAGGGGCCCTCGGTCTTCTTGCAGGAATTGCGGAACGTCGAGGGCCAACCCCGTGTCTTCCGGACGCACAAGTTCCCGATCCACCTCCCGGGCCGTCCGCCGCTCCTCGGCGGGATCGCAATGGACGTCACCGACCAGGTTCGGTCGGAGGAGGAGGTCCGCCGCCTGAACGAGGAGCTGGAGCAGCGGGTCCGGCAACGGACGGCCCAGCTGGAGGCCTCCAACCAGGAGCTGGGGGCCTTCTCATACTCCGTATCCCACGACCTCAGGGCTCCTCTTCGGGCCATCGACGGCTTCTCGCAGAGGGTCCTCAGCTCATACGGGAGTCAGCTGGACGACGAGGGTAAGAGGCTTCTAGGCGTCATCCGGACGAACACAGTGAGGATGGCGCAGCTCATCGACGACCTTCTCTCGCTCTCCCGGGCGGGCCGTCAGGAGATCCGGCGCTCACGGCTAGACATGGGAAGCCTCGTCGAGAATCTCTTTCAGGAGCTGATCGCACAGGACTCTTCGCCCCCGGCCGAGCTTCACCTCCAGCCTCTCCCTCCGGCCTACGGAGACCTCGGGCTCGTCCGGCAGGTCCTCACGAACCTCCTGTCGAATGCCCTGAAGTTCAGCTCGAAGCGTGAGCGCCGGATCGTCGAGGTAGGAAGCCAACTCGAAGACGGCGAGACGGTCTTCTTCGTGAAGGACAACGGCGCCGGCTTCGACATGAGGTATGCGGACAAGCTCTTCGGCGTCTTCCAGCGCCTGCACGGCCAGACCGAGTTCAGCGGCACGGGCGTCGGTCTGGCAATCGTGGAGCGGATCATCAAGCGTTTCGGCGGCCGAGTCTGGGCCAAAGGAGAGCCCGGGACCGGCGCCACCTTCTTCTTCACGCTCCGGTCCATCGGAGACCAGCCCTGAGCGGGACGGACGGCGCCGCCGCAGGGCGCGGATGGCGAATCCGTCCGACGCTTCGAATGAAGCTCGGTCTCGGCCTGACCGGGATCGCGACCGTGATTATGGGACTGTCCGGGGCCTGGCTCACCCTGAACGCCCGCGCCCATCTGGTCGAGGACTACCGCAATTTCGCTATCAGAATCAACGAGGTAGCTGAGTCAGGCATGGAAAACGCGATGATCTCCCGCAAGCCGGACGAGATTGCGAGCGTCCTCCGGTCGATTCAGCGCCGAGAGAGCCTCGATGACGCGATGATCGTCGACACGCAGGGAACGGTCCGGTACTCGCGTGACTCGCTCCACGTCGGCGAACGTCTCCACCACGGCGATTCGGCGTGCCGTGTCTGCCACGACCTTTCCCCCATCGACCGGCCGAGCACGGTGATCCTGCCGTCTCGGGACGGGGGCCGGAGCCTGCGGGTCGCGAGGCCTATCCTCAACCAATCCCGCTGCCAGGGCTGTCACCACGAGCGTGTCCTGGGGATGCTCATCACTGATTTCTCACTGGCCGAGGCCGATCGCCAGATCAAATCCTTGTTAGCCAGTTTGCTCCTCGGGACCCTCATCACCCTGGCCGGCGTCGTCGGCGCGACCGTCGGCTTCGTGTACCTGGAGGTCGCCCGGCCTCTGACCGCCTTCTTGAAGGTCACCCAGTCGATTGGCGAGGGCGACGCCAATCAGCGGGTGGCTCTCCTTAGACGGGACGAGATTGGGGAGCTGGCCGCCTCATTCGACCGGATGATGGAGCGCCTGGCCGAGAGGACCCGGGCGCTCGAGGCCGTGAACAGCGTGGCGGCCACGGTGAGCCAGTCGCTCGATCTGAAAGAGGTCATGCAGACAGCGCTTGCGCGCGTCTGCCAGGTCACCGATTCGGAATGGGGGACGATCTTCCTGTTCGACGATCAGACGGACGAGTTCATTCTCGCCGCGTCGCACGGCTTGCCATCCAGTGTCGAGGAGCAGCTGGCCCATTCCAAGCGCGGTGACAGCTTCAGCGGGTGGGTCGCCAGGTCAGGCGAGCCGATAGTCGTCGACGATCCAGCCTCGGATCCCCGGTCCGCGGTCAAGCTGGGCGAACTCAAGTCGCTGGCCGTGGTGCCTCTTCGGACGAGAGGACGGATCGTCGGTACCCTGGGTACCGGGAGCCTTACTCGCCACAAGTTCACGGCGGACGAGGTGGCGCTGCTCCAGACCATCGGCCACCACGTGGTAGCAGCGATGGAGAACGCCCGGCTCTTCGAGGAGACGCATCGCCTCTCGAAGACCGATCCGCTGACCGGCCTACTCAATCGCCGTGCGATGGAAGAGAAGCTGCAAGAAGAGCTAAGGCGAGCGCGCCGCTATCGCCATCCGCTGTCCGTGATCATGGCCGATATCGATCATTTCAAGCTCTTCAACGACACGCATGGACATCCCGAAGGGGACCTCGTTCTGAGAAAGGTCGCCGAGGCCCTGGTGGCGAAGGCGCGGGACATCGATTTCATCGCGCGCTACGGCGGCGAGGAGTTCCTGATCATCCTGCCCGAGACCTCCAAGACTCACGCCCTCGGGGTCGCGGAGCGAATCCGGGGGGCGGTGGCACAGACATCCTTCACTAACGCCGAGACGCTGCCAGGCAGAAGGCTGACCCTCAGCCTGGGTGTGGCGACCTTCCCCGACGACCTTGGCGAGGGAGGCGACCTCGTCCAGCGGGCGGACGAGGCCCTCTACGCCGCCAAGCAAACGGGCCGAGACCGGGTGTGCGGCGCATGAGGTGACGGCTATCGGGAAAGCCTCGCCCGCGTGTAGGGGATCAGACCGTCCGCGTCGATGATCGCCTGCCGTGCCTTCGGGAGCGGAACGACCTGGAACGACTCCCCCGTCGTCCGGTTGACGACGGTGGTCTCGCCGATCTCCAGCTCGTCCCCGGCCGAGGCCGCAACCCCCGGGGCGGTGACGACGCGAAGGCCAAGGTTGATCGAGTTCTGGAGGAAGATCCTCGCGATGTCGCTCGCCACGATCGTGACGTCGTAGCCCTTCAGCGTCGAGCACCCCTGCTCGCGCGAGGATCCGCACCCGAAGTTCTTTCCCGCCACGATGACCGAGCCGTCCGGGTAGTCGCGGGCCTTCAGCAAGGCGTTGAATTCCGGGTCGTTCGCGAAGGCGTACTGGGGTGTCTCGGTGGGAAGGACGGTGGCCATGTAGCGGCCCGGGTAGAGGACATCGGTCGACACGTCGTCGCCGACGGTGAACAGGACCCTGGAAACGTTCATTGCTGCCACGTCAGTTCCCTCCCTTACGCGGGTCGGTGATCACGCCGGTCACGGCCGACGCCGCCGCCACCGCCGGGGAGCAGAGGTAGACCTCCGAGTTGGGGTTTCCCATCCGCCCTTTGAAGTTGCGGTTCGTCGTCGACAGAGCGACCTCCCCGTCGCCGAGCGCCCCCTCGTGGACCCCGAGACACGGGCCGCACCCAGCGTTCATCACCACCGCGCCGGCCGCCATCAGGTCGCCGATGTAGCCCTTAGCCAGAGCTTCCAGCCAGATCTTCCCGGACGCGGGAAAGACCAGCATCCGCGTCCCCTTCGCAACCTTCTTCCCCCGAACCGTGTCCGCAGCGGCGGCTAGGTCGTCGAGACGCCCGTTCGTGCACGACCCGATGACGACCTGCTGGACCTTGACCCCCTCGACAGCGCCGATCGCCTTCACGTTGTCGACGGTGTGCGGGCAAGCGATCTGTGGCTCCATTCTGGAAACATCGACCTCCACGACCCGCTCGTAGACGGCGTCTGCGTCGGGTGCGACGAGGTCGAGCGGATCGGTCACCCCGGCCTCGTCGCGGAGGTAGCGGATGGTCTCGGAGTCGGCCGGGACGATGCCCGAGGTCGCCCCCGCCTCGACCGACATGTTGCAGATGACGAGCCGGCCCGAGATCGACATCTTCCGGATCGTGTCGCCGTGGAACTCGATCACGCGGAAGTTGGCCCCCTGGGCGGTCAGCAGCCCGATCAGGTGGAGGATCAGGTCCTTCGGGCCGACGTGCGGGGGGAAGTCGCCCTGCACCACGACTTTGATGGTGGCCGGGACTTCCACGTTGACGGCTATCCCGAGCGCCCAGACGCTCGCCATCTCGGTCGCTCCGATCCCGAAGGAAAAGGCTCCGAGGGCGCCATGGCTCGTCGTGTGAGAGTCGGTTCCGACGACGACGAACCCGGGCCGGACGTACCCGCGTTCCGGAAGGATCTGGTGGCAGATGCCTCCCGTGTCGCCCCGGATGTCGTGGAAGCGGCCGATCGCGTGCTGCTCGACGAATGCGCGAATCTTCTTCTGGTTACTCGCGGTCTTCGGCGACTCGGCCGGGACCCGATGGTCGAAGATGATCGCGATCCGCGACGGGTCCCACGGCCGCGCCGGAAGCCCCGTCCCCTCGTAGACCTCATGAAACTGGTTGATCACCAGCGCGGCGTTCTCATGCGACATCGCGAGGTCCACCCTCGGCTCCACGACGTCTCCGGCCTTCACCTTCGGAAGCCCCGAAGCCCTGGCCAGGATCTTTTCGACGACGGTCATGCCCATGAGATCTCTCCGTTCAGACGATTCCGTTCTTTCTCAGCTCCGCCACCCGGTCCGGCCCGTAGCCGATCCGGCCGAGGATCTCCTCGGTGTGCGCGCCGAGCCGCGGCGGGGGCGCGTCCAGCGACCCTGGGGTCTTCTCGAACTTCGCGGTCAGGTTGAAGAGCGGGAGGGGGCCGATGCCGGGCTCAACGACCTCCGCGAGCGTCTTCCGGTGCACCACCTGCGGCTGCCGGAGCGCCGCCTCGAGCGACAGGATGTTGCCCGACGGGACGTCCCTCGCGTTGAGGAGGTCGATCCACTCGGCGGTCGGGCGCACCACCAGCTTCGCCTCAAGGAGGGGCGTCAGCACGTGCCGATTCCTCTTCCGGGTGTCGCGCTCGGAAAAACGCGGGTCGGTCTTCAGCTCGGGGACGCCGAGGACATCGCAGACCGCCTCCCATTGCTCCTGCTTGTTCGCCGCGATGTTGATGTGGCCGTCCTTCGTCCGGAACGTTCCCGACGGCGCCGCTGTGAAGTTGTCGTTTCCCATGGCAACCGGCCCCTGCCCGCCGATGAGGAGGTTCGCGGCGACCCAGCCCATCAGCGGCATGATCGAGTCGAGGAGGGCGACGTCGATCATCTGCCCCTCGCCCGTCCGCTCCCGGTGGTAGAGCGCCGCCACCACCGCGAACGCCGCGTTCAGGCCGCCGACGGTGTCACAGATCGGGAAGCCGGCGCGGAGCGGGTGGAGCCGCTCGTCGCCGTTGACGTCCATCTC
>OLLZ01000618.1_pt1 | contig 13892 bp, 8 predicted proteins | sample 1604661 | NCBI WGS metagenome assembly OLLZ01 (sample SAMEA104055726, study PRJEB20765) | soil metagenome | biome: Arctic tundra; feature: Polygonal ground; material: soil | place: USA | collected 2011-09 | depth 0-0.5 m | reverse complement strand
TCTCCTCGAGCGACTCCACCGTCTCGCCCAGGATCACCTGATCGTCGACCTCCGCGGTCGCGTCGGGCCGCACGTACACGTTCTCGACCGCGCTCGTGACGATCGCTGTCCGCGGGACGACGGCCTCCGCTCGCGCGGGAGGCTGCAGGAGGTCGAGAACGAGGAGGAACGGGACCCCGAAGGCTAGGCGGACGGATGGGCGGCGCATGCACGATTCTCGCCGATCATCCGGAAGATGCGGCGCGGCCACTCGCTAGAGCTTCGGCTTTGATTCCAGGCCGACTTCCACCACTGCCTTCCAGCCGAACGCGCTGGCGACCTCGTCGAGCAGCTCCCGGGCGTGGCGTGCCGCGCGCTCTTCGAGCCCGGCATCCCTGGCGGCCTTCCCGATCGCCGCGCGCGACCAGGTCATCCAGCGAGTCCGGTCGTCAGACGTGATCGGGTTGAGCCACCCCGAGCGCTCGTCGAACCACTCCACGCGGGCGTCGACCGAGAGGACCCCGGGCGCGGGGAGCCGGATGCGGAGAGTCCGCGTCGCATCCTCGGCGCTCACCGAGAACCCCTTCTCGAGGTCGAAGCCGCCGAGAACGGTTCCGCGGAGGCGCATCGTCGCGTTCTTCGGAACGTCGAAGACGACGATGGTCCGCACCTCCTCGTAACGGATGACGTCCGCCACCTCGATCTGGACCGTCGCCATCTTGGCCACGTTGCGGATGGCGCGAACGACGGGCGCGGAATCGACTCGAAGCGCGTCGGCCGGCCGCGTCCGCGCTCCAATCCAGTACCCGGCGCCGACGGCGGCCAGGATCGCCACGACGGCGGCGAAGGCGAGGAGAAGACGAGTCAGACTCCGCATGCGACCTCAGGGCCGAGGATACGCGGATACTGGTCCCTGGCCCGGCAGCCCATCGCGGCACGCTGCCCCAACCGCCCGAACTCGTCGATAATCCTACGATGATCGCTCCGGTTTCCCGCCGCACGCTCCTCTCCACAGGCGGCGCCCTCGCCGCCTCCGCCTTCCTCCCGACGTCGCTCGCCGCGCCGCCCGAGGCGACGAAGACGACAGGGACCAGAGGGGCCAAACTCGACCTCCGGTCGCTCCCGCTGAAGCTGACCCACGCCTGGACGATCTCGCGCAACACCTCGACCGAAAAGAAGAACGGCCTGCTGACCCTGACGGCTGAAGGGGTCACCGGGTATGGCGAGGCTGCCGCCAACGTCCGGTACGGCCAGAGCTTCGAGAGCGCGGAGAAGGCGTTCGCGAAGGTCGCGAAGGCCGTCGAGGGGCTCTCGCCGTGGGAACACCTCGCGTGGCTCGAGCGGGCCGAGAAAGAGGCGGGCGTCGACTCCGAGGTCGTCGCCGCACTCGACATGGCGCTGTGGGACTGGAAGGGGAAGAAGCTGGGCGCCCCGGTCCACCGGCTGCTCGGGATCCCGACGGGCCGAATGGCGGTGACCACCTACTCGATCGGGATCGACACGGCCGACGTGATGAAGGCGAAGGTGAAGGAGGCGGCGCGCTATCCTCACCTGAAGGTCAAGGTCGGCCTCCCCGACGACGAGGCGAACGTGACGGCGATCCGCTCGGTCACCGACAAGCCGATCCGCGTCGACGCCAACGAGGGGTGGAAGAGCGCGGCCGAGGCCGTGACGAAGATTGCCTGGCTGAAGACGATGGGGATCGAGTTCGTCGAGCAGCCGCTGCCCTCCTTCATGAACGCCGAGATGAAGGCGGTGAAGGCCGCGGCTGGCCTCCCGCTCGTCGCCGACGAGTCGGTTCTCCACCCGGCGGACGTCCCCGGCCTCGTCGGGCTCTTCGACGGGATCAACGTGAAGCTGGCCAAGTGCGGCGGGATCACGCGCGCTTACGAGATGGCCGCCCTCGGGCGCGCCCTCGGCTTCAAGCTGATGCTCGGCTGCATGATCGAGTCGTCGCTCGGGATCGCCGCGGCAGTCGCCGTGGCCCCGCTTTACGACTGGCTCGACCTGGACGGGAACCTGCTGATCACCGGAGACCCGTTCAAGGGGCTCTCGATCAAGGATGGCGTCTGGGCGCTGCCGTCCGGTCCTGGACTGGGTGTCGTCCCGGCCTGATCAGACATTGACCGGGGGACCCGCGACCTGCCGGGTCCCCCGCGGCGCTTCGCGCCTCCCCCCCGCGCCGGAGAGGACGAACGCCCTTCGGGCCTTCAGCTCTTCTTCAGCTTCTCCGCCAGCTCCAGCCCTCGCCGCACCACTTCGTTCCACGGGAACAGCTTTCCGGGATCGTCCTTCCGGTCGGGGGCGATGTTCTCGTGCCCCGAGATCCAGGGCGCCTTCAGGTCGAAGAGCGCGGTGAGGACGCCGACGAGGCGGACCGTCGTGTCGATCTGGGCCCTTGTGAAGGGGTGGTGGTTCCCGTTTCCAGTGATCTCGACCCCGATCGAGGTTCGGTTGAGGGCCCGTCGTCCGTGGAGGAGGGACGTCCCGGCATGCCACGCGCGGTGCTCGAGCGAGACGAACTGCCAGAGCCTCCCTTCGCTCCCGACGAGGAAGTGAGAGCTGACCATGCTCGCGGGCTTCAGGAACAGCTCGATGCATTCCCCGTCAGTCTCCTGGGCGGTGTGGTGGAGGATCAAGGCCGAGACCGGCTCGATCTTCCACGGGTCGTTCTCCTCCCACCACGAGTTCGGCATCGGGATGAGACAGGCGTCGCGGAGATCTCCGCCGGCCCGCTTCCATAGCTCCCAGAACTTCTCGTCGAGAGGCCGGTAGACCCTGTCGAGGGGAGGCACGCCGGGACGGGCTTCCAGCGGCGAGACTTCGACACGCGGCAGCTCCGGCGCGAGGCGACGGGCGGGCTTCTCCTCCGGAGGGGGTAGGACGTCGAGCAGATTTGCCGACCAGGCGTCCACGATCGCCTTCGCGATCTCGCCCATGGCCCGGTTTACGGCCGGTCCCGCTCCGTCCTTCTCGGGAATCCGGTCCGCGAGGACGACGACGATGAAGCGCCCTTTCTTCGTCGTCAGGATCCCTGAGTCGTTCCTCACGCCGCGAAGGAGCCCCGTCTTCCCAGCCCACCGGTTCTCCTTCGGCCCGAGAAGCAGCCGGGGCACCCGATCGACGTTTCGCTGCCCCTTCAGCACCTCCAGGACGAACCGGCTCGTCTCCCGGTCGCCGAGGGTCCCCGTCGCCGCCCTCCGGTAGAACTCGGCGAGGGCGCCGGGTGTGACCGACCCGAGCGTGAGTCCCGCCCATCGCTCGTCCTCGGTCTCCTTGGGGTCGCGGTCCGGGATGCGCCCCAAAAGCCGGATGCCCGGGAGCCCGAGCGCCTCCATCCGGCGGTTCACGGCCTCCCGGCCGAAGAGGTCGATGAACCGGTTCGCCGCCGAGTTGTCCGAGATGTCGATCATCAGGCGGAGCAGGTCGGCGTTGGTCGGCTCGAGGCCGGTCTGGAACAGGTCCAGGATCCCCGAGCCGGCCGCGACCTGCCGGGGAGCGAGCCTCCACCGGTCGACGGGGTCGAGCGTTCCCTCCGCGATCCGCGCGGCCGCCTCGGCCAGCAACGCGATCTTGATGACGCTCGCCGCCTCGAAGCTCTCGTTCTCGTTCCAGGCCAGCCTCCTCCCGCTCTCGACGTGGAGAGCGGCGATTCCGAGGCGCGCCCCGGTCTTCGCGGCGATTCGCGAAACCTCTCTGGCCAAAGAGCCGTCCTCGGCGCGGTGAACGAGTCCGGGCGGAGGCGCGGAGACGCACGAGGCGAGGGAGGCGGCGAGGATGAGCGCGAAACCGAGAGTGGGGGGAACGGCGAGCGGGTACCGGCGGTCTCTCTCCACGGGGGGATCTTGCCAAACTCCCATGCGGTCCGCCCCCTGGCCCTCGTGATTGTCGTCTGGTACCTAGTCCTGCGCGTCTGCGAGAGGCGCGGGTGGTACTGGAAGGTCTGAATCCCAGGCTGCGCGTGGCTGCCAAGGCTTCATCTGCCCGGTTCCGGCTTCTCCTCCGGCGCCTTCTCCTCCAGCGCCCTCGCCACCGAGCCGGCTTTCGAAAGGATGTGCGCCCCGGCGGCGGCCGGCGTCACGCCCCACCGGCTGGAGACTAGCGCCGCGGGAAGGTCCCATCCGGACTCCTGAAGCAGCGCCTCGGCCCGTTCCGGCGTCGTCCCGAGGATCCGGACGGCGATGCGGACCGCCCGCGCCCGGAGCTTCGCGTTCGTCGGCCGCATCGCGACCATCAGCCCGTTTACGACGAGGCCGCGCGCCGACATGACCGCGGTCGAGAGCATGTTCAGGGCCAGTTTCTGAGCCGTCCCCGCCTTCATCCGCGTGGAGCCCTCGAGCATCTCCGGGCCCGTGTCGAGGAGGACCGGCACCTCGGCCAGCTCCAGCAGCGGTGTCCTGGGCGTGCAGACGATGGCGATCGTGAGGGCGCCCATCCCCCGCGCGTGCCGGAGCGCTCCGACCACGTAGGGGGTCCGGCCGCTCGCCGTCAGCCCGACCACGGCGTCGCGCCCGGTCATCCCCGCGCCGGTGAGGTCCCGTCCCCCGGCCGCCTCGTCGTCCTCCGCCCCCTCGACAGCGCGGAACATCGCCTCCGCCCCACCGGCCAGGAGGCCCACGACGAGGCCCGGGTCGACCCCGAAGGTGGGAGTCAGCTCCGCGGCGTCCAGTACTCCCAGGCGCCCGCTCGTCCCCGCTCCCACGTTGAACCATCGCCCTCCCGCCGCCAGTCGCGCCGACAGCGCCTCGGCCGCCCGCGTCAACTCGGGGAGCGCGGCCCCAACGGCCTCGAACGCCGCGCCGTCCGACTCGTGGATCCGGCGAAGGACTCCCTGGATGCCTCCCATCCTGCCGCTCACCTCGCGCAGGGCTCCGCGTCGGCGGCGATCGCGATCCGGACGGCGCCAATCTCGGGCGGATAGGCCGCCGGGCCGACGCGGGCCGCTGGCGCGACCGGCCCGAGGACCGATCGGATCGGGTCGAGGATCAGCTCCCCCGCCGTGAAGACGCCGCCGACGGTCGCCACGAAAAAGGCGGTCTCCTCCATCCCGAGCTTCCGCACGATCGTCGAGATGGCCAGGCCGAGCTCCTCGCCGGCCCGCCGGAAGATCTGCCGGCACCGCTCGTCTCCCTGGCGCGCCGCCTCGAGGACGAGCGGGAAGAAGGCGGCCACCTCCGAGGGCCCGCCGTCCGCCCGGTAGAGCTTCTGAAGGAGCTCCGCGGGCGAGCCAACCCCCTCGGACGAGAGGACGCTCGTCCGGAGGAGCGTCGCTGGGCCGCGGCCGTCCAGCTCCCGGACGACCGCCATCAGGCCTTCCCTCGCGATCGCGTACCCCGAGCCCTCGTCGCCGAGCAGCGGCCCCCAGCCGCCGGCCCGGGCCTCGTCCCCCTTCGCATTCCGCCCGAAGGCGATCGCGCCGGTCCCGGCGATGAGGACGACCGCCGGGCTGTCGACGGGCCCGTGCGTGGCTCCCGCGAGCGCGATCTGGGCGTCGCTCGTCACCTGGATCCGCCCGTAGCCGAAGATCTTCTCGAGCCCCCGCTGGAGGCGGTCCCGCAGGCCGGTGGCCTCGACGCCCGCGAGGCCGCAGCAGATTCCCTGGATCTCGGCCTGCCCCACGCCCGCGGCCGAGAGCGCGTCGTCGAGCGCCTCGTGGATCACCTCCATGACGTGCGCCAGAGACCCCCGGGAGGCATTGGAGGGCCCGGCCGTCCCTCGCCCGGTGACCACCAGGTCCGTCCCGCAGACGACGGCCCGTGTGCGGGTCCCGCCGCCGTCGATACCCATGAAGAGCGCTGCCACGGGACGAGTGTAGCAACGGCCCACGGCCCTGCCGCCGGTAAGATCCGCGCAATGGCGAATCGGTCCCGTTCCGTCGCGCTGCTCGTGGTGACGGCCGCGGCGCTGGTGGTCCGTGAGCTCGCTATCTCGGGCTTCGCCGACCACCCCCTCCTCCGGCCCGACGGGGGGCTCGACACCGGCGTCTACGTGGACCTCGCCCGCCAGGTGGCGGGAGGCGACCTTCTGCTCCGCTCCGTGCCCGATCCGTTCTTCGTCTCGCCTCTCTATATCTACTTCGTCGCCCTCGTCCTCGCCGTCACCGGGGGGGCGCTCGGGGCCGTCCTCGCGGTCCAGGCGCTCCTCGGCGCCGCCGCCGTCTGGCTGACGGGAGATACCGCCCGGCGCCTCTTCGGCGGCGCCGCGGCCCTTCCCGCCGCTGTCCTCCTCACCCTCACCGGCGTCGTCGTCTTCCACGAATCGGTCCCTCTGCAGGCGGCGCTCGACCCGTTCCTCGCCGCCCTTGCGCTCTGGCTCGTGGTCCGGGCAACGCCGCACGACCGCGCAAGGGACTACGTTCTAGCCGGCCTCGCGCTCGGGCTCTTCGCCCTCAACCGGCCCAACGTCCTGCCGTGGACTGCGGTAGCGGCTCTCCTCGTCGTGGCGGCCCGCGGCCTCCGCGAGGGCAGCCGTCTGGCGGGCGCCCTCACCCTCGGAACCCTCTTAGGCATCGCCCCCGCGACGCTCCGGAACGTCGCGGTCGCCGGGGAGCCGGTGCTCATCTCCTCGCACGGCGGCCTGAACTTCCTCGTCGGCAACGGTCCCGGAGCGGACGGGACGTACCGATGGCTGGACGGGATCACCCCGTCGATCGCCGGCCAGTCACGCGACGCGAGAAAGGTCGCCGAAAAGGAGGCGGGACGGACCCTGTCGACGCGGGAGGTCTCGTCCCATTTCGCGGCCAAGGCCTGGAGCTGGATCAGCAGCGAGCCTGGCGCCGCCGCCAGCCTCTTCATGCGAAAGGTCTGGTACGTCCTATCTGGCGATGAGGCGCCCCTCAACTTCTCGTTTCCCTGGTACCGGAAGGAGAGCCTCCTTCTGAAGTTGCTGATCGTCGGTCCGTGGCTCCTCGTCCCCCTAGGAGGGGCCGGCCTCGCGCTCGGCCTCGCCGGCGCCTCCCGCATCCGTTCGAGGGAGTTCGCGGTCTGGGGGTCCTTCGTGCCTGCCTACATCCTCCTCGTCGCCGCCTTCTTCGTGGCGACGCGCTACCGGCTCCCGCTCTACGTCCCGCTCGCGGCGGCGGGGGGTGGAGCGATCGCCCTGATCGCCACGTCGATCCGGGCGCGGGAATTCCGCCACCCGATCCTTGCGGCCTGCGTCGCGCTCCCCCTGGCCGCCGTTTCCCTATGGCCGACCGGCCTCTACGACGGCTCGGCCGACGAGGAGACGCTCTGGGTCCTCCACCTGATCGACACGGGGGCCACCCGGGACGCCTCGACCCGGATCGAGTCCCTTTCCCGCGCGCACCCGCAGCCCGGGGTCATGTGGTTCCGCGTCGGGCAGGCGTGGGCCACGAACGGAAACCTGGACGCCGCGATCTCCGCCCTGGAGAAGTCCCTCGCGATCGACTCCCACCAGCCCGAGCCCGAGAAAGTCCTTGCCCTCGTCCACGGGAGGAGGGGTGTCGAGCGGACGCTCGCGGGAAATACAGCCGGGGCCATGGCCGACCTCGAGACGGCTGTGAAGCTGGACCCGGGGAGCGCCCAGGCCCGGCTGAACCTGGCTGCCGTCCTGGCCGAGCGAGGGGATATCTCCCGCGCCCGGACGCTCGCGCAGGAGGCACTCGCCCTCCAGCCAGGGTACGAGAAGGCCCTGGCGCTCCTCCGCGCCCTGGATGGCAAATAGGGAAAGGGCCCGGCGATCGCCGGACCCTTGATTCCACCGAGGAGATCTTCTCTAGAACGAGAGGAGGGCGGAAAGGGTGAACCGCCGCGGCGGGGCCCAGGAAGTGGCCGTGCCGAATAGCGCGTTCGGCTGCGACGTGCCCTGCGGAGAGAGGACCCAGCCGGGATAGTTAGGCCCAACCGAGGCGTTGTACGGATCGTTGCAGAGGACGTTGTTGACGCTCAGGACCGCCTGCGTGTTGAAGACGTTGCGGATGCGCGCCTCGAGCCGGACCGTGGTCTCGCCGCCCAGGTTCAACGTGTACGCTCCGAGGAGGTCGAAGTTCGTCCAGCTCGGGAGGCGGCGCGAACCGGCCTGCTCGAGATACCGGCCGTAGTTCGTGCTCCACGTGGCGCCGCGGGCCTCCCAGGGCGTGCCGCTCTGGAAGCGGAAGAAGCCGCCGAAGGTGAAGCCCATGATGTCGTAGCTCGCCATCGCCTTCAGGATGTGCGGCCGATCCTGCCCCAGCTTGCCGTTCCGGTTCGGGTCGGCGTAGTCCCAGCCTGGCTCGTCCTGGAGATAGGACGAGGTGTTGAACTGCAGATTCGCGTAGTCGTCGTCCCAGTTGCCGCGGAGGGTGCTGTAGGTGTAGCTGAGGTTCGCGTACCAGTTGTTCGAATAGCGCTTGGTAACATCGAGGGTGACGCCGTTATAGGTCCGCTTGGCGTTCGAGTAGGTCATGGCCTGGAAGAGCGAGCTCTGCCAGTTGACCGGATCGATCGGGGTGTCCTCGAACGGGTCCTTCAGGTTCCGGTACTGGTAGTGGATGTCGAACGCGACGTCCCTCGAGACCGGGGCCGAGTAGCCGAAGACGAACTCCTGCTGGTAGGGGGCCTTCAGGTCGGACGGAATGTACTTGCCGGACGAGGAGCCGCGGATCTCGTCGCGGATCCACTGGCCGGCGTTCGGACCGCTCCGGTAGAAGTAGGTCTGGTCCTCGCGGATCCGGAAGGGGGCGAAGCTACGGACCGTCGACTTCTGGTCGAGGCCGGCGTACTCGCCGTAGTTTGCGTAGATCTTGTCGCCCTTGAGAAGGTCGGCGTTGTAGACGGCGCCGAGGCGGGGCTGAATCTGATCCTTCCAGCCGAAAGTCATGAAGTTGTAGCGAGTCGTGCTCGTCGTGATGCCGGAGCCGCAGACGAGGCCGACCTGGCAGATCTGGGCGAAGTCGTCGTAGTTCGCCAGGACGCCGGCGGTGACCGAGAGCCGATCCCACGTCATCGTGTCCTGGAGGAACGCCGAGTAGGTCCGGGTCTTGCCGTTCTGGACGGGCTGGAGGTTGTAGTACCGGGCCCGGACGACCGGCGTCGAAGCGCCGTTCACCGTGGTGGTCTGGTAGGTCATCGTCCCCCAGCCGTTGGAGGTCCGGATGAAGTCGTAATCGGTGAATTCCGCGCCGCCGCCGATCTTGAAGTTGTGCTGCGTCTGCCCGATGTCGAAGAACTTGCTGGCGGTCAGCTTGATCTCGTCGCGCTTGTACGACTCGCCGTTGTTGGCGAACGCGTAGACGCCGCTGTTCCCGCCGTTGCGGGCCGGGTCGCCGTAGGCGCCGTACTTCTGGAGGTTGGTCGGGTCGACCGTCATCGGCCGGTCGGTCAGCATCGTCGAGGCCTGGGAGGTTCCGTCCTCGGTGTAGTGGATGTACTTGAACTCGACGTTGGTGTTCTTGTCGACGAACCAGTCGGCCGTGAGATTCCCGACGTAGTTCGTGTCGTCGGAGCCGTAGGCCGCCGAGGCGGCGTCATACACCGAGCTGTATCCGTTCTCGGTCTTGTTCGGGAGGCCGCGGAACCCGGCGTTGATGAGCAGCGACTGACCGATAAAGGCCGTCAGCTTGCCGAAGTAGTCGCCGGCCTTCGTCGTGGTGTCGGGCTGGGTCGTGGTGACCCCGCCGATCGTGGCCGACTGCCCGCTCGTGGTGGTTTGGCCGTACCGGCCGGAAACGTAACCGAAGAGCGTGTCCTTGATGATCGGGAAACCGACGTTGGCCGCGCCGTTATAGAGGTCGGTATCCTGCGTGACGACGCCGGAGGAGTTCTTGGCCGCCCACGACGCCGGGCTCATCTCGAACCGCGCGCTCCCCTTGAGGGTGTTCGTCCCCGACTTCGTGACGGCGTTGATGATCGCGCCGTTCGTGCGCCCGAAGTCCGCCGAAATCGCGCCATTCTTCACGTTGACGTCGGCGATGTCGAGCTCGTTCGTGTCGGTGATCAGCGCCCCATAGCCCGGGTTCGTGATGTTGACGCCGTCGATGAGGTACTTGTTGTCCTGACGCGTGCCGCCGGCAACCGCCACCATCCCGATTCCCGACGTGTCGGCCGGGGCGCCCGGGATCAGGTTGAGGAGACCCTGGTAGGTACGGGCGATCGGGATCTGGCGAATTTCCTCCGGCGAGAAGTTGCTGCTGACCTCGGTCGACTTTTTGTCGATCTCGGCCAGACCAGCCGTGACCACCACCTCGGTAGCCGCTCCCTGCTTCAGGGTCAGCGGCACCTGCACGTCGTTGTCGACCTGGACGACGATCTTCACAGACGCCTTGCCGAGCCCCTGAAGGGAGGCCTCGACCGTGTAGGTGCCCGGTAGGAGCTTCTGGAAGTTGTACTGCCCGTTGGCGTTCGTCGCGGCGGTCCGGCCCGCGGGCAGCTGCGGCCCGGAGACCTTAACGAGGACGCCCGGGAGCGCGCCCCCGGTGGCATCACCGACCTTTCCCGAGATCGAGCCCGTTTCGCCCGCCAGGAGCGACAGGGCAGGAACTAGAAGCACGACAAGCAATAGAAACCGTAGACCTCGGCGCATTCTGGAATCCTCCTCCCGGTGTAATCACGGCCCCCCAGCGATGCCGAAGAACCGTCTCGAATTGTGAGTCGTCGGCGAGTCTACCGAACGGTCATCCGGTGTCAACGGACCGGCGTCCGTTCCAGGTACCATGCGGCGTGATGCCTTCCCCCGAAGCCATTCCCGGCGCTCACTTCCGGGCCGAGATTCGCGAGCAGCCCGAGGCGGTCGCGCGCCTCATCGACCGCGAGGCGAAGCGCGTGCTGGCCTTTGCCAGGAGCCTCTCGCGCCACGACCTCCGGTTCGTTCTTATCGCCGCCCGCGGGTCGTCCGACAACGCGGCCCGGTACGCCCAGTACGCGTTCGGGATCGCCTGCCGGCTGCCGGTTGCCCTGGCGGCCCCGTCCCTGACGACGCTCTACGCCCGCCCTCCGCGCGTGAAGGACGCCCTGGTGATCGGGATCTCCCAGTCCGGCCGCTCCCCAGACGTCGTGGAAGTGGTGGCCGAGGCACGAAAGGCCGGCGCACAGACCCTGGCGCTCGTCAACGACCCAGAGAGTCCTCTCGCGAGGGCGGCCGCGGAGGTGATCCCCCTCCATGCTGGCGTGGAGCGGAGCGTCGCCGCCACGAAGACCTACACGACCGAGCTCGCGGCGGCGGCCCTCGTCGCCCTCGCGCTCGGAAAGCGGAGCGAGGAGCTGGCCGCCCTGCGGCGCGTCCCGGCCGCGATCTTCTGCGTTCTCGCGCTGGAAGGAGCGGCGGAAGAATCGGCCCGCCTCTTCCACGCAGCGACACGCGCCGCCGTCCTCGCCCGCGGCGTCAATTTCCCCACGGCGCACGAGGTCGCTCTGAAACTGAAGGAGACGTGCCTCCTCCCCGCGGAGCCCTTCTCCTCCGCCGATTTCCTCCACGGGCCGATCGCGGTGGCGGGTTCCGACCTCCCTGCCATCGTCGTCTCTCCGCCCGGCGGCGCCGCCGCGCGCGAGCTCGCGGCGCTCGTACGGAAGCTCGCTGCCAGGGGGAGCCCGGTCCTCTCGATCGGCCCGAAGGGCTCGCCGCTGCCCCTCCCGCGGCTTCCCGAGATCCTCTCCCCTCTCGTCGCCGTGGTCCCCGGGCAGCTCCTCGCCCTAGCCCTCGCCCTCTCCCGCGGCCTGGACCCCGACCGGCCGAGGGGTCTCCGAAAGGTGACCGAGACCCGCTGAAGCGCTAGCGGCCTCGCGTTACTCGTAGAGGAGGAACGCGGCCCGCCGCCTCTCGAACTCCATCTGGGCGGCAGCCCACCCGGAGGCGATCGTCGCGGCACTCTCCCCACGGTCGAAGCGGGCGAGCGAGGCGCCGTGGGCGAGGAGCTCGCCGAACCGAGAGCGGTCCCATTCCTTCGGGAAAAGGTCCCGCAGCGCCGTCGCGATCTCGAGCCCCAGTGTGACCGGGGCCAGGGCGTCCCGGTCCACCACCGTGATCCGGACGCCACCGCACTCCGTCCCCGCGTGCTTCGACGACGACGGCGTGAACCGGACCGGCGTGAAGCGCGCGCCCCGGATTCCCCGCCCCGACAGGACCGACGCCAGCTTCGCGCCGTCGACCCACGGAGCCCCCACGATCTCGAACGGCGCGTCGGTCCCGCGCCCCACCGAGACGTTCGTCATCTCGAGAAGCGCCACGCCCGGGTAGAGTGCGGCCTGAGTGACGCTCCGGAGATTCGGGGACGGGTTGACCCACGCCAGCCCAGTCTCGTCCAACCAGAGCGAGCGGCTGTATCCCTTCATCTTCACGACGGTCAGCGCCGCTCCGATCGACCGCTCGGCGTTGAACATCCCGGCCAGCTCGCCGATCGTCATCCCGGTCCGGACCGGGATTGTGTGGTACGCGGTGAACGACAACCGGTCAACATCGGCGGGCGGCCCCTCCGCCACACTGGCGCGGATCGGATTCGGCCGGTCGAGGACGACGACCTTCACGTTCGCCTTCGCCGCCTCCTCCATCACGTACCCGAGCGTCGTCAGGTAGGTGTAGAAGCGGACTCCCGCGTCCTGCAGGTCGACGACGACCGCATCGAGGCCTGCGAGGTCCGCGGGCGACGGGCGGCGGCTCTCGCCGTAGAGCGACTTCACCGGCAGCCTGGTCGCCGGATCGGTCTGGTCCTGGACTTTCTCGTCTCGCGTCCCGTCGGGCCCGTGCTCCGGCGAAAAGAGGCGGACGAGCGAGACGCCAGCCTTTCTGGCCTGCTCGGAGAGGAGAACTGCCGCGGTGGAGCGGCCGTCTGCTGAGCGCCCCGTCGGGTTCGTCAGGAGTGCGACCTTCATCCCAGCGATGGCCTTGAAGCCCTCGGCTTCCAGGACGTCGATCCCCACTCGGACCGGCGTGCCGGCGGCGGGAAGCGGCACGGCCGCTTGCTGGACCGGCGAAACAGCCCGACGGGCGGCCCGCGCCCCGATCGCCGAGAGGAGCGCCATGGTCTCGGAGGCGTCCCTCAGCGTCGCCGGGGAGGCGTCCAGGACCGCCGACGCTACGATCGTAGCCACCACGCCCCGCAGCGGAATGACGTTCCCCGAACCGTCGGGGTGAACGCGGCTCGAGAGGAAGACGACGAACGTGTCGGTCGAGGGGTCGAGCCAGAGCGAGGTCCCGGTCCAGCCAGTGTGGCCGAACGAGCCTCGCGGGAAGAGATCGCCCCGGTTCGAGGAGTACGACGTTTCCACGTCCCACCCAAGCGCACGGAGGTCGCCGTCGCCATGAAAGCGGGGGCGGGTCATCTCGGCGACGCCTGCCGGTGAGAGGACCGGCTCCCCCCCGGCAAGGATCGCGCGGCAGTAGCGGGCGAGGTCGTCCGCGGTCGAGAAGAGTCCCGCGTGGCCCGCGACCCCGCCGAGCGTCCGCGCGCGCGGGTCGTGGACCTCGCCGCGGAGAATCCGGCCGTCCACCTTCTCGGTCGGGGCGACCCGCGAGACCGGGACCCGAGGCTCGCTCCCGAGAGGCCGGAAGCCGGTCTCCGTCATTCCGAGCGGTGCAAAGACCTCCTCGGCAGCGTACCGGTCGAGGCTCCGCTTCGAGACCGCCCGCACCAGCTCGCCCAGGACCTCGTACCCCGCGTCGGAGTAAACGAACCGCGATCCGGGTGGCTGCGCCAAGGAGGTCGCGTATTTCCGCCGGAAGATCTCGGCCGGCGTCCCGGTGTAGAGCGCCATCGGGTCGTCCGGCACGAGACCGGCGCGGTGGGTCAGGAGCTGCTCCACCGTCACCTTCTCGCGCCCCCCCTCCCGCCCGAACTCCGGGAGGTGCTTCACCACCGGGTCCTGCAGCCGGACCGCCCCCCCCTCCAACAACGTCATCACGCTCGTGGCCGTCGCGACGACCTTCGTGAGCGACGCGAGGTCGAAGACGGTGTCGGCCGTCATCGGCTCCGTCTGCGGCTCGAC
>OLLZ01000430.1_pt1 | contig 14230 bp, 9 predicted proteins | sample 1604661 | NCBI WGS metagenome assembly OLLZ01 (sample SAMEA104055726, study PRJEB20765) | soil metagenome | biome: Arctic tundra; feature: Polygonal ground; material: soil | place: USA | collected 2011-09 | depth 0-0.5 m | reverse complement strand
GTGCCGACCTCCTCCATGACCATGCAGGTCGTGACCCAGTCCATGTCCCGGCCGCCCCACTGGGCGGGATAGCGACAGCCCATGAGGTTGCGACGGCCGGCCTCTCGCAGGAAGTCCTTCGGGAACCTGATGACGTCGGCGTCCATGTCCAGCACCATTTGGCGCGGTACCCAGCGCACGAAGTCCCTTACCTCTTCCAGAAGACCGCGCTGGGCGTCGTTCATGAGGAACTCGTACATGGCGGAACTCCTTTCCCCAAGGAAGCCTACCGCGGCTTCCGGAACCCGGGTTCCCGCTGATACTCGGCGAGAGGGTCTTGCTGTCCGAGCGTTCGAAGCGAGATCCCCTCCCGTAGCTCGGCGACGTTCTCGAGGTGGTCGGACCAGAGCCGGTCGATCCAGGCGATCGTCAGGTCGCGCTCGACGCGCCTCACGAGCTCCTCGCCAAAATCGTCCCGGACGGCCACCCACCGATCGGCCGCGGTGATCTCGAGGAAGCCGGTGGGTGCCTCGTCTAGAGAATCGACCCGGCTTTCGCCGGGGCGCCATAACCGCTCGAGCGCGGATTCTGTTAGTGGTTACGGGGGCAGGATTTGAACCTGCGACCTTTGGGTTATCAGCGGGGCGTTCCTACAATATACGATCGTGGTCGAAGCATGGTGCCTCCGGTGACGCGAGAAGATCTGGTCGGCAGGAGCGGCGCATCGGCGCCGGCCTCGTCCGGGAACCGGACTCGAAGGGGGAACGTCGCGCGGCTCTGCCTCGTAATGCTCGCGACCGGACTTCTCTTCGAGACCGGCTGCGGGAAGACCGGCGGACCGCCCGTGGCGAAGACCTCCAAGATGCCTTCCTCCAGCGTCGCGCTTTCGGACGAGGCGATTCGAGCCGCGGGAATTCAGGTCGAGACCGTGTCGTCGGAGCTCCTTCGGCCTCTCCTCACGCTCTCCGGCACGCTCGCGGCGGTTCCCTGGACTCCCGACGAGCAGGCAGCCATGAGCGAGGCGGACGGGGCCGGTGCGAAGCGTCGGCTGGCCGAGGCGAACTTCAACCGAATGTCGAAGCTCCATGCCCAGGGGATCACCCCGGGACAGGACCTGGATACTGCTCGCGCCGAGCTCGAGCAGGCGCGCGCAACCGCTGCCCAGGCCGACGCGAAGCTGGCGAACCTCGGACTGACCCAGGCGGCTGACTCGTTTCCCTCCTCGAGCGGAAGCTGGGGCTTGGCGAACGTTCCCGAGGCGGACCTCCGGTACGTGACGGTCGGGGCGAGGGTCGTGATCCGGACCGAGTCGCTGCCGGGGGTCACGTTCTCCGGAACGATCGTCGCCCTCTCGCGCTCTGCCAGCCGGGACACACGGGACTTCACCGCCCGGATCGCCGCGATCGACCCGTCGAAGCGCCTTCGACCGCAAACCCTCGCCACGTTCGAGATCTCTCTGCCAGCCGCACCCTCCTTGACGGTTCCTTCCTCGGCGGTTCTGCTCGAGCCGGAGGGCCCCGTCGTCTTCGTCGCCGAAGGGAAGAACAAGTTCAGCCGGCGGATCGTCAAGACGGGCGTCTCGGCCTCGGACCGGCTCGGCGTCGTCGAGGGGCTCGCCGCGGGCGAGCGGGTCGTCGTTCAGGGAGCGCAGCTTCTGGAATCGGAACGGCTGAAGGCGGCCTTCGAACCCGCGGTCGTCGACTGATGCTGAGCCGCCTCGTCGGATTCTCTCTGCGTAATCGCGCGCTGGTCCTCTTCCTCGCGGGCGTTCTCCTGGTCTACGGCTTCCTCACCGCCGCGCGGTCTCCCATGGACGTCTTTCCGGAGTTCGCTCCGCCGCAGGTCTCCGTGGAGACGGAAGCTCCTGGTCTCTCGGCGGAGGAGGTCGAAGCCCTCGTCACCGTGCAGCTCGAGCGCGCGATCAGCGGGTCTCCCGGCTTGAAGACCCTCCGGTCGATCTCGATGCCGGGCGTGTCCAGCCTGACCGCGATCTTCGAGGACGATACCGACGTCTACCGGGATCGCCAGCTCGTGACGGAACGGATCGCGACCGCCGCGCGCGACCTACCCGTGGGCGTCGTCCCTCCGGAGATCGTTCCGCTGACGTCGGCGTCCAGCACGATCGAGGTGATTGGCATCACGTCGGACGGCGTCTTCGACCCCCTCGCGGCGCGCACCTTCGCCGACTGGACGCTGAAGCCCCGGCTCCTGGCGGTCCCCGGCGTCTCTAAGGTCGTCGTCTACGGCGGGCGCGTCGCGCAGAACCAGGTCATCGTCTCGCCGCAGGCGATGCGCGACCGCGGCCTGTCGCTGCACGACATCGAGGCGGCGGCGCGGAACGCCACGGCAGTGGGTCCCGCTGGATTCCTCGATTCACACGGGCAGCGGCTGACGATCCGCACCGAGGCGCAAGCGCAAGGAGCTTCGGATATCGGGAGCGCGGTCGTGGCCTTTCGCGAGGGCGCGGCGCTCCGGCTCTCCGACGTCGCGGAGGTCCGTCTGGGGCCGGGCGTGCCGATCGGAGACGCCAGCCTGAACGGGCGTCCCGCCGTCGCGCTCCTCATCTCGCGTCAGCCGGGCGTGAACACGCTGCACGTGACGGCCAACGTCGATGCCGCGCTGGAGGAGCTCGCTCGGCACTTCCCGGCCGGTCTGAGGCTCCACCGGGATCTCTTTCGTCAGGCGTCGTTCATCCAGGGCGCGCTGAAGAACCTGCGCCAGGCGCTGGGGCTCGGAGCCATCCTCGTGACGGTCGTCCTCGTCCTCTTTCTCTTCGACTTCCGGACGGCGTTGATCAGTCTGACAGCGATACCGCTGGCGCTTCTTGCGGCGGTCGTGGTCCTGCGGGCAATGGGCGCCACGATCAACACCATGACGCTCGGGGGGCTCGCCATCGCCCTCGGAGAGGTGGTGGACGACGCCATCATCGACGTCGAGAACATCCACCGCCGGTTGAACGAGAACCGGCGGCTCGATGCGCCGCGCCCGGCTCACGACGTCATCCTCGACGCCTCGCTGGAGGTGCGGAGCTCGGTCGTCTACGCCACGTTCCTCGTCGCGCTCGTCTTCGCTCCCGTCTTCTTCCTCTCGGGAGTCGCCGGCCGCATCTTCTCGCCGCTGGCGCAGGCGTATGTCCTCTCGACTCTGGCTTCGCTCGGCGTCGCCCTGCTCGTCGTCCCGGCTGCCTGTTCGCTCCTCTTGTCCAGAGGGTCCGCTGAGCGGCCCGAAGCGTGGCTGGCCCGCACGCTGAAGAGATCGTATGGAAGGATGCTTCCCGCCTCGCTGCGGCATTCCGCGATCCTGGCCGGTGTCGCGGTCGTTCTCGCCGTTGCGTCCATCGCGGCCCTTCCCTTCCTCGCCGGCGAGTTTCTGCCGGCCTTCCGGGAAGACGACTTCACGGTCCACATGATCGGACTCCCCGGCACGTCGCTCGAGCAGTCGATGGCGGTCGGGAAGACGGTCCAGGAGCGTCTCCTGCGCCTGCCAGGCGTCGTCTCGGTCACCCAGCGCGCTGGACGAGCGGAGCTTGCCGATGAGGTCTCCGGACCCGAGTCGAGCGAGTTCGACGTCTCGCTCGAAGCGGGCTCGGACGTGGCGGGCACGGTCGACCGGATTCGGAAGAGCCTCGAAGGCGTCCCTGGGTTCGTCTTCGGCGTCAGCCAGTTCTTCCGTGAGCGGTTGGAAGAGGTGACCGGGGGAGAGCCGGCCCCGGTGGCGGTCTCGATCTCGGGCTCCGACCTCGACCGGCTGCGAGAGCTCGGGACCACGGTGGTGGGCATCATGTCGTCGATCCCCGGCGCACGGGACGTCCGGGCCGACAATCAGGCGGACGCGCCTCAGGTGCTCATCCAGTTCGACCGGCAGAAGGCGGCGAGCCTCGGCGCGACTCTGGGCGAGATGCAGGCTGCCGTGACGACGGCCTTCGGCGGCTTGAAGGTCGCGGACGTGTTCGAAGGAGAGCGGATCGTGCCGGTCGTGGTGAAGTTTCCCGATCAGAGCCGGAGCGATCTCGAGAGCATCCGGAGCCTGCCGATCAGGACGGCTTCCGGAGTCGTGCCGCTCAGGACCGTCGCCGACGTGTCGATCCGAGCGGCACCCAACCTGATCAACAGGCAAGGGGGGAGCCGGCGCGCCGTCGTGACGTGCGACACGTCGGGCAGCGTCATCCGATTCTCTCGCGAGCTGGGTCGGCGTTTGCGATCGCTCCCGCTTCCCGCCGGCTACACCATTTCACTGTCGGGCGACCACGAAGCCTCGCAGCAGAGCCTTCGCGAGCTGGTCTTCGTCGGGGCGCTCGCGCTGGCCGGCGTCTTCCTCCTGCTGTTCTCCGACTTCCGGTCACTCCGTCCGGCGCTCCTCGTCTTCGTCAACCTTCCGTTCGCTCTCGTGGGAGGCGTGGCAGCCGCGGTCCTCTCGCGGACCTCGCTCTCCCTTGGCGCGCTCGTCGGATTCGTGACGCTCTTCGGCATCTCGGCGCGGAACGCGATCATGCTCCTCTCGCACTACCGGCACCTCGAAGAGGCTGACGGGGTTCCGTTCGGCCCCGACCTCGTCGTGCGCGGGGCCGTCGACCGGCTCGTTCCCATCCTGATGACCGCGCTCGTGACGGGGCTCGCGCTCGTCCCGCTGGCGCTCGGCGGAGACAAGGCGGGTCAGGAGATCGAGCACCCGATGGCGCTCGTCATCGTAGGCGGACTCTTCTCTTCGACGGCGCTGACGCTGCTCCTCCTCCCCGCCTTCTATCTCCGGTGGGGAAGAGAGATTCAATACGCAGCCCGCACGCTACCGAGCAGGTGACCCGTTCCACCTCTTCGAATGTTAATACCGGCGCGTCGTGTAAACCACGTCGCGAGCAGGATCTGCTGGGGCGGGTATGCTCGTTTCGGGGGGGTGCTGCCGGCATGACTTTGCCAGAACTGCCACCCAGGGGGATCTCCGGGGAAGAGCGGCTCCTTCCCTACTACCGCTTCGGGACCAAGGATGGCCTATTCCTCGAGGCAGAGGCCCGGAAGGAGACCACTTCCTTGCTTCACCCCGGGGCCGCCCGCACGTCGCTCACGGCCATGACGAATCGTCCAGGCGAGGTGGAGTCACCCGCCGGATCGACCTCAAATCGTTCCTGATGGAGAAATGATGAAACCCAACTGGCGTCTCCTTTCCGTCTTTTCGTTTTGCCTCGCCGTGGCCGTGTCCCTGACGCTCGCCTGCAAGAAAGGCCCCTCCGGTCCGCCACAGGCGAAGCCAGTCGAGGTCGCCGTCGTAACGGTGAAGCCCGAGAAGATCGTCCTGACGACCGAACTGCCCGGCAGGACCTCCCCTTACCTCGTCGCCGAGGTCCGGCCGCAGGTGAACGGCCTGATCCGCGAACGGGCGTTCGAGGAAGGCTCCGACGTGAAGGCCGGGGCCCTTCTTTACCAGATCGACCCGGCTCCCTACCAGGCCGCGTACGACCAGGCGAAGGCGGCGCTCGCGATGGCCGAGGCGAACGTCCCGGCCGCCCGCCTGCGCGCCGAGCGCCTCAAGGGACTCGTCGAGATCCGGGCGACCGGCAAGCAGAACTACGACGACGCCCTGGCAGCCCTCCAGCAGGCCGAAGCGGGCGTGGCTGCGAGCCGGGCCGCGGTGGAGAGCGCCCGAATCAATCTCTCGTACACCCCGATCCGCGCGCCGATCCCGGGGCGGACCGGCAAGTCGAGTGTCACCGTCGGGGCGCTCGTGACCGCCTACCAACCGGTCCCGCTGGCGGTGGTCCAGCAGCTCGATCCGATCTACGTCGACGTGACCCAGTCCTCCGCGGAGATCCTCCGCCTCAGGCAGAGCCTCGCGAGCGGCCGGCTCAAGCGGAGCGGTGACGGGTGGAGCCGGGTGGAGCTCCTCCTCGAGGACGGCACTCCCTACCCGCTCGCCGGGAAGCTGAAATTCCGGGACGTCACGGTCGACCCGACGACCGGGTCGGTCAACCTCCGGATGGTCTTCCCCAACCCCGACAACGTCCTCCTGCCCGGGATGTTCGTCCGGGCGATCGTCGAGGAAGGGGTGAACGAGGAGGCGATCCTCGTCCCGCAGCAGGGGGTCACTCGCGACCTGAAGGGGAACCCCTACGCCCTCGTGGCCGGCAAGGAGGGGAAGGTCGAGCAGCGGATGCTGACCCTCGACCGGGCCGTGGGCGACCAGTGGCTCGTCACGAAAGGGCTCGCCGCGGACGATCGCGTCATCGTGGAAGGCCTTCAGCGGATTCGCCCCGGAGCCGACGTGAAGACCGTTCCGTTCGCTCCCGAGGCGAAGTCCGAGCCAGCTCCGGCGAAGGCCGAAGCGACGTCACCGAAGACCCCGGCCGGCGGCCAGTCGCCGGCAGCCAAGTAAGGAAGGCGTCGCATGTCCCGCTTCTTCCTGGACCGCCCCGTCTTCGCCTGGGTCATCGCGATCGCGATGATGCTGGCCGGAGGCCTGGCGATCGTGAAGCTCCCCATTTCCCAGTATCCGCCGATCGCACCCCCCTCGATCTCGATCAGCGCCGTCTACCCCGGCGCCTCGGCCAAGACCGTCGAGGACTCGGTCGTCCAGATCATCGAGCAGAAGATGACCGGCCTCGACCGGATGCTCTACATGGACTCCACGTCCGACTCCTCGGGGAGCGCGGCGATCACCCTCACCTTCGCGCCGGGGACCGACCCCGACATCGCCTGGGCGAAGGTCCAGAACAAGCTCCAGCTCGCGATGCCCGCCCTCCCCGACGTCGTCCAGCAGACCGGCGTCACGGTGAGCAAGTCGACCCGGAACTACCTCGTCATCGCCGGCGTCGTCTCCGAGGACGGCAGCATGGACAACGCCGACCTCAACGACTACGTCGTCTCGAAGATCGAGTCGGTCATCGGCCGGGTCCCCGGGGTCGGTGAGGTCCAGGTCTTCGGCACCGCCTACTCGATGCGGGTCTGGCTCGACCCGGACAAGCTGTCGAAGTACTCGATGACCTCGGACGACGTGGTGCTGGCGCTAAGGGCCTACAACGTCGAGGTCTCCGCGGGTCAGTTCGGCGGCGCCCCCGCCGTCCCGGGACAGCGCCTCAACGCCTCGATCCTGGTCCAGTCGCTCCTCAAGACCCCGGAGGAGTTCGCGTCGGTCCCGCTCCGGACGAACCCGGACGGGTCGATCGTGAAGGTGAAGGACGTGGGCCGGACGGAGCTGGGGACCGAGATCCCCGACCTCAAGTTCCGCTTCAACGGGAGGCCGGCCGGGGTCTTCGCCGTCCGGCAGGAGGCGGGGGCGAACGCCCTCGAGACCGCCGACCGGATCAAGGCGAAGATGGCGGAGCTCTCGAGGTTCTTCCCGGCCGGGATGAAGCCCATCTTCGTTTACGACACGACCCCCTTCGTGAAGGTCGCCATCGACGAGGTCTTCAAGACGCTGATCGAGGCGATCTTCCTCGTCTTCCTCGTCATGTACCTCTTCCTCGGGAACTTCCGAGCGACCCTGATCCCGACGATCGCCGTCCCGGTCGTCCTCCTGGGGACGTTCGGCATCCTCGGCGCCTTCGGCTACTCGATCAACATGCTGACGATGTTCGGCATGGTCCTCGCCATCGGGCTCCTCGTCGACGACGCGATCGTCGTGGTCGAGAACGTGGAGCGGATCATGACCGAGGAGGGGCTCTCCCCGCTCGAGGCGACCCGGAAGTCGATGGACCAGATCACGAGCGCCCTGATCGGCATCGGCCTCGTCCTCTCGGCCGTCTTCGGGCCGATGATCTTCTTCCCCGGCTCCACCGGCGTCATCTACCGGCAGTTCTCCGTCACCGTCATCGCCTCGATGCTCCTCTCGGTCCTCGTCGCCCTCATCCTCACGCCGGTCCTCTGCGCTTCCCTGCTCCGGCCCGTCCCGAAGGGGCACGAGGCAGCCGAGACCGGGGTCCGCTTCCTGCGGCCCTTCTTCCTGTGGTTCGACCGGACCTTCTACCGGATTCGCGGTTGGTACATGGCGGTGGTCGAGCACGTCCTCGGAAGGCGCGCCCGCTTTGCCGCCGTCTTCCTCGTCATCGTCGCGGTGATGGCCGTCCTCTACCTGCGGATGCCGACCGGCTACCTCCCGGACGAGGACCAGGGGACCCTCATGGCGATGGTCCAGCTCCCGGTCGGCTCGACGCTCGAGCAGACGCAGGCCGTCATGAGCGACGTGGAGCACCACTTCCTCTTCGACCAGAAGGACGCCGTGAAGTCGTGCGGAGCGGTGGCGGGGTCGGGCTTCGGCGGACGTGGCCAGAACATGGGGATGGTCTTCGTCCAGCTGAAGGACTGGAAGCTTCGCGACCGCCCCGGCCTCCGCGCGAAGGACGTCGCGGGGAAGGCGATGCGGGCCCTCTCGGCCCAGCGCGGGGCCATCATCTTCGCCTTCCCGCCTCCCGCCGTCGTCGAGCTCGGCACGGCCACCGGGTTCGACCTGATGGTCCAGGACCGGGGCGACCTCGGGCACGAGGGTCTCTCCAAGGCGATCGACCAGCTCGTCGGTCTCGCCGCGAAGGACCCCCGCCTCGCTCGCGTCCGGCTGAACGGGATGACGGACGTCCCCCAGTACAAGGTCGACGTCGACTGGGGGAAGGCGGGCACGCTCGGGGTTTCCGTCAGCTCGGTACAGAGCTACGTCTCGACCGCGTTCGGCAGCGCCTACGTCGGTAACTTCGTCCAGGGAGGGCGGGTGAAGAGGGTCTACGCCCAGGCCGACGCTCCGTTCCGGATGGTCCCGGAGGACCTCCACCGGCTCCAGGTACGCAACAGGCAGAACGGCCTCGTCCCTCTCTCGGCGGTCGCCTCCGGCCGATGGGTCTACGGCTCGCCGCGTCTCGAACGCTACAACGCCTTTCCCGCGATGGAGATCCAGGGGGAGCCAGCGCCGGGACGAAGCTCCGGCGAGGCGATGAATGCGATGGAGGAGCTGATCAAGAAGCTCCCGGCCGACGTCGGCTTCGAGTGGACCGGCCTCTCGTACCAGCAGCGAATGTCGGAGTCGCAGGCGGGGCTCCTCTACGCATTCTCGGTCCTGGTGATCTTCCTCGTCCTCGCGGCGCTCTACGAGAGCTGGACGGTCCCGATCTCGATCGTCCTCGCCCTTCCGCTCGGCGTCATCGGGGGCGTGATCGCCTCCTCGTCCCGGGGGATGTCGAACGACGTCTACTTCCAGATCGGGCTCCTCACCGTTCTCGGCCTGACGACGAAGAACGCGATCCTGATCGTCCAGTTCGCCGTGCAGAACCGCGAAAAGGGGATGGGCCTCATCGAGGCGACCGTGGAGGCGGCGAAGACGCGTCTCCGTCCGATCGTCATGACGTCGATGGCGTTCGGCTTCGGCGTCCTCCCGCTGGCGCTCGCCACCGGGGCCGGCGCCGGCGCGCAGATGGCCATCGGCACGAGCGTCCTGGGCGGCATGCTCAGCGGCACGTTCCTCGCCGTCCTCCTGATCCCGCTCCTCTACGTCCTCGTCGTCCGGGTCTTCGAGAGGAAGAAGGCTCCAGCGGCCGAACCTGTCCACGAGACGGCTCTCCCGGCGGAGGGAAAGTGATGAACCGCAAGCTGATTCCGCTCGTCCGTGCCGCCCTGTTCCCCGCGACGCTCCTCCTGGGCGCCTGCACGATGATTCCGACGTACGAGCGGCCCGCGCCGCCGGTTCCCGGTTCGTGGACGGACGGGGCCCAGCCGACCCCGGCTGCCTCGGCGGCTCCTGCGGCTGCCGATCTCCGCTGGCAGGACTTCTTCACGGATACCCGCCTCCGGTCACTCGTCGATCTCGCGCTCGCGAACAACCGGGACTTGCGCGTCGCGGCCCTCAACATCGAGAAGGCGGCCGCCCTCTACCGGATCCAGCGCGCCGAGCTCAACCCGACCATCGGGGTTCAGGCCGCAGGGTTGAGAACGCGGCTTCCGGAGAAGCTCGCAACGGCGGAAGGGGCTTCGCCCGGTACGTCGTCGCAGTACTACGTCGAGCTCGGCCTCGCCTCGTGGGAGCTGGATTTTTTCGGGCGTCTCCGGAGCCTCAGCGCCGCCTCCCTCGAGCAGTACCTCGCGACGGAGGAGGCTCGCCGGGCGGCGCAGAGCGCCCTCGTGGCCGCCGTGGCCGGAAGCTATCTGACTCTGGCGGCGGACGGCGAGAACCTCCGGCTCGCCCAGGTGACGCTCGAGGCGCAGAAGTCGTCCTACGAGCTGATCCGGGCGACCCGGGATGCCGGCATGACCTCGGACCTCGACCTCCTCCAGGCGCAAAGCCAGGTGGAGGCGGCGCGGGTCAACGTCGCGGCCTACACCGGCGCCGTCGCCGTCGACAGGAACGCGCTCCAGCTTCTCGCCGGGTCGCCCGTCGGGCCTGACCTCCTTCCCGAGAGCTTCGGCACCGTGACGGACCCGAGAGGGGTCTCCGCCGGCCTGCCGTCGGACGTCCTCCTCCGCCGGCCCGACATCCTCGCGGCCGAGCACCAGCTCCGCGCCGCGAACGCGAGCATCGGGGCGGCCCGAGCGGCCTTCTTCCCGCGGATCTCACTCACGGCGAGCTTCGGGACCCTGGGTCCCGATCTCGCCAGCCTCTTCACGTCGGGGACGAGGGCCTGGAGCTTCGCGCCGCAGATCGTCGCCCCCCTCTTCGCGAGCGGTTCGCTCCTCGCGAACCTGAAGGCCTCGAAGGTCGACCGCGAGATCGCCGTCGCGCATTACGAGAAGGCGATCCAGGTCGCCTTCTCGGAGGTGAGCGACGCGCTCACCCGGAGGACGACGCTCGTTGCCCAGCGCGAAGCCCAGGCGGCCCTGGTCGTCGCGCTCGACGAGACATGGCGCCTCTCCGACGCCCGCTACCAGGCAGGCATCGACGGCTACCTCGGCGTCCTCGTGGCCCAGCAGGCTCTCTTCGCCGCCCAGCAGGGGCAGGTGGCTGTCCGCCTCGCAGAGCAGGCGAACCTCGTCACGCTCTACAAGGTCCTGGGCGGGGGGGTGTGATGCGTCGACGCCTCGTCGGCGGGGTTGAGAACCATTGACTCTTCGGAATGCTCGTGCCAAAACATCGCACCGCACTTCGTAATCGTCTGGAAGCCTTCCTCGCTGACGCTTTCGGCGCCTTTTTCGCGTGGAAGACACCTGAGGCCGCCGAGTCGACAGGACGCGCGCTCGGGCGCCTCTACCGCCGCCTCGACGCGCGCCGACGGGAAGTTGCGCGGACGAATCTCTCGCGCGCCTTCCCCGAGATGTCCCCGGAAGAAGTCAACGCGCTCTCCGTGCGCGTCTTCGAGCACTTCGGCGGGTTGGCGGCCGAGCTGTTCTACGCCCTCTCCCACGACCCCGCGGATGCGCTCACGCGCGTCGAGACGAAAGGCGCCGCGATCGCGAAGGATGCCCTCGCGATCGGGCGCGGCGTCGTCTTCCTCACGGCCCATCTAGGAAACTGGGAGTGGGCCGCGCTCGGCACTGGCGCGCTCGGCATCCCGATGGGCGTCGTCGTACGCCCCCTCGACAATCCGCTTCTCGACGCGACGCTAGAGCGCCTGCGCAGGTCAACGGGAAACACCGTGATCGAGAAACACGACGCGGTCCGAGGCATGTTGCGCACCCTCCGGAGCGGTGGCGCTATCGGGATCCTCAACGACCAGCACGCCCACCCTCCGGACGCCGTCATCGCGCCGTTCTTCGGGCGGTCGGCCGCCACGTCCTCGGCCCTCGCGAAGCTCGCGGACCGCACCGAGGCGCTGATCGTCCCGACCTACGCGGTCCGCGTCGCGCCCGCGCGCTGGTGCCTGACCTACGAGGCTCCATTGGACGTCCGCACGCTCTCCCGGGATGAGCGTGGCATCGAAAGGCTCACCACTCGCTTCAACGGAATCCTGGAGTCGATGATTCGCCGTCATCCCGAGCAATGGCTGTGGCTTCACAACCGATGGCGGCTCGACTAGTTCGGCGAGCCTCCGGGCCCGGCGTCCAGGGGGAGCCGCCGCCCGGCCGGAGCACCGGCGAGGCCATGCAGGTCATGGAGGATGTCGTTAGCGAGCTCCCCGCCGCCCAGCGCCAGGCGCAGGAGGCGCTAGTGAGGACGCTTGAGGGCGCCTCGCGTCTCTCCGAAGCCCGGTATGGGGCGGGTATCGACGGCTACCTCGGCGTCCTCGTCGCCCTCTACAAGGTCCTTGGTGGAGTGTGAAGTGCCGGCGCTTCGTCTCCCTCCTCATCCTGGCCGCGACGTGTGTCTCGGTCTCGCTGGCGGCTGCCGAACCGGACCTCCTCCCGGTCCAGGCCGCCAGCGAGGCCGGGGCCATGATCCCTGTGCCGCCGGTCGAGGGAGTCCCCGGCCCCCTCTTCTTGGGAACAGTGAACTCGCCGAACACCGGCCCACGTCGACCTCGATGAACAGCCCCTCCGCCTCGCAATAGACCTCGTCGTTCTCCTGGCCCAGCAGGCTCTCTACGCAGCACAGCGCGGAGAGGTGGCTGTCCGCCTCGCAGAGCAGGCGAACCTCGTCACCCTCTACAAGGTCCTGGGCGGGGGGGTGTGATGCGCCTGACGTTCGTCTCGACCTAGCTGAGGACCCAGAAATGAGAAGGGCGCCGGCCATTTACGACCGGCGCCCTTCGGCTTGATTTGGTTACGGGGGCAGGGTTTGAACCTGCGACCTTTGGGTTATGAGGAGTGGCGTCCAGGGTGCAGATCGTCCGTAGAGGGCATTGCAGTCGCCTGAGTTGCGCCATCAGCGCCAATGCAATGCCGCACGACATCGAGAATTGCTCAGCTGCGGGCTTCTTCCGGTATCTCACCAAGTCGATAAATGTCATCGAGTTCATGGATACGTTGAACAAGGCGCTGGAATTCGCAGAAAGGGGCATGGGAAAGGGTTCACGAGCACCGCGCTAACATGGGCCTGCTAAAGGAGAGAGCATGGCCAAGATCTTGATCGTTGACGACGATGAAAGGCTGCTGACGCTGTATTCAGCCATTCTGAGGAAGGAGGGATATGAGGTCTTGACGGCTGCCGACGCGAGAAAGGCCTTCGAACTGGCCGTTTCGGCGCAGCCCAATCTAATACTTCTCGACGTTATGATGCCCTCGATCGACGGAGGGAACGCCTTCCGATATCTGTCCGGCGATTCGAGCACCAAAGAGATACCGGTGATCTTTCTCACCTCTCTGGTCACAGAAGATGAAGTGGAAGCTGCAGGAGGAAAGATCGGCGGGCGTGAATACATATCGAAGTCCACCCCGATGCCAAAATTCGTAGCCACACTGAGAGAGGCCTTGTCCCGCAAGCCGCGCAATCAATCTTGAAGTGCTTCTCATTTGTGAGGCGCTGCTGATCGTCCGAAAACAGCCGTACCGCGTCTCGGTGCCGCCCCTCGGCCGGCGCACACGCTCCGCGGGCACCCGGCCTTCCTAACGGTAGCCCCCGTCTTGCAACTCGAAGAGCTTTGCGCAGCGCCCCCTCTGCGCCACGAGTCCTCGTGCGTGCCGACGGCCGGAGAGGACGAGGATGCGGTCGGCCCCGCGCCGTCTTTCTCCCTTACGGGATGCGCAATTGTAGGAGGGTGTGCGAGCGCGGCGTAGCATGGGCGTGGGCACTCCATCCGGGCCAGAGCCGGCGCGGGTCGCCGCGTCCGCTTGAAGTCGACGCCGAGAATCTCGTCGGCTTGACCTGAAGAAACCTTAACTTCAGTTCCTGAAAGACGAAAAGAGCGCCGGTCGTAAGTGACTAGCGCCCTTCGTTTTGTTAGTGGTTGCGGGGGCAGGATTTGAACCTGCGACCTTTGGGTTATGAGCCCAACGAGCTACCAGACTGCTCCACCCCGCGTCGGGTCGCCGACGATAGCCGCGAAGTCCTCTTTCGTCAAGGGTGTTCGGCTTCGTTGTTCTCTGGCTTCAGCTCGGGCTGCGAATTCGAGAGCGCCTTCTTCGCCGCCTGCTGGGCCGCGGCCTTCTCGGTCCACCCCTTCGGGAGGACGAGGACGACGTCGCCGGGGCGGACGAAGTTCAGCTCCTCGCGGGCAATCTTCTCGGAGGCGGCCGGGTCGTTCCGGAGCCGCGCGACCTCCTCCTCGAGGCGCGCGTTCTCTGCTGCGAGCGAGGAGACCTCGCCCAGGAGGTTCGCCAAGCGCTCCCTCTGCCGGCGCAGGTCCCACAGCCCGCGGTCCCCGAGGAGGAAGAACCCGAACAACAACATCGAGAGGACGAGCGACGCCGCGAGGAACGACCAGACGGAGACCTGCTTGGGCTCACGCCGGGCGGCCGGCTTCTGGACCGGCCGC
>OLLZ01000393.1_pt1 | contig 15100 bp, 12 predicted proteins | sample 1604661 | NCBI WGS metagenome assembly OLLZ01 (sample SAMEA104055726, study PRJEB20765) | soil metagenome | biome: Arctic tundra; feature: Polygonal ground; material: soil | place: USA | collected 2011-09 | depth 0-0.5 m | reverse complement strand
GGCTCGAGGCGATGCCGAACGTCTCCGCCGAGGCGACCGTATCCCGCAACTACATCGACTGGCTGGTGAGCGTGCCCTGGAGGAAGGCGTCGCGCGAGATGAAGGACATCAAGCACGCCGAGAAGATCCTCAACGAGGATCATTACGGCCTCGAGAAGGTCAAGGAGCGGATCCTCGAGTTCCTCGCGGTGAGGCAGCTCGTCAGGGAGACGAAGGGGTCGATCCTCTGCTTCGCCGGCCCTCCCGGCGTCGGGAAGACGTCGCTGGCCAAGAGCATCGCGAAGTCCCTGAACCGGAAGTTCGTCCGCATCTCGCTGGGCGGCGTGCGCGACGAGGCGGAGGTCCGGGGACACCGCCGGACCTACATTGGGGCCTTCCCGGGCCAGATCATCCAGCTGATGAAGAAGGCCGGAACCGTGAATCCGGTCTTCCTGCTCGACGAGGTCGACAAGATGTCGATGGACTTTCGGGGCGACCCATCGTCGGCGCTGCTCGAGGTCCTCGACCCGGAGCAGAACCACACCTTCGTGGATCACTACCTGGACACGGAGTACGACCTCTCGAAGGTCATGTTCATCGCGACCGCGAACGTCGTCCACCCGATCCCGCCTGCGCTCAAGGACCGGATGGAGATCCTCCAGCTCTCGGGCTACACACCGAACGAGAAGCTGGCGATCGCCCGGCAGTTCCTCATCCCGAAGCAGGTCAAGGAAAACGGCCTGAAGCCGGATCAAGCCGTGTTCGAGGACGGCGCGGTCTACGGTCTGGTCGAGAAGTACACGCGGGAGGCCGGCGTCCGGAACCTGGAACGCGAGATCGCGTCGGTCTGCAGGAAAGTGGCCCGGAAGGTCGTCGGCAAGGACGTGCAGGGACCCGTCACCCTCACCGCCGAGAACCTCCCATCGTTCCTCGGCAAGCCGAGGTTCCGGCTCAACAAGAAGGGTGAGAAGGCCGAGATCGGGCTCGCGACCGGCCTCGCGTGGACCGAGTCAGGCGGGGACGTCCTCCACATCGAAACGACCCTGATGCGCGGGAAGGGGAACCTCGTCTTGACGGGACAGCTCGGCGACGTCATGCAGGAGTCCGCCCGCGCGGCGCTCTCCTACGTCCGCACACGCGCGGAGCTCTACGGCGCCGACCCCGACTTCTACGAGAAGAAGGACATCCACGTCCACATCCCGGAAGGGGCGATCCCGAAGGACGGCCCGTCCGCGGGGATCACGATGGCGACATCGATCCTCTCCGCCGTCACCCGCATCGCCGTCCGGAAGGACCTCGCGATGACCGGCGAGATTACCCTTCGCGGGAAGGTGTTCCCGGTGGGCGGGGTCAAGGAGAAACTCCTGGCCGCTTACCGGGCCGGTATCACGACCCTCGTCCTCCCCAAGGAGAACGAGAGGGACCTCGATGACCTTCCGGAGGAGATCCGGAACGTCATGGAGTTCCACCTGGTGGAGGACGTTGACGAGGTCCTTCGTCTCGCGCTCGAAGGCGCGCCCACCCCGATGACGCCGAGCTCGATCGAGGCGGCGACGGGGACGACCCCTCCCGGGAACATCGCGCATTGACCAGGCCCCGCCGGGTTTCCGGCGGGGCGCTTTCGGTTTCTTTCCTGATGACGACCATGAACGCTTCAACAGCCGCGAGACGGCCGCTCCGGACTAAGGGCCGTGCCCTGTTCGCGGGAGACGTGCGGCTCGCGCTGGCCGCGCATTCTCCTGGCGATCGACCGCGGCCGGTGCTCCCGGTGATGGTGGTCCTCGGTCGGTCGAACGTCGGGAAGTCGAGCCTCCTCAATGCCCTCCTCCATGTGAAGGTCGCGCGGGTCTCCCAGACGCCCGGGCGAACGCAGGCGCTCTACTGGTACCGCGTGGGTGACACCTTCGACCTCGTCGACTGCCCGGGGTATGGCTTCGCGAAGGCGAGCCGCGAGTCCCGGGAGGCATTCTCGCGCCTGATCGAAACCCTTCTCGTGACGGACCCACGCCCCTCTGTCGCCCTGCTTCTGGTGGACGGCCGCCTCGAGCCGCAGGAGGGGGACCGCTCCATGGTTCTCTTTCTCCGGCAGGCGGGCGTGCCGACGGTCGTCGCCGCGACGAAGTGGGACGCCGTGAAGCCGTCGCGGCGAGTACGCCAGCTCCGTCAGCTGGCCGCCGAGTACCAGGATCCAACCCGTCCCCTCCAGCCGGTTTCGTCCGAGACCGGCGAGAACCTTCCTCAGCTGGCCCTCCTCCTCGAGGAGCGGCTCACCACCCCGCCCCGCGAGGCCTCGCGCCCACGGGGGTAATCAGGAGACACGATGCCCCGTCGCAAAGTTCCCGGCGCCGACTACGCACACCCCGCCATCGACCCTCGCGAGCTGCCGGCCGATCCGGAGGAGAGCGTTCCACCCCAGCCGACCGAGCCGATGCTCGACATCCGGACGCTCCACAACCAAACGATGCCGCAGCTCCTGAAGATCGCGCAGGAGCTGGAGGTCGACGGGGCTGCCGCGCTCCGGAAGCAGGAACTGATCTTCAAGGTCCTCCAGACCCAGACGGAGCGGCTGGGGTTGATCTTCTCGGAGGGGGTCCTCGAGGTCCTCCCCGACGGCTTCGGGTTCCTCCGGGCGCCCGAGTACAACTATCTGGCGGGGCCAGACGACATCTACGTCTCTCCTTCGCAGATCCGGAAATTCGGCCTCAAGACCGGCGACACGATCTCCGGCCAGATCCGCCCGCCCAAGGAAGGCGAGCGGTACTTCGCCCTGATCAAGGTCGAGGCGGTCAACTTCGAGCACCCGGACGTGGCCCGCGAGAAGATCCTTTTCGACAATCTGACCCCTCTCTACCCTCAGGAGCGGATCCGCCTCGAGACCCCCAACCTGTCCTCCCGTGTCCTGGACCTGATCTCGCCGATCGGCAAGGGGCAGCGCGGACTGATAGTCGCCCCCCCGCGGACCGGCAAGACGATGCTCCTGCAAGCTCTCGCGAACTCCATCACGACGAATCACCCAGAGATCACATTGATCGTCCTCCTCATCGACGAACGGCCGGAGGAGGTGACCGACATGCAACGGTCGGTGAAGGGGGAGGTCATCAGCTCGACGTTCGACGAACCGGCGACGCGGCACGTCCAGGTGGCCGAGATGGTGATCGAGAAGGCCAAGCGGCTCGTCGAGCACCGCCGGGACGTCGTCATCCTCCTCGACTCGATCACCCGGCTCGCCCGCGCCTACAACACCACTTGTCCCCCCTCGGGAAAGGTCCTCTCGGGCGGCGTCGACGCGAACGCCCTGCAGAAGCCGAAGCGGTTCTTCGGGGCAGCCCGGAACATCGAGGAAGGCGGCTCCCTCACCATCATGGCGACTGCACTCATCGACACAGGCTCGCGGATGGACGACGTGATCTTCGAGGAGTTCAAGGGGACCGGGAACATGGAGGTCCATCTCGACCGGAAGCTCGTCGACCGCCGCGTCTTCCCGGCTATCGACCTGAACAAGTCGGGCACGCGAAAGGAGGAGCTGCTCCTCGACAAGCAGGAGCTCAATCGCGTCTGGATTCTTCGGAAGGTCCTCAATCCGCTTTCCACGGTGGAGGCGATGGAGCTTCTCCTCGAGCGGCTCGACAAGACCAAGAACAACGCCGAGTTCCTCTCCTCGATGAACGCCGGGTGACCCGGGGCGCTATCGTCAAGCTCCACGTCTGAATCATTCGTACCACGCGGGGAAGTGCCGGGAGAGAGAAAATCCGGCCATGATGATCGACAACTGGTCCCAGCGCGCGGTCTCCGCGGAGGAAGCTGTCCGCCTCGTCACGAGCGGCATGCGGATCTTCGTCCACGGAGCGGTCGCCACCCCGACCCCCCTCATCGAAGCGATGTCCGCCCGATCCGACCTCGAGAACGTCCGGCTCTACCACATGCATACGAGCGGCCCTGCGCCATTCGCGGAGCCGGACAAGGAAGGCCGGTTCACGTCGATCTCGCTCTTCACGGGAGCGCCGCTCCGCAAGGCGATCGAGGAAGGCCGCGCGGACTTCATGCCGATCTTCCTCTCGGACATTCCCGGCCTGTTCACCGAGGGGCTCGTTCCTCTCGACATGGCCATCCTCCAGCTGTCCCCCCCGGACCGTCACGGGAGCTGCACTCTCGGAACCTCAGTGGATACCGCAAAGGCCGCGGCCGACTCCGCCCGGATCATCATCGCCGAGATCAACGAGCAGATGCCCCGCACCCACGGGAACTCGGTGGTGCCGTTCAACCGCGTGTCGGCCTTCATCCACACCGACCGTCCCCTCTACGAGAACCCGCCGGGAGACGAGTCCGCTGCCGAGGCGCACATCGGCAACCTGATTGCCGGCCTCGTGGAGGACGGGTCAACGCTCCAGATGGGAATCGGTGCGATCCCGGACGCCGCCCTCGCCCGGCTGCGCCACAAACACGACCTCGGGATCCACACCGAGATGTTCTCGGATCGCGTCGTCGACCTCGTTGAGTCCGGAGCGGTCACGAACCGACTCAAGAAGATCCACCCGAACCGCCTCGTCACCAGCTTCATCGCGGGCACGAAGCGGCTCTACGACTTCGTCAACGACAATCCCCTCGTCGAGTTCCACCCGTGCGACCGGACGAACGACACGGCCATAATCCGGAAGAACGACAAGGTAGTAGCGATCAACTCTGCCCTCCAGATCGACCTGACCGGACAGGTCTGCGCCGACTCGATCGGCCACCGGATTTACTCGGGCATCGGCGGGCAGATGGACTTCATGCGCGGCGCCGCCCTCTCGAAAGGGGGGAAGCCGATCCTTGCCCTGCCGTCGACGGCGCAAGGCGGAAAGGTCTCACGGATCGTCCGGGAGCTGATCCCGGGCTCCGGGGTAGTCACGACGCGGGGGCACGTCCACTGGATCGTCACCGAGTACGGCGCCGTCAACCTCCATGGGAAGACCCTCCGGGAGCGGGGCGAGGCGCTCATCTCCATCTCTCACCCCGACTTTCGGGCCGAGCTCCTCAAGGACCTCGCGAACATCCGCCACTACTCATTCGCGTGAGACCCGGCCCACGGGGCCCTGACGCCTCGCTCCGGAGAGCGACGCCGCCGGCTGCCTCCCCCCGCGGGTTGACATTCCCGACCGTCTCGCCGAGAACGGGGCGGTGAACCGCCGGCTGCTGGGGATCCTGATGCTCGGTCATCTCATGACTGACCTGAACCAGGGGATCCTTCCGGCCCTCCTTCCCTTCTTCATCGCGGAGAGGGGCCTCACGTACGCTGCCGCGGGTGGGCTCATCCTCGCCGCGAACGTGGCATCGTCCGTCGTCCAGCCCGTCTTCGGCTATCTGGCGGATCGCCGCCCGTCGCCCTGGCTGATCCCGGCGGGTGTCGCCGCCGCCGGCGTTGGGATGGCCCTCTCGGGACTCGCTCCGACCTATCCTCTGATCGTGGCCGCCGTCGCGTTCAGCGGCCTCGGTATCGCTGCTTTCCACCCGGAGGGATCCCGCGCCGCGAATTACGTCTCCGGGAGCAGACGGGCGACGGGGATGAGCATCTTCTCGACCGGCGGAAACCTGGGGGTCGCCACCGGCCCAATCCTGATCACACCGCTCGTCCTCGCTTTCGGCCTGAGGTCCTCCCTTGTCATGGTCGTCCCGATGCTCGCCGTGGCAGCCTTCCTCCTCACACAGACCCCTCAGCTCGGAGCGCTCAGACCTGCGCCTGGGGCGGGGGGAGCAGGCGCGGAAACGCCGGACCGCTGGCGGCCGTTCGCCCGGCTCGGCCTTGTCGTGATCAGCCGTTCGGTCATCTACATCGGGCTGTCGGCCTTTGTACCGCTCTTCTGGGCGAAGGTCCTGGGGCGCTCCAAAGCGGACGGAGCGGCCGCGCTCGCCCTTCTCCTGGGAACCGGGGTTGTGGCCACCATCGTGGGCGGCCGGCTGGCCGATCGCCACGGCCGGAGGATCGTCGTCCTCTGTTCCCTCGGCCTCCTCGCGCCATTACTGTTCGCCCTGTCCACCGCGCACGACGCACGATTCGCCACGGCGTTGCTCGTCCCGATCGGCTTCACGCTCTACCTGCCGTTCAGCGTCCTCGTCGTGATGGGGCAGGAGTACCTGCCCAACCGGGTCGGTATGGCCTCGGGCCTGACACTTGGCCTCGGGGTCTCGGCTGGAGGGATCGCGGCGCCGATGCTCGGCCGCCTGGCCGACCACCATGGGGTGGCCGCGCCCATCCTCCTGGTTGCCGCCCTGCCGCTCCTGGCGGTGGCCGCGACGCTGACGCTGCCCAACGACCGAATCCGCACGCGCAGGCTCCCTCTCGCCGGAGGTCCATGCCAGTGAGCGCCTGGGAGATCGCCGGGGTCGTGTTCGGTATCGCCAGCGTCTGGCTGATCGTGAAGGAGAGCGTTTGGGGATGGCCGACTGGTCTCGTGAACGTCGGTCTCTTTATCGTCGTCTTCTGGAAGGCGCGGCTCTATGCCGACATGGGCCTCCAGGTGGTGTACGTGGTCCTGTGCCTGTACGGATGGTGGGCGTGGAGGCACGGCGGGAAGCTGGACGGATCTCTGAGCGTGACGCGGACGCCGCGCCGCGCTCTCTGGCTTCTCGGGGCGGGCGGCGCGGCCGGTGCGGGCGTTCTCGGCCTCGTCCTCCACGGACAAACCGACGCGTCGCTGCCGTTCTGGGATTCCACCACGACCTCCTTCAGCCTCGTCGCACAGTGGATGCAGACGAGGAAGTGGCTCGAGAACTGGTGGGTCTGGATAGCGGTCGACGCCGTATACATCGGCATCTACATGGCCAAGCACTTGTTCCTCACCGCAGGCCTCTACGCGATCTTTCTCGGCCTCGCCATCCAGGGCGTGAGGAGCTGGCGGCGTAGCCTCACGCCGGGGGCGGACGGCTGAGGGTGTTGTGTACCGCGTCGTCCTGACCGGCTCGGAGTGCACGGGGAAGACCACCATCGCAGCGGAGGTCGCTAGACAGATGAGCGTCCCGTGGGTCCCCGAGGCCGCCCGGATCTACGCGGAGGCCAAAGGCGCACCGCTCGCGTTCTCCGATGTCTCTCCGATCGCGCGAGCGCACGTCCGCGCCGTGGAGGAGGCACAGTGGTCAGATCCTGGTCTCCTGCTCCTCGACACTGACCTGGTCTCCACGGTCGTCTACTCCCGCCACTACTACGGGAGATGTCCGCGATGGATCGAGCGGGCGGCCCGGGTGCGCCTCGCCGACCTCTATCTCCTCCACATGCCCGACCTGCCGTGGCACCCGGACCCGAGTCGCGACCGAGGGCATCTTCGGGCGGAGGTGCACGCCCTCTTCGTCGCCACGCTTCGCGAGTACGCAGCGTCCGTCATAGAGATCGCAGGCTCGGGTCCGGCAAGGGTCGAGCGGGCGATCGCGGCGATCCGGGCGATCGGCGCGGGCCGTCGTTGATCCTCAGCGTCCGGGCGAGCCGAGGCAACGTATCATCCCGTGGGGAAGGAAATGACCTCGCCGATCCGCGTCTCGCTCGTCGACTTCGTCAACGCCTGGCCGCTCACCTGGGGTTTCCTGAAAGGGACGGTCGAGGGGGTCGAGTCGATTACCGACATCCCTTCGGCCTGCGCGGACCGCCTGAAGCGAGGGGAGGTGGACGCGGGGCTCATCCCTTCGATCGAGGCGGCGAGGATCCCCGGTCTTCGCATCGTCCGCGGCCTCGGGATCGCCTCCCGGGAGAGGGTCCGAAGTGTTCTTCTCGTCTCGAAGATCCCGTTCGAGAGCGTCCGAACCGTGGCCCTCGACTCCTCCTCTCGCTCGTCCGCCGCGATGGCCCGGATTCTGCTGGCTGATCGTTACGGGCACGTCCCGGAGTTCCACGTTGCGGCGCCCGACCTCTCGGAGATGCTCGCCCACCACGACGCCGCCCTCCTGATCGGCGACCCGGCCCTTCGAGCCGACCTGACAGGGCTCCTGGTCTGTGACCTCGCGGAAGGATGGAGAGCGCTGACTGGCCTGCCGTTCGTCTTCGCCGTCTGGGCGGTCCGCCCTGGGGTCCCGCCCGACCCCTTCTTCTGGTCAAGGGATTTCGGTAAGCGAAAGATCGACCGCGTCATTCGCGAAGCGGCGCAGAGGACGGGGCTCGGTCCCTCCTTCTTGTCGACCTACCTGGTGGAAAGCCTCCATCACGACCTCGGGGAGGAGGACGAGGCCGGGCTCTCCGAGTTCTACCGAAGGGCGGCCGCGCATGGGCTCATCCCATCCCCGGACCTTCCGCCGTTCGCCGGCATTCCACTCGTCCCTCGAAGGAAGGAATAGTGCGTCCCGCCCTGGAGATCCTTCGCGAAGCGCCATCGGGCGTGCGACTGACCCCCTTCGATGCGGCGCGCCTTTTCCGAGAAGCCTCGCTCCTCGAGCTCGGCCATGCGGCGCATGAGGTTCGGCGCCGCCGTCAGCCGGAGGCGACGGCCACGTACCAGGTCGACCGGAACATCAACTACACGAACGTCTGCATCTACCGTTGCGCGTTCTGCGCGTTTTACAGGAAGGCCGGCGACCCGGAGGGCTACGTTCTCCCGGTCGAGGAGATCGGGCGGAAAGTGGAGGAGACGCTCGCGCTGGGAGGGACGGGGATTCTTTTGCAGGGAGGGGTCCACGCCAACCTCCCGTTCGGCTACTACGAGGAGGTCCTCTCCTTCCTGCGGTCCCGTTACCCCGCCATCCACCGCCATGCATTGTCGGCGCCGGAGATCTGGTTCCTGGCGAAGAGGGAGAAAACGCCGGTTCGGGACGTCCTGGTGCGACTCCAGAAGGCCGGACTGATGTCGGTCCCGGGCGGCGGGGCGGAGATCCTCGACGACCCGGTCCGCAAGCGGATCTGGGCGCTCACGAAGGCCCCCGTTCGGGAGTGGTCCCTGGTCCACCGGGAGGCGCACCGGCTCGGGATGACGACTACGGCCACGATGATGTTCGGCGTCGGCGAGAGCTTCGAGGAGCGGGTTCGCCACCTCGACGTGGTCCGGACCCTCCAGGACGAATCGCACGCCCGAGGCGCTGCCTCGTTCACGGCCTTCATCCCGTGGACGTTTCAGGAGGAGAACACGGCCCTGGACGGCCAGGTCGAGATCTCGGGCGGCGCGGACTACCTCCGGACGCTCGCGATCTCTCGTCTCTACCTCGACAACGTCCCGCATGTTCAGGGGTCTTGGGTCACGCAGGGAAAGAAGATCGGCCAGGTCTCCCTCGTATTCGGGGCCGACGACCTCGGCTCGATCATGATCGAGGAGAACGTCGTCGCCGCTGCAGGCGCCCACAATCGGATGACCAGGGACGACATGGTCGCGCTGATTTGCGAGGCTGGGTTCGTCCCGCGGCAGCGCGGCTCGGTCTACGACCGCTGCTCCGAGCCTTGCTGCCGCGGTCTGAGCGCGGCGTGATCGGGGCTGCAGGCTACAATTTTTCCGAGATCGACTTCGCCTGCAGGAACAGGCCGAGGTAGTCGCGGCCGCCCGCCTTGCTGTCGGTCCCGGACATGTTGAAGCCGCCGAAAGGGTGGACGCCGACGAGCGCTCCGGTGCATTTGCGGTTGATATAGAGGTTCCCGCAAAAGAGCTCCCGCTTCGCGCGCTGGATCCGGTACCGATCGAGCCCGAAGTAAGAGCCGGTGAGGCCGTACTCGGTGTCGTTCGCCAGGGCGATCGCGTGGTCGAAGTCGCGCGCCTCGGTGATCCCGAGGACCGGGCCGAAGATCTCCTCCTGGAAGATCCGGTGCTTCGCCTGCACGTTGGCGAAGACGGTCGGCCGGATGAAGTTTCCCTTCTTCCCGTCCCAGCTCCCGCCGGCCACGAGCTTCGCCTCGCGCTGTCCCACCTTGATGTAGTTGGTCACCGTCTTGAGCTGCCGTTCCGAAGCGACCGGGCCCATCGTATTGCCACGGTCGGACGTGGGCCCGACGGTCAGCTTCTCCGACTTGGCGGCCACGGCATCCACGAAGCGCCTGTAGAGGCGTTTGTGGACGATCGCGCGGGAGCATGCCGAGCATTTCTGTCCTTGAAACCCGAAAGCGGAGGCGACGACCTGCTGGACGGCGTCGTCGAAGTCGGCGTCCTCGTCGACGACGATGAAGTCCTTGCCCCCCATCTCGAGCACCGTCCGCTTGATGAAGCGCTGGTCTTTGGCGGTCAGGCTGGCCTTCTGCTGGATGGCGAGCCCCACCGACTTCGAGCCGGTGAACGAGATGAAGCGCGTCATCGGATGCTCGACGATGTAATCGCCCACGTCGGCGCCGGGGCCGGGGAGGTACTGGATGACGCCGTCGGGGACCCCGGCCTCCTCCAGGATCTGGAAGAGCCGCCAGGCCACCAGCGGGGTGTCGGACGCTGGCTTGAGGAGGACGGCGTTTCCGGTCACGGCGGCCGCCGCGGTCATCCCGAGGCAGATTGCGGCGGGGAAGTTCCACGGCGGGATGACGGCGCCGACGCCGAGCGGAACGTAGAGGGTCTCCGGGAACTCGGACGAGTAGGGCGTGACGGGGATCTCGCCGCCCCACCGGAGGATCTCTCTGGCGTAGAACTCCAGGAAGTCGATCGCCTCGGCGGTCTCGACATCTGCCTCGGGCCACGACTTTCCGATCTCGAGGACCATCGTGGCCGAGATCTCGTGCCTGTTCTCCCGAAGCCGCCGCGCCGCGCGGAGGAGGACCGTAGCCCGCTCACGGGCGGGGAGCGCGGCCCACGCCGGCTGGGCCTTGCGAGCCGACGCGATGGCCTTTTCGGCCACGCTCCGGTCGGCGAGGTGGTGGCGGGAAAGGACGACGGACCGATCCGCCGGGTTGGTGCTCGAGAGAAGCTTCCCGGTCCGAAGGCGTCGCCCCCCGACGACGACCGGGACCTCTTCGCCGAGCGCACGCTCGACCCGGGCCAGCGCCTTCGTAAACGCCGCCTGGTTCTCGGCTTTGCCAAAATCGGTGAATGGCTCGTTGCGAAATTCGTTCAACATGGGGGTTATCGTACTACCGCGAACTGAGGGTGGAATCCTAGCGTGGGCGCGCCGGTGCGGCGACCGGGTCTCCATGTCTTGATTTGGCGACTCGTTTGAGTGATGATTTGGGCGTTCGCAGCGCCCGAAGGCGACCGCGACGAGAAAAGGGAAAACGATGCCTCTTGACGACGAAAAGGTCCGGTCCTACGTGAAGAGCCTCCTGGAGGAGACGAAGTCGCTAACGGAGAAGGAAGTGAAGGCGGCGATCGCGAAGAGCTTCAAGGTTTCAGCGAAGGATGTCGGCGCTGGCCTCATCCGGGACGTCCGGAAGGAGATGGGAATCGACCGGCCGACCGCTCTCGCCTACGCGAAGTCGCTCCTGAAGAAGGAACCACTGCTGGAAGGGAAGGCGGTGGTGGAGGCGATCGCTTCGAAGTTCGGGATCCGTCTCGGGCCACCGGACGTCTCGCGTCTCCGTCCGAAGAGGGTAAAGGCGGCCCGTCCTCGCGGACGTGGCGCGAGGAAGGCGGGAGTCGCGAAGACGACGCCCCGCGCCCGGCGCGCCCGGCGCGCAGGGCGAAGGCCTCGGACGCTAGCCCCGCTCAAGGCATCGGGCTCGAAGGTTCGCCGTGCGGCGAAGAGTCCCGCCGGCGGGGCGATCGCGCTGTCGTTCGAGGGAACCGGACACCCGGCCGATCTGGCGGCGTTCTTCCTCTCTCTCGGCAAGGAAGCCTAGCAACCGGATTGACGGGCCGGGGTCTCGCCGCCATAATCCCCGGCCTCGCCCGGGTTGGGGGGTCGTCCAACGGTAGGACTCCAGACTCTGGATCTGGCTATCGGGGTTCGAATCCCTGCCCCCCAGCCATTTGTTAAGCCACTCATTCCGCTCTGGCGGCCCAGACGGACCAGTCGTCCCTGCGCCGGTGGGGGAAAACCTCGCCTGACACGGGACGCTCCAGGCTTTCCGGGGCGACCGGGAGCCCATCCGTCGGGCTGCCGCCCGCCATTCGAAGGCTACCGGAGGACGCGATCCATTCGGAGGAGCCGCCAGAGATGTTCGCCGACCAAGACGGCCAAGAGGACCCCAGCGACGTCTGCGGCGACGTCGCCGGCCTCGACGGAGCGCCCTGGGACGAACGACTGGTGGAACTCGTCCAGGACTCCCCATCCGAGGGCTCCGGGGAGGAGCGTCAGGGCGGTCCGCCAGCCGGCCCACCCCTCGCAGAACCGGGCAGCCCTGACGGCGAGGAGGCCGACGAGAAAGAAGAAACCAGCGTGCTCGATCTTGTCGAACCCGGGGATCCCGCTGGCGAAGGGGATCTCTGGGAGCTTCGACTGCGACGAGAGGTAGAACTCGAACCCTAGGAGGAGGGCGACCGGGCTCCACAGGAGGAGCCGTCCCCGGCCGCCCGGCGAGACGGTCGTCATTCCCCGCGGGCTTTCTTCTCTATCTTCGCCCACGAATCGCGAAGGGATACCGATCGGTTGAAGACGGGCCGCCCCGGCGCCGAGTCGGGGTCCACGGTGAAGTACCCGAGCCTCTCGAATTGGAAGAAGGCGCCGGGAGGTGCGCCTGCGGCCGCCGCCTCGACGCGGGCCGCGTTCGAGACGACGAGAGACGCCGGGTTCAGGTTCGAGAGGAAGTCCTGCCCCTCGGGGGCGACGTCGGGCTCCGGCGTGAGGAAGAGACGGTCGTAGAGCCGCACCTCGGCTGCGCGGGAGTGGTCGGCCGAGACCCAGTGGATGGTCCCCTTCACCTTGCGTCCGTCCGGAGTGTCTCCTCCGCGGGTTGCGGGGTCGTAGGTGCAACGAATCTCTGTTACCGCCCCGGAAGCGTCCTGGACGAACTCATGGCACCGGATCAGGTATCCCCAACGGAGGCGGACCTCCTGGCCCGGCGAGAGCCGGTGGTACTTGGGCGGCGGAACCTCCCGGAAGTCGTCGCGCTCGATGAGGAGGACGCGGGAGAACGGGACCTTCCGCGTCCCCTGGCCGGGGTCCTCCGGGTTGTTGACGGCGTCCAGTTCCTCGACCGTCCCCTCGGGGAAGTTGGTCAGGACGAGGCGCAGCGGGTCCAGGACACCCATGAAGCGCGGGGCGCGCCGGTTGAGGTCTTCGCGGAGGCAGTGCTCGAGGAGCGCCACGTCCACCACGCTGTCCCGCTTCGCGAGACCGATCCGGCTGCAGAACTCCCGGATCGCCTCCGGCGTATAGCCGCGGCGCCGCAGGCCTGCGATGGTGGGCATGCGGGGGTCGTCCCATCCGCGGACGTGACCGCCCGTCACCAGCTGCAGGAGCTTCCGTTTCGAGAGGAGCATGTAGGTCAGAAACAACCGCGCGAACTCGATCTGCCGCGGCCGGTTCGCGAGCTCCAGCGCCTCGAGGTACCAGTCGTAGAGGGGGCGGTGGTCCTCAAACTCCAACGTACAGAGCGAGTGGGTGATCCCCTCTATCCAGTCGGAGAGCGCGTGTGCGTAGTCGTACATCGGGTAGATGCACCAAGCGTCGCCGGTCCGGTGGTGGGTCGCCTTACGAATCCGGAAGAGAGCCGGGTCCCGAAGATTGATGTTGGGCGAGGACATGTCGATCTTCGCGCGGAGCGTCCTCGAACCGTCCTCGAACTCGCCGGACCGCATCCGCCGGAACAGGTCGAGATTCTCGTCGACGGACCGGTCGCGGTAGGGGCTGTTCCGGCCCGGCTCGGTGAGTGTCCCGCGGAACGCACGGACGTCGTCGGCCGAGAGGTCGCAGACGAAGGCCTTGCCCGTCCGGATGAGCGTCTCTCCGAAGGAGTAGATACGTTCGAAGTAGTCGGAGGCGTAGTACAGGGCCGCCCACTCGAAACCGAGCCAGCGGACGTCCTCCTGGATCGAGTCGACGTACTCGACGTCCTCTTTCAGCGGGTTCGTGTCGTCGAACCGGAGGTTGCAGGTGCCGCCGTACTCCCGGGCGACGCCGAAGTTGAGGCAGATCGATTTCGCGTGGCCGATGTGGAGGTATCCGTTCGGCTCAGGAGGGAACCGCGTCGCGACCCTGCCGGCGTGCTTGGCGGTGCGCTGGTCCTCATCGATGATCTCGCGGATGAAGTCCTTCCCGGGGACGGGGGAAACGGGGGTCTTCACGTCGTCCATCTCTCTCCTCAGCTGACGCCGGCCCGGCCCTCGATCCGGTCGGCGAACGCGAGTATCCGCCGGAGAGTCGTCTCCTTCCCCAGCACCTCGATCATCTCGAACAGGGGAGGAGAGGCGAGCGAGCCCGTCAGCGCCAGGCGGGCGGGCTGGGCGAGGGATCCCAGGCTGACGCCGGTCTCGGCCGCCAGGGCGCGGGCCACATCTTCCATCTTTGCGTGCGCGAACGGCTCCACCGCGGCGAGGCGCGAGGCGAGGGCGCGGAGGCTCGTCATCAGCTCGGGCTTGCCGAACTTCTTCATTCCTGCGGCCTCGAACTCGGTCGGGTCATCTCCGTAGATCCTGAGCGCCTGCGCGAGCTCGCGCAGCGTGCGGCAGCGTGAGAGATGGAGCGCCACAGCGCGCTCGAGCGTCTCCCGGTCCCTCGCCGGAAGCCCGAACGGCTCGAGGAGCGTCAGAAGGCGGCCGGGGGCGACCGCCTGGAGGAACTGCCCGTTGAGCCAGGTCAGCTTCTCATGGTCGAACCGGGACGGTGACGGCCCGATCCTCTCCAGGGAGAAGAGAGAGATCATCTCCTGGAGCGACATCCTCTCCCGGTCTTCGCCGGGCGACCAGCCGAGCAGCGCGAGGAAATTAACCAGGGCCTCCGGAAGGTATCCCGCCGCACGAAACTCCTCCGCCCCGGCTGCCCCGTGCCGCTTCGAGAGCTTCTTTCCGTCTGGCCCCAGGATCATCCCGAGGTGCGCGAAGACCGGGGGCTCGGCTCCGAGGGCCCGGAACAAGGCGACGTGCTTGGGGGTGTTCGGCAGGTGGTCCACGCCCCGGATGACATGCGTGATGCCCATCTCCACGTCGTCGACGCAGACGGTGAAGTGGTAGACGGGATTCCCGTCCGAGCGGACGAGGATGAAGTCGTCGAGGGCGTCCGGGAGAAACTCGGCCCGTCCCTGCACGGCGTCCTGGACGACAATCGGCTCGTCAATATATTTCTTCACCCTCTCCAGCTTCTCATCCGCGTAGCTCTTCAGGGCTTCGCT
>OLLZ01000275.1_pt1 | contig 15183 bp, 12 predicted proteins | sample 1604661 | NCBI WGS metagenome assembly OLLZ01 (sample SAMEA104055726, study PRJEB20765) | soil metagenome | biome: Arctic tundra; feature: Polygonal ground; material: soil | place: USA | collected 2011-09 | depth 0-0.5 m | reverse complement strand
TGGACGGGGTAGCGGCGGCTGGGGGCCTGGCGAAGGGAGTCGCCGCGTTCGTGTCGTCGGCCGCCAAGGACCTGGCCGAGGCCCGCGGCCGGAGCGTCGTGGTGGTAGGACCGAGTCAGCCTCCAGCGGTTCACGCGGCCATGCACGCCCTCAACGTCGCCCTCGGCAACGCCGGGAGCGTGGTCCGTTACGTGGAAGCCGAGGCGCGGGGAGCGTCCCCGTCGCGGGGTCAGGGCGCGGCGCTGCAGGATCTCGTCGCAGCGCTTCACGAGGGGAGCGTCGACACGCTCGTGATTTTGGGCGGGAACCCGGTCTACGACGCCCCGGTGGACCTCGACTTCGGGAGAGCCCTCGCGAAGGCCGGGACCTCGGTCCACCTCAGTACGTACGAGAACGAGACGTCGAGGACAAGCCGCTGGCACGTGCCCCGTGCGCACCCGCTCGAGAGCTGGGGCGACGTCCGCGGGTGGGACGGGACGGTGTCGGTCCAGCAGCCGCTGATCGAAGCGCTCTACGGTGGGAAGACCCCCGTCGAGATCCTCTCGGTCGCGCTCGGCGAGCCGAACGCCACCGCGTACGACGTCGTCCGCGCCACCGTCGCCGGCCTGACGAAGGCCGCGGACAAGGAAGTGGCCTGGAAGCGGACGCTCCACGACGGCGTCCTGGACGGGAGCGCCTTCAGCCCAGCCTCTGCGCCGAAAGTGGACGACGCCGCCGTCTCGAAAGAGTTCGCGGCGCTGCTCGTGCCGCTGGCGGCCACCGGCCTGGAGCTCCTCTTCTCGGCCGACTCGAGCGTCTGGGACGGGCGCTTTTCGAACAGCGCCTGGCTGCAGGAGCTTCCGGACCCGCTCACCCGGATCACCTGGGACAACGCCGCCTGCTTCGCACCGGCGGACGCCGACGCTGCTGGGGTCAAGCATGGAGACGTCGTTCGTCTTGCGGTCGGCGGTCGGGACCTCGACGTGGCCGCCTATCTCCTTCCTGGAGTGGCTCCTGGGACCGTCGTCCTCCCGCTCGGCTACGGCCGGACGGCGGCGGGGAAGGTGGGGAACGGCGCGGGCTTCAACTCCTATCTCCTCCGGTCGAGCCGGGCTCTCTGGGCAGCCCCCGGCCTAAAGGTATCGCGCACCGGCAGGAACCATCCGTTGGCCTGCACGCAGGACCACCACGCCATCGACAAAATCGGCTTCGAGGAGCGCGGCAGGAGGGTCGTTCAGCTCGTCCGGGAAGGGACGCTGCCGGTCTATAAGGCGGAGCCCGACTTCGCCCGGAAGATGGGAGAGGAGCCGGCCTCGCTCGCCCTCTTCACCGAGCTGACGTACAAGGGCGACCACCAGTGGGGGATGGCCATCGACCTCTCGACGTGCATCGGGTGCAATGCCTGCTCGATCGCCTGCCAGGCCGAGAACAACATCCCGGTGGTCGGGAAGGACCAGGTGGCCCGAGGCCGCGAGATGCACTGGATCCGCGTCGACCGGTACTTCTCCGGCGAGCCCGAGCATCCCGAGACCGTCTTTCAGCCGGTCACGTGCCAGCACTGCGAGAACGCGCCGTGCGAAAGCGTCTGCCCGGTCGCCGCGACGTCGCACAACGACGAGGGCATCAACCAGATGGTCTACAACCGGTGCGTCGGGACGCGGTACTGCTCCAACAACTGTCCCTATAAGGTGCGGCGGTTCAACTTCTACGAGAACTTCCCGGACGTGCCTCAGGTCCAGAAGATGGTCTACAACCCCGAAGTGACCATCCGCTCCCGCGGCGTCATGGAGAAGTGCACGTTCTGCGTCCAGCGGATCGAAGCGGTCAAGATCGCCGCCAAGAACGAGCGCCGGCCGCTCCTCGACGGCGAGATTGTCCCGGCATGCGCCCAGACCTGTCCGACGCAGGCGATCGTCTTCGGCGACCTGAAGGACACCGGCAGCCGCGTCGCGAAGCTCCACAAGGACGAGCGGTCCTACGCGATGCTCGGCGAGCTGAACGTCAAGCCTCGGAACCGCTACCTGGCGCGGCTCAAGAACCCTGCCGGCGTCGCAAAGGAGTCGGTATGAGCGCGGGCGCCAGCATGAGCACGGGCGCCAGCATGAACACGCGCGCCAGCAAGAACACTCCTGTTCTCCCGCTCGTCGACAACGCCGAGGACGACCCGACCCGGCGGGCGCCCCTCGTCCTGGGGACTCACGACTTCTCGACCATCACCGACAAGGTCTGCGAGATCGTCGAGCAGCCGCGGCCGCCCAAGGCCTGGTACGTCGCTTTCGGCATCTCGGCCACGCTGGCCGCCGTCTTCTTCGCGATGATCGGATACCTTTTCATGCGGGGCATCGGCGTCTGGGGCCTCAACATCCCCGTCGGCTGGGCGTTCGACATCACGAACTTCGTCTTCTGGGTCGGCATCGGCCACGCGGGGACGCTCATCTCGGCGATCCTGTTCCTCTTCCGGCAGAAGTGGCGGACAGGGATCAACCGGTTCGCTGAGGCGATGACGATCTTCGCGGTCATGTGCGCCGGCGTCTTTCCGGCCATCCACATCGGCCGGCCCTGGCTCGCCTACTGGCTCTTCCCGATCCCGAACCAGATGGCGATGTGGCCGAACTTCCGGAGTCCGCTTCTCTGGGACGTCTTCGCGGTCAGCACCTACTTCATCGTCTCGCTGCTCTTCTGGTACGTCGGGATGCTCCCCGACCTCGCGACGCTTCGCGACCGGGCGACCACGAAGGGCCGCCAGATCGCTTACGGGGTCCTGGCGATGGGGTGGACCGGTTCCGGCCGCCAGTGGCACCACTACGAGCGGGTTTACCTGCTGCTGGCAGCCCTCGCGACCCCGCTCGTGCTGTCGGTCCACTCGGTCGTCAGCTTCGACTTCGCCGCGTCGCTGCTCCCCGGGTGGCACACGACGATCTTCCCGCCCTACTTCGTCGCGGGCGCGATCTTCGGCGGCTTCGCGATGGTCGTCACCCTGCTCGTCCCGGTCCGGGCCTTCTTCAAGCTCGAAGAGATCGTCACCACGCGGCACCTCGACAACATGGCGAAGATCATCCTGGCGACCGGCACGATGCTCGGGTACTCGTACGCCATGGAGTTCTTCACCGCGTGGTACAGCGGGAACCCGACGGAGCGGTTCGTCTTCCTGAACCGGGCCTTCGGACCCTACTGGTGGGCCTACTGGACGATGATCACCTGCAACGTCGTCGCGCCCCAGCTCCTGTGGCTCAGGAGATTCCGCCAGAACCAGTGGCTGCTCCTGGTCGTGGCGCTGTTCGTCAACGTCGGGATGTGGTTCGAGCGCTTCGTCATCATCGTGACGTCGCTCTCGCGCGACTTCCTTCCGTCGTCGTGGGGCTACTTCCGGCCGACCGTCGTCGACCTCCTGACGCTCGCCGGCTCGTTCGGCTTCTTCCTCTCCCTCTTCCTCCTCTTCCTCCGGTTCGTCCCGATGTTCGCGATGGCCGAGATCAAGAGCGTGATGCCGGCCGCCGGGCTCGACCGCGGCCCTCATCACGGCCACGGCCAGTACTGGGGCGAGATTCCGCACCAGCACGACGGTCCGGCCTCCGGGGCCTCAGCGCCCGATGTAGTTCAGCCGCGGGCCGGGGCCCTCGCTCCACCGGACGGGAGGACCCTCCTCGCCGAGTTCGACGACGTCGGGAAGGTCCTGGCCATTTCCGAGCGACTCCGCGACGCAGGCTTCTCGAGATGGGACGTTCACACGCCGATCCCGATCCACGGCCTCGACGAGGCGATGGGGATCCGAATGTCGAAGCTCCCCTGGATCGTCCTGGGAGGCGGGGCCACCGGCCTCGCCGCCGGGCTGGCCCTGCAGTGGTTCACCAACGCCTTCGACTACCCGTTCCTGATCTCGGGCAAGCCGCTCTTCGGCCTCCCCGCCGCCGTCCCGGTGACGTTCGAGCTGACGGTCCTCCTGGCATCCCTCGGGGCGGTGGGAGGCCTCTTCGTCGTGAACGGCTGGCCCCGCCTCCACAACCCCCTCTTTGCCAGCGACCGGTTCCGCCGTGGGACGACCGACCGCTTCTTCGTGAGCGTGGACCAGGCGGACCCCCGCTTCGACGCCCGGGAGACGGAGGCGCTCCTGACGTCGCTCGGAGCCGTCCACGTCGAGACGGTGGGGGAATAGGCGATGACGCGCATCCTCGCCGGCATCGCCGTCGTCCTGACCACCCTCGCCCTCGTGCCCATCGCTCTCATCTGGCGGTCGCGGGCCACGACGTCAGCCCTCCCGCGGTGGGTCGTCGTGACGAACATGGCCAAGCAGCCCAAGCTCGTGGGGCAGTCCGGCAGCCCGCTCTTCGCGGACGGACGAGCGATGCGCCCGCCCGTTGCCGGGACCGTGGCGCGGGGCACCCTCTCCACGAACCCCGTGTTCGAGACGGGTCTAGAAGGTGAGGCGTTTGTCGATGTGCCGCCGATGCCGGTGACGCCGCAACTCGTGAAGCGGGGCCAGGAGCGGTACGACATTTTCTGCGCGCCCTGCCACGGCCTCTCGGGGTACGGGGACGGAGTGGTTGCCCGCCGCGCCGACCGTCTCCAGGAAGGGACGTGGACGCCGCCTTCGTCCCTTCACACCGACCTCGTCAGGTCGCGTCCCTCGGGCCAGCTCTTCAACACGATCACGAACGGTATCCGGAACATGCCGGCGTATGGAGCTCAGGTCCCGCCGGCGGACCGCTGGACGATCGTGGCGTACGTCCGGGCGCTGCAGCGGAGCCAGCACGCCACGATCGCCGACGTGAAGCCGGAGCTGCAGGAGAAGCTGAGGTGATGACATCCGTGCCCGACGTCGCGAACGGGACGAGTCCTGAGAGCCGGCAGCTAGGACCGCTCGGGGACCGGCTGTTCCGGGCCGGCCTGGTGGCCGGAGGTGCAGGGATCGCCGCCGCCGGGGCGATCGCCGTTGTCGCGGACGGGTTCGACCGGTTTCTCTTCGCGTGGCTGCTGAACTTCGCGTTCTTCCTGAGTCTCGCGCTCGGCGCGCTCTTCATGGTCGTCCTCCACCACCTCACGCGCGCCGGCTGGAGCGTCGTGGTCCGCCGCCTCCCGGAGGGGCTCGCGTCGACGCTGCCGCTCCTGGCGCTCCTCTTCGTTCCGGTCCTCCTCGGGATGAAGCACCTCTACCACTGGTCCGTCCCCGCGCTGGTCGCGAACGACCCGGTCCTCCTCGCGAAGGCGTCGTTCCTGAACATCCCGTTCTTCGTTGTCCGCTGGGTCGTCTACTTCGCATCCTGGATTGTCACCGCGCGGTACTTCGTCGGCCGGTCCCTGGCGCAGGACACGTCCGGGGATGTCGGCCTGACGGTGGCAATGCAGAAAGCCGGCGCGCCCGCAATGCTGATCTTCGGCCTCACCTCCACGTTCGCGGCGGTGGACCTCCTCCTCTCGCTCGACGCCCACTGGTACTCCACGATCTTCGGCGTCTACTTCTTCGCCGGCTGCGTCGTCGCGATGGTGGCGGCGATCATCCTGACGGCCTACGGACTCCAGCGGGCGGGGCGGCTCCACCAGTCGATCACCGTCGAGCACTACCACGACCTGGGGAAGCTCCTCTTCGCCTTCGTCGTCTTCTGGGCCTACATCGCCTTCTCTCAGTACATGCTGATCTGGTACGCGAACATCCCCGAGGAGACCGGCTGGCTGCTGCGCCGGCAAACCCACGGATGGGGCGGGGTCGGGCTGGCGCTGATCCTCGGCCATTTCGTCCTGCCGTTCGTCGTGCTGCTCTCGAGGACGCCGAAACGCCGTCCGCACCTCCTGGCCGTCGCGGCAGCCTGGCTCCTCGCGATGCACTGGCTCGACCTCTACTGGGTCGTGATGCCGGAGGCGAGCGCCGAGCGGGTAGGCGTCCATGCGGTCGACGTCGCGCTCTTCGTCGGGTTCGGCGGCCTCTTCGTCGCGGCGGCCGTCCGGGCGCTCCGGAACTGCTCGCTCGTCCCGGAACGCGACCCGCGTCTCGCCGAGTCGCTCCACTTCGAGAACGCCTGAGGAGGAAAGCGTGCGGCAGACCGGTGAGCCCAACGCCCTGTTGATCGTCGCGAGCGGAGCGGTTTTCGCACTCGCGCTCGTGGCGGGAATCTTCGGCCTGCAGGCGTACTTCTACCGGGCCGAGGACGACGAGAACACCCGGAAGGTCGTGGCGGTCGCCCCCGAAGAGCTGGCCCGGGCCCGGGCGGAGCAGGCCGAGCAGATTCATTCGTACCGGTGGATCGACCGGACGAAGGGGGTCGTCGGCATCCCGATCGAAGATGCGATGGACCTGGTCGTTCGGGACGGGGCCGGCCCGGCCCGGCCGGTGGCGCCTGCTGCGCCAGTGCGGAAGGCCGTCATGCCAGTCCAGAAGGCGAACTGAGTCGATGCCGCTCCGTCTTCTCCTCTTGGTTCTAGCGTTCACGGCCGCTTGGCCCGCGGCGGCGGAGCGAATGGAGCCGCTCCCGAAGCAGCTTGAAGGAGTCGGGATCACCGAGCATCCCGGCGCACAGGTTCCGCTCGACCTGGAATTCGTGGCGGACGACGGCAAGCCGGTCCGGCTGCGCAGCTACTTCGACGGGAAGAAGCCGGTGATCCTGAACCTCGGTTACTACCGGTGCCCGATGCTCTGCGGCCTGGTCCTGAGCGGCCTCCTGCAAGGGTTGAAAGAGACGGCCTGGAGCGTTGGGCGTGAGTTCGAGGTGGTCACGGTCTCGATCGACCCGCTGGAAACGCCGACCCTGGCCCGTCTGAAGAAGGAGTCGTACCTCGCCGAGTATGGACGGCCAGGGGCTGCGGCCGGCTGGCATTTCCTGACAGGGCGGGAGGAGAGCATTCGGAAGCTGGCGGACGCCGTCGGCTTCGGGTATCGGTATGTGCCCGAGCGCGGGGAGTACGCCCACGCGGCCGTTCTCTTCATGGCGACGCCCGACGGCCACATCGCCCGATACCTCTACGGCGTCCTGTACGCGGCGGGGACGTTGAGGATGGCCCTGACGGAGGCGGGGCAGGGGAAGGTCGGGACGACCGCGGACCGAATCCTCCTGACCTGCTTCCACTACGACGCGGAGCAAGGACGCTACGTCGTAGCGGCGATGACGCTGATGCGAACCGGCGGGGGGGTGACGGTGCTCGTCGTGGGCGGCTGGCTCCTGGCGCGATGGAGACGGGACGCGCGCAAACCCCGCGAGAGAAGTGAGGAGAGACCGACTTGATGCCCGGACTAAACCTTCTTCACTTGCTTTACTTGCTTCAGTTGGGCGCCGCGGCGATTGCAGACGGCGACGACTTCTTCATGCCCGCGGCCGGCTCCACGTCGGCGCCGGGTGTCGACCGCATCTTCCACTTCATTCTGGCCGTCTCAGGTTTTTTCTTCCTCCTGATCGTGGGGCTCATGGTCCTCTTCGTCGCCAAGTACCGCCGGCGCCCCGGCGTCGCGCCTCTCCCGAGCCCGACCCACAACACGGCGCTCGAGGTGACCTGGACCGCGATCCCGATCGCGATCGTTCTGGTGATCTTCGTCTGGGGCTTCCGGGTGTTCCTGGACATGAGCACGCCCCCCGCGAACTCGTACGAGATCATCGTCACGGGCCAGAAGTGGAAGTGGCTCTTCTCGTACCCGAACGGTACCGTCGACGAGAACCTGCACGTCCCGGTCGACCGCCCGGTCCGCCTCGTCATGACCTCCGAGGACGTGATCCACGGCTTCTTCATTCCGGACTTCCGCCTGAAGCACGACGTCGTGCCGGGCCGCTACAGCAAGGTCTGGTTTCGCGCCGTCAAGGTGGGGGAGCACCAGATCTACTGCACGCAGTATTGCGGGACGGGGCACTCGGAGATGCTGGCGAAGGTGGTGGTCCACGAGCCGGGCGGGTTCGAGAAATGGCTAGCGGACGCCGGGAACTTTCTCAAAAAGATGCCGCCGGCCCAGGCGGGGGAGAAACTCTACCGGATCCGCGGGTGCGCCCAGTGCCATTCGCTGGACGGCGCCGGGAGCACGGGCCCGACGTTCAAGGGAGTCTGGGGACGCAAGGAGGCGCTCAAGGGCGGAGCGAGCGTTCTCGTGGACGAGAACTATGTCCGCGAGTCGATCCTGGCGCCCCAGGCGAAGGTGGTGGCCGGATTCGAGCCGGTGATGCCGACCTACAAGGGACGGCTCACAGACCAGGAGATCACGGCCCTCATCGAATTCATGAAGACGGTCAAGTAGGAAAGAAGGGGTGACAGGGATGGCGGGAATGACAGGGACGACAGCCACGACATTCGAAGCGGCCCGAGCGTTGCCTCCGAGCGAGAACGCGCTCGGACGGGACAACTACCTCAGCCGCACGCACGGGCTGAGGTCGTGGCTATTCACGCTCGACCACAAGCGCATCGCGATCATGTACCTGGTGTCCATCCTGGCGTCGTTCTTCCTCGGCGGGGTCTCCGCGCTCCTCATCCGGACGGAGCTGCTGGGTCCCCACAAGACCATCATGGACGCCAAGACGTACAACCAGATGTTCACTCTCCACGGGGCGGTGATGATCTTCCTCTTCATCATTCCAGGCATCCCGGCGGCGCTGGGCAACTTCGTCCTCCCGATGATGCTCGGGGCGAAGGACGTGGCCTTCCCGAGGCTGAACCTCGCCAGCTACTACCTCTGGGTGATCGGAGCTCTCTTCGCGGTCCTCTCGATCGTGCTCGGAGGCGTGGATACGGGCTGGACGTTCTACACGCCCTACTCGACGACGACGAACTCCAACGTCGTGTTGCTGACGTTCGGGGCGTTCATCCTCGGGTTCAGCTCGATCTTCACGGGGATGAACTTCATCGTCTCCATCCACAAGCTGCGCCCGAAGGGAATGACCTGGTTCAAGATGCCACTCTTTCTGTGGGGCCTCTACGGGACGGCGATCCTCCAGGTGATCGCCACACCGGTCCTCGCCATCACGCTTCTTCTCCTGATCATGGAGCGGGCCCTCGGCGTCGGGATCTTCGACCCGGCGCTCGGGGGCGACCCGGTGCTCTACCAGCACTTCTTCTGGTTCTATTCCCACCCGGCCGTCTACATCATGATCCTGCCCGCGATGGGGATCATCAGCGAGGTCGTGTCGGTCTTCTCCCGCAAGCACATCTTTGGCTACCGGATGATCGCCCTCAGCTCGATCGCGATCGCGATCCTCTCGTTCCTGGTCTGGGGCCACCACATGTTCGTCTCCGGCCAATCGAATCTGGCCGGGCTGATCTTCTCGTTCCTGACGTTCATGGTGGCGATCCCTTCGGCGATCAAGGTCTTCAACTGGTTGGCGACGATGTACAAGGGGTCGATCTGGCTGGCGACGCCTATGATCTACGTCCTGTCGTTCCTCGTCCTCTTTGGCATCGGCGGCCTGACCGGCCTCTTTCTCGGCGCGCTGGCCGTCAACGTCCACCTGCACGACACCTACTTCGTCGTCGCGCACTTCCACTACGTGATGTTCGGCGGCACCATGATCGGGTTCCTGGCGGGGCTCCACTACTGGTGGCCGAAGATGTTCGGCCGGATGTACAACGAACGGATGGCGCAGATCACGGCGATCCTCGTGTTCATCGGCTTCAACACGACATTCTTCGTTCAGTTCGTGGCGGGGAGCAAGGGGATGCCGCGGCGGTCCTTCAACTACCTCCCCGAGTTCAGGATCTACAACCAGATCTCGACGATCGGGTCCTACCTGCTGGGGCTGGCCTTCGTGATGATGGCGGTCTATCTTGTGCGGTCGCTCATCAGCGGGAAGCCGGCCCCGGCGAACCCATGGGGGAGCGCGACCCTGGAGTGGCAGACCGCCTCCCCGCCTCCGACCGAGAATTTCGCCCATTCGCCCGAGGCTGGTGACCCGTACGACGTCGAGGCGTGGACGTGGGACGAGAAGATCGGCGGCTACGTGAAGAGCGGCGGGACGGTAACGTCCGGGGCGACCGCGCCGACTGTAGGTACAGCGGGGGCGTGATGTCCGCAGAGCACCATGACGCGCACCTGGCGCACCATTTCGATACCCCGATTCAGCAGCTCGAGTCGGGGAAGCTCGGCATGTGGATCTTCCTGTCCACCGAGATCCTCCTCTTCGGCGGGCTCTTCTGCGCCTACGCGGTCTACCGCTCCAACCACCCGGAGATCTTTGTCTATGCTCACCGGTTCCTCGACACGCGGCTCGGGGCGATCAACACCGTCATTCTGATCGGGTCGAGCTTCACGATGGCCTGGGCCGTCCGCTGCGCCCAGCTCGGGAAGCAGAAGGCCCTGGTCGTCCTCCTCGGCGTGACAATCCTCTGCGCGTGCGGCTTCCTCGGGATCAAGGCGGTCGAGTACGAACACAAGTGGAAGGACGGGCTCCTCTGGGGAAAGCGCTACAAAGCGCAGACCGAACATGGGGCGCACGCCCCGGCCGCCAAGGCGAAGGGTCTGCTCCCTCCGGCCGCGAAGGTCAACCCCGAGGTGAAGTCTCTGATCCCGCTGCCCGCCGAGGCGCCGCACGGGCTAGCAGCCCCGGGCCACGCCGCGCGCGCGGCGCGCTCGGCGATGGAGGCCCCAAAGAACGTCCAGACCTTCTTCAGCATCTACTTCCTGATGACGGGTCTCCACGGGATCCACGTGATCGCCGGGATGGTCGTCCTCAGCTGGATGCTCCTCCGGGCGATCCGGGGAGAGTTCGGCCCGGCCTACTACACGCCGGTGGACCTGGCCGGACTCTACTGGCACGTCGTCGACCTGATCTGGATCTACCTCTTCCCGCTCCTCTACCTGATCCACTGAGGAAGACGATGAGCGATTCATACTCGGAAGCTGCGGCGGCCGGCCCCGAACACGGCGGGTCGGTCTCCCATGTCGTTCCGATGAAGGTCCTGATCGGCGTGTGGGCCGCCCTCCTGGTCCTGACGATCTTGACGGTGGCCGCGATCAAGGTCGACCTCGGGAGCCTGAACCTCTGGATCGCAATGGCGATCGCCACGTTGAAGGCCTCGCTGGTGGTCCTCTACTTCATGCACATGAGGTACGACCGGCCGTTCAACGCGATCGTCTTCGTCACGGCGCTGCTGTTCGTGATGCTTTTCGTCTCGATCGCGATGCTCGACTCGAAGGCCTACGAGCCGGAGCTCGTTCCGGGTTACGCCCCGGGAATGCCGAAATGAGCGCGACCCCCGGCACGAGCATCGCGACCGGCCGGCTCGGGATGCGGCTCCTGGTGGCGTCGCTCTCGATGCTTTTCGGGGCAACGCTGATGGGGTACGTGTTGATCCGCTCGCGGGCGGCAGTCTGGCCTCCGCCGGGGGTCCCGAGCCTCCCGTCCGGTCTGCTGATCTCCACGGTCATCCTGCTGGCCAGCTCGGCGACGATCTGGGTCGCGGCCGACGGGATCCGGCAGGGGAGACAGAAGGCGCTCCGGATCGGGCTCCTGATCACCTTCGTCCTCGGGCTCGCGTTCCTGGGGAGCCAGACGATCTCATGGTTCTCGCTGGTGATCCGGAGCTTCACGATGCGGACGAACCTGTACGGCTTCCTCTTCTACCTGCTGACGGGACTCCATGCGATCCACGTGGTCGGAGGCCTCGTCCCGCTCGGAGTCACGACGGCGCGGGCCTGGCAGGGAAGGTACACCATCGACGCCCACGACGGAGTCGAGTACGTCGCCCTCTACTGGCACTTTCTCGACGTGGTCTGGCTGGTTCTCTTCGGCGTCCTGACGCTGACTTCGTAGCGAGGCGCTCCAACCTCCTCCCGATTGCCGGTCAGGGGTGCCACACGGTGTCCTGGCCGTGAGTGGCGGTCCAGGCGAAGAGGAAGGCGTAGACCGTCGGCATGGACCTCCCCGGGGAAGAGACCTCGACGGTTTGCGGGTAGTCGCGCCGGATCTGGAAGTCGAGCGGGACGTTTCCGATGCTCGTGCTCCATCGTCCGCCGGCATTGGCGCGTGCGGAGAGCGCCGGGAACGGGAATGCGTGCCAGACCCCGTCCAGCGAGAGGGCGATCACTGGTGTCTTCCACGGGCCGCGTTCGGGGGGAGGCAGGGGACGGACGGGATAGCGAAGGAGATCGGAGCCGAAATAGGAGGAGTAGGGGTCCCGCTTGTATTGCTGTCCGAGGCGCGGATCGGGGGCGAGAACGGTGGTTGCGGGGTGGGCGGCCCGCCAGTCGGCCCAGGTGACCACCGAGCAGGCGAGGGGAGAGAGGCCGCTCCCGCCGCGAACGGCTGGGCCGGCCACGGGCCGAAAGAGGAGCTGGCTCCAGAGGCTCTCGCCCTTACCGCCAGGGCGGCGGTCGAACATCAGGAGGTTCGACTGGTACAGGAGACCGCTCACGCCGAAGACGACCGGCGGTGAGCCTGCACGGTCGAAGACGGCCGCACTGTCGCAGAGCGGGTTGTAGGTGATGGCGATAGGACGGCCGTCGAGCGTGTCGTTGACGATCTCGTGCCAAACGAGGAGCCGGAGCGGGTAGGCGCGCGCCGAGCCGCCCAGGGAGATGCCGATCACGCGGTCCGAGGGGACGAGGAACTTGCTCCGCTTCGCGCTCGTCCCCTCGGCATCGGCGAGGGTCCAGACGGCCGGATCGACGAGCGCCGGAAGGCCGTCCTTCGGCATCCCGGACGCGACGATCTCCTGGGCCGGGACGGCCGTGGCCGCGAGGTCGAAGCCATACGATGCGGCGTGGCGGCCGTCTCCCTGGGCATGGCTCCTCGATCCGAGGATGGTCGCGACGTGAAAGGCGAATACCGCACCGGTCATCGCCAGCGCAGCAAGGAGGATCCATCCGCCCGAGCGAAGGAACGTCGGATGCGATCCACCCTGGGAGTCGTCGTTCATGGTCCCGATGCTAATGGTATCGATGCTGGATGCTAAGTGGGCTACGCGCGGTCCGCGACCATCAACCCGAGAAGCAGGGGGAGGTAGACCAGCGTGCCGAAGAAGACCCGGCGGGCCGCAGGAAGGCTCTTGCTCCGCGCCAGGGAAGCCCCGAGGGCGAGGAGGGCGCCGCCCAGCAGCAGGGAGCCGAGGGCGTAGGTCCAGCCAGCCATGCCGGAGAGGGTGGCGGCGAGACCGACCGGGACGAGAGCGAGGGAGTAGAGGACCACCATCAGGACCGTCGCGTCCCCCGCCGGGTCGACGATCGGGAGCATCCGGAATCCGCCCTTCTCGTAGTCGTCGCGATAGAGCCACGCGAGCGCCAGGAAGTGAGGGATCTGCCAGAGGAACAGAATCCCGGCGAGGATCCACGCGCCGAAGCCGATGCTCCCTGTCGCGGCGCTCCATCCCATCATCGGGGGGATGGCGCCGCAGACCGCTCCCACGAGCGTGCATGCCGTAGTGCGCCGCTTCATGGGCGTGTAGATGAGCGTGTAGATCCCGATTACCGCGAGCCCGAGAGCGGACGTCAGCAGATTCGTCCGCCAAGCGAGCAGGACGATCCCGGCCGTCGCCACCGATACCCCGAAAAGGGAGGCCCAGGCGAGCCCGATGGCCCCCGACGGGAGGGGCCGGAGCCGGGTGCGCTCCATCCGCGAATCCTGCTCGACCTCGATTCGCTGGTTGAGCGCCATGGACCCAGCGGCCGCCAGGGCAATACCAGCGAGCGTCCAGGCCAGGTCGACGCCGCTCCAACCGCCGGGGGCCGCCATCAGGTAGCCGACCGCCGTCGTGACGACGACGAGGGAGACCAGGCGGGCCTTGCTCAGCTCCAGGAGGAGGGCGGTGGTCCGAATGGCAGGGGAGCGCTCGCGGAGAGGAGCCACCATCGGAAGGGGCGCCTCGCGATCTTTTCTTGGGCTGGGATTCATTCTCAATCTCCGCGACCCGATGATCGCACGGAGCATGGGAACTTTCCACGCCCTCTGAGAGGATCGTCTGCGGCGAAAGGGGGCGCCTCCTGTGGTGAAATACGGGCGAAAGGAACGGGAGGCGTGATGCCGGAACTGGGGAAGGGCCGAGGAGAAAACGTCGCAGAGCTCCTCGTGTTCGGATTCGGGACCAGTGTGGCGATGTGGTTCGCCGGCTATCTCGGACGGCTGCCAGGGGTTAGCGTCCCGAGCGTCCTGCTGGGGGTCGCCCTGCTGGCCTGCCTCGTCGCCGGAGGCTTTGCCGCGGGCCGGTTCGGGTTCCGGGGGGCGTCGGGGGCGGTGAAGGCGGGTCTCGTGACGGGCGCAATCAATCTCCTCGTCCTCGGGAGCCTCCTGTCGGACAGCGATCCGGGGCGTGTGAAGGTGGCGGCGGTCCTCTGGATTCCCGGCTCGTTCCTGGCTACGGCCCTCCTCACGGGAGCGGGAGGGCTCGCGGGTGCGACGGGCCGAATCACGGCATCGAAGGCGAGGAACTGGCCGTGGTGGTTCGCGGTCGTGACGGCAGCGGCGACGATGCTTCTCCTCGTCGTGGGTGGCGTCGTCACGAGCCAGAAGGCGGGCCTCGCGGTCGTCGACTGGCCGAACTCATTCGGCTACAACATGTTCCTCTTCCCTGTCTCTCGGATGACAGGAGGGGTTTACTACGAGCACGCGCACCGCCTGTTCGGGTCTCTGGTCGGGCTGACCACCGTGACGCTCGCGGTCGTGGTCCATCTCTGCGACCGGAGGAGGTGGCTCCGCTTCTTCTCCTTGACCGCCGTCGGGGCGGTGATCGTGCAGGGAATCCTCGGAGGACTGCGGGTCACGGGGACCTTCACGCTGGCGACCGACGCGAGCCGGACGACGCCGAACATCGTGCTCGCGGTGGTCCACGGCGTCTTCGGCCAGGTTTTCTTCGGCATGGTCGTGGCCATTGCGGTCTTCCTGTCGGCCACGTACGGCTCGGAGGCGGAACCGGCCCGGCAACGGGCCGCCACGACCGATCAGGCCCTCTCCGCGACCTTGACCGCCGTCCTCCTCGTCCAGCTGATTCTCGGGGCCCAACAGCGTCATCTCGATCGGGGCCTCCTGATCCACGTCTCGTTGGCAACGATCGTCGTCATGCTCGCGCTCGCGACCGGGGCGAGAGCCGCCGGCCTCCACAAGGACGTGGCAGCCCTCCGCTCCACCGGGATCGTCCTCTCCGTCCTGATCAGCCTTCAGGCCGTCCTTGGGATCTCGGTCATGGCGGCCATCAGCGTCGAGCCGGGACCGTCCGGTCCGGCTGCGTGGCAGGTGCTCCTGCGTGCGGCGCACCAGGGGACCGGCGCGCTCCTCCTCGCTTCGGCCGTCGTGCTGACGATCTGGTCGCGGCGGC
>OLLZ01000962.1_pt1 | contig 16096 bp, 16 predicted proteins | sample 1604661 | NCBI WGS metagenome assembly OLLZ01 (sample SAMEA104055726, study PRJEB20765) | soil metagenome | biome: Arctic tundra; feature: Polygonal ground; material: soil | place: USA | collected 2011-09 | depth 0-0.5 m | reverse complement strand
CCTGGTGCCACGTAGGTCTTCATCGCGGCGATGGCCGCGTCGGACTTCGCCGCACCGCCCTCTTTCTTCCCCTTGGGGCCAGAGGGCGCGCAGCGGCCGGCCAGGATCCCGCCGACCAGGACCAGACCCAGGAGCCCCCAGGTCAGGATGCTCTTCCTGTTTTCACTCATCGTCTTCTCCTCCCTGTCGATTCAGTTGGGCGATTCAATGTTTCGGGGCCTTAGCCGAAGTGGCCGAAGTGGCCGAAGTGGCCGATGCCTGGGCGGCCTTCTGTTTCTGGTGCTCCCGGAACGCCTCCCGGAGCTTCTCAATGGCGACCTTCTTCTCGTCGGGGCTCAGGATGATCTGGCGCGACAGGACGACCGCCATCGTGCCGGTCGGGTTCATGAAGAAGTCGTCGACGGTCCGGCCGAATCGGCTCTGGGTGTCCTCGACCGCGAGGGCGAGGTCCGGTCCGATCTGGGCCGCGCTCTTCACGCCGAGCGACGAGACCGAGTGGCAGACGAAGCAGCCGGTCTTCACGAACCAGGCGCCCGGACCGGTCTTCATCTTCTGCTCCTCGATGACCTCCTCCGGCGTCTGCGGGTCGGTTCGCGGGGTACCCGGACGGAAGTCGGCCGGGACGGGGGCCTTCCGCCACGACATCACGAGCATGGCGAGGGCCTGCGAGTCCTCCGTCCCGAAGCTGAAGTTCGGCATGACCGTCTCGGGGACAAGCGCCTTCGGGTCCTTCAGGTGGGCGACGTGCCACGCGAACGACGTCTTCTGGCCGGAGAGGCGGGTCATGTCGTACTGCTCGGCCGCCTTGTCGCCGACGAAGGTCAGGTCGGGGCCGATCGTCCCGCCCCGGCCATTGATCACATGGCAGGCCCGGCACCCTTTCTCGAGGACCAGGTTCTTTGCCCGGTTGATCGCCTCGGCCCCCTTCGTCTCCCGGTCGTACCGGTGGCAGACGTTGCAGTTCATCTGCATGAGAGCCTTCTTGTTCTCGGCGAGCGAGTAGGCCTCTCCGAGCGAGCCGGAAAGGACCGGCTCCTCCCAGAAGGGGGTGGGCCCGTGCGCCTTGTCGGCGTCGACGGCAAAACCCTGGCCGCCGTGACAGGCGGTGCAGCCGAATTTCTGGATCGGGTGCGCCTTCAGCGGTTCGGGGGGGTGCGTCCGGTACGGGTGCTCCGCCGTTTCGAAGCCCTTCCAGAGCGTGGCCTGGTGACAGACGACGCACCGGTCGGCGCGCCGGAGGTCGCCGGCCCAGATCTGGTCGAGGCCGACCGGTACGGTGTGCGCCTTCTCCGCGCCGTACTTCTCGGCGACCCGCTTCTTAAATTCGAACTGGTAGTAGCGCCAGTCGTGGCGGCGGTCGCTCCAGGCAAAGAGGACGGTCGAGACGACGAGCAGGACGCCGATCGCTGCGAGGATCGGGCGGTCGATCTTCGGGTAAGGGGAGTTTGTGCGCTGTTCCATGTCAGATCCTCGTCGGGAGCTCCGGCCACGCCTGCCACGGCCAGAAGAAGTGCCAGTAGGGTCCGCGCATGAAGGTGCCGACGACGGTGAAGAGGACGACGACGAGGACGAGAAGCAGGAAGACCGCGTTCTGCTTCTTCCGGCTCCCGTGGAACCAGGCCCCGGCCGCGGAGGCGGGACTCCGGTCGAGCCACGGCCAGACCGTCAGGAGGCCGATCAGGAGGCCAGGGAGGATGACGCCCCCCAGGAATGCGCCATTGATCGTGAACGACCCGATCCGGACCGTCGTGTCGGTGACGATCTCCTGCAGCCAGAGGAAGTACCACGGGGCCTTGGCCGGGTTCGGCGTCACCAGCGCGTTGGCTGCCTCTTCGAGAGGGGAGGCGATGAAGACGGAGAGGATGCTGACCACCGCGATCGTCCCGAGGACGACGATCGCGATCCGGCGCGTCAGGTCGGTGACCGAGTTGACTGAGAGGTCGGGTGCCTCCAGGCTCCTCGTCCGAATCGTCGGCGAGGTGCCGCGCGCGACGCCGAGGAGGGAGTAGGTCTTCGTCCTGCCCGGGGGAACCTCCTGCGCGGCCGGAAGCAGGACCTCGCCGTCCGACCTGGCGAGGCCGCCGTCCTTCCTGATGCGCCACATGTGGTAGACGAACAGGGCGCCGAGGGCGACCGGCAGGAAGACGATGTGGAGGGCATAGAAGCGGATGAGCGTCGCCTGCTCGATCGTCCGGCCGCCGATCAGGAGCTCGCGCATCTTCGGGCCGATGAGGGGAACGGCGCTGGCGATGTTCGTGCCGACCGTCACCGCCCAGTAGGCGAGCTGGTCCCACGGGAGGAGGTAGCCGGTGAAGGAGAGGAAAAGAGTGAGGAGGAGCATCGCGACGCCCATCACCCAGTTCCATTCCCGCATCTGACCCCGGCCCACGCCGTTCTTGTAGGCGCCGGTCAGGAAGACCCGCACGAGATGGAGGAAGACGACCGCGACCATCAGATGGGCCGAGATCCTGTGGACAGCGCGGATCCAGGTCCCGAAGGTCACGACGTATTCGATGTCCTTCACGGAGCCGTAGGCCCGCTCCACCGATGGGACATAGAGGACGAGAAGCGGAAGACCGGAGAGGATCAGGAGGAAAAAGAGCGCGGCCGAGACCGTTCCGAGCCAGAAGGAGTAATTCCAATCGAGCGAGGGTTTGTAGACCTTGGCCGGGAACCAGTGAAGGACGAAATTCGAGACGACGGCGTCGCCCGCCTCGCGGTCGGACGCGGGGTGGAAGCTCCAGAAGGGCTTCGGGTGGACGCCGGGGGCGGATTTGGGGGCGCTCACTTCTTTCTCCTTCGGGCCTCAGGCGAGGGTGAGGCGGAAGTCGTGCCCGACCGGTTTGGCCAGGTCGACGACGAGCTGGCCGTCATCAGAGGCGAGGGAGAGGTGGTACCAGGCGAGAGGCGAGGGGGCGGGGCCCGATTCATTGCTCCCGTCCCCCTTGTACTTCGAGCCGTGACAGGGGCACAGGAACCGGTGCGTCATCCGAAGCGACTTGCCTTCGACGCCCTGCGTCTGGACCTGTGACAGCGCCTCCGCGCGGACCGTGCACCCGAGGTGGGTGCAGACCGCGGAAATGGCGTGGAAGGTCTTGCCGTCGCGGAACACGAAGAGTCTCTCGTCGGGGAGGAACTTCATCCCGTCGGGGAAGTCGTTCGGAGGTCCAACCTTCACGGTGGTCGGCGAGTCGTAAGAGACGTTCGGGACGAGCGAGCGAAGCGAGGCTACGGCCTGGGCCCCGAGCGCGGTGATCCCGGCCCCGATCCCGAGCTTCAGGACGAAATCGCGTCGGTCTTTTGTCTCTACCATTCGGAACTCCTCAACCGGCCCGGGGCGCGAAGCGCTCGGTCATTGTGAATTTCTCCATCGTCATGGCGTCGGTTGGGCACCGGATCGCGCAGAGCCCGCAGCGAATGCAGCGGTCGTCATCCTTGACCATCGCCGAAAGGGGAAGACCGCTCCCCGAAGCCCTCTCGGCGAAGAGCTGCCGATCCTCTTCCGCCAGGTCCAGCTCCTCGAACGGGACGATCGCGAGGCAGTACTCGGGGCAGACGTCGACGCAGCGGCTGCATAGGACGCAGAGCTCGGGGTCGTAGATCGTCTGGATGTGGCAGACGAGGCAACGGGCCGCCTGCGTCCGGGCGTCCGCGTCGGCGTAACCGGTCTCCACCTCGGCGATGCCGGTCCTGCGGGCCAGGTCGAGCGTCGGCGGGGCCTCGCGATCGGGCAGCTCGAAGCCGGCGATCATCCGGTAGCGGGCGGTCGGCAGCTTCTCGATCTCCAGCAGCGTCGTGAGGCCGGCGCCGCTCTTTTCGAGGTACTCGTGGATCGATCGGGCGGCCCGCTTCCCGTTGGCCACGGCCTCGATCAGATTGCGGGGCCCGAACGCCACGTCGCCGCCCGCGAAGATCCCGGGAGCCGACGTCGCCATCGTCTTCGGGTCGACACGAACCGTCCCGCCCGAGGTCAGCTCGATCCGGTCTTCGGGCTTGAGGAACGAGAGGTCGGGCTTCTGGCCGATGGCCAGGATGCAGGCATCTGCTTCGATGGTCACGATATCCGTGTCGTCGTAAGTCGGCGCGAAACGGCCGTTCGCGTCGAACACCGCGAGAACCTTCCGCAGCTCCACCGCCGTCAGCCGCCCGTCGCTCCCGAGGAACCGCTTCGGGCCGCGCCGGGGAACGAATGCGATCCCTTCCTTCTTCGTCTCCTCGAACTCCTCGTGCCCCTGGGTCGACTTGAGAATTGGCATCTCGTCGAAGTTCTCAAGAGAGAGGATCGTCACTTCGGTGGCGCCGCCACGGAGAGCCGCGCGCGCCGAGTCGAGCGCTTCTTTCGCCCGAGCGTCCGCTGCCCCCGCCTCCGCCAGGTCGTCGACTTCGGCCTCGCTCGCCACCCGCAGGGCGGTCCGCGCAGCGTCGAACGCGACGAACCCTCCCCCGACGACGACGACTCGCCTCCCCAGGTTCATCCGGAATCCGCGGTTGACGTTCAGGAGGTAGTCGACTGCCTTGATCACTCCATCCAGGGCGACGCCCGGCACGCCGAGATCGCGTCCCTTGGTCACGCCGATCGAAATGAAGACGGCCTCGTGGCCGGCCTGCCGGAGCTCCCGAAGGGCAAAGGCCGGCGTCAATGCCGTCCCGAGGCGGAGGGTCACCCCGAGCGAGAGGATCTTGTCGATTTCGGCGCGAATGAGGGTTCTGGGGAGCCGGTACTCCGGAATCCCGAACCTCATCATTCCGCCCGGCTCACCCGCCCCTTCATAGACCGTGACGTCGTATCGCAAAAGGGCGAGGTCGTGTGCGGCCGAGAGCCCGGCCGGGCCCGATCCGATAACGGCGACTTTCGGTCGCCGTCCGGCACCTGTCGGTTTCTCGGGGGGAGCGATGTCCATCGAATCGATGCCGTCCGGGAAGCGCGTTCCCTCTCGCGCCCCTTGACCCGAGTCGATGCGCTCCACAGGCAGGTGGCCGGTGTACCGGTTTCCCTCGGCCACCAGCTCGGTCCGGAGACGATCCTGCGTATCGGGCCGGACCGACTCCACGCCGTATTGCTCCGTCACAAACCGTTTCAATGCCCTGATCGTGACCGGTGCATCGATCGTCCCCCGGCGGCAGGCGTCCTCGCACGGCGCGGCACAGACACGGCCGCAGATGGAGGCGAACGGATTCGGGGCGCGGGCGACGAGAAAGGCCTCCTCGTCCCGCCCCTCGGCGATCAGCTGGACATAGCGGCCGGCGTCCGTCGAGACCGGACAGCCCGACTGGCACTTGACCTGCCGTTTCCAGTCCTCGAGATCCGGAACGCGGACGGAGAGGCCCATGGCTTCCTCCGGAGCTGACGTTGCTCCGGACCGGAGGACCCGGTTATGACCCGCGTCATAAAGAAGATCAGGTCATCGCCGAGGGTCTGGCTCATCACCGGATCGCGAGCCATCGGGAGCGGACCGTTTCGACTAACGCCCGGTTCCCGGCGGTGCCGGTGACACGGGCGGAGAAGCGAGAGGAACCCGGAACCATTTCTTGATCGGAGTTCCGAACGAGCGCTCGGACGGCCGTTCGCCTCCCGATCGCCCCTCGCCACCGCGCCCTCCTGATCCGCCCCGTTCGCCACCCATCGACCCGCTCATTGCCCCCCCGCGAAGGCCTCCGCCCCTTCCGCCGCGTCTTCCCTCGGAGCGGAGCTCCCGATCGGGCTGGGTCCCTTCGAGGCCGACCGCGATCATCTTTCCGGGTGCAGTCTGGATCGCGAAGGGGGTCTCGAGGCTGAACGCGAGCGGAACTTTGATCTCGAGGACGAGCGCGCCGTCCTTCTCGGCCATGGCGGCCGCGAGGGGTTTGACCTGCGCCACTTTCATCCGTCCGCCGCCCTCGGCGTCCCGCCCCAGGACCTGGATGTCATCTGGCGAGGCGCTTCGCCGACGAGCTGATCCGCTCTCCTCCGGAGGAGCATCGGCCGGCCGGGGGGCCGGGGGCGCGGCGGAAGCGGGATACCGGACGCCGAACGAACGGTCCGCCTTGCCGTTGCCGTCGAAGTAGAAGTTCACCCCGAGGGCCTGTATCCGTTTCTTCGCCGCGTCGTCCGTCGTCTTCAAACAGATATACAGGAACGAGCGATCGTTCTGAATGCCGAGGAAGATCGGGGCGTCGGGGATCGGTACCAGCTTCCCGGCCCAGTCGTCGGCGCTGCCGTCCACGACGATCTCCGTGGTCCGCCAGGCGCTGGGGAACTCGGGGTCGGCCGCGTGAAGCTGGCCAAGGACGGAGAGGCAAGAAAGGACGATTCCGGCCTGAAAAAAGGTCGTCTTCGACAGCTTCTTCATGTCGGGTAAAGGGGCAAGCAAGTCCGGGGCCGGGGATCTGAGCTCCTCGTGTTCCCGAGCAGCTCAGCGCCCCAGCGTCACTCCGAGGCGAACGGCGAGAAAGCCGGCCACGACCGACGTGATCACGTTGAGAAGCGCCCAGCCGGCGGCCCCGGCATGCAGGAGCCGCTCGGTCTCGTACTCGAAGGTCGAGAAGGTGGTGTAGGCGCCGACGAATCCGGTCGCCACGAAGAGTCGGAAAACCGGGTCGACGGTAATCCGGCCCGCCGCCCAGGTGGAGAAGAGGCCGAGGACGAAGGAGCCCGAGACGTTGATCAGGAGCGTGGCGAAAGGGAAGTCGCGGGTCCAGAAACGGGCGACCGCGAGGCCGACGCCGTACCGCGCCAGCGCTCCGATGAAGCCTCCTGCCCCGACCGCGAGGATCCCCCTCACGCGCCCACCAGCATCAGGCGCCCGGCCCCATTACGCGACGGTCACCTCCTTGCAGAGGTAGACGTCCTGGATCGCATGGAGGAGCGCTGCCCCTTCGGCCATCGGCTTCTGGAACGCCTTCCGGCCCGAGATCATTCCCATGCCGCCGGCCCGCTTGTTGATGACGGCCGTCAGGACCGCCTGGCCGAGGTCGTTCTTGCCGGAAGCGCCGCCCGAGTTGATCAGGCCCTGCCGCCCCATGTAGCAGTTGGCGACCTGCCAGCGGGTCAGGTCGATCGGGTTTCCGGTCGTCAGCTTCTCGTAGACGAGTTTGTTCGTATGGCTGAAATTGATGGCCGTGAAGCCGCCGTTGTTCTCGGGCTGCTTTTGCTTGATGATGTCGGCCTCGATCGTGACGCCGATGTGGTTCGCCTGGCCGGTCAGGTCGGCGGCCACGTGGTAGTCGGTTCCGTCCTTCTTAAACGCCGGGTTGCGCAGGTAGCACCACAGGACGGTGAACATTCCCAGCTCGTGTGCGTGGGCGAACGCCTCGGAGACCTCGGTGATCTGCCGGCGCGACTCGGACGAGCCGAAGTAGATCGTCGCCCCGACCGCGGCCGCCCCGATGTCGAACGCCTGCTCGACGGTGGCGTACATCGTCTGGTCGTAGGTAAGGGGATAGGTCAGCGTTTCGTTGTGGTTGATCTTGACGATGAAGGGGATCTTCGGGGCGTACTTCCGGGCGACCGACCCGAGGACGCCGAGGGTCGAGGCGACGCCGTTGGCGTTCCCCTCGATCGCCAGCTTCACGATGTTCTCGGGGTCGAAGTAGATCGGGTTCGGAGCGAAGGAGGCGGCGCCGGAATGCTCGATCCCTTGATCGACGGGGAGGATTGAAACATAGCCGGTGCCGGACAGCCGGCCGTTCGAGAAGAGCCACTGGAGGTTCTTCAGAACGTTCACCGGGCGGTCCGAGGGGACGCCGATCCGGTCGACGAAGTCGCCGCCCGGGAGGTGGAGCTGGGCCTTCGGGATGCCGGTGCAGGTGTAGTCGAGGAGGGACGCTTTGTCCCCGAGGAGCCCGCGGATCTTTTCGTACATGGACTGGCCTCCTTCGCGTGATCTGAATGCTCGTCCAACTCTACTCCACCCTGCGAAACCGACGGACCGCTCCGGACCCCGTTTTTCACCCCGTTTTTCGTTGACGCTGAAGGGGAAACCGGTGTATTCAGAAATCGAAGTTTCCGAAGGAGAAGACGTCGATGTCGGAACCCCCAGAGCCCCTCCCCTGCCCGCCCCGAACCTAGGGGCCGGACTTCGCCCGGGCGGCCACGCCCTGCGGAACCGGCCCCGCCGCCGAGTCGCAGGAGAAGCGCCGATGTACTGGGTCTCCAAGACGTTCCACGCGATGAGCCGGGCGAGGCGCCGGGGGGTGATCCTCTTCGCCGTCCTCGGCCCCGGGATCATCACGATGGTCGCCGACAACGACGCCGGCGGGATCTCCACGTACGCCGTCACTGGCTCCCAGTACGGGTTCAGCCTGCTCTGGATCTTCTTCATCCTGGTCCCGATGGCCTACTACATCCAGGAGATGACCGTCCGCCTCGGGGCCGTGACCAAACGTGGGCACGCCGAGGCGATCTTCGAGGGGTTCGGGAAATTCTGGGGGTGGTTTTCCCTGGTCGACCTGGGCATCGTGAACTGGCTGACGCTCGTCACCGAGTACATCGGGATGACGGCGGCGATGAGCCTGTTCGGCGTTCCGCCGGTCGTCACGTTCTTGGCCGTCAGTGTCATCCTGACCGCCGTGGCCCTGACCGGGAAGTACTGGACGTTCGAGAAGCTGACGCTCTTCTTCTGCGCCTTCAATCTCGTCTACATCCCGGCCGCCTTCTGGGCCATGGAGACGCCCACGGCGCCGGGATGGGGCAAGGTCTTCGAGGGCCTCTTCATCCCGACCCTCGCCGGCGGCCTGACTGGAAACATGCTGTTCATCATCCTGGCGAACATCGGGACGACCATCACTCCGTGGCAGATCTTCTTCCAGCAGAGCTCGGTGGTGGACAAGGGGCTCGACGTCCACGACGTGAAGATGGGGAAGATCGACACGTTCGTCGGTGCCCTCATCACGTGCATCGTGGCCGCGTTCATCATCATCGCGACCGGCGCCGCCTTCTTCTACCACCGTCCGCCGATCGTCATCGAGGACGCCAAGCAGACGGCCGAGGCGCTCGTCCCGCTGCTGGGGCACTCGCAGGGGCCGCTGGCCAAGAAGCTCTTCGCCATCGGCCTCTTCGACGCGGGGTTCCTGGGTGCGCTCTGCGTCTCGCTCTCCACGTCGTGGGCGGTGGGGGAGGTCTTCGGTTGGGCGCACTCGCTGAACAAGAGCGTCCGCGAGGCCCCCTGGTTCTACGCGGTCCACATCGGGATGTTGCTCTCGGCCGGCGCGGTGGTCCTGATCCCGAACGCCCCCCTCATCGCCATCACGATGTTCGTCCAGGTCGTGGCAGTGACGCTCCTGCCGTCGGCGCTCGTCTTCCTCATCCTGATCCTGAACGACCCGCAGTTCATGGGGGAGCACGTCAACACACGGGGCCAGAACATCGCCAACTGGTCGATCGTCCTCTTCGTCACGATCATGTCTACCCTCTTCGCCATCTCGACCCTCTTCCCCGGGTTCCTCGGGGGAGGGAAATAGGAGGCGCCATGGCCTCGTCCGCCACGCCCGCCCTAAAGGTCCCCGACCTGCCGCCAGGCCTCGGGAGCTATCGCTTCCTCTTCCTCTCCGAGCTGCTGAAGAAGCCGGTCTTCGCCGGCAAGGTGACCGACAAGATCGGGAAGCTGACCGACCTAGTCGTCCTCCTCCGCGAGCCCTATCCGGAGGCGGTGGGGATCTACATCGAGCACGGCTGGGGGAAGCCAACCGAGTTCGTCCCGTGGGAGTCGGTGATCAAGATCGAGGACGACGGGATCTTCGTGGCGCCGCGACCCGGCGGGGAGCCGTACCCGCCGTTCGTCGACCAGACCGGCTGGCTGATGCTCGAGCAGCACCTTTTCGGGAAGACGGTCCTCGACATGGACGGCCGCCAGGTTGAGGTGGTGAACGACGTTCACCTCCTCCTGGCCCGCGGGCGCGTACTCGTCGTCCACGTCGACATCTCGTTCAACGGCTTCCTCCGCCGGTGGGGTCTCACCCGTCTCCGCTGGCTGAACGACGAACTGATCTCCTGGAAGTTCGTCCAGCCTCTCTCGGTCGAGGACGCGACGGCCACCGACAAGGTGAATCTCTCGGTCACCCGCTCCCAGCTGAAGGAGCTGCCGGGCGAGGACCTGGCCGACGCCCTGGAGGAGCTGACCGGGAAGGAGCAGGAAGCCCTCTTCTCGGCCCTCGACGAGGAGAAGGCGGCCGAGACCCTCGTCGAAGCCGAGCCGCGTGCCCAGCGGCAGCTGATGGGAAACCTGAAGAAGGAGCGGGCGCAGCGGATCCTCTCCGAGATGACCGTCCCGCAGCTCGCGAGCCTCTTCTCCGTCCTGCCGCACGACGACGTCGAGGGGCTGGTTTCCCTCCTCCCGGACGAGGAGGCGGAACGCGTCAAGGCGATTCTCTCGGAGCGCGAGGCGCAGGCGGTCGACCTGATCTCCTCCGACTACCTCGCGGTCCCGCCGGATGGGACCGTGGGGGATGTCCTCTCCAAGATTCGCGGATCCGGCCGCGAGCCGGGGAGCATCTCGTACATCTACACGGTGGGCGAGGACGGCCAGACGGTGCAGGGGGTGATCGACCTGCGCGCGCTCGTCCTCGCCCCCGACGAGACCCCTCTCTCGGAGCTGGCAGTATCGCCGGTCGTATCGGCCGAGGCCGAGGACACGCAGGAGGAGGTGGCCGAGATCTTCGCGAAGTACCACTACCGGACGATCCCGGTCGTCGATCCGCACGACCGGATCCTCGGGGTGATCCGCTACAACGACATTATGTCGAGCACGGCCGCTCGCGCGAAGGACTGAGGAGGAGCCGATGCCGCGCGTCCAGATGACCCCGATGGCCAAGGCGGCCCTTTATTTCCTCCGGATCTATCTCGTCGTTCTCCTGGGGCTCCTCCTCGTCCGATTCCTCCGGATCTTCTAAGAGGGTGTGAATCAATCTGGAATGGGCCGCGGCGCGGCCCGTCGGGCGGCGTCAGGGAAGGGCGGTGGTGGGGACGCGGCGGAGCTGGACGAATGGCTTCGCCTCGCAGTGGATCAGTGCCTCTTTCGAGTCGTAGACGACGGAGTATAGAGAGAGCGTGTCGCCATCCCACTGGTATCCCCACCGTTGCTCGCCCCCCGGCTGGCCCCGGTCCGGTGTGCTGAAATAGGGGCAGTCGGCCTCCGTCGCGTCGATCGCGACGTCGTAGGGAAACCGGCGGTCTGGCCAGCGCGCCTGCTGCCCTTCCGAGAACTCCCAACGGGCACCGTTCGCGTCGACGTAAGTGCCTGCGAGGAGGACCCGGTTGAGGTGCGCCGCGAGCGAGGCGCCGATCCGGGTGAGACGTAGGCCGACCAGCGCCTCATGGAGCGACCCGTCCAGGAACGTGATCGACGCGAGCCTGCCGGACCGGTCGCGCTCGACGCGCACCCGACATCGGATCCACTCTTTCGGCCCCGGGTTTCGTTTCCCCGAGGGTCCGAGCGTGAGGCGGATGGAATCCCCCGACCCCTCGACCTCCTTGATGGCGCGCCACGATCGCCCGCGCCCGTCCAAAAAGACGATGAGCCCGTAGGCCTCCGGGGGGCGACCGGGGGTGATCTCCACCTGCTGGAGCGCCACGCCGCGCACCGACCGATTCGTCTCGACCCACTTCAGTCCCGGCGCCGAGACCCAGGTTCCCTCGAGGTCCGCCAGGACGAGGGGAGGGGCGCCCGCCGCGGCGAGACCGCTCGCGCCGAAGGGTAGGAGTGCAGCCGCCACCAGACAGCCCAGGCGCATCGCCCTACTCATCCTACTCATCGGGGAGCGCGGCGACCGCCTGGATCTCGACGAGGAAGGAGTTGTGCACCTGCTTCACGGGAACGACCGCGCGGGCCGGCCGGTGGTCCCCGAGGACTCGAGCATAGGCGGCGTTGACCCGGGGCCAGAGCGCGATGTCGGAGACGTAGACGGTCACCGACACGAGATGGCCCAGGTCCGTCCCCGCCGCCTCGAGGATCGCTCCGACGTTCCGGAGCGCCTGCTCGGTCTGAGCTTCGACATCGGCCGGGGAGCCCGTGGGGTCGGGCGGGGCGGCGGGAGCGGATGGATCGATCGGCAGCTGCCCGGCGACGAAGACGAGTCCGCCGTGGACGACCGCCTGGCTGTAGTGGCCGGCGGGACGCGGGGCCGTGTGGGTGTCGATGAAGCGCACGCTATTTCCTCCCGCCGGCCGTCCCGGTCAGCGCTTCGGGGTCGGCTTCGGGTCGGCCTTCTCGATGCCCTTCCGAAGCCCTTCGGCGAAACTCGAGGCGGCGTCTCCCGCCTTCTTCGCCTCGCGCGAGGCGTCCTCGCCGACCTGTTTCGCCTTCTCGGAAACCGCCTCTCCGGTCTCGACGGCCTTCTTCTTCGCTTCCTGAAGGTTCCGGCGGGTCTGCTCGGCGGCCTTCTCGATCTCCTTCGAGGCGTCGTCGACCGCCCGGTCGGCCTTCTGGCCCGCCTTCTCGAAGCGACCTTCCTTCTTCTCGCAGCCGCCGAGGAGGGCGACCGCGGCTGCTGCGATGGCGAGGAGACGGAGGCGGTTTCCGCGCGGTGTCGTCACGGGGTCCCCGCTCAGCCCTGCTTCGCGGCGAGGCCATCGACGAGCGCGACGTACTTCTTCATCGCGTCGTCCTTCGAGAGGCCCTTGTGTCCGGCCCACGCATCGTACTTGGCCCGCCCCTTCAGGTCGAGAAAGCCGGGGCGCGAGCCCGTCACGTCGCCGTCCGTGGCCTGCTTGTAGAGGCCGTAAAGGTCGAGGAGCTGTTCGTTCGACGGCCGCTTCGTCAGCGTCTCGACGCGCGACTTCGCCGCCTTGAACTTGTCGGCCGGAGACTCTTTGTCCTTCTTCTTCGTCGCCACGGGATGCCTCCTTTCGCGCCAGCCTGCATTGTGGCCGAAAAGGAAGACGGCCGGGGAGCGAAACGATGCCGCTTCCGCACCGGAGCGATCCTACTGCCGGGCTCGCGGGCCGAGGCCGCCGGACGATCGGAGCGCTTCGGGAACGACCCGGACTAGGAAGCCGCGAGCCGGACGCGGGGGGCGACCTGCCCGAGGATGGCCCTCCTCGCCTCCGTCGCGGAACGGAAGGCCGCCACGGGGGAGGCCCCGGCCCCCCCGGTGGCCAGGTCCCCCACGAGAAAGAAACCCGGCACGCTGATCCCGGACCCGTCTCTCGCGGCCGGTTGGCCGTCGAAGTCGATCCCGAGCGTCCGGAAGGTGTTCTCGGGCGGTGCCCCGCCGAGGGCGATCCCGGCCGGGCCGGCGCCGACGATGACGAGGTCGAGGAGTTCGCGGGAGAGGCCCATCACGCCGGGTAGTGACGGGACCGTGAGGGATCTCACTGCCGGGGACCGGTCAGATCCTGGTCGTCGAGACCTCGAGCAGCTCCTCGACGATGCGGAGGGTGAGGCCCCAGATCACGCGGCCGCCGTACTTGTAGCAGGGCATCGGCATCGGGACGCCGCGGCGGACCCAGGTGAAGGCGCTCCGGTTCTTCCGGTCGGAGAGGAATGAGAGCGGCACCCAGACCGCCTCCTGGACCTCATAGTTCAGGATCAGCGCGGGCTCCCCCTCGAAGGCGAAGACGAACGGGACGACGCTCTGGGGGACGGCCCCTAGGGGAAGGTGCGTCCGGACCTCCGAGAGCGGGCCGAGGGAGCGCGCGGCCCGGGCGAGATCGAGCCCGATCTCCTCCGCCGTCTCGCGCACTGCCGCCGCGAACGGCGTCGGGTCGCCCGGGTCGACGCGGCCTCCGGGAAGTCCCATCTGTCCCGACCAGGGGTCGCGCGGGTGCTCGGCGCGGCGGATGAAGAGGAGCTCCGCCCCGGCGGGGGAGTCGCGGACGATCGCCGCGACGGCTGCCTTCCGGCTGGGCGGCACTGCGGGGTCCTCCCGCGCGCCGAGGCGCGAGACGGCCCCTTCGATCGTCCCGACGTAGAGCGGGGGCATGTCGGGCAATTCTGACACCGCGAGCCGCGCGGCACATCCCGCGGGTGGGAGCCGGCGCCGGCCACCGGCGTCAAAAGCCGACGTCCAGACTCACGTAGGCGCTCCGCGTGGCGAGCGGGAAGTAGGACGGGACACCGGCGACCGAGGCACCCTGCGACCCCTGCGCGCCCTGCTGCAGCCAGAGATAGCTGTAGCCGCTGGCCCAGATTCGCTCGTTGTTCAAGAGGTTCTCGAGGCTGAGGCGGAGCTTCGGGTGGCCGGCCGGGACCCACTTCGAGAGGTCGACCCGGACGGAAGCGTCGACGCGCAACCAGGTCGGGGTGCTGAAGCCGGCGGCGTTCGTGTTGTCGAGGAACGACGCGTTCACGTACCGGCCGAGGGCCCCGAGTGTCACCCTGGGGGTCGGGCTCCAATCGACGCCGAGGTTGGCCGTCACCTCCGGCGTCAGGAGCGGCTCGACGTTCGAGTAGGTGCGGCTCTCCTTTCCGAGCACGTTCCCCGACGGGTCGTAGACATCGTAGAACTGGGTCCAGGTGCGGATGCGGTTCCGGCTCAGGTTCGCGCTGGCGCGGAGCCGGAGGGACGGGAGGGCTTGCCAGGTTCCCTCCAGCTCAACGCCTCTCCGGTAGCTCCGGTCGACGTTTCGGCGGAGGTCGTAGCCGATCGGAGACTGCTCTCCGGTCAGGGCGATCTCGTCGCGGAACTCCATCGCGTACAGGTTCGCCTTGAAGGTCAGGGTCTCTTGCTTCAGCTCGTAACCGGCCTCAACGTCGGTCACCGTTTCGGGCTTTACATGATGAAGGTCGTAGACGCCGCTCGCGTTGTCCTCTCCGTCCAGGAGGTCGCTCCGAGCCGGCTCACGGCCGGTCTGCCCGATCGAGGCGAAGACCGAGGAGCCCTTACCCAGGTCGTACCGGGTGCCGAGCTTCGGGTTGAAGAAGGTCCAGCTCACCGAGCCGAGCGGGACGTTCCCCTCGTAGCGGAAGCGAGCCCAACGGAGCTGGGCGTCGCCGTAAACGTGCCATTGGCCGCTGTCCCACCCGAGCTTGAGAAAGGTGTTCGCCTCGTTCTTGTATCCGTGGTTCCGGTAATCCTCGGGGCCGCCGACCGGGTTCTCCGTGTGTGTGCTGACGAAGTCGTTCAAATAGGCGCCCCACGTCACGTCGACCGGTCCGGCCTTTCCCTTGAAAGTCAGCGCCCCCCCGAGGGAGCGCCAGCTCAGACCGTAGTTGTAGAGCGACGTCTGCTCCGGGTCGGCGTAGATCTGGTACGTGCCGCCCGCGACGTTCGTGAAGAGCTGGAGGGCGAGACTGGCGCCGTTGCCCAAGAAGCGGGTGAACTGCCCCTGGACGAAGGTCTGGCGGAAGTCGTCTCGCTCGTTGGGTGACATCGGGTTGAACCGGAGGTCCTTCTCGAGGACGTCGAGGTCGGTGGCGACGTACGAAAGCTGAGACCGCTCTCTCCCGGTGAAGCCGAAGAGCTTGAAATACGACGTCGCGCTCTCGTGCGACAGGCCGAAGAAGAGGCTGTCCTCCTGCATCCCGGAGTGGTCGCGAAAGCCGGCCGAGTCGAGGACCGAAAGCCTTGCGTACGCCTTGAAGCCGTCGCCGAAGCGTCCCGACTGCCACCCGGCGCTCGCCTTCTGGGAGTTCCACGAGCCGGTGGAGAGCGTCGCGTCGAGCGACGGCCGGTCGGTCAGGTCGATGCTGGCGAAGTTGACCGAGCCGCCGAACGAGGCGGCGCCGACGGTGGAGGTCCCGACGCCGCGCTGCACCTGGATGCTCTGGAGCGAGGCGTTGAGGTTGCCGAAGTCGGTGAAGTAGAGGGCGTAGTCCTCCTGCTCGGCGAGCGGGACGCCGTCGAGCGTCTGGTTGATCCGCGTCTGGCGGATTCCACGGAGAGAGAAATAGGAGTAGCCGGAGGCCGCCCCGGACTCGGAGTACTGGGTCAGCGACGGAACCTCCTGCAACAGGAACGGCATCTCCTGGCCGCGGTCCACCCGGACGATCTCCTCGCGCGGGATGTCGGTCCGCGTGATCGGGGCCGCGGCATCGGCCCGAACCGCCTGGACGACGACGTCGGCGGTGGCCCGGGGAAGGGGCTTCTCCGAGACGTCGTCGGCCGGCAGGTCGGCGGCGCGAAGGGTCGAAGAGGTCCACGTCGAGGCGGCCACGAGCGCGGCCGCCACGATTGGGACGAG
>OLLZ01000933.1_pt1 | contig 16135 bp, 18 predicted proteins | sample 1604661 | NCBI WGS metagenome assembly OLLZ01 (sample SAMEA104055726, study PRJEB20765) | soil metagenome | biome: Arctic tundra; feature: Polygonal ground; material: soil | place: USA | collected 2011-09 | depth 0-0.5 m | reverse complement strand
GCGATCGCCTCGACGGCGTCGCCGATGTCCCGCTGCGGCACGAACCGGATCAGCTCACACGCGGCGGTCGTGTCGGCAATGCGGTGGACCGGCTTCTTCGCCTCCGGGTCGATGCGGAAGCGCAGGGGCAGGCCCGAGCGAACGGCGAGCGCCTTGAGGATGTCCGACGGGCGGGCCTCCAGGCCGCTCCCGACGTTCACGGTCGCCCCGGCGGCCCGCACGTGGAGGGCGAGCTGGGCGGCCCGCGCCGCGTCGTCGATATGGACGAAGTCGCGCGGCTCGTCGTCCGGGAGAACCACTTCGTCCCCCAGAAGGATCGATTCGAACGCCTGCCCCGGGAAACGCCACTCGGGGAAGCAGGGGCCGATCAGCGGGAAGACCCGAAGGATCGTGTAAGGCATGGCGGCGTCCCGGAGGAACTCCTCCTCAGCGGCCTTCTGCCGCAGCGAGGGGTCCTCCTTCACCGGGAGCGGCTCGTCCTCCTTCGCCCGGAGGCCGGGCTCGGCCGGCTCGCCGTAGAGCGCGCCGTCGGAAAGATGGACGAAGAAGCCGATGCCAGCAGCCCGGGCGACGGAGACGAATGGCCGCAGCCCCTCGCCGTCGGGCGCGAAGAGCGCGGCGTTCACGACCGCGGAGGGGCGGTGATCGGCGAAGAGCGGCCAGAGGAGCGCCGGGTTGGCGAGGTCGACGCGCACTACTTCCGCGCCCCGGACTCGAAGCACCTGGGCCCGCTCCTCCTTCGCCACCTGCCCGTCCCCGGTGTCCTCGAAAAGGTCGGCCACAACGACTGCCTCGCCGGCGTCCAGTAGCCGGCCGGCGATCGCCGAGCCGAGCAGGCCGCATCCTCCCGTGACCAGCGTCCTTGCCATCGGTCCGCCGTCAGTCCTCAGGGGGCCTTCGGGGCCGGCGCCAGGGTCGGTGCCGGAGTCGGCGCGGTCTTCGGCGCTGCTGCGGCCTCGGCGTTCGCCTCGCGGGTTTTCTGATATCGCTTCTCGATCCCGGAGCGCTGGCGGTTCCTGACGAGCCACCGGAGCATCTTCGACTGGTCGAGCCCGACGAGGATGTCGTCGATGGCGTCGGAGACCGCGGGGTCGGCGATCAGCTTGCCGGCCGTCCCCTCCTTAGAGTCGAGCTTGGCCGCCACGTTGGCGAGGTGGGCCGAAAGGGACTTCAGGTCAGAAAGGAACTCCTTGGCGAACCGGTCGTCCTTCACCAGCTTCGACACGAGGCCCTCGCCGCCGGAGAGGTCGCGCGAGAAGCTGGCCAGGCCGTCGGCCGTCGCCTTGAGCGAGTCGACCATCGCGAAGACCTTCTTCTTCCCCTCGGGGTCGGCCAGGAGGGCAGGGAGGATTCCCTCGCCCGTCGATGTCCCCTTGTCGACCGTGGCGAGGATCCGGTGGAGCGAGACCACCGACCCCTGCAGCTCCGTCGAGATCGACTCGCCCAGCGCGTCGTTGCCGACGAGCCGCCCGATGAGCCCCTTGCCGGTTCGGGCGTCGGAGAGGAGGAGGTTGGCCGAGTCGAGGGTCTGCCGCAGCGAGCGCGACAGCTGTTTCCCCGCCTCGGAGTCCGTCACCAGCTCGCCGAGGAACCCCTCTCCCTTCTCCGTCCGCCCGAGGACCGTCCTCAGCGACTTCGTGATGGCGACGACGTTGTCGACGAGGTCGCCGGAGCCGGCCAGGATCTTGTCCAGCTCGGCGCCTTGGTACGCCTTGATCTCCGAGTCGGGGGCGAGGTCGGGCTGGCCGGGGGAGCCGGGGGTCACCTCGAGGAACTTGTCTCCGAGAAGGCCGATCGTCTTGATCTCGACGCGGCTGTCGGTCTTCACGAGGTGCTGGTACTTCCTCTCGATGTCGAAGCGGATCGTCAGGTCCAATCCCGGCTCGCGGGGCACGTCGACGGCCCGCACCGCGCCGACCGTGACGCCCGCGAGGCGGACCTGGTTCCCACCTACGAGACCGAGCGAATTCGGGAAGTGGACGAAGTACGACCTGCGGGCGATGAAGAACCCGGTCTTGCCGCCGATGACGAAGATGGCGACGGCGAACAAGATGAGCGTGGCGAAGACGATGATCCCGACCCGGGACTTCGTCCGGCTGTCGGCTTTCATTTCTCTGTCCCCCCGGCCTCGAAGAACGCCCGCAGCTCCGGGACGGTCGAGGTGGCCGCCTCCGCTTTTGGCCCCACGAAGACGAAGCGCCCGTCCATCAGGAAGGCGATCCGGTCCGCGACGTAGAGGGTGGAGTTGATGTCGTGCGTCACGACCACCGAGGTCGTCGCGAGCCGCGTGTTGAGGTCGACGATGAGGCGGTTGATGGTCATGGAGGTCACCGGGTCGAGTCCGGTCGTCGGCTCGTCGTAGAGCAGGACCTCCGGCTTGAGCGAGATGGTCCGCGCGAGCGACACCCGTTTTTTCATGCCGCCCGAGAGCGAGGACGGCAGGAGCGGCAGGACCTCGGGGCCGAGGTCGACGAACGAGAGGACCTCGACCGCGCGCTCCCGAATCTCCGCGTCGGTCATGGAGGTGTGCTCCCAGAGCGGGAAGGCGATGTTCTCGAAAACCGTCATCGAGTCGAAGAGCGCGCCCCCCTGGAAGAGCATCCCCACTTTGCGGCGGACCGGGACCAGCTCCTCCTCGGTGAGCCGCGTGATGTCGGTCCCCCCGACGACGACCGTTCCGGAATCGGGATGGTCGAGACCGTTCATCTGCCGGAGCGCCACCGACTTTCCCGTGCCCGAGCCGCCGAGGATGACGAGGACCTCGCCCGCAAGGACGTCGAGGTCGACGCGGTCGAGGACGACCTTGTCGCCGAAGGCACGGGAGATGCCATGGAACGAGATGATCGTCTCGCCGCTCAATTGATCCCCAGGGGAAGCGCCATGAAGAGCTTCGTCAGGAAGAAGTCGGTGACGAGCACGGCGATCGAGGCGACGACGACAGCCGTTGTCGTGGCCCGGCCGACGCCGTCCGCCCCACCGGTCGCCGACAGACCGTTGTAGCAGCCGATCAGGGCGATCTCCAAGCCGAAGAACGGCGACTTGCACAGGCCGTGCAGGAAGTCGTGCACCTCGAGCGACTGGAGCGTCGTGGTGATGTAGAAGCTGGCGCCGATCTTCAGGTCGAAAACGGCAATCGCGAATCCGCCCAGGATCCCGAGGAAGTCAGCCAGCAGGGTGAGGGCCGGCATCATCACGATCACCGCAACGACCCGTGGAAGGACGAGCTTCTTCACGGGCGAGGCCCCGAGCGCTCTCATGGCGTCGACTTGCTCGGTAACGGCCATCGACCCGAGCTCCGCCGTGATCCCCGCGCCGACGCGGGCCGCCACCATGAGGGCGGTGAGCGTCGGCCCCAGCTCGCGGCAGAGGGAGAGGGCGACGACCCGGCTGACGAACAGCTTCCCGCCGAATTGCGAGAGCGAGTAGGCGGTCTGGAGGGCCAGGACCATCCCGGTGAAGAGGGCGGTGATGTTCGTGATGGAGATCGACTGGACCCCGAGCCTGTCGGCCTGGCGCAGGACCTCGCCGAACTCCCAGCGCGACACCGCCGCGCGCGCGAGGTCGCGGGCGAGGAGGCCGATCCCCCCCAGGTGGAAGAACGTCCGTTCCGACCAGCGGCGGGTGCGCGGGAATCGCCAGAACGAGACGGATTGACCTATCGGGTCGCTGAATTCGCCCACGGGCGCATTCTACGGGCACCGCAGCTGGCGAGTTCCGGCCGTCATCGAAGGCCCTCCCGAGGCCATCAATGTTTCAACGGGCGCAGCTTCTTCGCCGGTTTGGACCCGCCGAGGCTCTTCGCGATGCCGTCCAAGAACTCCTTTTCGAGTGTTCCGTTCGAGTAGCAGAGGATTGACTTCTGGTCACGGGTCGCGCGGAAGGTCGCGTTGATCGTCACGCGCTCGCCGCCCGCGACCGCCTTCGCGAAGACGTCCAGAAAGACTGCGGTCCGTTCGTCGGTGTTCGTGGCACAGGTCATCGTCGACCCGCTCTTGTCATTCGCGGGCTTCGTCGTGACCACGCCGGACCCCTTGTCGATCTTCTCGACCTGCCACTGCTGAGTCGACATGGTCTCGATGAGGGCGGTCCACGTCGCATCGAACGAAGCCTTGAAGACACGCTGATTCTCTATTTCGGGCCGCTTCAAAGTCTTGAATCTGATCTCATCGAGAGCTAGGTCAGCAGCCTTTCGGATTGCCGCGACATTCGTTGGCCCGTCCTGGTCGTTACCCGGATAGTCATACTTGAAGGTCAGCAGCTCGGAAGGCACCGCCCAAGCCTCCTCGAAGTTCTCCGTTCGTTCGTCGAGGAGGACGAGAAGGACGCGCTTCGTCTTCTTGTTCTGCTCTGCGTCTTCCACACGGCATCCGCCCTGCCAGCTCAGGTTGAAGCCTTTCCGAAGCTTCACTCCGGCCCCCGGACTCAATCCACGCCGGTGTACGGCGGGGAGATATTCCGGTCGCTCGCCGGGGCGCTGGTCGTCCCCGTCGCCCTCCTTCCATAGCTGCGCTCCCTTCGGGATCAGGTAGCCGATACATTGGGCGGGCGCCGGCCATCCGGTCGAAAGAGCCGCCGCCGCGAGAACTGAAAGAACCGCTTTCTTCATGTCAACCCTCCGGAATGTCGGCGATCAAAGGCCGAACCATCGTCGGCCGAGAGGAATTCTTTCACACGTCTGTCCACGGGCGCGGGTCCTGCCGGACATGAGCGAGTTGGAGATCCGCGCTGGTCGGTCCAACGATTAGGGGCACCGTAGAATCAAGCTCATGGCGCTCCTCTACTCGATCTGGTGCTGGAGCGCGACCCTCGTCCTAACCATCGTCTTCGGCTCGCTGGCCATCCTGACCAGCTGGATCCCGCCGCGGGGGAATGTATATCTCTTCTGGGCGCGGAGCTGGGCGCGGGCGATCCTTCGGTGCTGCGGCCTCGGGGTGAAGGTCGAGGCGGCCGAGACGGCCCGGACGGTCCCGGAGGCGATCTTCATGTCGAGTCACGGGTCGGCTATCGACATCCTGGCGCTGTTCGTGGCCATCCCGCAACAGCTTCGCTTCCTCGCGAAAAAGTCCCTCTTCTACGTTCCGTTCCTGGGCTGGTCGATGTGGCTGGCCGGGTTCGTTCCGGTCGAGCGGGAGAGCAAGCAGAGCGGCCTCCACGCCCTGGAGATGCTCGAGAAGCGCCTTCGGAAGGGGCTGTCGGTCCTGATCTTCCCGGAGGGGACGCGGTCCCGCGACGGAAAGCTCGGGAAGTTCAAGAAGGCGGGGTTCCTCCTGGCGATCCGGACGGGGATCCCGATCGTCCCGATCGCCGTCACGGGCGCCCGGGAGATCCTGGGGACCCAGGGACTGCTGATCCGGCGCGGGACGGCGACGGTCCGGGTCGGCGAGCCGATCCCGACCAAGGGCCTGGGGGTCCACGACCGGGCCGCACTCCTCGAGAAGGTCCGCGGAGAGATCCGGATTCTCCGCGGCGACGAATAGACTTGGACGATAAGGGGGGTCTTCTTGACGACAGTCCCGTTGACCGAGGAGAGCGTCCTCGAGGCGCTTCGGAAGGTGAAGTATCCCGGTTTCTCCCGTGACATCGTCTCGTTCGGGTTCGTGAAGGACCTGACGGTCGGCGGGGGGAACGTCTCGTTCCGCCTGGCGCTCACCTCCGACGCCCCGGAGGCGGCGGCGCGCATCAAGCAGGACGCGGAGGCCATCCTTCGGCAGATCCCGGGGGTTCGCGCCGTCACGATCGCCGTGGAGGTGAAGGCGCCGACGCCGATCTCCGGCGCGGCCGCGGCGGCCCAGGCCGGGCTCCTGAAGGGGACGAAGTTCGCGGTGGCCATCGCGTCGGGCAAGGGAGGGGTCGGAAAGTCGACCGTCTCGGCGAACCTCGCGATCGCCCTCGCCCAGCTCGGCTACTCGGTCGGGCTGATGGACTCGGACATCTACGGCCCGTCACAGCAGATGATGATGGGGATCGACGAGAAGCCATACCTGAACGAGGAGCAGAAGATCCTCCCGATCGAGCGGTACGGCGTGCGGGTGATGTCGATCGGCTTCCTGATGGACGTCGACACGCCGGTCATCTGGCGCGGGCCGATGGTTTACAAGGCGGTCGAGCAGTTTCTGGGCGACGTGGCGTGGGGGGAGCAGGACTTCCTCCTGGTTGACCTGCCGCCCGGGACCGGCGACGCCCAGCTGACCCTGACCCAGAAGGTCCAGCTCTCCGGCGCCGTCATCGTCACGACGCCGCAGGATGTAGCTCTGATAGATGCGCGAAAGGGGCTGGCGATGTTCCAGAAGGTGAACGTCCCGGTCCTCGGCATCATCGAGAACATGAGCTACTACGAGTGCCCCAAGTGCGGAAACCGCGACGACATCTTCAAGCACGGCGGCGGGAAGAAGACCGCCGAGATCCTGAACGTGCCGTTTCTCGGCGCGATCCCGATCGACACCCGCATCGCCCTGGCGGGGGACGCGGGCAAGCCGATCGTGGCCGCCGAGCCGGAGTCGGCCATCGCGAAGGCGTTCCTGGAGCTGGCGAAGAAGGTGGCGACGAGCGTCGGGGCGTGAGTGTCTCAGAGTGTCTCAGGGGAACCCGAGCCCGGGTTCCCCTGAATCCCCTCCGCGGCCTGGGAGCCGCAGCCGAATGGCGAAGGCGGTCCCTTAATACACGATTTCAGGACCGTCCCCAACTCGCGCGGGAGCGAAACGAGAAGGCCGGGGAACTCCCCGGCCTCCGGAATCCGTGAGCGGGAAGCGGCCTACTTGAGGCGCGTCTCGGCAGCGTCCCAAGCGATGTTCTTGAAGAACGCCGCGATGTAGTCGGCGCGCTTGAGGCCGTAGTCGATCATGAAGGCGTGCTCGAAGACGTCCAGGATCAAAACCGGCGTGCAGCCCACCAGGTGTCCCGCGTCGTGCTCGTTGACCCAGACGTTGAAGAGGGCGCCGGAGGCGTTGTCCTGGAACAGGATCACCCAGCCGACGCCCCGCATCGCGCTGGCGCCGCGGAAGTCCTTCTCCCACGCCTCGATGGAGCCGAAGGCCGCCTTCAACACCTTGCCGAGCTTGCCGTCCGGGTTGATCGGCTTCGCTCCCCCCATGTTCCCGAAATAGAGCTCGTGGAGGCGCATGCCGTTGAACTCCCAGCCGAAGCGGCGCTTCAGCTCGGCATACTCGGGCTCAGCGAACTTCCCCTCGAATGCGGCCATGGCCGTGAGCTTGTCGGCCAGCTTGTTGGTGTTGGTGACGTACCCCTGGTACAGCGTGAAGTGGTTCTTCAGGAGGGTCTCGCTGAAGCCTTCCATCCCGAGCAGGGAGGAATAGTCCTTGGCGGCGTATGCCATTGCGGGTCTTTCTCCTTTCCGTCTAAGGGGGATTACGCGATCGCGGCCTGACGGGCGTCCATCGCCCGCCGGACCATCGCTACGATACCCCCTGCCATCATCAGGTAGAAGCCCCCCCACACGAGCGAGATCAGCGGCTTGTGCGTGATGTCGACCGTGAAGTTCTCGGGGGTGGTCGGCTGCCCCGGCTCGTACGCCTGGGGCGACAGGTAGAGGTCGCCGAGGAAGGTCGACTGGACGTCGGGGTTCGCCATCATCTGCCGCGTCCGCTCGTTCTGGTACATCTTGGGGTAGGCCTTCCAGACGGCGCCGCCCGCGGTCTTCACCTCGACCTCCATCGCCTGCTTCGCGCGGCGGTCCTCCAGCTTGGTCTGGTCGAGCTCGCCGGGTTGCTTCACCACGCCGTCCTCGTTGACGAAAATCGCGCGGATGAACGTCATTGTGTGCCGCCCGATCTGGACCGGCTGTCCCTTCACGAGCGTCACCTGCGCCTTCCGCTCATAGACGCCCGAGACGAGGATGCCGACCAGCATGATGGCGACCCCGACGTGGGCGAGGTAGCCCCCCATCGTCTTGATCGCCTTGCGGCGGACGAAGAGGACGATCGTCTCGGCGTTGGCAGCCAGGCCGAAGCAGGCGGCGGTGATGATGACCAGGTCCTTGGCACTACGGACCCCGGCGACGAAGGCGACGACGCCGCCGGCGATGCCGATTGCCAGGGCGGTGACGCTTTTCTTGCCGATCGACGCGAGGGTCTCACCCTTCCATGAGATGAACGGGACGAGGGCGATCAGGAAAGCGATCAGCGCCGCGATTGGCGTGTGGGTGACGGTATAGAAGCTGGTCGCCACCTGCGACGCCTTGCCCGTCACCCGGGTCAGGATCGGTGCCGACGTGCCGAGGAGGATGACGAGACCCGACGCGCAGAAGAGGGTGACCGACAGGATGAAAAGGACCGACCGGGAGAGAAACGGCTCCTCGACCGGCTTCCCCTCGGCATCGAGCGGCTGCTCGGTCGGGATCTCCTTCCAGCGCCAGGCGAGGAGGCCGAGGCCGCCGAAGAGGAAGACAACGATGATCCCGACCAGGTAGCCGGTGATCCCTAGGTCGACGAAGGAGTGGACGGAGAAGTCGGCCAGGACCCCGGAGCGGGTCAGGAACGTCCCGTAGAGGATGCAACAGAAGGCGAGGATCGCCAGGATCAGGTTGATCTTCCGGTGCTTCTCGCGGGTCCTCTGGAGGACCATCCCGTGGACGAGGGCGACGGTTGCGAGCCACGGGACGAGCGACGTGTTCTCGACCGGGTCCCACGCCCAGTAGCCGCCCCATCCGAGCGTCTTGTAGGCCCAGTAGCCGCCCATCAGGATGGCCGTCCCGAGGGTCACCAGGGTGAAGAGGGCCCACGGCATCGCGCGGACCACCCAGCCGTCCCACCTCTTCTTCCACATCGCGGCGATCGCGAAGGCGAACGGGACCGAGAGCGACGCGAAGCCGGCGAACATGACTGGCGGGTGGATGACCATCCAGGGGTCCTGCAGGAGTGGGTTGAGGCCCGACCCGTCGGGCGGCACCTGCTCGAGGAAGCGGAACGGCGGCTGCTTGGCCAGGATCGCCACGATCCCGAGGAAGCTCAGGACGTAGACGATCATCACCGGCGGCTCCTGCTCCCGGGCTGTCCGGATCACGAAGAAGCCGATGACGGCGCCCCAGAAGAGCCAGAGCATGAAGGAGCCTTCCTGCCCGGCCCAGAAAGTCGAGAGGAGGTACCGGAACGGCAGGTTCCGCTCCGAGTAGCTGGCCACGTACGAGATCCGGAAATCGTGGGAGATCAGGACCTTCAGGAGCAGCGCCGAGGTGAGGAGGACCGCCCCGGCGAAGGCGATGTAGAAGCGGCGGGCGAGTCCCACCATATCGCGGTACCGCTGGTCCGGATCGTCCCCGCCGGCGGAAGCCAGCTGCATTGCCCGGTAGTAGACGAGGCAGCTTCCGATCCCGGCCAGCAGGGCGAACCAAATCGCGAACGTACCCGGAGCGAATCCGATTGAGAGTGCTCTATCCATTTCGGGAGTCCCTTCAGGAGATGCCGTGGGATTGACGATGCGGGCCGGGGGAGGAATCAGAACCTAAGCGTTCGATTTTTTCCCGTACTGCTTCTCGGTTTCCTCACCCTGGTACTTGGAGGGACATTTCACGAGGAGCTTCTCGGCCACGAAGGCGTCCTTCTGATACTTGCCGATCGCGACGATGGAGATGGCGTCCTCGAAGTTCGCAGGCTTGACGTCCGAGTAGACGACCGGGATCACTTCCTTCGTCTTCTCGTCGACGAGGCGGAAGTGGAGGGTCTTGGTCGGGGTGTCGTACCGGGTCGAGGTCTTGTCGAGGCCGCCCATCACCTGGACGGTCCGTCCGGCCTTCTTGGCCTCGTCGAACGAGACGTACGGGGTCATGGTCTTGCTGAACGTGGTCAGGCCGAGAGCGAGGAACCCGAGGATGAGGACCGCTCCGGCCCAGTAGGCCTTCTTCATGGTTTTCCCTCCGAGGATAGGTGTCGCGAGGCCTTCCGGACTTTCCGGTCGAGGTAGACGAGGTAGAGGAAGATCCCAGCCCAGATGATGATGTTGACGCTCGCGACGTAGAAGAGAGCGCCGTAGGCGGGGACGTTGGCCGCGGGGGCGAGGTCGGTCAAGCGGCGAACTCCTGTTCCTGCCTCCGGGCCGCCTCCCGGACGATCCGGGAGACCTTCCGGTCGAGCGAGTAGAGCCAGAAGAAGAGAGCGGTGAAGGCCGCGATCGAGGAGAAGAAGACCACCCGGATGTCGGTGGACATCTCGACCTTTCCCCTGGCGTTGATGACGGTGTCGGGGTGGAGCGACGAATAGAGGCGCGGCACCGCGAACATCAGGAACGGCACCGTGACGAACGCCGCGAGAGCGTAGGCTGCCGAGAGGGTAGCCCGCCGCTCCGGCTCCTCGACCGCACCGCGAAGGCCCAGGTAGGCCCCGTAGACCAGGAGGAGGAGGACGATCGACGTCTCCCTGGGGTCCCAGTTCCAGTAAGAGTTCCACATCACCTTGGCGAAAATCGAGCCGGTGATCGTCGCCAGGACGCAGAAGACGATCCCGAGGCGGGCTGCCCCGGCCGCCGCCTCGTCGTTCTCGATTCGGCGATTCTTCAGGTAGAGCCCCGAGTGGATCGCCGCCACCAGGAAGGCGAGGAAGGCGACCCAGGCCTGCGGGACGTGGAAAAAGACGATTCGAGAGGATTGACCGACGAAGTTCGCGGCCGGTCTGGCCCAGAGGAACGCCCCCCAGATGATGACGACCATGACCAGGCCGAGAAACCACTGCAAAAGGATCCGGAGGCCCCCCATCACCGCAATGATACGACGGCCCCGGTAATTCGGGTTACTCCCGGAAAACGGCGTCAAAAAGGAGGAATGCGGCCGTCGTGACGACGCCGTCGTAGGCCAGGAGGAGCTGGAGAATGTCGAGCCCTGCCGCGATCCCGCTCTCGGTGGCCGCAATCCGGGTTCCGGAAACCGCGGCCACGAGCGGCGGCAGGAGAAGGGGGATCGCCAGGACGGCGAACATGGCCCCCTTAGCGGACGCCTTGGAAACGATGGCCGCCGTGAAGGTCGACGCCGCGGCCAGGCCGATGCTCCCGAGCAGGAGGACCAGGAGGAAGAGCGGCCAGCAGGCGATGGAAAACGACATCAGGGCGAGGAACAGGGGAACCACGAAAAGCAGGACGAGGGCCAGGAGCGCCAGGTTCGCTAAGAGCTTCCCGAGGTAGATAGCGGCAGAAGGCGCCGAGAGTCGGAGGGCCGCTGCTGTGCCGCTCTCCTCCTCGTGGACGAAGACGCGAGAGAGCCCGGTCATCGCTGAGAAGAAGATGACGATCCAGAGAAGGACGGAGTGGACGACCGGACGGTCCTCCCGGGAGATATTGGCCGGGCCGACGGCGTAGCCGACCAGGATCAAGACGGCGAATGCGAAGAGGAGGAGGGCCGAGACCGCGGTCCGGGTCCTCCACTCGCTCCGGAGGTCTTTCTGGAACACGGCGATCGAGGACGAGAGCACGCCGGGCCGGCTCACAGCGTCATCACGTCGTCGGCGAGGCCGAGATCCCGGGTGTCGTTCGACGCGATCAGGACGGTTCCGCCGCGGCGCTGCTCCGCGACCACCTTCGCCACGATCGCCCGCCCGGCCTCGTCGAGGTTGGAGCTGGGCTCGTCGAGGAAGAGGACGGTCGGCTCGGAGAGGGTGGCGAACGCCAGCTTCAGCCGCTGGCGCATCCCGGTGGAGAGGAAGCGGGTCTCGACCGAGGCCAGGCGCTTCGGGTCGAGGCCGACGCGCTCGATCTTGGCGTCGATTCTCTTGGGGGAGTCGTCCTCGCCGCGGACTTTCGCGAAGAAAGCGAGGTTCTCGGCAGGGGTCAGCTCGCCATAGAGGGCTAGGTCGGGGGCCGCCCAGCCGAGGGCGAGCGGGGTGTCGCGGGGGGAGAGGAGCGCCGCCCCCGGCTCGCGGCTCGAGGCAACCAGGACCCTCCCGCTCGTAGGGCGGATCAGGCCGGCGAGCATCTTGATCAGCGTCGTCTTGCCGGCTCCGTTCCGCCCGGCGATGCCGAAGACCGTCCCCCTCGCGACCTCGAACGAGAGCGGACCGAAAATTCGTCTCACTCCGAAGCTCCGAGTGACGTTTTCCGCCTTCAGAAACACGGGCGGAGGATAAAGCATGGCGGCGTGCCGAAGGTCAGGGCTTCTTTCCGGCCTCGGCGGGCACGTCTCCGGCATGACCATTCCCTGCTGGACCCTTTGACTCCATCCCCGGCGCTGACTAGACTCATCCAATGAGTATCCGCCTCCAGGTCCTGATGCCCGAGGCCGAGCTGAAGGAGATCCGGCGGACGGCGCGGCGGCGGAAGATGTCGGTTGCCGAATGGGTGCGCCAGACCCTCCGGGAGGCGCGCCGGTCCGACCCGTCGGGAGATTCCGAGAAGAAGCTGGCCGCGATCCGTTCGGCGTCCCGGAACGAATTCCCGACGACCGACATCGACCAGATGCTCCGGGAGATCGAGTCGGGTTACGGAGAGGGCCCGAAGGCTCCGCGTTGATCTTCGTCGACTCGAACATCCCGATGTATCTCGTCGGGGCGCCGCATCCCCACAAGGCCGACGCCCGCCGCCTCCTGGAGCGGGCCGTGGGGGACGGGGAGCGGCTCGTCAGCGACGCCGAGGTCCTGCAGGAGATCCTCCATCGGTACGTCGCGATTTCCCGGCGGGACGCCATCCAGCCGGCGTTCGACTCCCTTCTTGGGACCGTCGACGAGGTCTACCCGGTCGAAGCCGGGGACGTGGAGAGGGCCAAGGCGATCGTCCTCGGTTCGTCCCGGCTCTCCGCCCGGGATGCGATCCACGTGGCCGTCATGCAGCGCCGGAAGGTGGCGAGAATCCTGAGCTTCGACTCGGGCTTCGACGGCGTTCCAGGTGTCACTCGATATTCGTGAACGCCCGATTGGCGGGAATTGGGGACCACTCCTGCCCAAGAATTGAATCCGACAAGAGAGAATGAATACGTGGGCGGAAGAGTATTGGGCTTTCTGGTCTTCGTCGTCGTCGCGCTCTGGCGGGCGACGCTCCGGATCCGGCTCGTGGGAGAGGAGAACCGAGAGGCGATCCTGGCGCGGGACCGGCCCGTCCTGTACGCCATCTGGCACCAGCGGATGGTGCTGGGGATCCTGAAGTTCCCGTATGCCCGTATCGTGACGATGGCCTCCCGGAGCAAAGACGGAGACGTCATCGCGAGCTTCCTTCGGTTCTGGGGGTTCCGGGCCGTTCGCGGCTCGTCGTCGCGCAGTGGAAGGGAGGCGCTGACCGAAATGATCGAGGCCCTCCGCGGGACGACCGGGTGGGCGGCCCTGACGCCTGATGGACCCCGGGGACCGGCCCGGAGGTCCAAGCCCGGCGTCTGGCGGTTGGCGGAGCAGCTGGATGCCCCGATTCTCCCGGTCGGGACCTCTTGCAGCCTCCCGAAGTTCCTGGATTCCTGGGACCGCTACCTCGTGCCGCTCCCGTTCGCGCGGGCGGTCGTGGTGTTCGGCCCGCCGGTCGACCGCCTCCCCGGCGAGAGCGTCGAGGCGTTTCTGGCCCGCGTCGACGCGGCCATCGACCGCGAGACGGAGGAGGCCGACAGGCTCTGCGGCGTGGCCGATGCGCCGCGGGAGAGGATCCGCCGATGACCGCGAGTCTCCCGGTTTCCTTGGGCGACGTCCGGGCCGCGCGCGAGCGGATCGCGCCGTACGTCCACTGGACCCCGGTCCTCACCTCCCGGTCCGTCGACGCCCTGACCGGCGCGCGGGTCTTCTTCAAGGCGGAGATCTTCCAGCGGGTTGGCGCGTTCAAGGCCCGCGGTGCTTTCTCGCGCATGACGCTCTTGTCGGAGGAGGAGCGGCGCGGCGGAGTCGTCGCCTTCTCGTCGGGGAACCACGCACAGGCGGTGGCGTGCGCCGCGCGCGAGCTGGGGATCGAGGCGACGATCGTGATGCCGGACGACGCGCCCGCGCTGAAGCTGGAGGCGACGCGCGGGTATGGGGCGACGGTTGTGATCTACGACCGTTCCGGCTCCGGGAAAGGAGGCGAGAGCCGCGAATCGATCGCGGCCCGCCTCTGCCGAGAGAAGGGAGCCGTCCTCGTCCCGCCGTTCGACGATGACGCGGTGATCGCTGGGCAGGGGACGCTGGCGCTGGAGCTGCTCGAGGACGTGCCCGGCCTGGATGTGGTGGTCACGCCCTGCGGCGGGGGCGGGCTGCTGTCGGGCGTGGCCGTAGCGACGAAGGGCCTACGGCCTTCGGCGCGGCTCTACGGAGTGGAGCCGGAGGCGGGAGACGACATGCGCCAGTCGGTCGCGCTGGGCCGGCCGGTGGAGATCCCCGTCCCGAGGACGATCGCCGACTGCCTCCAGACGACACGCCCGGCGGAGCGAACGCTCGCCCTCGTCCGGGCCCTGACCGAAGGGATCCTGACCGTGTCCGACGCCGAGCTCGTCGACGCCATGCGGCTCTGCCTGGCGCGGCTGAAGGTGGTCGTGGAGCCGGGAGGAGGGGCGGGCCTGGCTGCCCTCCTGGCCGGAAAAGTCCCGGGCGTCGTAGGAAAACGGATCGGCATCGTCCTCTCAGGCGGCAACATCGATCCCGCCGATCTAGCCCGCCTGCTCTCCATCTCTCCGGGCGGCCCTGCCTCCTCTTCGAGGGACGGTTAGGCGCGGGTTTGGCCCGCGCCGCAAGGGAACCGTCGGGTTCCCTTGATCCATTACAGCCAGCTCTGGCTCTATTTCTGAGGCGCGCCGCGCCTCAGAAATAGAGGTTCACTCCTGCGGTCGCGCTGACGAAGTCGGCCTTTCCCGTATAGCCCGGGTCGATGTTCGCGAGGCCGAGGAAGGTGTACCGCGCGTCGAGGAAGACTGACACTCGCCGGCCGACTCGGACGTCGACTCCCCCTCCGGCGTGGAAGCCGAAGAGGTGCTCGGTCCTCTGGAAGTCTGGGTTGGCGCCGAGGCCGCGCTCGGTGACGTAGTAGTAACCGCCGCCGCCCAGTAAGAAAGGCTGGACCGGATGGTCGAAGAGGAGGAAGAGAAGGAACGACCCAGTCAGCTGGCCCTGGGCGAGCCGGACGAACGGGGCATCCTGGACGCGGACCTCCTCGTTTCGGTAGGCCGCCGCCAGCTCCACGCCGACCATCCCGGTGACGCGGTACCGCACGTGCAGTCGCCCGACGGGAACGGCGTCGGCCTCCCGACCTTTCGAGATCCCGCCCTGGAGGCCGAAGGCGACGCCGGGGTCGGAAAATGCCTGAGCGTACGCGGCCGGCGCGGCGAGCGAGAGGGCGGACAGCCCAAGGAACCCGAAGGACCCGAAGCGCCCGAAGAACCCGAAGAGCCCATGGAGGCTTGAGGAGATCGTCATCCGCACGAAATCTGAGTTTACGGCTCCTCACGGGCTCTTCGCCGATAATCGGTGAGTGAGGACGCGAAGCTGGAAAGACGACTTGATCTGGCTGATCGGCGGGACCGTCCTTCAGTTCGCCCTCCAGAGACTGTCCGAGTGGGCGCTCGCCGAACAAGGGACGCAGGAGCTGGCGGCGACCCTGGTGAAGTACCGGCTCTTCCTGGCCCGCGAGATCCTTGCGGTCCTCCTTCTTTTCCTGCTCGTGCGGATCGTCCGCGGCCTCCTCGACTTCCGCGGGATCGACCTGGCGGGTTGGCTGAGGTCATCAGCCCTGATACTGATCCTCGCCGCCGCCATGCCCATCGTGGCGCACCTGGACCAGATTCTGGGGCTCCTGGCGAGCCAGCTCCCCCCCTCCGTCAACGACGCGTGGGCGACGATCGTCAAGTCGGGCCTCTACGGGCTTTTCGCACAGTCGCTCCTCTACCGGTGGGCGCTCGACCTCGTCGGGGTGCTGCTCGCGTTGCTCTCGATCCGTGGCTCGAGCCAAGAGCAGCCGGACCTGGTCGTGGCCCGGCAGGCGACGGCGGCCGGGGACCACGTTCGGGCCGGCGAGCTCTACCTGAAGCTGGGTGAGGTCGACCGGGCGAAGAAGGCGTTCCGGAAGGGAAAAGCGCACTCCCGCGTGGCCGCGCTGGAGCTCAGGAAAGGGAATGCCTCCGTGGCGGCAGGCCTCTACGAGAAAGCCGGCCCTGCCTTCGCGTTTGAGGCGAACCGGGCGTGGCAGGTGGCGGGGAACGCCGCCGCGGCCGCCACGGCCCTCGCTGCCGCCGTCGCGGAGGCAAGGGCGTCCTCCCGCTGGG
>OLLZ01000478.1_pt1 | contig 16261 bp, 10 predicted proteins | sample 1604661 | NCBI WGS metagenome assembly OLLZ01 (sample SAMEA104055726, study PRJEB20765) | soil metagenome | biome: Arctic tundra; feature: Polygonal ground; material: soil | place: USA | collected 2011-09 | depth 0-0.5 m | reverse complement strand
CTTCTGGGCGGTCGCGGACGCCGCCGCTCCTTCCATCGCGCTCGGCCAGGCGATCGGGCGGCTCGGCTGCTTCGCCGCCGGGTGCTGCTGGGGGAAGGAGTGCCACCTGCCATGGGCGGTCACCTTCACGAACGCCGTGGCGGAGCAGAACGTCGGGGTCCCCATCGGGGTCCCCCTCCACCCGACCCAGCTCTACGAGGCCGTGGGCACCCTTCTCCTGTTCGGCCTCCTGCTCCTCTTCGAGAGGCGGCGCTTCTCCGGCGAGACGTTCGCTCGCTACGTCGTCGGGTACGCGCTCCTCCGGGGCACCATCGAATTCTTCCGGGGCGACCCGCGAGGAGAGGTGTTCGGCCTCATGTCGACGTCCCAGTTCATCGCCATCATCGGGTTGCTCCTCGGTGTGGCGATTCTGGTCTGGCGCCGGAAGATGCCGGCGTCTCCCGAAACGGCTTGACGGGCTCCGAGGCTCCCTCGCCCCGCCGGCAGTTCCGCGCCGACCGCGGCGACGCCGGCGAGCGCCTCGACCTCGTCCTCCTCCGCCACCTCGCCGACATCCCCGGGATCTCGCGCACGAAGATCCAGGAGTGGGTCGACGCCGGCCTGGTTCAGATCGCCGGGCGGCCGGTGATCAAGGCCTCGGCGCGCGTCCAGGCCGGCGATTCGATCGACACGGTCTTGCCTCCCCCGCCGCTTCCCCCGCCCACGCTCATCGCCCAGGAGATGCCCCTGGCCGTCGTGTACGAGGATGAGCACCTTCTCGTCGTCGACAAGCCCGCGGGCCTCGTCGTCCATCCCGCCGTCGGCCATCGGGACGGGACCCTCCTCAACGCGCTCCTCTGGCGCTCGAAGGAATGGGGCGGCAGCGCCGAACGGCCAGGACTCGTCCACCGGCTCGACAAGGACACCTCGGGACTACTGATCGTCGCGCGAACGGATGCGGCCCACGCCGGACTGGCGCGTGCGATGAAGAGCCGAGCTATCGAGAAAGAGTACCTGGCGGTCGTCTACGGCAGAACTACGGTCCAGAAGGGAAAGGTCGAGCTGGGGATCTTGCGCGACCCGAAGGACCGGAAGCGGATGACGTCCTCCCGGACGGAAGGGCGGCCGTCGATAACCCTGTACGAGGTACTGCGCGATTGCGGTCATTTCGCTCGATCCTCCATCCGCATCGTCGCCGGACAAAGGCGGCAGGGCAAGAGCGCTTCCACGAAATTGCCGTTCGTACAGCGAAACGTGTGACTTGAAAATAGAGCACGATTTCGTGCAATAGTCACGCATCCCCGCAAGAGGAGCACGAACGAGCGCGAAGATCGTCGACATGCGGGACGCGCGATTCGTCCTTTACGCGGTGCTGAAGGTCGAGAGGATTCGTCTGACACCCCGAACGCCCACATGTCGCTTTTTCTGCCTGGACCAGCAGATCCGCCCCACATTCGAGCAGCCCAACCCCCTCCAGAACCGGATACTCTTTCCTTTCGCAGCTGCTGAGGTAGACCCAGGTCGTGGGCGGATAGGAACTTTTATTTTCGGCGACAGTGGGGCTGAGGGTTGGGGGTGGACGGGGTGCCCGCCGCGGTCCCTGAGCGTTTTTCCGGGAGCGCGAGGCGAAATTCTGCGCGCCGGACCGCGGCCGAGACATGACTCGGCCCTGTCGCCTGTGCCGGGGCGCTGGCGTCGGCCCCAGCCGTGAGGGGGAATCAGAGTGAAACGGGGACCGCGGCTGCGAGAGGCGGAGCGCGGTCTTGGGCGGGGCCTCGAGCCGAGGCTCCGAGGTGGTCGAGGATGCGGCGGATGACGCGGCCCTCGGTGATGAAGGAGACCATTCGCATCACATCCTGGCAGCGGGGACAGACGAGCGGATCAATCTCGTACACCCTACGAAGATACGTCCTGATCCACGCCTATGACGTCGTCGATCTGGATGAGGTCTGGCAGACGGCGAGCCAGGAGGTGCCCGATCTCCTGCGCGCGCTGGATCGACATCGGAGCCGCTGAACGGGAGGGGACTATCCGACCTGTCTCAGCGCGTCCGTGATCTTCGTGAAAGCGGCGCGGCTCGCCGGCAGGAGGCCCCCGAAGAACCCCATGAAGACGGAGAAGACGATCCCGATCACCATGAGCGCCGGTGTCAGCTGGAACGCGAAGACCACCTCCGCGAAGGTCGCGAAGTTCGTCGTCCCGGTCACGCCCGAGAGCGCCAGCTTGACCGCGAGGAGGCCGAGGACGCAGCCGACCAGCCCGCCCATGAGGGAGAGAACGATCGACTCGAGGACGAAAGAAGCCAGGATCGCGATCCGGGAGAACCCGAGGGCGCGCAGCGTCGCGATCTCGCGGGTGCGGGCCGACACGGCCGCATACATCGTGTTCATCGCGCCGAAGCAGGCGCCGATCGCCATGATGACGCCGACGAAGATCCCGAAGAACCGGATCGGCGCGGCGGTTGACGTCTGCGCGTCGTAGTAAGCCTTCTCGATCTTCCCTTCGAGGGCGAGCCGCGCATCGCCGGCGACTCCGGCGATGAACGCGTCGCGCCCCGCCCGGTCGGTCGTCCGGGCCAGGACGGACGAATAGCCCCCGCGCTTGAAGGTGCTCCGCATCCCCTCCACGTCGGTCCAGATCTCGCTGTCGGGGGCGGTCCCGCCCGCGTCGAAGTGCCCGACGACCGTCCAGCGGTACGACCCGAACTTGAGCGTGCTCCCCGGAGCGCAACTCTTGAACCGCTTCGCCACGCTCTCCGAGACGATCACCTCCGACATCCCGGGCAGGAACATCCGCCCCTCGGTCAGCTTCATGTTCGCGCGAAGGCGCATCGCCTTCTCCTGGACGCCGCGAAGGGTGACGTTGGAGCTGCCGCCGTCGACCTTCTCGAGGTTCAGGACGATGTTCAGCTCGGCCGACGCGAGCGGCTTCCCATCGGCGTCCTTCTCGATGCCGGGGAGTGTCAGAACGAGGGGCACCTGGTCGAGTCCGATGCCCGACTGGAGCTCCGACTGCGAGTTCTGCCTCAGGACGAGGACGTTCTTGTCGGAGCCCGAGGTGGTGAAGACCTTCGAGATTCCCTCGCCGAGCGCCATCACCGAGAGGAAGACGGCGACGACGAGGCCGATCCCGAGGACCGTCAGCGTCGTCGTCACCCGCCTCACGAAGAGGTTCCGGATGTTGTACTTCAGCGGGATGCCGAGCATGTCGTGTCCTTCTCCCTATTCCTCAGCCGACCTGCCGGAGCCCGTCCGGAATCGACCGCCCGGCCGAGCGAATCGCCGGGACGAGGCCGGAGAGGAGCCCGACGAGGACCGTGATGAAGAAGCCGAGCGCCAGGATCCCGGGGAAGATCCTCATCCCCGTGGCGAACCCGCCCATCGGCGAGTTGAGCATCCACGCCCTGAAGCCGGGGAACGACAGCACGAAGAGACCGAGCCCGAGCAGCCCGCCGAAGAGCGAGAGCAGGACGCTTTCTCCCAGGACGAGGCCGAGGATCGTCGGCTTTCCGAACCCGAGCGTCCGGAGCACGGCGATCTCGGTCACCCGCTCGCGGGCCGACATCGCCATCGTGTTCGCCGCGATCAGGAGGATGACGAGAACGATGATCGTGGCGATCGACGTGATGAGGAGCTTGACGTTTCCGAGCATCGACACCCAGCTGTTCTGGAATTCCTTCTCGGTCTCCGTCTTCGTCGGGAACGGCGAGTTCTCGAACATCGCGTCAATCTGCTTCGGGAGCCGCTCCACGGCGGCCACCGAGTCGGTCTTGATCCAGTACATCCCGACGTAGCCCTTGACGCGCGGAAGCGCCTCCTCGAGCACTCTCCGGTCGAAATAGACGCCGCTCTCGTCGGCCCCCTTGAAGACCGCCCGAATCGTGAACGTGTAGTTGCCGGGATAGATGTCGCCCATCAACGTGATCTGCTGGCCCAGCCGCCAGCCGTACTTCGTCATCAGAACCTTCCCGACGAGGAGGCCGCTCCGGTCGGAGATCCAATCGGCGGTCGACCCTTCCACGACCGTGGCCTCATCGAAGACGCGGAGGAAGCTCTCGGGGTCGATGGCGAACCGGGCGAAGAAGTTCTTCGCGGAGCTATCGACGTACTTCCCGCCGAACCAGTTCATGATCGTGACCTCCTTCACGCCCGGCATCTGCCGGAGCTTCGGAAGGTAGGCCTCGGGGAGCCAGTTCGTGATGGAGATGCTGTGCCGGACGGTCAGGCGGAACATCCCCTTGCCGCCGGAAGGGTCCGAGTCCAGCGTCGCGAGCAGCGTCCCCATGATGCAGATGACGAAGAGGGGAAGGAGGATCGATCCGATCGTCAGGATCGACCGGGTCTTCTTCCGGAAGACGTTCTTTAAGACGAGCGGGAGGAAGCGCATGACTCCATCACTTCCCGGCCGAAACGGTCGCCGCCGCCGCGATGCCGACCGTCTTGCCGGCTCCGCGCACATCCTCCTTCAGCACCCCCTTGTCGAGGTGAACCAGGCGGTGCGCGCAGGCGGCGGCCTTCGGATCGTGTGTGACGATCAGGATCGTCTTCTTGAACTCGTCGTTGAGGCGCTCGAGGAGGATCAGGATCTCCTCGCCGCTCCGGGCGTCGAGATCACCCGTCGGCTCGTCGGCGACGAGAAGCGTCGGGTCGGTCGCGATCGCCCGTGCGATCGCGACGCGCTGCTCCTGCCCGCCTGAGAGCTGCCGGGGGTAGTGGTCCGTCCGGTCGGTCAGGTTCACGACCGAGAGCGCCAGCTCGACCTGCTTCCGGCGCGCGGCCTTCGAGAGGTTCGTCAGGAGCAGCGGCAGCTCGACGTTCTCGTAAGCGGTCAGGACAGGTACGAGGTTGTAGAGCTGGAAGATGAACCCAATGTTCCGGCTCCGCCACTTCGCCAGGGCCCCCTCGCTCATCGCCGACACCTCATCGAGGCCGACGAGGACACGCCCCGAGGTGGGCCGGTCGATCCCCGCGATGAGGTTGAGGAGCGTCGTCTTTCCCGAGCCCGAGGGGCCCATGAGCGCGACGAAGTCCCCGGCGTCGACATTCAGCGAGAGACCGTCGAGGACGGTCAGCACCTGCGTGTCGCGGGTGTATTGCTTGACGACCGACTGGACCTGGATCAGCGGCTGAATGGAGTTCTCCACGCGGGCTCTCCTATTCCTTCTTCAGGCGGATCTTCTGCTCGGCGCGCCAACGCGCCGGTGCGGCGGCGGCGTCCGCCACGATCTCCTCGCCGCCGCGAGCCCCGGACAGGACCTCGAGCTGCCCCCCGGCGACGGCGACGGCGCCGAGCGTGAGCGACACGAAGACGGCCTTGCCGTCCTCGACCCGGAGGACTCCCTTCTTCCCGCCGACCTCGACGACCGAGGAAGCGGGGACCATCACCTTCGGCTTAGCGGTTTGGTCCGCTTTCGTCTCGGGGGCGAGGAACACCACGCGGCATGACATCTCGGGGAGGACCTTCTCGTCCTTTCCCTCGACCTCTACCTTCACCTTGACCGACCCCTTCTGTCGGTCGGCGGTTGGGACGATCTGCCGGAGCCGGGCCTTGTAAGGCTTGTCGGGGTAGGCGTCGAGCGCCACCTCGGCCGGTTGCCCGATCCGGAGCTTCCCGAGATTCTGCTCGTTGATGTCCGCCTCCATCTCGAGCGACTTCAAGTCGACGATGACGGCGAAGGTCGCCCCGGCCGAGCCGGCACCGCCGAATCCCTGCGGGGCGACTGTCTCGCCGACGAACGCCTTCTTGACGGTGACGACGCCGTCGATCGGGGCGTAGATCTCCGCGTTGCGGATCAGCTCGTCGACGTAGTGGACCTGGGCGTCGAGCGACCGCACGCTCGCTTCCAGCTGCCGCTTTTGGGCGTCCGCGGCGTCGAACGCCTGCTGGGAGCCGACCAGCTGCTTCAGCATCGAGGCGGCTCGCTCCCGCTCGATCTTCGCGTTCTGGAGCTGCGCGGCCGCCTGCTCTCGGGACGCAACGAACTGCTTCCGCTGGGCCTCGATCTCTTGCGACTCGAGGCGGGCGACCAGCTCGCCCTTCCGGACCTTCTGCCCCTCCTCGAGGCTCATCCAGGCGATGCGCCCGACCGTCTTCGGAGAGATCTCCGCTTTGGAGCGCGCGACGATGTAGCCCGAAGCGGTCAGGACGGTCGAGGCCTGCGTCGGCGTGACGAGGACGACGCGCGTCGTCGACACCTCCGGAGTACCGAAGGAGAGGCTTCCGCTGGAGCGGGCCCAGAAGAGCCCGGCCGCGACGAGGCAGACGAGAAGCGTGGCGATTGCGGGCACGACGAACCGTCCGCGGCGGCCCGGCTGGGGGTCGCGAGGGATGCGGAGGGCGGAGAGGTCGGCGTTCCGTGTGGAGCTGTCCATCGTCGTCCTAATGTTATGGCCTCCGTCATACGGTCCGCGGAAGCCGGTGGTAAGCGCGAGACGAAGCGGAGGTGATTGCCGTCGTCGAGCAGGACCGTCGCCGTTATGGACCGATGCTATCGGGTCCGGCAGACTTCCGTCGCCTCAACTCGGGTAGCCCGTGATCTCGCGGATCTCCTGGTAGAGCGGCCGGAGGCGCCGGTACATCTGCCGGTACACGCGCTGGTAGAGGCGTTCGTAGAGGCCGGCGGTCTTGGGGTCGGGAGTGAAGACGCGGCCGACGCGCGTCATCGCGCGGACGGCGGACGGAAAGTCAGGGTGCAGCCCGAGTCCGACCGCCGCGTCGATCGCTGCACCGAGGCCGGACGCCTCGGAGACGTGGGGGCGCGCCGTCGGGAGGTTGAAGATGTCGGCCGTGATCTGGAGCGCCGCGTCGCTCTGCGACCCGCCGCCAGCGACGCGGATCTGGGTGATCGGGACCCCGCTCCGCCGCTCGGTCCGTTCCTTTCCCTCGCGGAGAGCGTAGGCAAGCCCTTCGAGGATCGCGCGGTAGAGGTGAGCACGGGTGTGGATGTCCCCGAACCCGATCACCGCTCCCTTCGCCTCGGGGCCCGGGATCTTGACCCCAGGCGACCAGGTGGGCTGCAGCATCAGCCCCATCGATCCGGGAGGCACGTCCTTGATCAGGTCGTCGAACAGCTCCTCGGGCTCCACCCCCATCTCGGAGGCGAGCTGCTCCTCGCGGTGTCCAAATTGCTGCCGGAACCAGGAGACGAGCCAGTACCCGCGGTAGATCTGGATCTCGACGTTGAACGCACCCGGCAGCGCGGCGGGGTAGGGCGGGATCATGGGATAGGGCTCGACGTAACGGAGAAAGGTCGTGTTGATCGTCGCCGTCGTTCCGTAGCTCAGGCAGGCGATGTGCGGCTCGAGGCAGCCGGCGCCCAGCACCTCGCAAGCCTTGTCCGCGGCCGCGGCAACCACGGGGAGCCCGGACGGGAGCCCCGTCGCCTCGGACGCCGCGGTCGTCAGAGGTCCGAGGACGGTCCCGGGCGGGACGAGCTCAGGGAGCTGCTCCGGGCGGATCGGCAGGATCTTCCACTTCCAGTCGAGCCGCCGGGCCCAGCGGTGGCGCCGGAAGTCGAACGGGATATAGCCGACCTGGCCGCCGGTCGAGTCGGCGAAGCGCCCGGTCAGCTTCCACGTGAGGTACCCGGAGAGGAGAAGGAATCTGGAGGTCTTCTCCCAGACGTCCGGCTGGTGCACGCGGATCCAGTTCGCCTCCGCCTCGGCCTGAAAGGCGGCCACGGTGTCGCTCATCCCGACGGCGCGGAACGATGCCCCCCAGAGCCCACCGAGGCGCGGGAGCCCTTCGGTCCGCCGCTGGTCGAGCCAGACGATCGCGGGGCGGAGAGGCTCTCCGTTCCGGTCCAGATTGACGACCGTCGACCGCTGTGTCGTCAAAGCTAGACCGGCGATCGCGTCCCGGCGGACCCCCGGCATCCTCAGGAGGGACCGGCACGCCTCCGCCGCCGAATCCCAGTAGACAGACGGTTCCTGCTCCGCCCACCCGGGACGCCGCGACACGTAGGGTTCGATCTTGACCCGGGATTTGGCGAGGAGGTTTCCGTTCAGGTCAAACAGCAGGGCCCTTACGCTCTGCGTTCCGCTGTCGAGGGAAACGAGCAGATCACCTGGCACATGGTCCTCGTGTAGAGAGGAGTTTAGCCGCTGGCCAAATAATGGAACCGGCCTCCAATGGCTGATGCAAAAGGACTACGACGTGATTCATCTGAATTATATAATTCCCTCAAGTCCTGTGGCAAACCACAGACTGTATTCGAAGGGGGGAGTCGAAGTCATGCCCAACGCACACGCCCACACCCACCAGCACGAAGTTTTCTTGACACCCTCAGAGGTGGCGTCCTCCCTCGGGGTCTCGCCGAACACCGTTACCCGGTGGGCCCGGGAAGGCAGGATGCCGTACCAGATGACACTCGGCGGCCACCGGCGCTTCGACGCAGCAGTCATCGACGAGCTGCGCCGTCACCTGCAGGAACGAGGGTCGGTTTCCGCCGACAGCAACGACGTGAAGTTCCAGGTCCGGAGCCGCGTGGTCTGAGACAGGAGAGTCACGCCGGGCGCGGGCGAGAGGGCGCTGGCCGCGTCCGCAGTCCCGGGCAGCTGGGGTAATCTTTCGCGTGTCTGCAGGGGCGGCCGTCCAGGGGGGACGTTCGTCCGCGATTACAGGAGAGAAGCTAATGTCTGAACAACGTCTCGTCACGCTCGACGGCAACGAAGCTGCCGCCTCGGTCGCCTTTCGGACGAGCGAGGTCATCGCGATCTACCCGATCACCCCGTCGTCCAACATGGGGGAGTTCTCGGACGACTGGGCCGCCCTGGGGAAGAAAAACATCTGGGGGACCATCCCCGATGTCAACGAGATGCAGTCTGAAGGAGGAGCCGCGGGGGCCGTCCACGGAGCCCTGCAGGCCGGAGCGCTGACCTCGACCTTCACGGCGTCGCAGGGCCTCCTCCTGATGATCCCGAACATGTACAAGATCGCCGGGGAGCTGACCTCGTTCGCCATGCACGTCGCGGCGCGGACGGTGGCGGCGAACGCCCTGTCGATCTTCGGGGACCACTCGGACGTGATGGCCTGCCGCCAGATCGGCTTCGCCCTCCTGTCGTCCGGCTCCGTCCAGGAGGCGCACGACTTCGCGGCGATCGCGACGATGGCGACCCTCAGGTCCCGGATCCCTTTCCTCCACTTCTTCGATGGCTTCCGGACGTCGCACGAGGTGGCCAAGATCGAGGAGCTGTCGGACGACGACCTCAGGTCCCTGATCGACGACGACCTGATCCTGGCGCACCGGAAGCGGGCGCTGACGCCCGACGCCCCCGTCCTTCGGGGCACTGCCCAGAACCCCGACGTCTTCTTCCAGGCGCGCGAGGCATGCAACCAGTTCTACACGGTCTGCCCAGGCCTAGTGCAGGTCGAGATGGACCGGTTCGCCAAGCGGACCGGCCGGCAGTACCACCTCTTCGACTACGTCGGCCACCCGGAGGCCGAACGGGTCCTCGTGATCATGGGCTCGGGCGGCTCGACGGTCCACGAGACGGTTGACCACCTCGTCGGTAAGGGCGAGAAGGTCGGCGTCCTGAAGGTCCGTCTCTACCGGCCGTTCGACATCGACGCGTTCGTATCGGCGCTTCCGAAGACCGTCAAGGCGCTCGCGGTCCTGGACCGGACCAAGGAGCCAGGCTCCATCGGCGACCCGCTCTACGTCGATGTGGTGACCGCTCTGCGCGAGACGAAGGAGAACGGCGTCTCGGCCTTCACGTCCGAGCCGAAGGTGATCGGCGGCCGTTACGGCCTCTCCTCGAAGGAGTTCACGCCGGCGATGGCGAAGGCGGTCTTCGACGAGCTGGGCAAGGCCAAGCCGAAGAACCACTTCACGGTCGGGATCATGGACGACGTGACCCACACCTCCCTCTCGTACGACCCCGAATTCGACATCGAGCCGAACGACGTCGTGAGGGCGCTCTTCTGGGGCCTCGGGGCCGACGGGACGGTGGGTGCGAACAAGAACTCGATCAAGATCATCGGCGAGGAGACCGACAACTTCGCCCAGGGCTACTTCGTCTACGACTCGAAGAAGTCGGGGGCGGTGACGGTGTCGCACCTCCGGTTCGGGCCGAAGCCGATCCGGTCGGCCTACCTCGTGTCGCGGGCGAACTTCGTCGCCTGCCACCAGTTCGAGTTCCTCTCGAAGTACGACATGGCCGAGTTCGCCGTCCCCGGCGGCGTCTTCCTCCTCAACGCGCCGTTCAGCAAGGACGACATATGGGACGAGCTGCCCCGCGAGGTGCAGGAGCAGATCGTCTCCAAGAAGCTCCGCTTCTATGTGATCGACGCCCTGAAGGTCGCGCAGGCGACGGGGATGGGCGGCCGCATCAACACGATCATGCAGACCTGCTTCTTCGCCATCTCCGGCGTCCTGCCGCGCGAGGAGGCGATCGAGCACATCAAGCACGCGATCGACAAGACCTACGGGAAGAAGGGGGCCGAGGTGGCCCGCCGGAACCGCGAGGCGGTCGACCAGACCCTCTCGAACCTCTCTGAGGTCAAGGTGCCGGCGGCGGCGAGCGCCACCGTGATGCGGCCCCCGATCGTCTCCGTCGAGGCCCCCGACTTCGTCCAGAAGGTGACGGCGGTGATGGCCGCCGGCAAGGGAGACCTCCTGCCGGTCAGCGCCTTCCCGCCCGACGGGACCTGGCCCTTGGCGACCGCCCGGTGGGAGAAGCGGAACATCGCGGTCGAGATCCCGGTCTGGGACGAGAAGATCTGCATCCAGTGCAACAAGTGCGCGCTCGTCTGCCCGCACGCGGCGATCCGCGTGAAGGTCTACGACCCCAAGCTGCTCGGGAGCGCCCCGAAGACGTTCAAGTCGGTCGACTTCAAGGCGGCGGACTTCAAGGGGCAGAAGTACACGGTCCAGGTGGCTCCCGAGGACTGCACCGGCTGCACGCTCTGCGTCATGGTCTGCCCGGCCAAGGACAAGGGGAACCCGAAGCACAAGTCGCTCGACATCGCGCCGCAGCGGCCGATCCGGGAGACCGAGCGCGAGAACTACGCCTTCTTCCTCGACCTCCCCGAGGTCGACCGGACGAAGGTGAAGACGAGCGAAGTGAAGGGGGCACAGTTCCTCGAGCCGCTCTTCGAGTACTCCGGCGCCTGCACCGGCTGCGGCGAGACGCCCTACCTCAAGCTGATGACGCAGCTCTACGGCGACCGGACGCTCATCGCCAACGCCACCGGCTGCTCGTCGATCTACGGCGCCAACCTCCCGACGACCCCCTACGCCGTCAACAAGGAGGGACGCGGCCCGGCCTGGTCCAACTCGCTCTTCGAGGACAACGCCGAGTTCGGCTTCGGCATGAGGCTCGCGATCGACTCGCACGCCCGCGAGGCGGCGGAGCTCGCGAAGAACATGTCGGCAGCCCTCGGCGACGAGCTGGTGACGGCCCTCATCGGCGCCGACCAGTCGACGGAAGGAGCGATCGCCGAGCAGCGCCATCGGGTCGAGGCCCTTCGTCAGAAGCTGGAAAAGGCGTCCGGCGACGACGTGAAACGGCTCTTGTCGGTGGCCGACTACTTCGTCCGGAAGAACGTCTGGATCGTCGGCGGCGACGGCTGGGCCTACGACATCGGCTACGGCGGCCTCGACCACGTCCTGTCGATGAACCGCGACGTCAACATCCTGGTCCTCGACACCGAGGTCTACTCGAATACGGGCGGCCAGCAGTCGAAGGCGACGCCGCTCGGTGCGGCCGCAAAGTTTGCGGCGGCCGGGAAGAGCACCGCCAAGAAGGATCTCGGCCTGATGGCTATGAGCTACGGGCACGTCTACGTCGCCCGCATCGCCTTCGGCGCCAAGGACGCACAGACGGTCAAGGCGTTCATCGAGGCCGAGTCGTACCCCGGGCCGTCGCTCATCATCGCGTACAGCCACTGCATCGCCCACGGCTACGACATGGCCTACGGGCTCGAGCAGCAGAGGCTGTTGGTCGGCTCCGGGATCTGGCCGCTTTTCCGCTTCGACCCGAGACGGGTTGCGGCCGGCCAGCCTCCGCTCACGCTCGACTCCGGCGCCCCGACGAACTCGGTGGCCGATTACCAGAAGGGCGAGACCCGCTTCCGGATGGTCGAGAAGCAGGACCCGGTCCGGTTCAAGTACCTCCAGGAAGCCGCCCGGAAGGGCGCCCTGCAGCAGGTCGCCGTCTACCGGCAGCTCTCGGCGCTCACCGTCCCACTCGTGGAGGCGGAAGAGGCGAAACCCGCTTCGACCCTTCCCGCAACCGACAAAGCGAACTGAGGGAGGCGCGCCGTGGAACTGTCCGTCAAGTACCTCGGACTCACCCTGGCCCACCCCCTGATGGCCGGGGCCTCGCCCTTCGTCGACGACCTCGACCGCGTCAAGCGGCTCGAGGACGCCGGGGCGTCGGCCATCACCATGCATTCCCTGTTCGAGGAGCAAATCTCCGGCGAGGAGGTCGCGACGGTCCGCGCCACGGAGACGCACGCCAACTCGTCCGGCGAGGCGAGCTCCTATCTACCGGACCCGCCCGACTTCCACCTCGGGCCCGACGAGTACCTCGAGCAGCTGCGGAAGCTCAAGAAGGCGGTCCGCGTCCCGGTCATCGCATCGCTCAACGGGACGACGCGCGGGGGTTGGCTCCGGTACGCCAAGCTGATGCAGGAGGCGGGAGCCGACGCCCTCGAGCTGAACGTCTACGACCTGGCGACCGACGTCGAGACGCGCGGCGACGCCGTCGAGGAGCGGATGATTTCGGTCGTCAAGGCGGTCAAGAAGGAAGTGTCGATCCCCGTCGCCGTCAAGCTCTCCCCTTTCTACTCGTCGCTAGCCAATCTGGCCGGGCAGCTCGACCAGGCGGGCGTGGATGGGCTCGTCCTCTTCAACCGCTTCTACCAGCCCGACATCAACGTGGAGGAGCTGGAGGTCGAACGGTCGCTTCAGCTCTCCACGTCGTTCGAGCTCCCGCTCCGGCTCCGGTGGCTCGCGATCCTTTCCGGACGGGTTCGCCCGTCTCTGGCGGTCACGGGAGGCGTCCACACGCCGGCTGACGTGATCAAGGCGATCATGGCTGGGGCGCACGCCGTCCAGCTCGTCTCGGCCCTGCTACAGCGTGGGCCCGAGTACCTCCGGGTCCTGCGCGGCGAGATGGCCCGGTTCCTGGAGGAGCACGACTACGAGTCTCTCGACCAGATGAGGGGCTCGATGGACCTCCTCGCCTGCCCCGACCCGAAGGCGTACGAGCGGGCGAACTACATGCACATCCTCCAGAGCTGGAAGTTCTAAAAGGGGGCCTGACGGCATCGCGGGACAACCCCTAGCCGGTAAGCTGCCGGCATGACGGACCCGATCCTCCGGCCGCGGCGCGGGGACCTTCTCCACGCCGCGGCGTGTCTTCTGGCCATCCTGGCGGGAGGGCTGATCGTCCGCTGGGGCTTCTTCCGCGCCTTCCCCGAGGCGTCGATCGACTTCCGGGTGACGGGCGAGGAGGCGAAGGTGATCGCTGCCCGGGCGCTTTCGGCGCGCGGCTTCGACCTCTCCGGCATGCGCCCGCTCGTCCTTTTCGACCAGGACGACGACGCCAAGACCTACCTCGAAAGGACGCTCGGGCTCGCGCGCGCCAGCGAGGAGTACGGCACCCGCGTCCCGGTCTGGCGCTGGTCGGTCCGATTCGTCCGTCCGCTCGAGAAGCTGGAGTATGCGGTCCACGTCGCCCCGTCGGGCGAGGTGACCGCCTGGCGGCGGCTCCTTCCGGAGAAGGCCCCGGCCGCCGACCCGGGCGACCCCGGGGGGCGGCGGATCGCCGAGGCGGCTTTCAGGGATGTCTTCGGGAAGGAGCCGTCGGGACCGGGAATGAAGTTCGTCGAGGCGACGGCGGAGAGGCGCCCTTCGCGGGTCGATCGGACCTTCGTCTTCGAGTCGCTGGAGGTCCGTCACGGGGACGGGGCGCTCCGGTACCTGGTCGAGCTCCAGGGGGACCAGGTGGGGCGCTGCGTCCGTTTCTACAAGGTTCCGGAGAAATGGAGCGAAGAGTACCGGCTCCTCCGGTCGAAGAACGGGGCGACCGGCTCGGTGGCGACGCTCGCCCTCTTCCTGACGGGCCTGGCGGTGGTGGCCGTCGTCGTCGAGAGGATCCGGCGGCGGGACGTCCGATGGGGGACCGCCCTCGCCTTCGGCGGCGCCGGGTTCGTCCTCCAGCTTGCCGCCTCGCTCAACGAGCTGCCGGTCTCCCTCTTCGACTACGCCACCTCGGACGGGTGGGGGAGCGCCGTCGCCCGGTCGGTCCTCGGGAGCGTCGGCGGAGCGGTGACCCTCGCCGTCCTCCTGATCCTCCTGGTCGCCGCCGGCGAGCCGCTGACCCGCGAGACGTTCCCGAAGGCGCCGTCGCTCGGCCGCATCTTCTCGCTCCGCGCGCTCGGGACGAGGAGCGTCTTTCGCGGCCTCCTCCTCGGCTACGCGCTGACCGCCCTCTTCTTCGCCTACCAGGTCCTCTTCTACGTCGGGGCCGACCGGCTAGGGGCCTGGGCCCCCGCCGAGGTCCCTTACTCGAACCTCCTCGGTACCCGCTTTCCGTGGCTCGCGGTCCTCCTGGCCGGCTTCGTCCCGGCGACGACGGAGGAGTTCCTGTGCCGGATGTTCTCGATCCCGTTCCTGAGGCGCTTCTCCCCGATGTGGGTCGCCGTCGTGGTCCCGGCGTTCGTCTGGGGATTCGCCCACGCCTCCTACCCGAACCAGCCGTTCTGGATCCGGGGGGTGGAGGTGGGGCTGGCCGGGATCGTGATCGGCGTAGTCTTCGTCCGCGCGGGGGTCTTCCCGCTCCTCGTCTGGCACTTCACCGTCGACGCCGCCTACACCGCCCTGATCCTGATCCGGTCGACCAACCGGAGCTTCGCGATCTCCGGAGCGGTCGCCGCCGGGGCGCTCCTTCTTCCGCTGGTGGCCTCGGCGCTCCTCCTCCTCCGGAGACGGGGGTTCGCCCCGGAGGAAGGGCTCTCGAACGAGAGCGTCGGCTCGGCGCCGCCCCTCCCGCACGCGGTGGAGCGGGACGACGCCCCGCCGCCGGTGGTCCGGTCCGGCCGCACCCTGGCTCTCGCCGCCGCGTCGGCCGTCGTCGTCCTCCTCCTGGCCCGCTTCGTCCTCCCCCGCTTCGACTATGGCCGCGGCGAGGAGCTTCGGATCGACCGGACGGAGGCGCGCCGGCATGCCGATGCCTTCGTCCGGGCGGCGGGGGACGACCCGGGAAGGTACCTCTCGGCGGCGTTCCACGCCTCGGCCCTCCCGGCGCTCGAGTCGCCGGGCGACACCGGGGCCTCCCTCCTCCCCTACGGCTACTCGGGCGAGGCCGAGCGCTGGCTTATCGACCGGGGCGGGACGGCGCTCCTTTCGCGGTGGGCGTTTGGTTCCCTCCCGGGCCGCGTCTGGCAAGTCCGCTACCTGAGGTTCGGGGACCGTCACGGCTGGTGGGTCGTCGTCGATGGGAGGAACGGCAAGGTCGTCTCGTTCCAGCGGACCTTCCCGGAGGAGGAGGCGGGGGCGCGCCTCGACGAGCCGTCCGCGAGGGCGCGGGGGGAGGAGCTCCTCCGCTCGGCCGGTCTCGACCCGTCACGCCTCGCCGTCGTCTCGTTCCGCTCCGAGGAGAGGAAGAGGCGACGGGACGCGCGGATCGTCTACGAAGCCCCGGACGACTCGGCCGGCGAGGCCCGTCTCCGGGTGACGGTGGGGCTGGCAGGGGAGGAGTCGGCACTCCTAACCCGGGCGCTCAAGCTCCCCGAGGAATGGGTCCGCCAGCGCGACCGGGCGACGCCGGTCACCTATACCGGTCTCGCCTGGAAAGTCGGGGGCCTCGGGATCCTCCTCGGCCTCGTCGTCGTGGAGCTGTTCCACCTGGCTAGGGCCGGGGCCCTGGCCTGGAGAAGGGCGCTCCGGGCGGCGGCCTGTTGGACGACGCCGGGGCTCGCCTCCCTGGCCGTCTCGTTCCCAGAGTCGCTCCGGAACGCCGACGGGAGCGGGATGTCACTCGCCACCTTCTCGGTAGCCGCCAGCGTCGGCTTCGTCTTCCGGATCCTCCTCATCTTCTCCGCCGCCTTCGTGGCATCGCTCCTCGTCCTGGTGATCCGCCCCGACGCCTTCTCTCCGCGCCGATGGGTGAGAAGCGGCGGCGGAGCAGCGACGGCCGCTGGGGCCGTGATGGCAGCCGCGGCGGCGGTCCTTCTCCTTTGGGCGGGCCGGCAGCTCGGGGCGAGCATCGAGGCGGTATGGCCAGGGCCGGTAGGGCTCGGGGCCTTCCCCGGCCCGCCGGCGATCGACGCCCTC
>OLLZ01000878.1_pt1 | contig 16900 bp, 13 predicted proteins | sample 1604661 | NCBI WGS metagenome assembly OLLZ01 (sample SAMEA104055726, study PRJEB20765) | soil metagenome | biome: Arctic tundra; feature: Polygonal ground; material: soil | place: USA | collected 2011-09 | depth 0-0.5 m | reverse complement strand
GTCGACGAGGAGCTCACCGGCCGCTTCAAGTCCGACCCGAACTACTACGCGAATTTCCGCGCGAACGTCGAGAAGGCGACAAAGGCGGACGTGAAGCGGGCGGCCGAACGTCTCCTCCAGGCCGACTCCGCGACCGTGCTGGTCGTAGGGAAGAAGTCCGACCTCCTGAATCCCGACCCGAAGCACCCGATCCCCTACCCCTCACTGACAGGCGGGAAGCTGACGGACGTCCCATTGCGCGACCCGATGACGATGAAGCCCCTCGCGGCATCCTCTCCGGCGAAGTAGCGCCGCGTCCCAGGAGAACTCGATGCGCCGTTCGCCGCTCCTCGCCCTGGCCCTGCTCCCGCTCCTCTTCCCCGCCCACGGAGAGGAGACGAAGGGACGGCTGACGCTCGACCGGATCACCGCGGACCCGCCCTTGGCTGGACGCGAAATCCGTAGAGGGAAGTGGCGCGACGCGCGGCGCTTCACCTGGCTGGTCCCCGACGAACTCGGCCCGAACGGGCAGGTCGCGCTCCACCAGTTCGACTCCGTCACCGGACGGACCGCCAAGCTCCTTGACCCCCCGCCGGTTCCCGCGGGATCCGGCGGAGAGCCGGGGGACACGAAGACGCTCTCGCTCTCCGGCTACGAGTGGAATCCGGCCGGGACGGCGCTCGTCCTGAACGGAGAGAACGACCTATGGCTCCTGGAGGTTTCCACGGGAGCCGTCAGGCGGCTGACCCGTGGCGACGGCGCCGAGGAGTACCCATCCTTCTCCCCCGACGGATCGCGCGTCGCCTTCGTCCGGAAGAACGACCTGTGGACGGTCGACGTCGAGACCGGGAAGGAGACCCGCCTGACGACGGCCGGGGGGGAGCACGTTCTGAACGGCCGGCTCGACTGGGTCTACGAGGAGGAGCTCGCGGGACGCCGGAGCGGCCGGTCGTACGAGTGGGCGCCCGACTCGAAAGCGATCGCGTATCTCCGCCTGGACGAAACCAGGGTTCCCGAATACCCGATCGTCGACTTCCTCCCGGTCCACGGGCAGGTCCGGCCCCAGCGCTACCCGAAGGCCGGCGACCCCAATGCCGTCCCTTCCCTCCACGTCGTCTCACTCGACGGGACCGAGACGGCGGCGGCTCGGCCGGTTCCGGACGACGTCTACATCGGACCGGAGATGAGCTGGACGCCCAACGCGAGCGCCGTGGCCTGGGTCCTCGTGAACAGATCCCAGACGCGGGTCGAGTTCCGTCTTCTCCCGCGGAACGGAGGGTCGTCGCGGACGATCCTCGCCGAGGAGGACCCGGCCTGGATCAACGCGATCGAGCCCCCCAGGTTCCTGCGCGACGGCTCGTTCCTCTTTCTCTCGGAACGGTCTGGGTTCCTCCACCTCTGGCGCGGGAGGATGGACGGGTTGACCCCGACGCCGGTGACGACCGGGTCCTGGATGATCGACCGGGCATGGGAGGTCGACGAAAAGGGCGGCGCCGTTCTGTTCAGCGCGACCGAGAAGAACCCCCGCGAGAGGCACGTCTACCGGGCGCGGCTCGATGGAACTGGACTGACCCGGCTGACGCAGGGGCGCGGCGTCCACGTCCCAGTCTTCTCGCCCGGGGCGACGATGTTCGCCGACACGTTCTCCGACGTCGAGACGCCGCCGGCGACCGCGGTCGTCCGCGGGAACGGGACCGTCCTCGCGACGGTTCACGTATCGAAGGGCGAGTGGACCTCCTACCGCCTGGCCTCGACCGAGTTCCGTTCGTTCCGGGCGCCCGACGGTACCTGGCTCCACGCCCGGCTCGTCCGGCCGGCCGACTTCGACCCGTCCCGGAAGTACCCGGTCATCGTCTCCGTCTACGGTGGGCCGCACGCACAGGTCGTCCTGGACCGTTGGGGAGCGACCTCCCTCTTCGATCACCTTTGCGCGGAGAAAGGTTTCCTAGTCTGGTCGGTCGACAACCGCGGCTCATGGGGGCGCGGACACGCATTCGAAACGCCGCTCCTGAAACGGACCGGAGAGACCGAGCTGAACGACCAGCTCGCCGGGGTGGCCGAGCTCCGCAAGCTGCCATTCGTGGACGGCTCGCGGATCGGGATCTACGGCTGGTCATACGGCGGCTATGTCGCGCTGTACGCCGCAACACACGCGGGCGAGACATTCCGGTGCGCGGTCGCCGGAGCTCCCGTCACCGATTGGAAGTACTACGACTCGATCTACACCGAGCGGTACCTGAAGCTCCCGTCGGAGAACGCCGCCGGATACCGTGACTCCTCCCCCCTGGCGGCCGCTGACCGGCTCGGCTCGAGGCTCCTCGTCCTCCACGGGACCTCGGACGACAACGTCCACCTCCAGCAGACGGTGGCCCTGGTCGACGCGCTGACGCGAGCTCGCAAGGACTATTCTCTCGTCCTACTGCCGGGGCAGAAGCACGGACTGCGCGATCCGGCGTCGCGCCTCTATGCCAACCAGCGGGTGCTCGAGTTCTTCGAGAAGAACCTCTGAGGCGCGGCCGGCTCGTTACGGAGCCGGGACGTCTTCGACCTCGTCCGGGTTGAATGCTTTCGGAGCGACCCACCCATTCCTTCCGAACAGGGCGCCGAGGGCGAGGCGTACCAGCCCTGGGGTCGCGCGGCGGGCTTCGAACGCGTCCATCAGCGCCGGGATCTCGGCTGGAGCCGCTGGCGGGACGAGCATTCGAGACGGGGCGAGCAGGCCGACGAGGCCCTCGCGCCGCACAGCGCTCCACCCCTCTCCGAGTCCGTTCTCTTCCGTCGGAGGGAGCGGCGCCACACCGGTCAGGGCGAGCCGTCCCGAGGCGAGAGAAAGGACGAGGGGAAGATCCCGGAGGACCGGAACCGCGGTCTCGAACTGGAACGTCTCGACCGCCTCCCTGGACGGCAGGCCGTCAGCCCCCGCCCCATTGAGGTTCCAAGTCACGCGTCGGGTCGGATGGCCGGCATTCGCGGCGTAGCCCCAGGCCAGCGCGAGGGGCCAGAGCGGGAGGGAGGCGATGAGCGCGACCATGCCGGCGATCCGGTCGCCGAACGACGGCGCCGTGGGCTGGCCGGCACGGCGAGGGGGCAGGAGGTCGGTCAGCGAGGATGCCGCTCCATCGACAGGCCGGACCACGAGGTTCCCCGAAACGACCGCGTTCTCGAGGCTCACTCCGGCGGGAACGACGCTCCGCGGCAGGACGCTGACCTCACGGAGACGGGCCGTCGCACAGACGACCGCCTCCTCCGCCACCGTCGTGCCCGCCTCGAGGGTCGCGCCCGGGTAGACGAGCGCCCGCGGCGAGACGGCGGGGGTCTCGGCCCGGTCGACCTCCCGGTAGGCGGCGACCGAGTCGATCAGCCGGCACCCCCCTTCCAGGGAGACGCTCGTGTGGTTCTTCCGGATCGCCCACTCCGGCGACGACGGCTCACGGGGAAAATCGGCCTTCTTCATCGCCCCCGCCCTTACCTTCCAAAGGCCTGCCGGACGGTCTCCGACCAGGCCCGCGAGAAGCGGATCGCGGCACTCCTCGGCCTTCTCGAGAAACTCGCCCACCACCTCATCGTTCCCGACGTCGCCGCGCAGGACGAGAGTGTCGCCGTCGAGCCGGTGCTCCAGCCGCCGCAGGACGTCGCCGGCCGACTCTTCCGCCTCCCGCCGGACGTATTCGAGCGCGATGCCCCACCGGATCCCCTTCCCGAAGCGGCGCTGCACCTCGTCCCCGCGCGGACCGGTCACGACGAGCGCCGACCGGATCCCGGCCGAGACGAGGACCTTGAGCATCCGCTCGAAGACGGGGACGGCCTGGACCGGGAGGAGGGCGGGGATCGTCCGGGAACCGAGCGGGCCGAACGCGGAGCCGTCGCGGTCGGCTAAGAGGACAGTCGTCATCGCGGCCGATTATGAGGGAGGGAGGGACGTGCGGCGGGAGACGAAGACCCGGAGCCCGAGCCTTCGCCTCGCGCGCGCCTCGACCTGCGCCGAGACCTCATCCGTTGCCGACTCGAGCCAATCGCGCAGACGAAGCGGCGGCATCGCCGACCCGATCGGCCCCGTTCCCCGAGTGACCCAGAATTCCGGCGACCCCTCTGTCGCCTGGACGGGGTTCTCGATACCCGCCCACGTCCGGCCGCGGCGGAAGAGGCGGAAGGCGAGGGCGTCTGGATCCGGAGCGACGAAGGAGAGGTCTCCGGGCGTCCTCCGCGCGACGAGCGGCGCGACCTGGTCCGCGATCTCGCGAATCCCGACACGGTGGGTGAGGAGGTCGCGCCGGATGAAACCGGCCGATTCGACGCCGGCCGCCACCAGGAGGGCGGAGAGCATCCCGAGGGCGAGCCGGCCCGAGAGCCGTGAGCCGGCCCGGCGGGAGAGGAGAAAGACCGAGCCCATCGCGGTGGCGGCGATGGACGCGAGTACCGCGCCCGATGAGAGCGGCGCCTGGCGGCCGCCGAAGAGCGGGTCGTTCGGGAAGGCCATCAGGTACGCCGCGGCCGCGAGGACGACGAGACCAGACGAGAGCGCAACGATCATCTCAGCCCGCCGCCGTCTCGGCGTGTCCGACGGGCAAAGGAGAGCCGCGCTGCCGAACCCGGCGAAGGCGGCCATCGCCGGCATGACCAGGGTGGACGAGAGCTGGAGCGTCCCGGAGACCGCCACGGCGATCAGGAGCTCGATGCCATAGACCGTCCAGAGGAGCGTGTGACTGAGGCGACGTTCGCCGGTGGTGGCTCCGGACGCTGACTCCTCCTCCCCGAGCTCCCGGAAGAGATACGCGATGCCTACGCCCGCGATCGGGAGAAAGAGGAAGAGCGTGCCAACGAGCGTCCGAAGGTCCGCGCCGAACGCGGTCGGCTCCATCGGCCCCCTCATCCAATCCCCCGCGGCACCGAAGGCGCTCCGGAGATGGAACGAGAAAGCGGCGGGGCGGAGTGCGGCGATCAGGAGCAGGTGGGAGCCGCCGACCACCAAGAAGGTCCCCATGAGGGCCGCGATGGTCTGGCGGGAGCGCCCGAGCGACAGGACCCGCGGGCGGGCGAGCAGGGCGACGGCGAGCGGCGCCAAGAAGAGACCGACCGCGTGTCCCTTCGAAAGAAACCCCAGGCCGAAGAGGGCTCCGGAGAGCGCCCCTTCCCACGGAGAGTCCTCCTCGAAGGCCCGGAGTCCGAAGATGATCCCGCCGAGGCCCAATGCCACGAGGGCTGGCTCGGCGGACGCGGCCCTCGAGGACGAGACGAGCGGGGGGAAGAGCGCGGCGAAGGCGCCGGCAAGATGTCCCGCGGGTTGCCCGTAGCTCCGGCGGACGATCCGCTCGAGGACGAACGCCCCCACGAGCCCTGCGAAGACTGACGGGAGGCGGATCGCCCACTCCTCCGCCCCGAAGACGCGGACGACGAGGCTGAGGAGGGCAGGGAAGAAGACCGGCGTCCCAGACGGCGGACCGAGCGGCGTCCGGGAGAGGCCGAGGAACTGCTCGAATCCTCCCTCGACGAGATTGCGCGCGCCGACGACCCACGGTCCCTCGTCCGGCCCGAAGAGGTCCGGCACGCCGAGCTGGACGAGACGGAGCAGCGCTCCCGCGAGCAGCGCCAGCGCGAACAGGACGCGGCCCGAGGCGCCTGGCCCTTCTAGAAGCGCGCTCTGGCGGGACTCCACGGGCCGGGAGTATACGGACACCGGGCGTCTTGTTACGCGATACTCTTTTGGCGATGGTCCGCACCGGCCAGCGATCGAGGGAAAGCGCGGGGTCCGTCGAGGAGCGGTCCCGTTTGTCCATCACGATCATCGCGAGGGACGAGGAGGACCGCCTTCCCGACGCCCTTTCGTCCGTCGCGTTCGCCGACGAGGTGATCGTGGTCGTGGACCAGGCGTCGACCGACCGAACCGAGGAGATCGCAACCGAGTTCGGCGCCAAGGTCGTCGTCCGGCGGTTCGAGGGATTCGGTGACCAGAAGAACGTCGCGCAGGACGCCGCGCGCGGCCCGTGGATCCTCTCGCTGGACGCCGATGAGATCGTCTCCCCTGGCCTGGCGGTCGAGATCCGCGCGCGCCTCCTCGAGCTCGCGAAGGAGGAAGACGGTGCTCCTGGGGTCATTGCGTTCCGGATTCCGATCCTCCTGGAGTTTCTCGGGCGCCCTCTCCGCTTCGGTCGCGACACGATCGTGCGGCCGGTCCGGCTCTACCACCGGGACCACGCCCGCTTCAGCCGAGACCCGATCCACGAGAAGGTCCTCGTCCGCGGGAAGCTCGACGCCTTCGACGAGTCAATCTTCCACCACTCCTACCGCGACCTGACGCACTACCTCGAGAAGCTGAATCTCTATACGACGCTCGCGGCTGAGTCGAAGCAGAGCGCCGGGCGCTCCGGGCCGCGTTTCCTCCCGCTCCGAGTCGCGTGGGAGTTCATCGACCGCGCCTTCCTCCGGCTCGCAATCCTCGATGGCGCTCCCGGTCTGACCTTCGCAGCCCTCTCGGCAGCAAACACGCTGCTGAAGTACCTGAAGCTGGCCGAGCTATCCGAGGGGACTGGAGGGAAGGGTCGGACCGGCCGATGATCGGGGCTCTCGGCGCCGTCGCGGGGCTCTCCGCGCTAACCTTTTCGCTCCGCTTTCATTGGTGGCGCCCCGCGAAACGGGGCGTTCCGATCCTCATGTACCACCAGCTCGGCCCTCACCGGACCGGCTCGGCGCTCAACAAGTGGAGGGTTTCAGAGAGCTCGTTTCGGCGTCAGGTCGAGTGGCTCGCGCGGAGAGGCTATCGGGGGATTTCCCTCCGGCGCCTCTTGGACCGAAACCTCTCGCCAGCGGAGAAGCCGGTCGTGATTACCTTCGACGACGGATTCGACGGGGTCCGGAGGGTCGGCCTTCCGATCCTTCGGGAGCACGGCTTCTTTGCGACGGTCTTCGTCGTCGCTGGCCGGCTCGGGGGCGTCGACGACTGGAATGACGAACGTCCTGGAGAGAGGCTGCTGGACGCCGACGGGGTTCGTGCGCTGGCCGCGGCCGGATTCGAGATTGGCTCGCATGGGTTGAACCACCGGAACCTGATCGGACTCGACGACGAATCGCTCGCCCTGGAGACCGCGGGAAGCCGTCGGGTGCTGGAGGAGGTCGCGGGCACGCCAGTCGAATCTTTCTGCTATCCGTACGGTGGCTTCGACGACCGGGCGGTGGAGGCCGTCCGGGACGCCGGCTACCGCGCGGCTACCGTCATCCGGAGCGGGATCTGCGACCCGAGCGGAGATCTCTACCGGATGCGGCGCATCCCGGTCCGCGGGACCGACCCGTTCCTCGACTTTGCCCTGGCGATCACCCGCGGCCGGTCGAAGTTCTAGCCAAGATGGAACGACCGGCTCGCCGTCTCCGCCCGGTGGCGAGGTCTCCAGCGGGAGGTTCGTTAGCAGGCGGAGGGATGTGAGCCATGCCGCGATGTCGCCGGCCGTGACGTTCGCGGTGGGGCCGTGCATCACGCTCCTGCGGGCGCTTCGGATTCCGGAAGGGCGACGGTGAACTGGCTCCCTTTTCCCGGAGCCGACCGGAGATGAATCCGGCCTCCTAGACGCTCGACGATCTCCCGGCAGATCGCAAGACCCAGGCCCGTTCCCTGAGGCTTTCCATGCTTGACGTCGATCACCTGGCGGAACCGCTCGAAGACCAGCTGCTGGTTCACCGCGCGATGCCGATGCCGTTGTCCTCCACGGCGATCAGGTAGGCGCCGCGGCCGGGCGCCGGGGAGACCCCCCAGCGCGTCGGTTCCGCGTCGGGTGCTTGGGGTTTCGCCTCCGGGCTCTTCACGTCGAACGGGACATCGGCCGTCCCGCAAGCGAGAATACCCCGGATGACGGTGACGAGGCAGGGCGTGAGGCGGCCCCGACAGCGGGCACCAGAGGTCCGGACGGGCGAGACGGTCCTTCGGGCGACGATCGAGTACGACGGGACCCGATTCCGGGGATGGCAAGCGCAGATCAACGCCCGGACGATTGCGGGAGCCGTGAACGAGGCCATCCGAGAACGGCTCGGGAACGGCGTCAAGATGCACGGCGCGGGCAGGACCGACGCGGGGGTACACGCCTTCGGACAGGTGGCTTCGCTCCATCTCCCGCCCGGCGTCGTGCCGGGCCCGCCCGAGCGGTTGCGGCGTGACATCAACGACCTGCTCCCCCCGGACATCAACGTCCTCTCCTTGCGGGAGGCGCCGCCCGGTTTCCATGCCCGGCACGACGCCAGGCTCCGGACGTATCGCTACCGGTTCTCCAGGCGCCGGACCGCGTTCGGGAAGCCATTCGTCTTCTGGGTCAAGGACACTCTCGCGGTCGACAGGATGGCGGGCGCCGTCTCGGCCCTTCCGGGCCGGCACGACTTCCATTCGTTTTGCGAGAACCCGGAGGGACACGACTCGACTCTGGTGGATGTGGCGTTCGCCGAGGTGCTGGTCCCGCCCGAGGCTCCAGAACTGGTGCTCTTCCGCATCGGCGCCTCTCATTTCCTCTGGAAGATGGTCCGGCGGATCGTGGGAACGCTCGTGGAGATCGGCACCGGCAGGCTCCCGCCCGCCGAGATGGATCACCTCCTGACCGAGCGTTCGTCCCGGACCGCTCCATGGACCGCTCCTCCGTCCGGGCTCTTTCTCGAGTCGGTCGCCTATCCTGGCGTGGCTCCGCCGGCCGCCGTTCCTCCTCTCCGGCCCGCGTTCTGATCCCCGGGCTGAGCCTCGGGGTTTGACCGGCTCTGGCGCGCGTGCTTTCATGCCATCCGTGAAACGGTCGTCCTGCAGCCGCCCTCTAGTCCTCTTCACCGCTTTCAGCATGCTCTCGGCGGCAAGCTGCCCTTTGGCCGAGGCGGCAGGGACGAAGCCCGCGGGTCCGGTCGCTTCCCCCCGTTTGAGCGTTCCCTTCCTCGAGGGCCGCCCCTTCGCCGAAGTCCTGAGGCGCGCCCGGGCCGAGAAGAAACCGATCATGGTCGACCTGTACGCGACCTGGTGCGGCCCGTGCAAGCTCCTCGACCGATCGACATTCGCCGACGAGGAGATCGGGGCGTGGGCGAGGCGGACGCTGGTGTCGGCGAAGATCGACGCCGAGAAGGGTGAGGGGCGCCGGCTCGCGCAGCGGTACGCCGTTCACTCGTTCCCGACCGTCCTCTTTCTCGACCCGTCTGGCGACGAGCTCGACCGGCTGACGGGGGCGTACGCCGCCGAGTCGTTCCGGGCCAACGCCGAGATGATCATGGCCCGGCGGAGCCAGTTGCAGCTGGTGATCGCGCAGCTGGGCCGCGAGTGGAGCATGGAGACTGCGCTCGGCGTCGTCTCCGTCCTCGCGCAGCGCAACGATCTCCCAAGACTCCGGCCCCTGGTCCTCCGACTGGTCCGCGAGGACCTCGACCTTGCACACTCCGAGACCCTCGAGGCGCTCGGTGTCCTCTCCGCCCTCGAGGACTTCGACGGCCGCCTCTCCGCCGAGACCGCGGACATGGTGTCCTCGTTCCTTCCAAGGCTCGGAGACGATCCTCGCAGGGGGTGGATGGCGGGGCATTTGGCCCGCGAGCTCGCGCGTGCCGGCGAGGCGGTGCGGACCCGCGCGCTGGTCGAGGAGACCCTCCGCGTCATCGGCGAGGGGAACCCGCTCGCCCCCGATCTGCTCGCCGCGCTGGGACAAGCTCAGAGGAAAGCCGGACTGCTCAAGGAGGCGGCGGTCTCGTTCGCGAGAGCCCTGAAGCTCGGAGAAGCCGCCGCGAAGCCTTCGGCGTGGGCGGCGGAGAGGAAGATCGAGCTGGCCGCGGCCCTTGCGAGCGCCTCGAAGAGTGCGGCGGCCGAGGCGACCCTCCGGGACGCCCTCCCCACCGCCGGGAACGATGCCAGGCTGCTGACCGCTGGCGCGCGGGTGTGGCTGACGTTGAAGAAACCGGAGGAAGCCACCGCCGCTTCCCGACGAGCAGTCGCCCTATCCCAGGGAGAGGACGCCGCGGCTCAGGCCGCCCTCGGCGCGTCCCTGCTGGCGAGCGGGGACCGCAAGGGCGCCGCGGCGGCCTTCGGCCGCGCACTGGAGCTCTCGCCGGAGGACGGGGAGATCCGTCGCGAGATGACCAGCCTGAAGAAGAAGGGTTAGAAGGCCCCGGTCTCTTCTGGAGCCCGCTCGGCACGACGGCTGCGGCGCGCAGCCAGGAAGAAGATCGTGCCGGCCGAGAGGATCCGGACGGCGAGCGCGAGCGACGAGTAGCCGTGCAGCCGGCCCCAGGCCTTCCGGAGGGGGTCGCTTTTGTCGACGAGGTCAATGGCCACTGGCATCCGATCGCGAACAGAGACCATCTCCGGCGTGATGACCAGAAGGGATGCGAACGCCCCCGCCAGAGCCACGACCAGGAGACGGACGATCAGGCCCGTCGGAAAAGGGGAATCCTCCACGCTCTTCTTCGCGACCAGCACGAGGACGAAGAGAAGGGCGACCATCGCGAACGAGCCGACGTCTAGGGCGTCCAGGAGCGCCCGGTTCACCAACCCTCCCAGGTGCCGGCTCCCCGCGGTCTCGAGGACGATCCGCGCGCCCGCGACGGCGAAGAAGAGGAGGGCGCCGCACCAGAGCGCCGAGGAGAAGAGGAGCAGCGTCCGGGCGAACGCCCGGCCTACCTCCTTCACCGCTCCTCCCGGACCCACTCCGGCTCGACGCGGGTCGGGATCGCTCCGGCCGCGTGAGCGCGGTCGAGGAAGAGCCGTACGGCCTTCCGTCCCCGCTCCCCGTACGAGCGGGTCCAGTCGTTCACGTACATCCCGACGAACCGGTCCGTCTTCTCCTTCGTCAGGCCACGAGAGAACCGCATCGCGTCGAGCAGCGCTGCCTCCCGATTCGCCAGGGCGTACTCGATGGACGCGCCCAGCGCCCGCGAGATCTTTCCGATCGTCACCTCGCCGAGGTCCTTTCGGACCGCGTTACCACCGAGCGGGAGGGGAAGCCCCGTCTCTTCCTTCCATAGGGCGCCCAGGTCCGCGATAAGGTGGAAACCGTCGTCACTCCAGGTGAGCTGCCCCTCGTGGATCAGGACTCCCGCGTCCACGGCGCCCGTTAGGACCGCGTCTCCGATCCGATCGAAGGGGACGACGACCGGCTCGGCCCCCGGGGCATAAAGGCGCGAGATGAGGGCGGCGGACGTCAACGTTCCAGGGACCGCCACCTTTCGTCCGGCGAGCTCTGCGAGCGACCGCGGTGCGGCGGGACCAGGCCGGCAGACCACGCACGGGCCGTAGCCGTCCCCGAAGGACGCCCCGTGCGGAAGCAGGATGTAGCGGTCTGCGAGATAGGCGTAGGCGTGGAAGGAGACCGCCGTGACCGCCAGGTCGCCTTTGAGCGCGCGGCGGTTGAGCGTCTCGATGTCGGCGAGCTCGTGTCGATACCGGAGCCCTTCGGTGTCCACCGCGTTCTGCCTTAGCCCGTAGAACATGAAGGCATCGTCGGAGTCGGGTGAGTGCGCGAGGACGATCTCGTCCACGGAGTCGTTGGGGGGGACCGGTCGGTTCGTCATGGCCATCGCGTCTTCTTTCTCTCGCTTCTCGTCGCGGTCGCGCGTCGGTTGTCGCGGAAGATCCTAGCGCGTGTTTTCGTCGCTCCGACTTCGTTCCCGCGTCCGGTTTCGTGGCAGATCAAAAAAAAGCGACGCGTCAAGAAAAAAATTCTTGATTCGCGGAAGGAAGTTCTTACAATGAAGTCGGAACAAAAAAAGCGGCGACGTGATCACTACTCACTTCGCCGCTTCTCGGAAGCCCCGATTCTTTGAAACCGATCTAACGACGGCAGCCGGCAGATCGGAAGACGCGTGGCCCCGTCCTGCGAGGGACAGCCAAATTAGCACGCGGCTTTCGGCCCTGTCAATCGACTCTGCCAAGAGGAGGTGACATAAGCTCATGGCAACGAAGAAGGCCCCGAAGAAGACCGCCAAGAAGGCCGCGAAGAAGCCCGTCAAGAAGGCCAAGAAGTAAGCCTAACCCACTAATATTAAAGATGTTCCGGGATACGGGGGCTCTTTTTGAGCCCCTTATTTTTTCCCCATTTTAGGTTCTGGGGCGAGTAGGCGGAAGCGACTCGCGCCGCTCGATTTCCACAGGTGACCGGGGACGTTTTCCACGGCAGTATAGAGAAAATTATATACTTTCGCGGTGTCCCTCCCGCACGTCCTTCTCGGGCTCCTGTCGCGCGGTCCGGCTAGCGGATGGGACGTCCACGCCCGTATGTCGCGGGATCCTTCGCTCGGATGGGACGCGGACCTCGCCCAGATCTATCCGGCGCTCCGTCTCCTCCTGCGCGGCGGTTTTATCGCGATGAAGCGTCGGCGGTCGGTGAAGGGACCGGCCCGTCGCGAATACCGGGTGACGTCCGCGGGTCTGCGCGAGTTCCGCGAGTGGCTCGCCGAACCTCCGGGTCTCCCACGTTCAAAAGACCCCGCGCTCGCCCGCCTCGCCTTTCTCGAGAAGCTCCGCCCCGTGGATCGACGGGCCCGACTGGTCGTCTACCGCGGTCTCGTCGCTGAAGCGTTGAGGGTGGCTGCGCCAAGCTCCACCGCCGCGAAGCGTCGCCGCCGCGCGTTGCTCGAGACCGAGCTAGCCTGGGTCGACGCCGAAGCGATGCTTCTCGCCGCACACGCCACGGTGGGCCGCGCTACGAGGGTGTGAAGTCATCCTCTAGTCAGCCGGGCGAGAGGTTCGCGAACCGGGCGACGAATTTCTTTCGCCCTGCCCGGTCGAAGTAGACGGTGAGCTTCTCCGCGTCGCCCGACCCCTCGATCGTCAGGACCACCCCCGGTCCGTATTCCGGGTGGACGACGCGCGCGCCGCGGCGGAATCCGGAGGCAGTCGGGGGTGGCGGGGTCCGTCTCATCGTGCGGCGCGGCGGCGGAACGGCTGGGAAGGAACGCCGGGATAGGACCTTCGTGGGCTCCTGGGACTCACCTTCGTAGTCCGGGAAGAGACCACCGCTCTCCCGTCCGGAGCCGTTCCACCCCAGACCACCGCCCGCTCCGCGCGAGGAGAGGTCCTCGCGGCGGAGGAGCTCCAGCGGAATTGCGTCGAGGAACGGCGAGGGCTCGCGGGTGACCCATTCCCCCCGCACCATTCGCCGGCGCGCGAGCGAGAGCGTTAGGCGGTCCCGGGCGCGCGTCATGCCGACGTAGGCGAGGCGTCGCTCCTCCTCCAGCTGCTCCTCGTCGTCCCGCGACGACGCGTGGGGAAGCGAGCCGTCCTCCATCCCCGCGAGGAAGACCTCGTCGAACTCGAGCCCCTTGGCCGAGTGGAGGGTCATGAGCAAGACGCCCTTCTTCTCGTCCGCATCGTCGCCGTCCGAGCGGAGCGTGACCGCGTCGAGGAAGCCTGCGACTCCCGGGTCGTCCGTGTCGCCGGCCGCCGACAGCCGCTCGTGCTCGCGAGCAGCCGACACCAGCTGGTCGAGGTTCTCCCGGCGGGCCTCGTCCTGGGGGTCGGCGCTCTCCGCGTAGAGCGCGAGGAGGCCGGTCTCCCGGAGGACGGCGTCCACCGCCGCTCCGGCCCCCTGGTCGCCCGACGTCAGGGACGAGAGCCGGAAGACGAGCTCCCGAAACTCGCCGAGAGCCTTCCGCGCTCGCTCCGTCAAGCCTTCGATCGGAGCATCCAGGGTCCGGAGGAGCGACGTGCCCCGCGCCTTGGCCGCCGTGGTCACCACATCGAGGGTCGCGGCCCCGACGCCACGGGCCGGCACGTTCACCACCCGGCGGAAGGAGACGTCGTCGGCGGCGTTCCGGCAAAGCCGGAGATACGCGAGGGCGTCCTTGACCTCTGCCCGCTCGTAGAAGCGGGTGCCGCCGACGAGAAGATACCGGATGTTCGACCGGAGGAGCTCGTCTTCGAACGGCCGCGACTGGGCGTTCGTCCGGAACAGGACCGCGATCTCGGCCCCGGCGGCCGCGCGTCGGGCCGCCGCGATCCGCGAGACGACCTCCCGCGCCTCGTCGCGCTCCTCGTCCACGACCAGGAGGCGGACCTTCTCCCCCCCGAGCTTCTCCGCACGAAGGGTCTTCCCGAGACGGCGGCGGTTCTCGGCGACCACCGCTCCGGCCGCCGCTAGGATGGGCGCCGTCGAGCGATAGTTCCGCTCCAGGCGGACCGTCCGCGCCCCGGGGAAGACGTTCGAGAACTCGAGGATGTTCCCGACGTCCGCGCCCCGCCAGCGGTAGATCGACTGGTCCTCGTCGCCGACCGCGAAGACGTTCTGCCTTTCCCCAGCGAGCTTCCGGACCAGGTCCGCCTGGATGCCGTTGGTGTCCTGGTACTCGTCGACGAGAAGGTGGACGATGCTCCGCCGCAGGAGATCGAGGACGTCGGGGCGATCCCGGAGGAGCCTGACGCTCCGGAGGAGGAGGTCGTCGAAATCGAGAGCGGAGGAGGCCGCGAGGCCCTTCTCGTATGCCAGGTGGACGGACTTGAGCTGCTCACCGGCGAACTCGCCGAACCGGGCGGGGTACGTCGCCGGGTCGAGGCCAGCGTTCTTCGCATGCGAGATGCGCGATTGGAGAGAGCGCGGCGTGAAGGCGCGGTCGGCCATGTTCGCGGCCTTCATCGCCTGCTTGACGAGCGCGAGCTGGTCGTCGGCGTCGAAGACGACGAACGACGGCGAGAGGCCGGCCTCGGCATGGAAGCGGCGGAGCAAACGGACGCCGAACGCATGGAAGGTGCCGACGAACGAACGGGGGCGGGCGCTTCCCAAGAGATCCGCCACCCGCTCCTTCATCTCGCCCGCTGCCTTGTTCGTGAAGGTGAGGGCGACGATCCCCTCCTGCGGAACGCCGTGGGCGACGAGCCAGGCGAGCCGTCGGGTCAGGACGCGGGTCTTCCCGGATCCGGCACCGGCGAGGACCAACAACGGACCTGCCGCGTGGGAGACGGCGGCTGCCTGTTCGGGGTTCAGACCTCGGAGGAGCTCGGTGTTCGCGTCGGGACCTGACAGCAAGGGGCGGTATGGTACCGCGTCGCCGGGCTCACTCGACCGTGACCGACTTAGCCAGGTTCCTCGGCTGGTCGATGTCGCACCCGCGGCGCCGCGCAACGTGGTAGGCCAGGAGCTGCAGCGGCACGACCGAGACAAGGGGCTGGAGGTGCGTGATCACCGTGGGCATCTCGAGGGTGAAGTCCGCAAACGACTTCACCTCGGTGTCCCCTTCCGACACGAGAGCCACCAGGAGTCCGTCCCGCGCCTTGACCTCCCGGAGGTTCGAGACGACCTTCTCGTAGAGGGCGTCGCGGGGCGCGATCCCGACGACGGGCAGAGCCGGCTCGATGAGGGCGATCGGCCCGTGCTTCATCTCGCCGGCGGGGTAGCCCTCCGCGTGGACGTACGAGATCTCCTTGAGCTTGAGCGCCCCTTCGAGCGCAATCGGGTAGTGAATCCCGCGACCCAGGAAAAGAGCGTCCTTCATCGATTGAAGGCGGGCCGCCAGCTTCTCGATGTCGGCGTCGAGGGCGAGGGCCCGGGCCATCGCCGACGGGAGAGCCGCAAGGCCCTTCAGGAACGGGTCGTCCGGGGCGAGCGGGGCCTTCTGCCGGGTCGCCCGAACGTAGTGAGCGAAAAGGGCGAGGACGACGAGCTGGGTCGTGAAGGCCTTCGTCGAGGCGACGCCAATCTCCGGACCCGCGTGCGTCGCCAGGACGCCGTCGACGAGCCGGCTCACCGTCGACCCCGGCACGTTGACGATCCCGACCGTCCGGGCGCCGAGGCGCTTCGCTTCCTGCAGCGCGGCGACCGTGTCCGCCGTCTCTCCGGACTGTGAGATGCCGACGACGAGACAGTCCGGCCCTACGATGGGCGCCCGGTACCGGAACTCCGAGGCGTAGTCGACCTCGGCGGGGATGCGGGCGATGTCCTCGAGGAGGAACTTCCCGACGAGCCCGGCGTGCCAGCTCGTCCCGCACGCGACGATCTGGATCCGGTCGATCCCGGCGAGGAGCGACGCCGGGACGCCCATCTCCTCCTCGTCGAAGATCCCCGTCTCGAGGGAAAGCTTGTTCCCGATCGTCTCGACCACGACCGTCGGCTGCTCGGCGATTTCCTTGGCCATGAAATGGGGGTACCCCCCTTTCTCGGCCGAGACCGGGTCCCACGTCGCCCGGCGGACCTTCCGCTCCCGGGGGTTCCCCCGGACGTCGGCCAGCGCGACCGAGTCCGCCGTGACACGGGCGATGTCGCCGTCCTCGAGGAAGATGAGGTCGCGCGTGTAGGGGATCAAGGCCGTCGGGTCGGAGGCGATCAGGTTCTCGCCGTCTCCCTTCCCGAGGACGATCGGCGGCCCCGACTTCGCGGCGTAGAGGACCCCCGGTTCGTCCGCCGACATCAGGACGAGGGCATACATCCCGCGGAGCCGCGCCAGGACGGACCGCACAACCTCCGTGAACGGGAGCCCTGGCGCCGCCCGCCGGGCGGCGCCGAGCGCCTGGGCGACCACCTCGGTGTCGGTCTCGGAGAGGAACCGGACCCCGCTCGCCACCAGCTCGTTCTTCAGCTCGATGAAGTTCTCGATGATCCCGTTGTGGATCACGACGATGCGGCCGGTCGTGTCGCGGTGGGGGTGGGCGTTCTCCTCCGACGGGCGTCCGTGCGTCGCCCAGCGGGTGTGCCCCAGCCCGCACGACCCCTTCAGCGGGCTCGCGGCGAGCTTGTCGATCAGGTTCCGGAGCTTCCCTTCACTCCGGGACACCTGGATCGAGCCGTCTTCTCCCAGCACGGCCACGCCCGCCGAGTCGTAACCCCGGTACTCGAGGCGGCGGAGCCCGTCTATCAGGACCGGCAGCGCCTCCCGCAGACCGACGTAGCCGACGATCCCGCACATCCGTTCAGCTCCCTTTCTGCTTCGCGTCCTTCGCGGCCTGCCGGCGCCTGCGGTAGGCGGCGCCTCCTTCCGGAACGACGGTCTGGGGTGTCCG
>OLLZ01000919.1_pt1 | contig 17046 bp, 18 predicted proteins | sample 1604661 | NCBI WGS metagenome assembly OLLZ01 (sample SAMEA104055726, study PRJEB20765) | soil metagenome | biome: Arctic tundra; feature: Polygonal ground; material: soil | place: USA | collected 2011-09 | depth 0-0.5 m | reverse complement strand
CACCGAAACGGCTGTTCACGTTCACCGATCTGCGCGTTCACGCTCGACCGATATTCGTGTTCACGCGCGTCCGAAACGCGCAATGAGGTCACGCGGCCGCCGCCCGGCGGGCTGACCGGCGCTCCCAGAAGTCCTCGAAGCGGCCGCTGAGCTTGGAACAACGCAGGGCGATGATGGCGTCGGCACCGGCGACGCTCCAATGCATGCCGGCGCGCTTGCACCGCGTTCCGATGGCCGTCTTGCAGCCGGCCTCGACGACGCCGGTTGAGGTACACAGTCCCGCCGCCCGGTACTCCGCGTAGCGCATGCGCGCCCGGTTGCCATCGACGTAGTCGACGCATTTTCTGGCCTCCTCGTCTTTCTGCGAGTGCACTCGTAGGGTGCGCAGGACTGCCTCGATGTCGCCGGCGTCCAGCTCGTCGTGGCGCTGGCGGGCCCACCGCTGGCCCAGGTCGCTGCCCGCCCCATAGCTGGACTTGGCCGCGTCCGAGAGGTGCTGCTTAGCGTGGAAGCGGTCGACGATCTGGATGGCGTCGGGGAAGTGCTCGGTGGCGATGTTCCAGATCCACTTGGCCCCATCGCCGAGCACGGCCCGGCGCGGCGCACGCGCGAAGGCGCGCCGCGTAGCCTCGCGCTCGACGCGCGCCGCGAACTCGCTCGGTGTCTCGTCGGTGTCCTTTTGCGCTGCGCTCTCTATGGCCGCCGAGTAGCTCACCGACCCCTCGTCGCGCACTGGCGTACCTTCCTCGTCCCGTCCCTCGGCGCTCCAGACCGTGCACAGCTTGACCTCGCGCGTCTTGGCGGAGCCATCGGGCTGCTTGCCCGCGCGGTCCACCAGCTCCTCCTTGCGAATCGGCACGCCCGTGTCATCGATGCCCAGGTACACCGTCGGCGGGATTGCTTCGGCTGGCGGCGGCGGCTCGACAACGCGCCGCTCGTCCTCGGCAACCGCGCGCCCCAGCGCCTCGGCGGCCCGTTCGATGTGCTTGGTGGGCACGTCCACCCCGGCCAATTCAGTCAGCAACTCGTGGCCCTCCTCGAAGCTGACCATTGCGCCCACCCGCCCGACCATCCGCAGTACTCCAGGCGAGAGCGACCCGTCCTGCAGGCCCAAGGTGTGGTCTCGCGGACAGAAGCCCACCTCGCACGCTTCGCAGTGGTAGTAGGCGCGCTCGAGCGTCAGCGGCCCCAGCACGCTCTCGAAGGTCTTGGCACGCCGACCAGCGTATCGCGCCGACTGCTCGCACGCGCAGAGCGCCGTCGCGTCCGTGTGGTCCGAGATGTCCGCGTTGATGCGCCTCTCCACCGCGCGGGCCGCCACGCACATCGTCCGACGGCGCGTGCCATCTCGATGGCCTCGAAGTCCCAGTCGTCGACCGCGCCCTCCCCTACAAGCGCTTCGATCTCGGCGACGATCTCGGCTTTGAACGCCGCTTTGAATCCCCCTTTTTGGCCGCCTCCTGCGAGGCCGCCTCGGGTGCATCCAGTTGGGCGTCGGCCCATTGCTCGCAGACCTGCCAGTACGCCTCCACCTGTTTGCGGAACTGCTGGCCGGCCTCGACCTGCTGCCGCAGCAACTCGGCGCGCGCGGCCGGTACGTGGCGTGACCGCGTCTTGCCACCGACAACGCGCACAACGCGGTAGTAGGGCCCATGCCGCGCACCGGGCCCGTCGGCGCACGCGCAGCCGGGTTTGTTGCACCGCAGGTATTGCACCGAGAGCGTCCCTCGGCGCATCGGCTTGGGCTCGGACAACTGGCGAGCGAGGTCCTGGACGCTGACGGGCATGTCGTACTTTTCCGGCATCGGCTCTCCTTTACACTATGATAGTGCAAAGCATGCCACGCCATAACCACGGAGGCGCACGGCCACCACAACCACGACGTGCGCCCAGGCTTCCGATGGGGCGCGGGAGGGCCGGGGGGCCGCGCCGCATCGGCGCAGCCCCTGGCCGAAGGCTCACGGATCTCCCCAGCGCAGTCTCTGCGCGTCGGGCCGTGGCCGAGACATGCCTCGGCCCTGTCACCTGCGCCGGGGCGCTGGCGTGGGCCCCGGCCGTCAGGGGGATCAGGGTGAAACGGGGACCGCGGCGGCTGCGGGAGGCGGAGCGCGGTCCTGGGTAGCGCGGCGAGCCTAGGCGCCAAGGTGGTCGAGCGAGAAGGGAGCTGGTCGCTCAGCTCCTCAGGAACTCCCGGGTCAAGCTCTGCCACTTCTCCCGGGAAAGGGCCTTCGGGGCCGGGAGGAGAAGCTCGCCGCCGTCGGCCGCCGCCATGCCGAGGTTCAGCTCCATGAAGTGGGAGAGCCGTCGCTCTTCGTCACGGAACCAATGACGAGCGGCGGCGCCGGTCGGGAGCTTCTCCCACGCGGAGTCCTTCGGGTGGAAGGCGAAGAGCCACCCCTTGCCGTACGGGGCCTCGTTGAGAAGACGGGGGTTCCGCCCGACCGCATGGTTGACGGCCGTGACGGTTCCATCGAACGGCGAGACAATTGTCGCCTCGCGGTCGCCGCAGGCAACGAGGGCGAGGGGTTCCCCCTTCTTGACCCAGGTCCCTACGAACGGGAACGAGATGGCGGTCGCTTCCGGGACGATCCGCTGGCCGATGTCATCCAGCCCGAGCTTCACGCCCCCGAAGAGGCGCGGCGCGATCCAGGAGTGGCCCGGCGCGTAGTGCCTGTCCCCGGCGATGAGCAGGCCGTCGACCTTCTCCAGCCCGAACGAGTGCCCCTGTGCCCGCCGGTAGAGGCAGTAGAGGCCCCAGGCCGCGAAGATCGGGATCGAGTAGGCCGCGATCACAAGGACGAGGAGGAGCGTCCGGAAGAGCATGCCTCCTGCGAAGAGTCCGGCGATCTTCAGGAATTCGAGGATCTCGTTCATGACGTACCTCCTGGAGCGCCTGTTACTCGGCCTTGTGGCAGGCCTCGCAGCTGTCGAGGCCGGTGGCGCTCTTGCCGTCGTGGCATTTGCCGCAGAGCTTTCCCTTTTCCATGGCCGCGTGCTTGATGACTTCCTTGCGTGCGGTGGACCTCAAGATCTTGAAGGTCCCTGGGTGGCAGCCCGAGCAGTCGGGGCGCCCCGAGTCGACGTGCGTGGAGTGCCTGAACGTCACGACGCCAGGGCTGTCGGCGCTCCGGGGGAGGACCAGGTCCTTCGGCAGCTTCGGGAGCTCGGCGCCGCAGAGCGCCACAGTTCCGAAGAGGAGGAGCGCGCCGACCGAGATCATCTTCTTCACGGCGTCCTCCTTCACTTGGTCAGGAAGTGGGATTTGACGATCTCGTCCCACTTCTCCGGGTCGAGCTCCTTGGCAATCCCGTTGACCGGCGCGCCGCCGTCCTGAGCGGTCACCATCGCCGGCTGCATCTGGGGCATCAGCCGCTGGGCGGCGGCTTCGAGGAAGCGGCCCGCGGCCTCTCCAGAGAGCAGGTCCTTCAGGTTCTCCGAGAGCCTCTTCGGGACGACCTTCAGGACCCACCCGGAGCCGTACGGGTCGGCGTGGAAGCCGGCGCTGTCCGCCCCCTCGTTGACGCGGGCGATGACGCCGTCGACCGGCGAGAGGAGGTCGAACCGCCTACCGTCGGCCACGATGCTGAACGCGGGCTCCCCCTTCCGAACGGCCGCGCCGACCTCGGGCGTCAGGATCGCAGAGACGGGGCCGACCAGCCGGTGGCCGAAGTCATCAAGTCCTACGGCGACGGAGCCGGCGTCCTCGGCCTTGGCCCAGGCGTGGCCGGGGTGGAGGAAGAACCCCTCGGGGACGTGGAACCAGTCGAAGAGGCTCCTGACGGCGCCTTCGACCCGGGCCTCGGCGGCCGAGACCGGCGAGGAGACGAACCGCCAGAGCGGGATGAAGAGGAGGAGGTAGGCGACGCCGAGGAGGTACTCGGTGGCTTTCTGAGCGTGGAGGGTGAGGAAGTCGTGCTCGTTCATGATGCGTTCCTGTTCGTGTCCCTTTCGACTCTCAGTGGAGCCCTTCGTAGCCCGGCTTCTCATACATCACCGGCATCCGGTTGACGATCCATCGGAACAGGGCCACGCCGATCGTGACGATGGTGATGGAGACGATGACCTCCGCGACGGTCGGGACGTACCGGTCGGGGGCGTCCCAGCGGAAGGCCAGCCAGGAGACGTTGAATCGGTTCAGGATGATCCCGAGGACCGTCATGACCGCAGCGATCCGGGCCAGGAGGACGTTCCGGTAGCGGACCGCCCAGGCGAAGAGGAGGGAGGGGACGAGGATGAACCCGACAATCTCGACAAGGAACCAGGCCCCCATCGGTGTCGCCAGGAGGTTCCAGTGGCCGCCATCAGCGACGCCTTGAAGCCTCAGGAAGAAGATGCTGAAGAGGATCAGCGCCCCGCCTTTTGCAAGCCCCAGCGTCAGCTTGTCGATGTCGACCGGCTTCTTCGGGTCGAGCTGGTCGTGGAAGGCCCGGTGGGAGATAGTGCTCTCGACGATCACCATGCCGATGCCGGCCGAAATCGACGAAACGAAGAAGAAGAAGGGAAGGAAGGGCGAGTACCAGAGCGGGTGGAGCTTCGTCGGGGCGAGGAGGAAGAGCGATCCGAGCGACGACTGGTGGAGCGTCGACAGGCTGATGCCGAGGACGATCGCGCCGATCGAGAGCTTGGCCAGCTTCATCCGGAGCTCCTTCAGCCCGAGCCACTCGAGGACGGCGGGGAGGAACTCGAAGATCAGGACGACCAGGTAGAGGCAGACGCACCAGGCCAGCTCGTACATGACCGAGGTCGTCCCGGCGGACCAGAAGAGCGGGTAAGGCAGGCGCCACGGCCGGCCCAGGTCGACGAAGAGGCCCAGAACGACCAGGAGGTAGCCGAGCATGCCGGTCAGGACGGCCGGACGCATGATCGGCGTGTACTCCTTCAGGCCGAAGATCGCAACGGCGCAGGCCACCGTGTAGCCACCGGCCGCCAGAGCGACTCCGCAGGCGACGTCGAATGCGATCCAGAGGCCCCAGGGGTTCGACTGCGACAAGTTGGTGACAGCGCCCAGGCCGTACATGAACCGGGCCGCGATGATCGGAAACCCCGTTACCAGGATCAGCCCAATGACGATGTCCGTCGGGTTGAGGAAGCTCTTCACGTAGTCGCGGAGGGAGAGCCCCATGAACATCTTGTCCTGGAGCCACTCGGTGCGGGAGGGCATGGCGATGACGCTACTCATGGCTCGGCCCCTCATGGCTTCCATCGGCCTTCTCGCGGCGCTTGCTGAAGGTGTAGAGCCCCATCAGAAGCGGTGGCCAGAGGGTGAGGACGAAGGGGACTGTGGAAAGGGCGCCTTGTGTCAGCTGCGGGTAGGGTGTCGTCCCGACCTTGTTCGTCAGGCCGAGCTTCTCGAACGGGATGTCGGAGATGTAGAGCCAGCTCGTGCCGCCGGCCTCCTCCTCGCCATAGACGTGGTGGACGTACTTTGTGGGGTTCTGGTAGATCCGGGTCTTGGCGACTTCAACCAGCTCCTCGCGGGTCCCGAAGGTCAGCGCGCCGGAGGGGCAGACCTCGGTGCATGCCGGGGCCTGGCCCGCCTTCTGGCGCTCGGCGCAGAAGGTGCACTTCCGGACCAGTGGGAGGGCCTTGGTGTACTGGTACTTTGGGACCTCGAAGGGGCAGGCCACCATGCAGTAGCGGCAGCCGAGGCACTTGTCCTCGTGGTAGACGACAGGGCCCGCGGCGGTCTTCTCGAGCGCCTTGACGCAGCAGGCGGATGCGCAGGCCGGCTCGATGCAGTGCATGCACTGGGACTTGGCGTACCGGTCCTCGCCCGCCGGGCCGCTCTTCTTGGCGGCGTTGACGACGGTGAAGGTCTCGGGGCCCGTGGTCCGCTTCGACGCGAAGACCGCGTCGTCGCCGGGAGAGTTGGGCTCGGGAAGGTGGTTCGCCTCGCTGCAGGCGGCCTCGCATCCGCGGCAGCCGACGCAAAGGGTTGTGTCGACCAGGACGCCCTTGGCGCCCGAACGAGCGTGGACGGAGGCCTTGGCCGAGCTGGACCGGCCCGCGAGCCCTGCGGCGCCCGCCACCCCGGCGATCTTGAAGAGGGTTCTTCTGTTCAGTTCCATTGTTACTCCTCTTGACACGAAGGCACGAAATGAAGAACGGGCGAGCTCAGCTCGCCCGGAAGAGACCGTGGCTGGAAGAGGTGGCCGATGCGTGGCCGGCCGTGAGCGTCATGAGCCCGAGGATGAAGAAGGCCAGGAGGGCGATGGGAGCGGCAGCGATCATGATGGTGAGACCTCTCTTTCGAAGACCGGCGTCGGGCGAACCGGGGCCGGTTCTTCGGTGATGGTGCTGGAGAGCCGGACCAGGACGTCCTTATAGAGGAGGCAGCTCTTGAAGTCCTGGGCGAGGCAGGGGCTGGCAGAGGCGAGATGGGCCAGGGGGACCATCTTCTTGAAGGAGCAGGCGTCGCAATAGAGCATGACGACTTCCTTCAGGTAGGGGCAAGTCATGGAGGTCCGCATGGCACCTCGTCTATCGCAAGGCCGGGGCCAGTGACCGAACCAGCGGAAAAGCCGTTGAAATACGCACCGGCAGCGGATCGGCGGGAAATGCGGGTGTTGAGAACGTCAACGGTATGTTGTCGTTCTCAACAACAGTGGTCCCGGAGGGGATCCGCTGGATCGTGCGAAAGACTAAGTGTGGCTAGGTAGCTAGTGAAGCGGTTCCTCCGGAACCGGCGCGCTCGGTCTCCATACGACACCGCAAGGGCCCGGTCGTCGAGGTGGAGGATGGCAGTCGCAAGGACATAGGGAGCCTGCTCGTACGGCCGGACTTCGAACCGGGAAACCCGGGCCGGTCTCCCCGCCACGAAGCTGGACATTGTGCTCAAAACGCGACACTGGCCTGATCTGGTGAGTGCCCGGTAGGCCCCCGCGCTCAGCTGTTCGAGCGCGAGACTCGGCGATAGCTCGCGGAGGGCGCCCGAAAGGACGGAGTGGGTCACGGTGTAGACCGCGTCGTCCACGCGGACCGAAAACGTTATGTCCGGATCGGCGCCCGTCCGGTCGGGTGACCCCGGCATCCGTATCGAAAAGGGAAGGACGGAAGGGTTCTCGGTGGGGGCGCCCGGGGGGTCGGTGCGTTCGCCGCCGTCGGCCATGGTAAAGCCGAGTCCGGGTAGGTCGAATGTGTGGGCGTCGGCTGGCCCTCCGGGGATCGCCACGCTCGCCGAGAAGAGTGGCCACTCGTCCACCGGCACGCCGTCCGCGAGCACCCCTGCCCTCGCGCGTAGACCAGGCCGATTGAAGGTCCTCGCCAGGCCGCCGCTGACGAGATAAGCGAGGAAGACGAGGAATCCGAACCCCATGTTCATCAAGGCGATCCAGAGGAAGCTGCCAGACCCGCTGGCCATTACGGCCTTCCTTTCCGTCCCGCCGTCGGGAACACGCTCCGCTTCCAATCCGCAAGTCCGATGCCGTGACCCGACGATGGCCTCTGGTTGCTGGAAGCTCTTGTGTCGAAATCGTTTGTGCCGCGGAAAACGACACTGGTCGGCTTGCGGGAGAGTCCTGCGTGCGGGAAAACCCAACGGACCCGCCGGATTTCCCGGCAAGCCTGGCCGAGGTGTACGCTACTCGCGGGCTCCAGATCGGCGTCGTCAATCCGCAGCCAGATCGGAGTCCGCGGGGGCAGACAATGAACCTCTGGCCGAGGACGCTGGCACAGAAGCTGATCGTCTCCCTGACGCTCATCGTCGCGATCCTCGAGGGGATCTCCGGGACGCTCAACGTGAGGATGCAGGAACGGCAGCTCCTCGACACGATGGTCCTGGGCGCCGACCAGCTCTCCCGTGGGATCGCAAGCGCCACGTGGCACGCGATGCTGGCCGACAACCGCGATTCCGCGTACCAGGTGATGCAGACGATTGCCCAGAAGCAGGGGATCCGCCGCATCCAGATCTTCAACAAGGAAGGGCGCGTGATGTTCACAACGACGCCCAGCGCGGTCTCGCAGGTCGACAAGAAGGCCGAAGCCTGCTTCCTCTGTCACGCCTCCCAGCAGCCCTTGATCAAGGTCGACGTTCCCTCCAGGTCGCGGATCTTCCGGGCGCCGGATGGAGGGCGGCGGCTCGCGATGGTGACGCCCATATACAACGAGCCGTCGTGCAGCCAGGCCGACTGTCACGCCCACCCGAAGACCCAGACCGTCCTCGGCGTCCTCGACGTCGCGCTCGACCTCGGGCCGGTCGACCGGGAGGTGACGTCCCTCGAGCTCCGTGCCGTCGGCTCCGGAGTCGTCCACAGCGTCCTGATCGCGCTGTTCATCGTCTTCTTCACCCGGGCCTTTTTCAGCCGCCCGGTGGAGAGGCTAATCAAAGGGACCCGCGAGGTGGCCAAGATGCGCCTCGACCGGCCTGTGACCGAGATCGGGCAGGGGGAGCTAGGAGAGCTGGCCCGATCGTTCAACACCATGCGCGAGCGGCTCAAGCAGGCGCTGGACGAACAGGCCCAGTTCACCCATACACTGGAGACCAAGGTGGCCGAGCGGACCGAGGCTTTGAATTTCGCCCACCAGAAGCTCCTTCAGACCGACCGGCTGGCGTCGCTCGGGCAGCTCTCGGCGAGCGTGGCGCACGAGATCAATAACCCGCTTTCTGGCGTCCTGAACCTCGGGATGCTGGTGCAGCGGATCGTCAAGGACGACGGGATCCCGCCCGGCCGGGTCCCCGAGGTCAAGAAGTATCTCGGTCAAATCGTGAGCGAGACGTCCCGGGCTGGCCGCATCGTCTCGGACCTTCTTACCTTCTCGCGGCGAAGCAAGCCGCAGCGCGTTACGGTGGACGTCAACGGTATCGTCCGCTCGACCCTCTCTCTCGTCGGCCACAAGCTGAGATTGATGAACGTGGAGGGGGCGGAGGAGCTCACCCCGAACCTTCCGTTGGTCCACTGTGACGGGTCGCAGGTCCAGCAGGTGGTGATGAACCTCGTGATGAACGGCGCCGAGGCGACGCGGGCCAAAGGCAAGGGGAAGGTGAGGGTGAGGACCGGGATAGGTCCGCGCCCGGGCACGATCGTGCTCGAGGTGGCCGACAACGGCGAGGGAATCGCGAAGGAGAATCTGGCGAAGCTCTTCGAGCCCTTCTTCACGACGAAGGAGGAAGGGAAAGGGGTCGGTCTCGGCCTCGCGGTCGTTTACGGGATCGTCCAGGCGCACGGCGGCGAGATCGAGGTGGACAGCACGCCGGGGGTGGGAGCGACCTTCCGGGTCGTCCTGCCGGTCTCTGCCTCCGAGGAGGGGCGAAACGGCTACGAAGGGGGCGCGGCGGTGGTCGGGACGGCGTGAGCGTTCTCGGCCTGGTCCCGGTCGGCCTCCCCGGCGAGGAGGTGGTGGCCGCCCTCGAGCACGGTCTCCCGGAGGCGTTCGGCCTTCCCGTGACCAGGCTCGATCCGCTTCCAGAGCCCTTGGGGGCGCTCGACCCGGGCAGGGGCCAGTGGGCTTCGGCGGAGTTCCTGCGCCTGTTGCTCCGGTCCGTCCCGCCCGGATCGAAACGGGTCCTGGGGCTGACGCGGAGGGACCTCTTCGTCCCGGTTCTCAGCTTCGTCTACGGGCAGGCCCAGTTGAACGGCCCTGTCGCCGTCGTTTCCCTCGCCCGCCTCGACCAGGCGTTCCACGGCCTCCCGCCCGACCACTCCGTTACCGCGACCCGTGCGTTGAAAGAGGCGGTCCACGAGCTGGGCCACACCTTTGGCCTCGTCCACTGCACTGACCCCACATGCCCGATGTCCCTCTCGATCGACATCCGACAACTTGATGCGAAGACGGCACGCTTCTGCGCGACCTGCGCGATCCTCCTGAAGGAGAGTCCCGACATGCGAAACGAACCGAGAACCCCGGTCCCAGCCGCGGGGGTGCGGCCATGAACGCCCGCTGGCAGATCCTCGTCGTTGACGACGAGGAGGTGATGAGCGAGTCGCTCGCCGCCTGGCTTCGCGAGGACGGCTACACCGTCGACACCGCCGCCTCGGGGCGGGAGGCGATCGAGAAGGCCAAGGCGAAGGAGTACGCGATCTATTTCCTCGACCTGAAGATGCCCGGCGGGATCGACGGGATCGAGACGCTGATGGAGATCCGCCGGATGCAGCCGGAGGCCTCGATCATCATGATCACCGCCTACGCAACCGTGGACACTGCGATCACCGCGATGAAGGAAGGGGCACAGGAGTACATCGTCAAGCCCTGTAACCCGCAGGAGATCTCACTCCTGGCCGCCCGGATCATCAAGGTGAAGAATCTCCAGCGCGAGAACGCCATCCTCAGGAAGAAGCTCGAAAAACAGTACAAGTTCCACGACCTCGTCAGCAAGAGCCCGAAGATGCTGGAGATCTTCGAGCTGGTGAAGGACGTCGCAAGCCTCAAGTCGACCGTCCTGATCCAGGGCGGGAGCGGGACCGGAAAGGAGCTCGTCGCCCGGGCGATCCACTTTTCCGGCGACCGGGCCGCACGCCCATTCGTCGGTGTCTCATGCGCGGCGCTCGCCGAGACGCTACTCGAGTCGGAGCTGTTCGGCCACGAGAGGGGCTCCTTCACGGGCGCCAGCGAGCGACGCAAGGGAAAGTTCGAGATGGCCGACGGCGGGTCGCTCTTCCTCGACGAGATCGGCGACATATCGCCCAAGCTCCAGGTCGACTTGTTGCGAGTCCTCCAGGAGCGCCGCTTCTACCGCGTCGGCGGGAGCGAGGAGATCCCGGTCGACGTCCGTGTCATCGCCGCGACGCACCGGGACTTGGAAGCCGACGTCCGCGACGGCCGGTTCCGCGAGGACCTCTTCTACCGCCTCAACGTCATCGCCATCCGGCTCCCGCCACTGCGCGAACGACGCGAGGACATCCCCCTTCTCGCCCGTTCGTTCCTCGACCGGCTCTCGCACGAGCTAGGGAAGGAGGTCGGCGAGATCACCGAGGGTGCCCTGGCCCTATTGATGGACCACGACTGGCCCGGCAACGTCCGGGAGCTCGAGAACGCGGTCGAGAGGGCGATCGTCACTTGTCGAACCCGGGTCCTTTCGGAAGACGACTTCGCGTTCCTCAGGCGACCGGCGGCCGGGAATGGGCATTCCGTGAGCATCCCCGCCGGCATGACGCTCGAGGAGCTGGAGCGACAGGCCGTCGCGGTGACCCTCGAGAGGACAGGCGGAAACGTGAAGGACGCTGCAGGCGCCCTGGGGATCGACCGCTCGACGCTTTACGAGAAGATCAAGAAATACGCTATCCCGCGCTGACCGGGAGGCTGACCAGCGCGGGATGCCTCGTTCGGGCATTGCGGCGGTTCATGGCTCCAGAAACATCTCTCCGAACGCCCGGTCCCATTCGTTCTTCGGGATTGCGATAGAGAGGTCCTCGAGCGGAGTGCCGCCGTCGGCCAGGGCGAGACCCACCGCCGACTTCTCGCCGGCCAGCACTTCCTGCAGCCGCTCCACCTCGCGGAGGATCCAGGGCCGGACCTCGGCGCCGGATAGGAGGTGCCTCGTGTCGAGTCCTCCTTCAGGCGGAGAGACTCGGTAGAGCCAGCCATCTTCCAGGCTGCCAACCTGCACAACCGTTCCGTCCACCGGAGAGAGGAGGCGGACGTCAGCGTTCCCCTTCTTCGCTCGGATTGCCACTCCGTTCGCCTCGACACGGGTGCCGCTCACCGGAAGGTCGAGGCGGTCGGGGTGGCCGAGGAGCCGCCGGCCCAGGTCGTCGAGGCCGACGGTGACGGTCCCGTCCTCTTCCTTCTTCGCCCAGGTGTGTCCTCTGTGGTACATCCGGTCGGGCGGCATCGAGAGACCGTAGTCGGCTCCTGTCCCGGCTGTCGCCTCGAAGTCACTGGAGCGAAGGGCTACGAGCGCCGGGTGGGCCCCACACTCGCGGCAGTCGAAAGCGTTAGGGCATGTCCGGCTCCTCACCTCGCCGGTCAGCTCATGACGACAGCGGCGTGCCGATACGGGGAGGTCCTCGAAGTCCCCGTGCCAGCGAATCGCCTCCTGGCGCTGCTGCCGGAAGTCCCGGATGGCTCGGAACGCCGCCATGGCGACGCTGCCGCCGATGACGAGGACGACCAGGTAGAAGGCGCCTAGGAAGATCACGTGGCCGGCGTCGAAGGTGAAGTCGGGGGACCAGGGGAACATGTGATGCCTCCGCTCAGGAATTCGCCAGCTCCCGCTCCTCGGGAAAGAGATTGAGGTAGCGGAAGGAGAGCGCGTAGACGAGGACCCCGTACGCGACGACGGCCAGGAAACTCGCGGTCTCCTGCCAGCTCGGCGTGTAGGAGAGGAAACGATCGAACGGGAGGGTCGGGAGCGCCTGGGTCTGGATCGTCATGACGAATCGATTGAGAGCGACACCCGAGCAGGCTAGGACGGCCGCCGGGACGCGCCACCTCAGGCTCAGCCGCATGCCCCCGTCGCGGAGAAGCAGCGCCGGGAGGAGGCCGCAGACGACGATCTCGGCGAAGAGGATCCAGGGGCCGAACGGCTTGTGGGAATAGAACGACATCGGCTCCGCGCCGGTCGAGGGCGAGGTGGAGTTGATCCAGACGAGGGTGTCGACCGCCTTCGCCAGGACGTAGACGACGAGGAGCGAGCCGGAGATCTTCGCGAGAAGCGCCGGGACCTCGTCCTTGACCAGCTTCTTTCCGGACAGCTTCTCGACGAGGGCAGTGGTCACCAGGACGAAGCTCGGTCCGACGGCCGCGGCCGAAAGGATGAAGAGGAAAAAGGTCGACGGCCAGATGCCGATCGCCTCGCGGAATGCGAAGGGGCGGGCCGACATGACGCCGTAGAGGCCGCCGAGCGACCCCTGGTGGAAGAACGAGAGGAAGGTGCCGAGCGCGGCCAGGACGACCATTACCTTGTGGAGCTCGAACTCGAAGACGAGGAGCGACGGAACCTTCCGGAGCTGGCGGTTCTTCAGGAGGAGCGGCGTGTACTCGATCGCGAGGACCATCAGGTAGCAGGTGATGCAGAAGGTCACCTCGGTCAGCATTGAGTGGATGTTTGGGTGCCAGAAGGTGAACCAGGCACGGAGCGGCTGGCCGACATCGATCATCAGGATCGCCACGGCGCCGCTGTAGCAGACGAAGCCGATGACGACGGCACTGTTGATGACTGCCTTCATCTCCGTTCGCCTTAGGACATAGAGGAGGAAGCCGGTGAAGAAGGCGCCAGCGCCAAGCGCGATGATGGTCAGGTCGAGGTAGATCCAGAGGCCGAACGCGAACCGGTTGTCCATGTTCGTCTGGTTGAGGCCGCGGTAGAGGCAGAGCCAGGCGCCGTAGAGGCCGAATCCGAGGACGACGACCCACGGGGCCATCGCCAGGAGGAACTTCGGCAGGGGGGCGCGGCGGACGCCGCGCGCCATCAGCTTGCCGTCGACGGTTTTCAGGGGCTCGATGATCTTCGTGTTGATCAGCGTGCCGCTCACGAGGCTGTCCATGGTGCTAGCCACGGTGCTCCTCCTTCCCGTTGCGCGGCAGGGCGCCGTCGGCCATCTGGCGGACCCACGGCCTGGCCGACCGGTAGATCACCTTCGGGTCTGTCCCGAGCTTCTCGAGGAGACGGAAGGTCCCTTTGCCCTCCGCTGTCTTTGCCACATCGCTCGTGGGGTCGTCGAGGTCGCCGAAGAGGAAGGCGGAGGTGGGGCAGGCCTCAACGCAGGCGGGGAGATAGTCGCCCGGAGACTCCTCTCTTGATCCCGCCGCGGCCGCCTTCGCCCGAGCCGCCTGGAGCCGGTGGAAGCAGAAGTTGCACTTCTCGACGACCCCGCGTGTCCGCGTCGACACGTCGGGGTTGAGCGACTCCTTCATGCCGGCGGGCCAGACCGGGTCCCACCAGTTGAAGGAGCGGGCATGGTAAGGGCAGGCCGCCATGCAGTAGCGGCAGCCGAGGCAGCGGACCGGGATCTGGCCGACGATGCCGGAGCTCCGATCGATCTCCACGGCGTTCTGCGGGCAGACCGAGACGCAGGGGGTCTTGGCGCCGCACTGCTGGCAGGGGACCGGGACGAAGGCGGTCCGCGTCTCGGGGAGCGGCTGGCCGTCGTTCATCCGGTAGACCCGGAGCCACGAGATCCCGGTCCGCTCGTTCGCGGCCGGATCGCCGGGCGGGACGTTGTTCTCTACGGCGCAGGCGACCATGCAGGCGCCGCAGCCGGTGCATCGGTCGAGGTCAATGACCATGCCGTACCGATGGGTTTCTTCGTCGACGAGCTTCTTGGCGCTCTTCACGTCATACCTCCCGGATCGTCACCGGCGTGGAGCGCCGCGCCGCACCGGTGGCACGCAGCAGCGACTCGCGGCCTAGCTTCCCGAGGATCGTGGGCTCGGGAGCCGCCCCGGTCGCGCCGACGTAGCCCTCGGGTTCGAGGAACGCGCCGGCGTCACCCTGTCGCTCGGGCCGGCCGAGGGTTGCCACGGCAGCCAGGCTGGCCACCTCCTGGTGCGTGGGCGGCAGGAGGGTGAAGCGAAGGAGCGGCGTCGGAGTGGAGAGCGGGTCGTCGATCCACGCACCGCCCTCCGACAGCTTCTCGTAAAGCCCGTCGGGACCGCCCGCGTCGGCGACTGCTGTGAAGGCCCCACCGGGGACGAAAACCTTGCCGCGTCCGGTCGCCACGATCGCCGCCGCGCGCCGCTTGAGGAGAGCCTCGGCACCTTCATGAGCTGGGGTGGTGGCACCGAGAGCGGCGGCCAGCCGCGAGAGGAAGGTGGCCGGAGTCATCGTCCTCTCGGGCGGAGCGACGAGGGGAAGGGCGAGACTCCACGAGGCCACGGGCGCTCCGGCCGGGGTCAGTACCTCGTCGAGGAGCTCGAGCGGTGCGGGCGAGGGAACGGCCCAGCTCGCGTGGAGGGAAAGACCGGTGAGCCAGGGGGAGAGGGAGACGACGGTCGCCGTCTTCGCCAGCTTCGAGGCGATGAGCGTCCACGAAACGGTCTCGGCCATACCATCGATGACGAGGACTCCGACCGAACCGTCGGCCAGCTCCGTGAGCGGGACCTCGGTGGCGAGCGAGCCTTCGAGAGTCGGAGAGGGAAGCTCGTGGCGGCCGACGACACTTCCGTTGGGTCCCGCGTTTCCGAGGAGGAGGTTCAGCGCGGCGATCGCGCTCTCTTCCTCGGGTCCGAGCGGCTCGGTTCCGGGCGCTCCTGAGCCGATCGCTAGGGACGATCCCTCCGCCATCTCGTGTGCGAGCGAGCGGAGGGCGCTGGCGGGAATCCCGGAGATCCGTTCCGCCGCGCTCGGCTCGAACGGGGCAACGAAGGTGCGGAAGGAAGCGTCGAGGTCGCGAGCTCGCCTCGCCACCTCGGGAGCCACGAGCCCATCGGTGACGAGGACGTGGGCGAGGCCGAGCGCCACCGCCGCCTCGGTCCCGGGGCGGATCGGAAGCCAGCGGTCGGCGCACTCGGCGGTGGGGGAGCGGTGCGCCTCGATCTGGACGAGGCGCAGGCTCCCCTGGTTCTGCCGCGTGACGAGGACCGGGACGGTGCCCGGCGTTCCCCACCCTTCCCGGAGGGGCGCGCCGAAGCTGACGATCGTGCGGGGCTTGTCGAGGTCGATCCCGAGCGGTCCCACTGCACCTTCTGCCCCTTCCAACCGTGTCCGGATCGCCTCGAAGGTCGAGGCTTCCCGGGGCGGCGGAACGACGTGAATGGCGCCAGGGATTCCGGCGAGGAGGCGCCGGCACTCGAGCGAGGCCATCCTGCCAGGACGGAGGTCGAGGACTGCGAGAGGGACCTTAGCCGCGGTGCGCGCCGAGCGGACCGCATCGGCCACCGACGCGATCACGGCATCGGCCATCCTTGAAGTTGCCTCGACTCCGCCCTTCCTGCGAGCGATCTGAGCGGGCCCCGTCAGCCTGAGCGGGTGGCGCGTGAGGTGATGGAGGGCGAATCCAGTGGGGCAGAGCGCCCCATGGGTGACCGGGTGTCCTGCCACACCGGTCAGCGAGACAGGAACGGCGGGCATTCCGACGCAACGGGCACGGAGGGCGCAGCCGGCCGGGCAGAGGGTGCAGGCCGAGAAGCGGGTGGTGATGTCGCCGCGGAGCGTCTCGGGAGCGAAGCGTGAGCGCTGGGTCCAGATCGCGCTGTCGCCCAGGAGCTTCCACGGGACCGGGGAGAGGACGAGCCCGGCGGCCGAGCCGGTGGCGGCGAAGAGAACGTCGCGGCGCGTGAAGCTGAGGCGCATGCTGTCCCTCCTCACTTGTGGCACGCGAGGCAGCTGGACGATTGGCCCCGCTCGGCGTGGCATCGGATGCAATCGTTCATCTTCATCCCCTCCCAGGGGCGGCGAAAGGCTCGGGTGATGCGAGGGCCCCAGATATCACGGCTGTAGCCGCTGATCCGGTTGACCTGCCAGGCTCGGAGCGTGTCGGTCGTCCCATGCGGGCCGTGACACCGCTCGCAGGGGACCTTCTTGCCGATATGTACCGCGTGCGGGAAGTGGACGTTGTCCGGCTGGCGGGAGTAGACGAGCCACGGGACCTCTTGGCCCTTGTTCAAATAGTCGTCGACAAACCGCTTCTCGTCGGCGGTGGTTCCGATCGGCTGCGCGTGGCAGCCGGCGCACTTCTCGAGCCGGGGGATGCCGGTGAACCGTCCGTCGGGGCCGAGGGCGTGGCAGTCGGCGCACGCCATCCCACCCTTCTCGCCGGTATGGACCTTGTGGCTGAAGGAGAGGGGCTGCTCGACCCGTTTGTATAGGAGGCGTGGAAAGCCGAGCCAGCCCACCACAAGGGCGGGGGTGAGGCCGGCGACGAAGGCGAAAGAGCGGGACGTCACGGGTGAACCTCCCTGGCGGGCCGCAGGAGACCCGCCTCGGAAGAGAAGAACGAGTCGAAGAGACGCATGGTCTCCTCTCGCGTCAGGTGCTTCGGAAGGCCGCCCGCGAACGTCCCGCCGTCGGCCATGAACCGGAGTCCGTCCGGGTCGGGCCGCGACGCGAGGTCGTGGACGACGTGATTGAGCCGAGAGACCTCCTCGTGGATCCAGCCGGCGGCCTTGGGGCCCGGCAGAAGGGGTAAGGAAGGGGCGGGCTCGGCCCCGGACTGCGGCTTCTCCGGCCCC
>OLLZ01000501.1_pt1 | contig 17122 bp, 14 predicted proteins | sample 1604661 | NCBI WGS metagenome assembly OLLZ01 (sample SAMEA104055726, study PRJEB20765) | soil metagenome | biome: Arctic tundra; feature: Polygonal ground; material: soil | place: USA | collected 2011-09 | depth 0-0.5 m | reverse complement strand
GCGGAGGGGTAGGCGCGAAGCGCCGCAGGGGCAACCGGCCGGTCCCGGGTGCCCCTGATTCACTCTCAGTCGAGCTCGCTCCAGATCTCCTTCTCGAGCGTCGTCTTGACGACGTTCATGAACGCGTCGGCATCGGCCCCGTCCACGAGCCGGTGGTCGAACGTCAGGGAGAGGTAGCCCATCGTCCGGATCGCGATCGCGTCGGTCCCGTCGGGTCCCGTGACGACCTTCGGCCGCTTCTCGATCTTCCCGATCCCGAGGATGGCCACCTGCGGCTGGTTGATGATCGGCGTGCCGAAGAGAGAGCCGTAGACGCCTGGGTTCGTGATGGTGAATGTCCCTCCCTGTACGTCGTCCGGGAGGAGCTTCTTCTCGCGAGCCCGGTCGGCGAGGTCGTTCGCGATCCGCGCGAGACCCGTGAGGGAGAGATCGTCGGCGTTCTTGATTACGGGGACGATCAAGCCCCAGTCGAGGGCCACGGCGATCCCGAGGTTGATCGCCTGGTGGTAGACGATCGTGTCGCCCGAGACCGACGCGTTGACGACAGGGCGGGCCTTAAGGCCGGCGATCGCCGCCTTGAAGAGGAACGGCATGAAGCTCAGCTTCGTCCCGTGAGTCTGGAAGAAGCGGTCCTTGGCCCGATCCCTGGCGCGCGCGACGTTCGTGTAGTCGACCTCGAAGAGCGTCGACACATGCGCGGACGTCGTCTTCGACTCGATCATCCGCTGGGCGATCTTCTTCCGCATCGGCGTCATCTGCTCGACGACCACTCCGGCGCCGGACGGGAAGGAGATGACGGGTGGGGTGGGGAGGGCCGAGGGCTTCGGCGCTGATGGAGGAGCCGACGGAGCGGGAGAGAGCGGGGGAGCGGCCGCTGCCGCCTCGGCGAAGGAGAGGATGTCCTGCTTGGTGACCCGGCCGGAGATCCCCGTCCCAGGGATCTTCGAGATGTCGATTCCCTTCTCCTGGGCGATGGCGCGGACCACGGGCGAGGAACGCGTCAGGCGCACTTCGTCCAGGGAGGCAGGTTCCTGGGGGGGCGCCGGAGCGGCCGATACGACCGGAGCCGCGGGCGGGGCCGGGGAAGGTGCGGCCGGCTTTGGAGTGGCCGCCGGAGCGGCGACGGACGGGAGAGGCGGCGTCGCGGCCGCCTCTCCCGCCTCGCCCAGGATGGCGACCACGGTGTTGATCGCCACGGTCGTCCCTTCGGGGAACTTGATCTCGAGGAGGACGCCGGCCGCCGGCGCTGGGATCTCGGCATCGACCTTGTCGGTGGAGATCTCGAAGAGCGGTTCGTCGCGCTTGACGGTCTCTCCGAGCTTCTTGAGCCAGCGGGTGATGGTCCCCTCGGCGATCGACTCGCCCATCTGCGGCATGATGACGTTGGTCGGCATGATGAGATTCTCCGCTATTTCCGGCCGTCAGTAGGAAACCAGCCTCCTGGCAGCCGCCAGGACGGTCGCCTCGTTCGGGAGGTAGGCCGCCTCGAGCGGCGCCGCGAAGGGGACCGGCGTGTCGGGGGCGGTGACCCGGAGGATCGGCCCGTCGAGATACTCGAACGCTTTCTCGGCGAGCGTCGCCGCAATCTCCCCGCCCGGTCCCCCGGTCCGAGTGTCCTCGTGCAGGACCATGCACTTCGATGTCTTTGCCACTGACGCAAGGAGCGTCTCCTCGTCGAGCGGGACCAGCGTCCGGAGGTCGACCACCTCGGCGTCGATCCCCTCTCGCTGCAGGGTTCCGGCCGCTTCGAGAGCGATGTGGACCATCGCGCCCCACGTCACGATCGTCAGGTCTCGGCCCTCCCGCCGGACCGCCGCCTTGCCGATCGGAACCGTGTAGTCACCGGACGGGACGAAGTCCTTCACGCGCCGGTAGAGGAACTTGTGCTCGAGGTAGAGGACCGGGTCTTCGTCCCGGATGGCGGCGAGCAGCAGCCCCTTTGCATCGTAGGCCGTCGCCGGGACGACCACCTTCAGGCCGGGGGCGTGCATGTAATAACCCTCGGGACTCTGCGAATGGAAGGGGCCTCCGTGGACGCCGGCGCCTGCGGGCCCCCGGACGACCAGGGGAACCCCGATGCCCGTCCGGTAGCGATTTTTAGCGGCGAAATTGGTCAGGAGGTCGAATGCGCGCGCGAGGAAGTCGATGAACTGCATCTCGGCGATCGGCCGCATCCCGCGGATGGCGGCGCCAATGGCGGCACCGACGATCGCTTCCTCGGACACGGGTGTGTCGATGACCCGACGCTCGCCGAACCGCGCGAGGAGCCCGTCGGTCACCTTGAACGCGCCGCCGTAGGTGCCGACGTCTTCGCCCAGGACGAAGACCCGCTCGTCCCGCTCCATCTCCTGGTGCAGCGCCTGACGGATCGCTTCGACGTAGAAGAGGTCGGCGCCGTCCCCGCTCACGGGAGACCTCCGGTGAATGTCTCGTGCCGCATGCGCTCGCCGATCCCCTCGTCGAGGAAGACGCCTCGGAACGCCGAATCCGCGGACGGAGGCGGCGCCGCTTCGACTACGGATAGCTCGGCGTCGAGGAGAGCCTCTTCCTCGAGGACGACCCGCTCGCGATCGGCCCGGGGGAACGTCCCCCGGGCGTCGAAGGAGCGCTCCAGTCTGAGGATCGGGTCCTTCTCGCGCCAGGTCTCGAGCTCGGACCGGTCGACGTAAGCCTGGGCGTCGTGCTCGGCGTGCCCCTTCATCCGGTAGGTCCGGCACTCCACGAGCGTAGGGCCGCCGCCGGCCCGGGCAAGGTCCACGGCTTCCCGCACGGCGCCGTAGACCTCGGCGACGTCGTTTCCGTCGACGGTGATCCCCGGTATGCCATATCCCGGCGCCTTGTCGGCCATCCGCTTCGCCAGGCACTGCTTCTCGCCCGGCGTCGAGTAGGCCCAGCCGTTGTGCTCGAGGACCAACACCACGGGGAGCTTCTGGACCGCGGCGAAGTTGATTCCCTCGTGGAATGCGCCAGTGGAGCTTCCGCCGTCGCCGATGTAGGTCATTCCGACCGTCTTAAGACCCCGCATCCGGTCTCCCAGGACCATCCCTGCCAGGACCGGGATCATCGTGCCGAGCATCGTCGTCGGTGCGTAGATCCCCAGCTCGGGCCGCGAGAAGTGTAGGACTCCCTCCTTGCCGTGAGAGGGAGAGGTCACCCGAGCGAGGTACTGCGCGAAGATGTCGCGTGGCGGCACGCCGCGGGCGAGGACCGAGCCGAGGTTCCTGATCAACGGCGAGAGGAGGTCCCCCTCGCCGAGCGCCATCGCCGAGGCGACGGCGCACCCTTCCTGCCCGAGCGACCGATAGAGGCCGCCGGACAGCTTGCCTTGCCGGTACAGGTTCGAGAGGCGCTCCTCGAGGAGACGCGTCCGGACCATCAGCCGGTAGATCTCCTTCTCGGTGTCGGGCGGGATCGTCTGCATGGGCCGGCGCGTCAGAGGGCGGGATTATGAGAGATGGTCCCGCTCCGCGTGTATGCCTGGTATGTCTGGGGAGGCGCGAGGATCTCGGCCGGGACGGTCCCTGAAGCCGTGGAAACTTCGAGCGGCTCTCCCGACAGGGCGATCTCGCGTTTCAGCCACGCGAACGCCACGACCCGGCCGAGCCGCGCGGAGCCGACGGCATCCACGACCCGCCCGGCCGCGGTCCGATCCTTCCCGTCCCCCTCGGGCGCGAGGACGGCGTCTCCGGGGGCCGGCACCGAGCCGTGTGGAAGAAGCAGCCGACGAAGGAGCCGATTGACGTGACCGTACGTCCGGAGGCGCGCGACGATCTCCTGTCCGACGTAGCACCCCTTCGAGTAGGAGACGGCGTTGGCTTGCAGCCCCGCCTCGTCGGGAAGGACCGTGTGGTCCAGCTCTGCTCCCCAGCGGGGGATTCCTGCCTCGATCCGGGCGGCGTCGAGGAGGTCGACGGATGCCGGTGGGAGACCGAGGCCGGCGAGCCCCTCCTGCAGTGAGAGGACGCTCTGGCGGGGGACTCGGAGGTCGAAGCCCGTCTCCCCGCCCCTCGAGACCGAGACGATCCGCCCTTCGATGTCCCGGAAGGAGAACGGCGCGTGCGCGCGGTCTCTCGTCGGAAGTGGACCGAGAACGGCGCCGAGGAGCGAGACCGCCGACGGGCCCTCGGCGTGCAGGACGCCGGTTGCGGCGGAAAGGTCCTCGAGCCCCACCGGGGGATAGACGATGTACGAGCGTAAACCCTCCGCGAGCGGACCGGCCAGCGCCGGCTCCGTGTCGAGGAGAAAGCAGTCCTCGAGGGCCAGGACGTCGAGCGTCGCCCGGAGCTTCCCCTGCGGGCTCAGGAAGAGAGCCGGACAACCGCTCCCGGGAGCCAGCGTCCGCACGTCGTTCGTGACGAGTCCCTGGAGGAACGCGACCCGGTCCGGGCCGAAGACGCAAAGGGACCCCCGCCCGGTGAGGTCGAACGTGACCGCGCTTGTGCGAAGAGGAGTGGTGTCGACGGACGGCAGGGATGGAGGGGGGCCGGTTGGCATCCGAGCGGATTCTCGCACGCAAGGTAGAATGAGGAGCTTGACAGCCATAGCCGTCAACAGAATGGATTCCTCCTTATGACCACGAAAACCCCGGTCCGCCGTCGCCGACGGGGCGGGCGGGGACGTGCGGCCGGCTCCACAGCGGCCGCCCTGGACCTCGCCCTCGACGTCCCGTTCCCGGAAGCCGAGCCGATCGCTCCGCCGATTCCGCTCGTCGTCCAACCGTCGGTCTTCAGCACCGTGGAGAGCGTCTCGTCGCCTCCCGCAGGAAACATGAACCAGGACGAACAGAAACTCGCGCTTTTCATCGACCTCGACAACGTCGTCATCGGCCTGCGTGACACCGGGCATGCCAAGTTCGACGTCAAGCTCCTGATCTCCCGTCTCCTCGAGAAGGGCAAGATCGTCATCAAGAAGGCATACGCCGACTGGAGCCGGTACGCCGAGTACAAGCGCGCGTTCCACGAGTCGGCATTCGAGCTCGTCGAGATCCCGCAGCACAAGATCAGCGGGAAGAACTCGGCCGACATCCGGATGGTCGTCGACGCGATGGACCTGGCCTCCAACAAGGAGCACATCAACGTCTTCGTCATCGGGTCGGGCGACTCGGACTTCTCGCCTCTAGTCTCGAAGCTCAAGGAGAACAACAAGCAGGTCCTGGGGTTCGGCGTGAAGGGATCGACGTCGGAGCTCCTGATCGACAACTGCGACGAGTTCCTTTACTACGAGGACCTGGTTCGGGAGAAAGTCAAAGTCCCGGCGATGGCCGGCGTCTCCGAGAAGGCGGCCGAGGCGTTCTCGCTCCTCGTCGACTCGATCCTGGCCCTCAAACGCGAGAACAAGGAAGTCCTCTGGGGCTCGATGGTCAAGCAGACGATGCAGCGGAAGAACCCGTCGTTCAACGAGACCTATTACGGGTACCGGACCTTCTCGGAGCTCCTCGAGGCGGCCGAAAGCCAGAAGATCATCGTCCTGAAGAAGGACTCCAAGAGCGGCTCGTACATCGTCGCGGGCTTCGGTCCCGGCGGCTCCTGATCGGCCGCGAGCGTGTCCGAGAAGCCGCGCCTCGGGCGCTGGGAGCTGCTCTCGGAGAGTCCGCTCGCGGATTTCGGGCTTTTCCGCGTTCGACAGGACGTCTCCCGCTCTCCGCGGACCGGCCGGACGCACGCCTTCGTGGTCCTCGACGGTCCCGACTGGGTCAACGTCATCGCTCTGACGGCTGCCTCGGAGCTCATCCTCGTCCGGCAGTTCCGGCACGGGACGCGTTCGGAGACCCTGGAGATCCCGGGCGGAGGGGTCGACCCGAGGGACGCCTCTCCGCTCGAGGCCGCCCGGCGGGAGTTCCGCGAGGAGACGGGCTATGTATCGAACGACTGGACCTTCCTCGGCGCGGTACAGCCAAACCCGGCGATCCAGTCGAACGCATGCCATACCTTCCTCGCGCGGGACGCCGTCCGCGCGGGCGACCCCGAGCCGGACGCCGGGGAGGATCTCCATGTGGAGCTCCATCCGGCCGGCGACGCGGATCGGCTGGTCGCCTCCGGAGCGATCCGGCACTCGCTGGTCCTCGCCGCCTTCCATTGGTGGACCCTCTACCGGCGGGGCGAGCTGCCAGGAGCATGTTAATTTCGCGCCGTGTGCGCAGAGAGCCCCCAGCCGAGCCGGGTCGTGAGGGCCTCTGTGCAAGGCCCGGCGGGATTCCTCGAGGCGAGCTGGCGGATCCCGGCGAGGGTCCTCGGGACCGCCGTCGTGGCCCACCCGCACCCGCTTCACGGCGGCACGATGCATACGAAGGTCGTCCACCGGGCGGCGCGGCTCCTCGCAGACCGCTTCTCGTTCGCCGCCCTCCGGTTCAACTTCCGCGGCGTCGGCGCGTCGGAAGGACCCCACGACCACGGTATAGGGGAGGTCGACGACCTCATCGCGGCCGTCCGGTTCGTCAGGGACGCTTACCCGGAGGGGCCTCTAGTCGTCGCCGGCTTCTCCTTCGGGTCGATCTGCGCGCTGGAGGCCTCGCACGTCGTCCGGCCCGATCTTCTCTGGCTGATCGGCCTCCCGCTCCTCCGCTGGGACCGGCGAGGAGCCGAGGCGGGGGCGCTCTACTCGGTCGTCTGGGTCCAGGGGGAAGAGGACGAATTCGGCTCCGGCGAGATGGCGCGCGCCACCGCGGAGCGGTTCGGCTGGCCGCTTCACATCATTCCCGGGGCCGACCACTTCTTCACCGGCCGCCTCGACCCCTTCGAGGAGGCCTCGGTGGCGGCGATCCGCGAGGCTCTCCGCTAGATGCTCCTTCCCGCCGAGCGTGACAGCCTGATCCGGCGGGCCCACACCGTGGCAAGGAGGGCCCTCGGGATCCGGCCGGGAGTGCCGGCCCCCGAGCCGGCCGGGCGGCTGCTCGAGCCAGGGCGCGTCCTCGTCACCTGGAAGCGGGACGGACGGCCTCGCGGGAGCTCCGGCTCCACCGAGGCGGTCCGGCCGGTGGCCGAGGAGGTCGAGCGCTGCGCCGTGGCCGCGCTCCTCGAGGATCCCCGCTTCCCGCCAGCGACCGCTCGCGACTACCCGCGGCTCACGGTCGAGATCGCCATCCTCGGTCCGCTCGAGCCGATTCACTCGCCGGACGCCGTCGAGATTGGACGACACGGGCTTTCGGTCGAGAAGGGGAGCCGTCGAGGCCTCCTGCTGCCGGCCGTGCCTCTGGAATGGCGGTGGGACGCGGTCGAGTTCCTCGACCAGCTCTGCCTCAAGGCCGGGCTGCCCGCCTCAGCGTGGACCGAGGGCCGCGACGTGAAGCTCTACCGGTTCGAGGCGGAGGTCTTCGGCGACAGCGCGTAGAGAAGGACCGCCGCCGCGACCGCGGCATTGAGCGACTCGACGCGGCCGCGGAGGGGAATCGTGACCCGCACGTCGAGCGCCTCAGAGATCTCGGTCGACAGGCCGTGCCCTTCGGAGCCGATCACGAGGAGGAGGCGGGACGTCTGCCGCAGAGCGACCGGGTCGATTCCCCCTTTTGCGTCGGCTCCCACCACCCGGGCGCCGGCCGACCGAGCCCAGGTCAGGGCGTCGGCTGCGCCGACGTCCGGGACGACGGGGAGGCGAAACACACTCCCCGCCGACGCCCGCAGCGCCTTCGCGGAAAACGGGCTCGCCGTTCCCCGCGTCAATATGACGGCTCCGGCGCCGAACGCCTCAGCGGAGCGGAGGATCGCCCCCACGTTCGTCGGATCCTGGATCGAATCGAGCAGCAAAGTGACCGACCCCTCCGGGGATGGCAGGTCGGTCAGCCGGCTGCGAGGGAGAGCAGCGAGGGCGACGACGCCGCGCGAAGATGGGAGGTCCGAAAGCCGGGTCATCACCCGCGCCGACGCCTCGACCACCTCGGCTCCCGCGGCCGAGATCCTCTCCAGGAGCGCTTCGTCCAGAGCTCCCGGCTCGTGGAACACAAAGACGGGACGAACGCCATCGGCGAGGGCCTCGGTAATGGCCCTTCCCCCTTCCACGGCGACCAGATGACCGTCCCGCAGCGCACGGACGGCATCGCGCACCCGCGGGTTGGTCGGAGAGTCGATGCGGACCACGCCACGCGATTATGAACGGCCCTTGCCGGCCGTGGAGGCAGTGAAGGCACAATCCGGACACAAGGAGACGTCTCATGTGGCATGCACGACGGTTCGCTCTCGGCATCGTCCTCGCAGCCCTGTTTGGCATCGTTTCGGATGCAGGCTCCAAAACAGCCGGCGGGTCCCGTGATTAAATCGGCTCGATGAAGCTCTCCTCCGCCGCCGGCGTCGCCGCGGCGGCCGTCAAGGCATCCCCGCTCGCCGCGCTGTGGACATTCCCGTCGATCCTCTTCTCCGCGTTCCTGGTGGCGTGGGGGGCGGAGGCGGCCCAGTTCCTCGTCTCGCAGGGCCTCGCCCTGGCGATCCTCGCCTGGCTCCAGACGCTGCCCGAGTTCGCCGTCGAGGCGGTCATCGCCTGGGAGGCGGGGAAGGACCCGACGCGGCTCCATCTGGCGATCGCGAACTTCACCGGGTCGATCCGGCTCCTGGTCGGGCTCGGCTGGCCGCTCGTCTACTTCGTCGCGGCGTTCTTCGCAAAACGGACGGGGAAGCGGAACACATGGGCCCCGATCGAGTTCGACGACGAGCACTCGGTCGAGGTGATGGGGCTGCTCCCCCCGGTTCTATGGTTCTTCGTCATCTGGTGGAAGGGATCGCTGGGGCTCGTCGATGCGGCGATCCTGGCGTCGTTTTACTTCGTCTACCTCGGGGTCCTCCTGAAGCTCCCGCCGCGCGAGGGAGATGTCGAGGAGATGGAGGACCTCCCAGCGGTCTCGCGGTGGGCGCTTTCGTTCGGCCCGGGGAAGCGGGCCTGGGCGATCGCCGCGATCTTCGTCGTGGGCGGGCTCCTCCTGGCCGTCTCCGCCCATGCGTTCGTCGAGTCGATGCTGGCCCTGTCCATTGCCGCGGGTGTGTCTCCGTTCGTCTTCGTCCAGTGGGTCGCGCCGTTCCTCTCGGAGTTTCCGGAGAAGCTGTCGGCGTTCAACTGGGCCCGCCAGATCTCGAAGGCCCCGATGGCGGTCATGAACCTGGTGTCGTCGACCATCAACCAGTGGTCCATCCTCTCGGCGCTGATTCCGGTCGTCTACTCGATCTCGAAGGGGGCGCCGTCCTCGATCGTTTTCGACGAGCACCAGCGGCTCGAGATCCTCCTGACGCTCCTCCAGAGCCTTCTGGCCTGGCTGCTCCTGGTGAACCTCGACCTCGCCGCCTTCGAGGCGGCCCTCCTCTTTGTCTTCTGGCTCGTCCAGTTCGCCGTCCCATCGTCGCGCGGCACGATGATCTGGGTCTATTCGGGGTGGTGCATGGTCGAGGTCACCCGGCTGACGTTTGGGGCGAGAAAGCTGAAAGCCCCCGCGGCCGTCTGGCGCGTCATCACGGCGCGGCGAAAGGCGGTTTGAGCTAGACTCCGCCGACCTCGAAACCAATGGAAGGGGTGCCCTGAGATGAGCATCAGTCTGCTAGCACGTTCCATCGCCGAGTCGCCAACCCTGCGGCTGAACGAGGAAGCTCGCCTCCTCCGGGAGAGGGGCGAGTCGGTCGTCCACCTGGGGGCAGGGGAGCCGAAGAATAAAGCCCCGATCGCGGCGATCCTCTCCTCGGCCGCCAAGCTCGTGTCAGGGGACGTCAAGTACGTTCCGACGGACGGCCTCCCCTCGCTGAAGAAGGCGATCCTGAGATACACGGAGGAGAGCTACGACCGCGTCGTCGCCCCCGAGAACGTCATCGTCTCCGATGGGGCGAAGCAGTGCATCTTCAACATCCTCTACACGCTCTGCAATCCGCAGGACGAGGTCATGGTCCTCGCCCCCTACTGGGTCAGCTATCCGGAGATCGTGAAGATGGTGTCGGCGGTCCCGGTGGTCGTGCGGCCTGAGGACGGGAGCTTCATCCCCCGGTTCGAGGAGATCGAGCGGGCCGTCTCGTCAGCGACCAAAGCGATCATCGTCAACAGCCCCAACAACCCTTCGGGCGCCATCTACCCCGAAGCGCTCGTCTCCAAGATCGTCGAGCTCTGTGAGCGGAAGGGGATCTGGCTGATCCTAGACGACATCTACCACAAGCTCGTGTTCGACGGGAAGGTCGCGGTCCCAGGGACCCGGTACACCGATCGCGACATCGAGAGCACTCGCCTCATCCTGGTCAACGGCGTCGCGAAGCTCTACGGTATGACGGGCTTCAGGGTCGGCTGGGTCGTGGCGCCACGGAACCTCGTCGAGATCATGACGAACGTGCAGGCGCAGACCACCTCTTGCGTCAGCCCGGTCCTGCAGGCCGCCGCCGAGGGGGCGCTCACGGGGATGCAGAGCGTCGTGGAGGGCCTGAGGCTCACGATTCAGAACAACCGCGACGTTCTGATGAACGAGATGAGGACGTTCAGCGGTGTCAAGATCACCAAGCCCGAGGGGACCTTCTACTCGCTCCCCGATTTCCGGGCCTACATGGGCGAGTCCGTGGCTCTTTCGAGGCTCCTCCTCGAGAAAGCACGGGTGGTGACGGTACCCGGCCGGGAGTTTGGTATGGAGGGGCACCTCCGGGTCAGCTTCGCCGGAAGCGTCAAGGACATTGTCGAAGGGGTGGCGCGAATGAAGTGGGCGCTCGACCCGTCGTCGCCGAACGAGATCTACATAGGGGACCGGAAGATGGTGAGGGACTGGCTGTGAACAACATCCTCGGCATCAAGACGCCTTGCGAAGGGCAAGCCCAGGCTCTCAAGGCCGACTACGGGCTCGCGTACCTCGGGCTGACGAATCTGAGGAAGGTCTACTGGAACCTTCCGACCGAAGCTCTCTACGAGGAGATCGTCTTCCGCGGCGAGGCCAGCATCTCGCGGGAGGGGCCGATCATCGTCAATACCGGAAAGCACACCGCCCGCGCGGCGGGTGACAAGTTCGTCGTTCGCGAGCCGTCCTCCGAGCAGCACGTCTGGTGGGGGAACTACAACCGCCCGATGGCCCCGTCGAAATTCGAGGAGCTCTTCTCGCGCCTCCAGGGCTTCCTGCAAGGGCGCGACCTCTTCGTGCAGGACTGCTTCGGTGGAGCCGACCCCGAGTACCGCCTGCCGGTCCGGATCGTCACGGAGCTGGCCTGGCACTCCCACTTCGCGAGGAACATGTTCCTGAAGCCGCGGACGAACGACGAGTACCGGCGCCACGTCCCGGAGTTCACGGTCCTCGCGGTCCCCTCGTTCAAGGCGTTCCCGGTTGTGGACCAAACGCCGTCGGAAACCTTCATCGCGCTGAACTTCGACCAACGCCTCTGCATCATCGGCAACACCGGGTACGCGGGGGAGATCAAGAAGTCGGTCTTCACGGTGCTCAACTACCTCCTCCCGCTCAGGGGCGTGCTGTCGATGCATTGCTCCGCGAACGTGGGCAAGGACGGCCGTTCGGCCCTTTTCTTCGGCCTTTCCGGCACCGGGAAGACGACATTGTCGGCCGACCCGAACCGCGGTCTGGTGGGAGACGACGAGGCGGGCTGGAGCGACAAGGGGGTCTTCAACTTCGAGGACGGGTGCTACGCGAAGGTGATCGGGCTCTCGAAGGCGGCCGAGCCACAGATCTACGCAACGACGCGCCGGTTCGGGACGGTCCTGGAGAACGTCGTCTACGACCCTGTGACGCGGGTGATCGACCTCGAGAGCGACGAGCGGACCGAGAATACGCGCGCCTCCTACCCGCTGTCGTTCATCGAAAACGCCGTCCCGGACAAGATGGCCGGTCACCCGAAGAACATCGTCCTCTTGACGTGCGACGCCTCGGGTGTGATGCCCCCGATCGCGCGCCTGAGCCCCAACCAGGCGCTTTACCACTTCATCTCGGGCTACACGTCCAAGATCGCGGGGACCGAGGTAGAGCTCGGGAAGGAGCCGGAGATCACGTTCAGCGCCTGCTTCGGGGCGCCGTTCATGGTCCACCATCCCGCGTTCTACGCAGACATCCTGAAGCGGAAGATTGAACGGTACGGTTCGATCTGCTGGCTGGTGAACACTGGGTGGGTCGGTGGACCGTACGGTATCGGGAAGCGGATCAGCATCCGGCACACGAGGGCTCTCCTCAACGCGGCCCTCGACGGGAAGCTCGACTCCGTGGACTACTACAGGGATCCCGTCTTCTGCTTCGAGGTCCCGAAGAGCTGTCCCGATGTACCGGAGAACGTTCTCCGCCCCGCCGAGGCCTGGAGCGACAAGACGCAGTACGACAGCAAGTACCGGCAGCTCGCAGCGCGGTTCATCGAGAACTTCCGGAAGTTCGACGCGGATTGCCCGGCCGAGGTCAGCGGGGCCGGGCCGAAGATCTAATCCGCGGCTACGATCCGCCGCCCGCGAGGATGCGGGGGAGCTTCTTCTGGACCATGAGGTTCAGAAGGCCGAGCTGCCCCGCGTCCGAAAGGGCCACGAGGATCGTCAGCCGACCGGCCTCGTGAAGGACCAGGAAGCCGTTCTCGTATTGAAAGATCCCGGAACGCAGCCCGGCGCGCGAAACGCCGGCCCCGAGCTCCGTAAGAAGCGGCACGAGACGGGTCACGTGCGCCGCAGCCTCGCTCACGCGCGGCGCCTCGATCCCATCGGCGGCCACGACCTGGCCAGTCTTCCGATCGAGCAGGAAAGCTCCCTCCACGCCAGCGACGGAGCGGAGCTGGCCCAGGACCTTGAAGGCGACCTCGGTTCCGGATTCGGAAGGAAGAGCAGCGGATGGAGGGGCGCTAGCCGTCCGGGTACGCGCCAGAAGCCGCTCGACCTTCGGAATGAGGCTGGCGGCCGTGAACGGCTTTCGGACGACGTCGTCGACCCCCGCCAGGCGCCCCTTCTCCTCGATCTCGGCGTCGCCGAGCCCTGAGACCAGGATGACCGGCAAGGAGCGGAGGGCCAGGTTGTCACGGATGAAGCGCACGAGCTCGATGCCGTCCATGTCGGGCATGACGAGGTCACTGATCAGGAGGTCGAACGCCCCTTCGTCCAGGCGGCGCAGACCCTCGGCGGACGACGAGACGGCGGTCGTCTCGTAACCTCTTTGGACGAGGAGGCGTTCGAGGGCGACCCGAACGCTCATGCTGTCGTCGATGACGAGGATCCGCGCGCTGGCGGGCTCCTCGGGCGCCGGCGCGGCAGATGCCGGGAGTCCGAGCTGCGACCCGACGTGGCGGTCGAGCGCCCCGAGGACCGCCTCGGGGGTGAACGGCTTGTGGAAGACTGCGGTACACCCGCTCTCCCGCGCCTGTTCCTCGAGCGCCGCGTCGGCGGCTCCAGTGATCAGGAAGAACGGAACCGTGCGGAGGAGCGGGTGGTTGCGGACGAAGCGGGCCAGCGTGAGGCCATCGCGGTCCGGAAGGACGTAGTCGCAGATCACGGCGGCCGGAGCATGCTCGAGCATCGCTCCGATACCGTCCATCCCGTTCGAGACCGCGAGGACCTCCACAGGCCTCTGCCGGAGGATCCGCTCGAGGGCGATCCGGACGCTGACGCTGTCGTCGATGACGAGCACCCTCGGCAGGCCGTCGTTCGGGTTCGGGGCGCTCCGTGCCTCTTCGATGTGCGACTCCATCCCGCGTTACCCCTCTTCCCGGCCCGTGGCCTGGCCCCGTCTCTGGTCGAGATAGGCCGAGGTGTCGAGGAGAATCGACTCCAGCCTGGCCGTCACGGTGGCCGGGATCTGCGCGATTCGCGCTGCGTCGTACCGGTCGAACGCGAACAGGGCGCCGGGCTGCACCTCCGCTTCGAGCAGGCTCTCCTGAAGCGCCTCTTCGCCCTCCAGCTCTCCGAACGTGGAGTGGACGAGTCGCCCCTCGCGGAAGTACGAGCGGCTCTCCGCGGAGAAGAACATGACCCGGAGGCACCCCGTGCGCCTTAGCTGGGCGAGCGCCTGCACGAGGTGGACGAGCTGGATGGTGTCGAGCCGGCCCACGAGGCTGCCCGCCTCGGGGAGTGGCTGGGTCTGCATCGGGTCCGGAGCCGATCCTTCCGCCGCCGAGGCTGACGGGACGAGGCGCCCCAGCGACGCGGCGACGTTGGCCGGAGACCCGGGCCGGACCACGAAGACGTCGGGCATCGACGCCGGAGCCAGGCCGTCCGGCCGGACGAGGACGAGGCGAATCCGCTCCATGGCCGGGTCCTGCCGCAGGATCGCGAAGAGCTCGTCGGCCGGTGGCTCGCCCACGTCTGGCCAGGCGACCAGGACGTCGGGACGGTGTCTCTCCAGGAGCGTCAGGGCGTAGAAGCTCCCCGGGGCGACGGTCACCTCGTGACCTAGCGGCTGCAGCTCGCGGCGAACTTCTTCCATCTCCTCCGAATTTGTTGCGACGAGCAAGATGGTCGACACGGCGCACCCGTTACGCATCTGCTGCGGGTCCGGCCTGGCAGGCCCGACGGACGACGGCCACGAGCCGCTCCTCGACGACCGGTTTGGAGAGGAAGCCGGTCGCTCCGAGCTCCTGGGCGACGCGGACGTGCCGCTCTCCCACGCGGGTCGTCAGGACGAGGATCGGGAGCCTCTTCCAGGCGTCCCGGTTGCGCAGCTGCTGGATCAGCTCGAAGCCGTTGAGGCGCGGCATCTCGAGGTCGGTGATCACGGCGGAGAAGACCCCGTCGTGGAGGCGCTCGAGCGCTTCCACCCCATCCGCGGCCGTCACGACCTCGAAGCCGGCCGACTCCAGCATTCGCCCAACCACTTTCCGAACGCTCACCGAGTCGTCGACCAGGAGGATCCGCGTCGGACCGCCGGGGGTCCGTCGTGCCACCTGGACGCCATCCGGCGGGGTGAACAAGCCGGAGTCTTCCCGACTCCGAACGGGCAGTGGGGCGTCGAGGCCAAGGAGCCCGACGGGGTCGAGGACGAGGACGAGCTGACCCGAGGACGAGATCGCCGCGCCCTGGTAGTGGGAAAGGCTCTCCAGGAAGGCTCCGAGGCTTTTCAGGACGACGTCCTCGCTCCCCAAGGCCCTGTCGACCAGGACCACGATGCGGCGGCCTGCGGCGTTGACGATGACGCCGACGATCTCGCCGGCCGGGTCGTGCCCCTCCAGATCCAGAAGGGGCCGGAGACGGAGGACGGGCAGGTCGTCTCCACGGAAGGCGATGACCTCGCGTCCCCTAATTTTCCTAACGTCGTCGGCCCCGAGCGAGACGAGCGTCTCGACGGCAGAGACGGGGAAGGCGAACGTCCTTGCCGCAACCTCCACGAGGAGCGCCTGCGAAACAATCAGTGTCAAGGGGACCTTGAGGATGAAGGTGGTCCCCCGCCCCGGCTCCGACTTGACCTCGATCTCTCCCTTCAGCCTCAGGATGTCAGTGCGGACAACGTCCAGGCCGACCCCACGGCCGGCCCCCGTCGTGGAGGCCGCCATCGTGCTGAAGCCGGGGAGGAAGATCAGGTCGGTGGCGTCCTCGTCCCGCATGGCCTCGGCCTGGTCCCTCGTCAGGAGTCCGAGAGCCAGGGCGCGGCTCCTCAGGACGGCGCGGTCCATCCCGGCGCCGTCATCTCCCACCTCGATCCAGACCTTGTTCCCGCGCGAGTAAGCGACGAGCCGGACTTGTCCGATTGGGTCCTTTCCCCGGCGAATGCGTTCCTCTGGAGCCTCGATGCCGTGCGCGAGGGCATTGCGGACGAGGTGGAGGAGCGGGTCGGAGAGCTTCTCGAGGATTACGTTGTCGATCTCGACATTCTCTCCACGGGTCTCCAGGTGGACCGTCTTTCCGACCTCGCGCTCCTGCTGCCGGACGAGGCGGCGAAACCGTGTGAAGAGCTGCCCGATCGGGACGAGACGCACCCGGCTGACACTCTTCCGGAGGTCCCGAACGACTCCCCCGAGGGTCTCCATCTCCGCCCGGACCGAGTTGAGGATCGAGTGGAGCCCGGCCTGGGCATCGCCGAGGTCCTCGTCGAGCTCGCCGACCGACCGCGCGAGGACGTTGAAGTCGTCGTAGCGCTCGAACTCCAGGTCGCTGAAGCCGGCCAGGCTCCGGGTCTCGCGGCCATCGCCGTCGCCAGCACCAGTGGAGTGGCCGAGCTGGGGGTTGACGTGCTTTCCGGCAAACTCGCGGATGGTCAGGGCGAGGCGCTTTCGGTCCAGCGTCATCTCGGCGCTCGCGGTTTCCAGCTCGCGGACGTGCCGGTCGAGCTTTCCCTTGATAATGATCAGGTCGCTCGCGAGATTGAGGAGCCCCTCGAGACGGTCGAGGTGAACGCGGATCGTGGAGCCAAACGGCGCCGCGCGGGGCGCGGACGGGGCGGTCGCGGGGACGGGAGCGAAGACCGGTTGCGGGGAAGACGGAACGGGCTCGGCAGGCGTGGGCTGGGCCGAGGACTCGTCCGCGAGCACGCCGTCGACGGCGGTGAGAACGCTCGCGTAAGCCGTCTCGACGTCGGGCTCCGGGCCGGTCCGACCGGGGAGCATCGACCGGAGCGTGTCCAGGGCGAGGTAGAGGACGGCCTCGACCTCGGCGTCGAGGGACCGGCGGCCGCTCCGCACCGCGGATAGGAGGTCCTCCACCCGGTGTGCGAGCGCTCCAATCGGAGAGCAGCCGACGGTGTAAGCAGCCCCTTTGAGCGTGTGGAAGGCTCGGAAGAGGGTCGCGACTGCAGCCGCTGGGTCAGCGTGCCGGGACTCGGCCTGAAGAGCGTTCGCGGCGGTCTCGAGATGCTCCTCGGCTTCCGGGACGAAGAAAGCCGCATCGGGGTTCCCGTGGAAGAAGCCGTCCAGCTCGGTGCGGAGGTCTCCCAGGGGGGACGCGGGCTGCGCCGCGTCGGTCAGCGCCTCCGGGAAGGGCGTAAGGGAGTCCTCCGGCGGGCCGCCGGGTGGGAGAGGGCCATCGCCGAAGAAGAGCGCGTGCTTCCGGCGGAAGGCCGTGAATCTGGGCTCGTCCTCTCCGGTTCCGAGGGCAATGACGTCCAGCCCGTGATGAATGAGGGACGCCGCCTCGCGGACGAGGGCGAGGGCGCCCGGGCTGGGATCCTGCCCCGGCGGGATCGAGTCGAACGTCCGCTCGATGGCGGCGGCCACCCGAGAGACCAGGGGGAAGCCGTAGAGAGCAGCCGTTCCCTTGAGCCGGTGGGAGACGATGACGATCTGGCGGG
>OLLZ01000568.1_pt1 | contig 17622 bp, 15 predicted proteins | sample 1604661 | NCBI WGS metagenome assembly OLLZ01 (sample SAMEA104055726, study PRJEB20765) | soil metagenome | biome: Arctic tundra; feature: Polygonal ground; material: soil | place: USA | collected 2011-09 | depth 0-0.5 m | reverse complement strand
TGCCGGAGAACGCTCCCCCACCGTGGCGTCCCATGCCCCCGTAGGTGTCGACGATGATCTTCCGCCCGGTCAGTCCCGTGTCCCCCTGCGGGCCGCCCACGACGAACCGGCCGGTCGGGTTGATGTGGAACTTCGTCTTCGCGTCCAGGAGGGACGGGTCGATGACCGCCCGGATGATCTCCTCCTCGACGGCTTTGCGGAGCTCGCGGATCGGTATCGAGTCGGCGTGCTGCGTCGAGATCACGACGGCGTCCACCCGGACGGGCCTCGACCCTTCGTACTCGACGGTGACCTGGCTCTTCCCATCGGGACGGAGCCAGTCCAGCTGGTGCGCCTTCCGGGACTCGGCGAGCTTCATCGTAAGACGGTGGGCCAGCGTGATCGGGAGCGGCATTAGTTCTTCAGTCTCGCGGACCGCGAACCCGAACATCAAACCCTGGTCGCCCGCTCCGCCCGTGTCGACCCCCATCGCGATGTCTGCGGACTGTTTGTCGATAGACGTGAGAACGGCGCAAGTCTGGTCGTCGAAGCCATACTTGGCCCGGGTGTACCCGACGTCCCGAATCGTCTTTCGGACGATTCCTGGGATGTCGACGTAGGTCGATGTCGTGATCTCGCCGGCCACGAACGCCATGCCGGTCGTCACGAGGGTCTCGCAGGCGACTCGTCCTTGAGGGTCGTCGGTCAGGATCGCGTCGAGGACGGCGTCGGAGATTTGGTCGGCAATCTTGTCCGGGTGGCCCTCGGTCACCGATTCCGACGTGAAGAGCGTGCGGGTCATTTTCATCGTTCCTTGCCCCTTTTCGCCGGGCGCTTGCCGCCCGTCAGTCGAATAGCGACGGAGTCTACGAGGGATCGGGGACGCGGGTCAATCGAGCCGGTGGTAGAGGAGCACCCAGGTCGCGCCGTATCTCCGCCGCAAAGTGAACGCGGGACCTCCCGGGAGCGGGTCACGGTTGTCGCCTCGCTCGTGGACCAGGACCCCGCCGGGAAGAAGGAGCGGGATCAGCCCGCGGAGATCGTCGGACGAGTCGTCCGCATATGGGGGATCGTGAAAAACGATCGCGAAGCGGGCTCCCTCCGCGACAGCCCGCCGTACGAAGAAGCTGGCACGGCCGTGGTGAACCCGGCACCGTCCAGACACACCGAGGCGTTCCGCGTTTCCCAGGATCGAGCGGACCGCCTCCAGGCTGGAGTCAACGAGGACGGCTTCCCCAGCTCCTCTCGACAGCGCTTCCAGACCGTAGGCACCGGATCCCGCGGCGACATCGGCCACTCGAACGGCCGCGGTCAGACGCTCCGAACCGATCAGGTCGAAGACGGCCTTCCTCGCCATGTCGGTGGTGGGTCGAATCCCGTCGGGGACGGCGAGCCGCCGACCGCGAGAATCGCCTCCGGTGATCCGAATCATCGTGGCTCGACCGGCTGGTCCCGCACCGGCTCCTCGAAGAGCTTCGGCAGCTCCCGCCGGGGCACCTTCATCCGCTCCAGGCGGCGGCCGTCCTCCTCGAGCTCCATGAACGGCGACATCGCGTCGTCCCGCACGATCCGGAAGAGCTTCCCGTCCCGCCTGCGCCGGAGGCGGTCCCCTTCCTTCGCCATCGCTGCGTCCCAGCTCACCTCCTTTTCGCTCGCGCGGGGCTCCTGAAAGCGGTTCCAGAGATCCTCCAGCGCCCCTCGTGCTCGGCCGAGGGCGAGGGAGAGCGGGGAGAGATCGTCGAACTCGAAGCGGACCGAGCCGCCCTCCGGGCGAGCGATCTCGATCACGATCTTCCGGCGGCTCTGGTCGGTCAGGAGAGTCGGGTTCCCCTTCGGGCCCTCGCCGGACGTGAGCGCCTCGGCGATCACCTTGGAGAGGACGGCCCTCTCCGCCGGAGAGATCCTCTTCCGTTTGACGGCGATGGGCGTCTCGCCCGTCCGGACGGCCTGTGCGATCGTGCCGTCGTCGAAGAGCGCGACGCGCTCGCCCTTCTCGCCCTGGCTCACCTCGAGGGCGGCGACGAAGCCGGGAAGCCGTTCCGCGGGCGCGTCAGTGCCGCTGGCCGCCGGTGGAGCGGCCTCCGGTGGGACTCCCTGCGGGAGCGCCAGGAGAAGGATGGCGAGAGCGAGAGGCGCGCTCACGGGGCCGTGCCCGACTCCCTCCGGAGCCTTCGGGAGAAGTTCAGCCGGCCAGCCACGCCCGCCTTCATGCCGGGAGACAGCGGGGCAAGCAGCGCTCTCCAGCGTGCCTCTAGGCCAGGGGTGCCCGAGGACACGGGCCCGGGCGGCGTCTCCCAGCCTTTCACGACGAGCGTGAGGATCCCCAGCGAGTCGAGGCGCGTGCATGCCTCCCTCCATTCGTCTTCGGCGAGGGTCTCTTCCAAGGCATTCCGCAGCCGGTCCCCCGAGATCAGGTCCCAGGCCCCGCTCTTGCGGCTCATGGAGAGCGCCTCGGAGAACTCGGGCTCCATCTCCCGGAACCCGAGCCGGCACTCGTACCGGACGGCGCGGAAGGCCCGGGTCGGGTCGTCAGTCAGGGAACGCGCGTGGAGAAGGCGGAGTCGATGGCCCGCCAGGTCGTCCTGCCCCCCGAACGGGTCGACGACCGGACCGAGACCTCCGCCGCCGTCCACCTCCATCGCCATGGCGTGGACCGTGAAGTCCCGCCGGGCGAGGTCCTCTTCCACCGAGACTCCCGCCACGACGACGGGGAGCGCCCCTGGCGCCGGGTAGCTCTCCTTCCGGGCGAGGGCCGCGTCGACCCGGAGCCCGGACGGGACCGAGAAGGTGGCCGTCCCGAACCTGTCGTGCGCCGCGAGGGTCCTCCACCCGGGCAGCGTGCCGAGCCTGGAAGGGAATCCGGTAGTCCCGTCCGACAGGACGAGGAGGTCGACGTCCCGGCTTTCCCGACCGGCGAGGAGGTCGCGGACCGCGCCCCCGACGAGGAAGACCCGGACCTCCTTCGCGAACCGCGCGACGTCACAGAGAACCGCTTCGAGCGGGCTGGTCAATGCTCCCCGCCAGGCCGGTACTTGACGGCCTTCGGGCCGAGGAGGCGCGAGAGCCCTTCGGTTAGCTCCGGGGTCGGCCGGACGGCGAGGTGGGGCGGAAGCTGGATTCTCGCGTCGAAGTGGCCGGGCCGCCGGATCGAGATCGACACCGGAATCGAGCCCGGTGCCGACTGCAGCAGGTCCCGGACGCTCGCGAATACCTCGTCGATCGTCTCCGGGATCGTCGCGAAGAGCTGAAGCTCGCGGGCCGACGATTCGCGCATCCCCTCGAGCGGCTGGATCTCTCGCGCGATGATCTCGATGGGCCCTCCACCCTCCCCTTCCGGCTCGGGGACGCCCGGGCCCGACGCGGAGCGGACGATCCCGGTCACGAGGACCGGCCGTTCAGCCGCGAACCACGACCCGATCTTCTCGAGAAGCGAGGCAAACACGGTCACAGGCACGGACCCGGAAAGGTCCTCCAGGATCGCCTTCGCCATTATCTTCCCCTCGTTCTGCCCCTTCTTGATCTGGGTCCTCTTCACCGAGGCGATCAACCCGACGACCTTGACGACCTGGTCGACTCTCTCCCGGGCCGTCTCGGTCGTCGCGTCGCCGAACCGGCGGATCTCCTCCTCGAAGCGGGCGAGCGGGTGGCCCGTGAGGTAGAAGCCGAGAGTCTCCTTCTCGTGCCGGATCTTTTCGTCGGTCGTCCATTCCGGAATGTCGGGAAACGCGTCGGCCCGAACCGCCGAGGACTCCTCGACGAACAGCGAGTGTTGGCCCGATTCGCGGGCCTTCCGCTCGGCAGCCGCGGCGTCGATGGCTGAGTCGAGCCCCCTCTCCAGGGCCGCGCGTGACTTTCCCAGGGTGTCGAACGAGCCGGCGCGGACGAGCGCCTCGATCACCTTCCGGTTGTTGAGGCGGAGGTTGACGCGGCAGCAGAAGTCGGTGAGGGAGACGAAAGGCCCGCTCTCCGTCCGGGCTTCGAGGATCGACTGGACGGCTCCCTCGCCGACGCCCTTGACGGCCCCCAGCCCGAAACGGATCGCGCCGCCGTCGGTCGAGAACGCGAGGTCTGAGCGGTTCACGTCTGGCGGCAGGACGGGGATCTTCATCTCCCGGCAGCTGTTGACGTACTTCACGATGTCGTCCGACTTCCCCGAGTTCGCCGTCAGCGTGGCCGCCATGAACTCGACCGGAAAGTGGACCTTCATCCAGGCGGTGCGATACGCGAGGAGGGCGTAGACGACCGAGTGGGACTTGTTGAAACCGTAGCGGCCGAACGGGAGGATCAGCTCCCACAGCTGCTCGGCTTTCTTCTTCGGCGTTCCGGCGGCGACCGCCTTCTTGATGAACCTCTCCCCTTCCGCTTTCAGGGCTGCGTCGTCCTTCTTCCCGATCGCTTTCCGGAGCTTGTCCGCCTCGCGGGGCGTGTAGCCGGCGACGAGCCGGGCTGCGAGCATGACCTGCTCCTGGTAGACGAGGACGCCGTAGGTGTCCTTGAGGATCGGCTCGAGCTGCGGGAGCGGGTAGTCGAACTTCTTTCCGCGGCGCCGCTCGATGTAGACCTCCACCGTGCCCGCGTCGAGGGCGCCGGGGCGGTAGAGCGCATTCACCGCCGAGAGGTCGTCGAAGACGGTGGGTTGGACCCGCCGCAGGAGGTCACGCATGCCCGAGGACTCGAACTGGAACACTCCGTCGGTCCGCCCCTCCGAGAAGAGCCGGAAGACCTCGGGGTCGTTCAGCGGGATCGACGGGAAGGACGGCTTGGTTCCAGTCCGTCGCTCCACCAGCAGGGCCGCGTCGTCCAGGATCGTCAGCGTGATCAGCCCGAGGAAGTCCATCTTCAAAAGGCCCATCTTGTCGACGGCCTTCATCTCGAACTGGGTCGTGATCTCTTCGTTGTTGTTCCGGTAGAGCGGGAGGAATTCGACCAGCGGCCTCGGGGCGATCAGGATGCCGGCCGCGTGGACGCCGGCATGCCGTGACACCCCCTCGAGCCGCTCCCCGAGGTCGAACAGCCGACGATAAGTCTCGTTGCCGCTCAGCGCCTCCGCCAGCTCGCGGACTTCGCGGCGCGCTTCGGCCAGCGTCGTCGGCTTGCCGGGGTTCGCGGGGATCATCGAGCAGAGCCGGTTGACCTCGCCGAGGTCGACGCCCAGGACACGGCCGACGTCGCGGATGACGGCGCGTGCCTTCATGGAGTTGAACGTGATGATCTGCCCGACGTTCTCCCGCCCGTACTTCTGGCGGACGTACTCGATCACCTCGCCGCGCCGCCGCTCGCAGAGGTCGACGTCGATGTCGGGCATCGAGACGCGGTCGAGGTTCAGGAAGCGCTCGAAGAGGAGGTCGTAGCGGAGCGGGTCGACGTCGGTGATCTCCAGCGTCCAGGCCACGAGGGAGCCGGCAGCGCTCCCACGCCCCGGCCCGACGGGGATTCCCTTCACCCTGGCGTACCGGATGAAGTCCCATACGATCAGGAAGTAGCTCGAGAGTCCCATCGACTGGATGACCCCCAGCTCCCACCGGAGCCGCTCGTCGTACTCCTCCCGGGAGTGGCGGATGCGCCCCTGGGCGAAAAGCTCCGTCAGGGGCTCCAGCCGAGCGGCGAGCCCCTCCGTCGCGAGCGCCTCGAGGTAGGCGTCGGCCGTGGCGTACCCCTCGGGGAACGGGAAGCTCGGGAGCTGGAGCTCGGAGTCCATGATGACCTTGGGGGCCACGCGGCTAGCGATGGCGGCGGAGTTGCTGACGGCCTCGAGCGAGGTCGTCCGGAACACCTCCTTCATCTCGTCCGGGCTCTTCACGTAGAACTCGTCGTTGTAGAACCTCAACCGCTTGGGGTCGTCGAGCTTCCGCCCGGTGCCGATGCACAGGAGTACCTCTTGCGCTTTGGAATCCTCCCGAACGAGGTAGTGAGCGTCGTTCGTCGCGACGACCGGGATCCCGGTCTCTTCGGAAAGCCGGAGGAGGTCGGGCAGTATCTTCCGCTGCTCGGGGATCCCGTGGTCCATCAGCTCGATGAAGTACCGGTCGGCGCCGAAGAGGTCGCGGTACTTCTCGGCGGTCCGCTTCGCACCCGAGTAGTCGCCGGCGAGAAGCCGCTGGGAGACTTCCGACTTCAGGCAGCCGGAGAGGGCGATGATGCCGTCGTGGTACTGCTCGAGGAGCTGCCAGTCCATGCGGGGCTTGTAGTAGAAGCCACTGAGAAATGCCTCCGAGACGAGGCGGGCGAGGTTCCGGTACCCGTCTGGCGTCTCGACGAGGAGGGTGAGGTGGTAGTTCGAGCCCTCGCCGTCAACCGTCCTGACCGCCTCCCGGTCGAAGCGGGAGCCGGGGGCGACGTACGCCTCGACCCCGAGGATCGGCTTGATGCCGGCGTCCAGAGCCAGGGTCTGCAGGTCGTACGCGCCGAACATGTTCCCGTGGTCGGTGACGGCCACTGCGGACATCCCGTTCTTCTGGATGTGGCGGACGAGGTCCTTGGGCCGGTTCGCTCCGTCGAGGAGCGAGTACTGCGAGTGGAGGTGGAGGTGGACGAAATCCCCGGACATCGGATCCGATTGTAGTTAACGGCCCGGGGCACGCCATGGGCCGTTCATCACTCCCACTCGATCGTGCCGGGCGGCTTCGAGGTGACGTCGTAGACGACCCGGTTCACGCCCCGGACCTCGCCGACGATCCGCCGGGCCGCTCGGTCCAGTAGATCGTGCGGGAGCCGGGCCCAGTCGGCCGTCATGAAGTCCAGTGTCGTCACGGCCCGGAGGGCCACGACGTTCTCGTAGGTCCGGTTGTCCCCCATGACGCCGACCGACCGGACCGGCAGAAGGACCGCAAAGGCCTGCGCCGTCTGCTCGTAGTGGCCCGACGCATGGAGCTCCTCCAGGAAGATCGCGTCGGCTTCCTGCAGGACCCGTACCCGTTCGCGCGTCACCTCCCCTGGAATCCGTACGGCTAACCCTGGGCCCGGGAAGGGGTGCCGCCAAAGCATCTCGTGGGGAATCCCCAGCTCCTCTCCCAGGCGGCGGACCTCGTCCTTGAAGAGCTCCCGAAGAGGTTCCACGAGCCTGAACCCCAGCTTCTCGGGGAGACCGCCCACGTTGTGGTGGGTCTTGATGACCGAGGACGGGCCCTTGATGGAGACCGACTCGATGACGTCCGGGTAGAGGGTTCCCTGTGCCAGCCAGGCAGCCCCGTCGACCGCGCGGGCGTTCTCCGTGAACACGTCGATGAAGAGGCCGCCGATGACCTTCCGCTTCCGTTCTGGATCGGTTACCGAGGCCAGCTGTGCGAAGAACCGGTCGGACGCGTCGACGCCGGTGACCGGGAGCTTGAGGAGGCGAAAGCTCTCGAGCACCATCCGCCCCTCGTTCTTGCGGAGCAGCCCCGTGTCGACGAAGACGCCGCGGAACCTCTTTCCCACCGCCTCTCGCAGCAGCACGGCCGCGACCGTCGAGTCGACTCCGCCTGAGAGTGCCCCGAGGACGAGGCCCTCGCGGATCTCGTCCCGCAGCCGCGCCACCACATCGGACCGGAAGCTCGCCATGGTCCAGGTCGGCCGCGCCCCGCAGACTCCGAGCAGGAAGTTCTCCAGGATCAGGGCGCCATGCTCAGTGTGGTGCACCTCGGGGTGGAACTGGACGCCGTAGAGCCCTCGCGACGCGTCCTCGAACGCGGCGACGGGTGCATTGCCGGTCCGGGCCGTCACCTGGAATCCGGGAGGAGCGGTGATCACGTGGTCGCCATGACTCATCCAAACGGTCTCGCGGGCGCCGAGCCCCGCGAAGAGCCGGCCGCCCTCGACCTCGACGCCGGCCCTCCCATACTCGCGCCCATCCGCCCGGCCGACCTCCCCGCCAAAGCTCTGCGCCATCCACTGCATCCCGTAGCACAGGCCGAGGACCGGGATCCCTAGCGAGAAGAGGGCCGGGTCGCCGAGGGGGGCTCCCTCGTCGTACACGCTGGAGGGTCCCCCGGAGAGGATCAGGCCCACGGGCCGGAGGGCGGCGATCTCGGGGGCCGGCGTGGAGAACGGGAGGACGGTCGACCGGACGCACGCCTCGCGGACCCTCCGGGCGATCACCTGGGTGTACTGGGACCCGAAGTCGAGGACGACGACGGTGTCGTGAGCGGGGACCATGCCTATCTCCGTTCCGGCCGCGAAGGAGCCGGATGCCCTGGCCACAGAGAGGCGACGAACCGCGGGAACGAGACGAGAGCGGCGAGGACGAGCGCGAGGGCGGTGGCGACGAACGGGACGGCCGCGACCATCACCGGGGCGATGTTGACGCCGCCCGGAAGCTCACCGCCGTGAGCCACCCGGTCGAGCGACCGTGCGGCGAAGACCGACGCTCCGATCGCGACGGTGACGAACGTGAAGACGCTTTCGGGCGGGAGGGCCCGGGACCTCCCCCGCGATTCTCCCCCAGTTCCGCGCCAGAGCCGGGCTGCCATCCCGGTGCCGGCGTCGGCGAAAAATAGGAGGAGGGACGTGACGATGTATGGGAGGAGGAAGAGGACCGTGGCGATCACGGCGAACCGCGGGAGGGGACGCCGTCCGAGCCCCTGTCCGAGCGTCTCCGCGAGAAAGGGGTACGGCGTGAATGCCTCGGCTGCCCGCCCGTGGGTCCAGAGATAGGTTGACAGCGCGGCAACGAAGGCTAGCGGGACGATCACCAGGAACCCGCGCGCCATTCGGAACATCCCAGCGAGTATAGCGACGGGCCGTGGACGGTCAGCGGAGGGACTCCCAGAACATGGAGACCTTCCGGACGTAGTCCCGCGTTTCTGGGTACGGAGGAATCCCGCCGTACGACTCGACGGCGTGCTCTCCGGCGTTGTATGCGGCCAGGATCAGCTCCACCTCGGTCTCGCCGAACCGGGCGGCGAGCTGGGAGAGGTAGGCGGCCCCGCCCCGGATGTTCTCCGCCGGGTCGAAGGGGCGCTGCACCCCGAGGCGCCGGGCCGTCGCCGGCATCAGCTGCATCAGGCCACGCGCCCCCTTGGGGGAGACCGCGTGGGGAGAGAAGTTCGACTCGACGCGAATGACGGCGGAGATCAGGCCCGGGTCTATCTGGTGCTCCCGGGCGGCAGCCAGGATGAGAGGCCGCAGCGACGTCGGCCCCGGAAGCTCGGCCGCCACCGGCGTCCGGATGGAACGTCGCGCAGAACAGATGGGCCGCTCCTTGGGGGGCTGCTCCGGGTCCGGCATGATCTCGTCGTCGACGATCCGCTCGATCCGGTCCAGGTCGAGCGAGAGCGTGCCCCCTTCCGGGAGGCGGATGGCGACCCGTTCGCCGCTCAGCTCGAACCCGGCCGCCTTCACGGTCCGGCCGTCGTCCAGGACGACGAGTGCCGCCGCCACCGGGAGGGCCGACGCCGCCAGAACCATCGCAATGGCCAGCGCCAGGGCGAACCCTGCCGTTCGCCAGGCCCGCTCACGCACGGGGATGAGTCCGGTCGTAGACGCGCCGCGCCCGGGAGAGCGAGACATGCGTGTAGATCTCGGTGGTGGCGATGTCCCGGTGGCCGAGCATCATCTGGACGGCGCGGAGGTCCGCGTCGTGGTCGACGAGGTGGGTCGCGAAGGCGTGCCGGAGGACGTGGGGAGAGACGGCGGCCGCCGGAAGGCCGGCGGCGATGGCCGCCGACTTGAGGGCGTTGAAGACCGTCTGGCGCGTCAGCGGCCTTCCCCGGGACCCGACGAAGACCGTCCGGCACGCGGCGGCTCCCCGGACCTCGGGCCGGATCTGGTCGAGGTACCGGCGGACCCAACCCGCCGACTCGTCGGCGATCGGGACGACCCGTTCCTTGGACCGCTTCCCCTTCACGAGGACGAATCCGTCCTGAAGCCGGAGGTTCTCGACGAGCAGCCCGGTCAGCTCCGAAACGCGCAGCCCGCAGGCGTAGAGCAGCTCGAACAGGGCCCGGTTGCGGAGGCCGCGCGGCGTCGAGGGGTCGGGCGCGTCGAGGAGCTTCCGGACGTCGTCCTCGGTCAGGAACTTCGGGAGGACCGCCCAGCGCCTCGGGTTCTCCAATTCCGACGTCGGGTCGGCGGCGACGATCTTCTCGGCCGCCAGAAATCGGAAGAGACCGCGGAGCGCCGAGGTTGCCCGGGCGATGGAGCGGGGGGAAGAGCCGCGGGTCCGGAGGGACCCGAGGTAGCGGACCACCACGTCCCGGCTCACATCGCCCGTCCCGACCCCGGTCTTCTCGAGGTACTCGCCGAACCGGGCCAGGTCCCCCCGGTAAGCCTCCAGCGAGTTCCCGGCCAGCCCCTTCTCCACCGCGAGGTAGTCGAGGAAGAGCGGCACGTGGCGGTCCAGGAACGAGGTCACCTCTTGATTGTACGGACGTCGGGCCAGTGGCGTCTTGGAATAATGGTCATGAGACCCACTCTCGGAGGCTCGGGGACCCGAGCGATCACGAAAGCTGACGGGGCGGTGAAGGCTCGCCCCAGTAGCGGTAGAAGTTGTACCACTGGGTCGGGGTCTCCCGGACGGCGCGCTCAACGAAGCCGGCGACCTCCCCCATCAGGCGGCGCGCGTCGTCGTCGGGATCGGCGGCGGGGTCGGCCCAGAGCAGGCTGCCCCACAGGCTCCGGTAGCTGCCGTCCGGGTTCCGCACGAAAACACCTGGGAGGATCGGGCAGTCGCAGAACCGGGCGAGGAGCGCCGGAGACCTGAGGAACCGCGTCGGCCGTCCGAAGAGGCCGACCGTCACGTGATCGTCCTCGTAGGCCCGGTCGGCCACGAGCGCGACGACGGCCCCCCGTTCTATGGCGCCACGCACACGGAGCGCGGTGGTCATCGACCTTCCGACGTCGATCGACTCCACCCCCAGCTGCTCGCGGATCGTCCGCCGCATTCGCTGGACGTCCAGGTCGAGTTCCGGCTGACCGAGCACCGCCGGGACGAGCCCATGGCTCCGGAGGGCTACAGCCCCCATCTCCCAGTTGCCGACGTGGGCCGAGACGAGGAGGAAGCCCCGCCCGCCGTCCCCCCGGGCGGCGAAGAGCCGGGCTCTGTCCTCCTCCCGCGAGGCGATGGGCGGGAAGAGCTCGGCGCGGCCTGAGCGGCACCGCCAGACGTCGATCGTGGTCCGTCCGTACGAGAAGAACTGAGCCCGCGCAAGACGCCGCGCCTCACGCGGGGACACGCCGAGGGCCTTCTCGAAATTGTCGGCGATGTCGGAGACGGTCGAGCGGAGGGTGGCGACAGCGATCGAGTTACCGATCGCGTTGATGGCCAGCAGCACCGGCATCGGGAGCCGAGCCGCCCCGTGGAAAAGGCCGCCATAGACGATGGCGTTCGACAGGTTGTGCCGAACCCACTTCCGGCGGCCTCTCTCCACGTCAGGGGACCTTGGTCTACTTCCCCTTGGAGATCGTCTTACAGATGTTCTCGATCCCGTTCTCGACCGCGTCGGAGAGCGAGGACCCCTTGGACTTGTGGCGGATCTCGAAGACGGTCTTCCCCTTCGAGTCCTTGCCGATGACCTCCTGGCAAACGCCCGGGTTAGCCATCCAGCCGCCCCAAGCCCGTGCCGCCCCGCTCGGCTCCCACGCATCGGCGATGTTGCCCTCGATCGTCAGGTCCGCCCCGCCCTTGGCGATGTCCCAGCCCAGCTTCGACTTTGAGATCCACTTGTCCCAGTAGCCCGGTCCTTCATCGGCGGCGGCCCTCGAGCGAGACTTCTTGCCCGTGGCGGCGTATTCCCTGATCTTGACCGTCTTGTACGCCTTGGCGTCGAAGCCGTCGGCGAACCAGACCCAGTCGGCTTCCTTCCCCTTGATCAGCTTGTCGTAGCTTTGCAGAAACTTCTGTGGGGCTTCGTCCTCCTTCTTGGCGTCATCCGAGTCGATGAACTTCTTGTCGGCCGCGAAAGCGGGTAGAGAGAGGGTAGCGGCGACGGCCACGGCCGCCAGCAACGAGAGGGCCTTGGAACGCTGGAACATCGATCTTGTCCTCCTTGAAATGGCGTCTCATTGAAAAAAGGATATCACTCTCCCCGGAACGAGGCCGAACGCTTCTCGAGGAAGGCGGCGACACCCTCCTGCATGTCGGACGTGGCCGCGCACAGGCCGAAAAGGTCCGCCTCGAGCCGCAGGGCTTCCGACAGCGGCAGCTCCAGTCCGTGGTTCACGGCGTCGATCGCGTACTTCACCGCGAGGGGCGCTTTCGTGCAGATCTTCTCGGCGAGGGCGCGCGCAGCCGGGAGCAGCTCCTCCGGCTCGACGACGCGGTTCACGAGGCCGATCCGGTGGGCCTCTTCGGCCGTCACGGGGTCGCCGGTCAGGATCATCTCGAGGGCCCGGCCCTTCCCCACGAGCCGGGTGAGCCGCTGCGTCCCTCCGTACCCAGGAATGAGCGCCAAGTTGACCTCGGGCTGGCCCACCCGCGCCGTCTTCGATGCGATTCGCAGCGTGCAGGCCATCGCCAGCTCCAGGCCACCGCCCAGGGCAAACCCATTGATCGCCGCGATCGAGGGCTTGCCGAGCCCCTCGAGGAGGTCGAGGACCGCTTGGCCCCGGCGGGCGAAGTCTCGCGCCACGGCCGCCCCCATGCCGGCGAAACCGGCAATGTCGGCCCCCGCCACGAAGGCCTTCGCGCCCGACCCGGTCAGGACGACGGCGCCCACGGCCGGGTCGCTCTTGGCGGCGTGGAACTCGCCGCGGAGGGCCTCGACCACCTCGGCGTTCAACGCATTGAGCTTCTCAGGCCGGTGGATCGTCAGGAGAAGGATCCGGTCAGAGAGGTCCCGGAGGACGACGCTCATGAATTCACCCCTTTCCGAACGGGTTTTCGTCGGCGGTGGGCCCGTAGATCGACGGGACCGGCACGTCGAGGAGGACCCCGGCCGCGACCCAGGCGGGGATCGTCGCCAGGTGCCACGAGAGATCCTGGAGGGTCATCGACTTCGGGTGCGGCCTCCAGGCGAGCCTGTCGTCTGGCATCCGCTCGAGGAGCTTCCTCGTCGTCGACGCCTCGCGGTCGAACTCCATCAGCATCGGGTCGATCAATCTCAATGGGCCTCTCCTTGACGAGAAGCGGGCGTTCCCTTCCGCTGGGGGCGAAGTGCAGAGAGCGAGTGGTCGATTTCGGCCTGGAGGGCGCCGATCCTCGTCCGGTAGGGCTCCACGACCCGGAGGTTGCCCTTCACCTGGGCAGGCTCGGGCTCCGCGGCCTCGGTCCGTACCCTCGCCCTTTCGGCCTCAAACCCGGCGATCTGCTCATCCACGAGTTGCCTCGACCCCGAGTCGGCGGCCGTCGCACGCCTCGAGCGGAGGTCGGAAAGCGTCTTCTCCAGCATGGCGAGGACGTCGGCGTTGAGCTTCGCGTTCATCGCCGACGCCTCGGCCTCCAGCACCCTCTCGCGGATCCAGAGATACTCCTCCTCCGGAAAGCCCAACCTGCGTGCCGCCGCGAGGTCGGGGGCGACGAGGGGATCCTCGTCCACGAGCGCGGACGCCGGTCCCTGCCCAGCTCCCGCGGCCTCGGCGGGACGCGAGGCCCGCGCCGCCGATTCCAGGACGCGGATGTATCGCTCGATCTGCTCCCTGCGGAGGAGACCGTCGGGGGGCGGCCGGAAGCTGGCACTCGGGCTCTCCCCCGCCTGCTGCCGCAATCCGGCGGCCGCGGGAACGTGAGGGTCTCCCCCGCTCCGGCCGCATCCCGTCCCGACGCCGAAGGCCGCAAGGAGCACGAGGAAGGACGTCGATCTCGTAAAGCTCAACGAACACCAATGATATCCGAGGATGGTACCCTTACCGCGACGCCATGCTGACCCAGGTTGGGAAGTACCAGATCCTCGAGAAGATCGGTGTCGGGGGCTTCGGATCGGTGTACCGGGGCCGGGATCCGTTCATCAAACGCTCGGTCGCCATCAAGACGTGCCAGGGCGACGACGACGAGATCCGCAAGCGATTCTTCCGGGAAGCCGAGTATGCCGGCAACCTCCACCATCCGAACATCACCACGATCTATGACTTCGGAGTCACCGACGACGGCATCCCCTACATCGTCCAGGAGTTCCTGACCGGCGAGGATCTCGACAAGAAGATCAAGCGGCAGGAGCTGATCCCCATCGTGGAGAAGATCCGGATCCTCCGCGACGTCGCCGAAGCGCTCGGTTATGCGCACACGGCCGGGATCATCCATCGGGACATCAAGCCGGCGAACATCCGGATCCTCGACGACGGCTCGGTGAAGATCATGGACTTCGGCATCGCGAAGTCGCTGGTCTCGGAGTCGACCCTGACCCAGACCGGGATCACGCTGGGAACGGCTTCCTATCTCGCGCCGGAACAGATCCGCGGAGAGCCGGTGGACCAGAGGACCGACATCTTCTCTCTCGGCGTCCTCGCCTACGAACTCTTTACGTATCAGCGTCCCTTCACCGGCGAACATATCTCGACGGTCCTCTATAAAATCCTCCACGAAAACCCGGTCCACCCAGCCGAGGCCGTGCCCGGCCTCCCGCCGTCCCTCGCCCTTCTGATCCTCTCCATGCTCGAGAAGGACCGGGAGAGACGGCCGGCGTCGTGCGCGGAGGTGAGGGACCAGCTCTACTGGATCTCCCGGGACATCTCCGGCCGAGGGGGGGCGGAGGGGCCGTCCAGAACCGGGCGGATCGAAATCGACCCTTCGGCGCCGCAGCGGACGGGCGGCCGTCCGATCGCCCCCGCTCCCTCGACCGATCCCGAGCCGGGGACCTCTTCCAGCACGACGGTCTCCCACCCGAACGTCGCGCCGGAGCTACCGAAGCCGGTGACCGAGAGCGGACCCCCGATCGCCGTCTCGGACGTCCCTCTCCGGAAGGAGGGGACGATCCCGGGCCTCGTCCTTTCCGAGCGGAGCGGCCCCAGCAGGGCTCCGCTCCGGATCTTCCTCGCCTCGCTCACGCTCCTCGCCGTGGTGGGTGGGGCCCGGTGGTTTTTCGCCGTTCGAAACCCAGGGAAAGCCACGGAAACGGTCCCGGAGAGCGTCCCGACCCCGTCTCCGACCGCACCGGCAGCTGTTCCCGCGGCGACACCGATACCGGCGGTGGCGACACCTGCAGCGGCTCCGACTCTTCCGGCACCGACGCCCGCGGCGCCTCAGACGCCTTCGACGCCCGTCAGCGCCACGCCGCCGGCTCCTATCATCCGGGAAAGCGCCGGGAAGGCGTTCTTCCGCTCCAATGTCTACGCCGTCCTCATGGTGGACGGGAAGAAGAGAGGCGGCGTTCCACCGGCCGGCATCCGCCTCGAGCCGATCTCGGCCGGCCGTCATAAGGCCGTCTTCGCCGTGGCCGACTTCGTGACGGTCGAGAAGGACTTCGAGGTCAAGGGCGGGAAGACCACAGATGTACAGGCGGAGTTCCCGGCCCGCGGGCTGCTCCAGGTCGTCGTGAACGTCGAGGCGAACGGGGCCGAGGTGCTGGTCGACGGAAAGCCCGTGGGCGTCGCCCCGCTCAAGAAGACGATCGCCGCGGGTCCCCACCGCGTCGAAGTGCGGCACCCGGGCTTCGAGACGGCGGAGAAGGACGTCGTCGTCCCCGAGGACGACACCGTGAAGGCACCGTTCGAGCTTCGGAAGAAGTAGTCTCGACACCTCCGCTCTGCCCGGGACGATCCGAATTAGAATCCGCGCTGTGCGGGGCCTCACATTTCTCCTCGTCGCCGGTCTGGCAATTGCTTCTCCCGGCGTCGTCGCGGGGCAGGGAGTGAGCGACTCGCTCGAGCGGGAAGCCCGGTCGGCCTTCCGTGGGGGCCGGTTCCGGGACGCGGCGATGAAGTTCCAGGACGCCGCGGCCTCGGCGGCGGACGCCGGCCGGCGAGGCAAGATGGAGCTGCAGGCCGGCTGGTCCCATTTCAACGATCGCAACGCGAAGCTCGCAAGGGAATCGGTGCGACGGGCTTTCACCGCCGAACCCGCCCTGGAGATCGTCCCCGAGTTCTTCAGCCCCGATTTTCTACGGTTGGTCGACGAAGTCCGCACCGCGGTCCGTTCCACGCAGATCCCTCCCCTTCCGCCGGTCGACCTGGTCGAGCTGAAAAGGATCTCTGAGGAGAAGCTCCGAGACGGCCACGCCGCGGAAGTGGTCTACGACCTGACCAACCTTCCTCCCGGACGGCTCGACCCCGAAGGGTGGGCGCTCCTCGCTCGCGCGTTCGACGCGTCGGGTCGGCCCGCGGAGGCCGCAGAAGCCCGCAAGCAGGCCGCAGTCCCGGCCGTAACCGCGACCTCCCCACCGAAGCCCGTACCTCTCCCCGTCCGTCCCACGCTTGTCCCGACCCCGTCGCCGTCGGCCTCGCCCACGGTTTCGCCGTCGCCGTCTACCGTTCCCGCTCCGGAGCGGTCCGCCTCCCCGTTCGGCGACATTCTGGCTGGAGGGCGGGCTGCCCTTCAGCGGGGAGACGCGTTCCTGGCGCAGTCGGCGGCGAACCGCGCGATCGAGCTGGAGCCGACCTCCAGCGAGGCATACCGACTCCTGGGCGACTCCTACGCGGCGCGCGGCGAGAAAGCGCTTGCAGAAGCCAACTGGAAGCAGTCGCTCAAGCTGAACGAGAGGAACGAGGGAACGCTCGTCGCGCTCTCCAATTTTCAGCTGGGAGAGAAGAACTGGCCGGCCGCGATCGACTACCTGGAGCGCTCCGTCTCGATCAATCCCTCGAACGCTGGACGCCTTCTCTCCCTAGCCCGCAAGGCGAGGGCCGCCCGAGACCTTCCCCACGCCGTCCAGGTCTTCGCGTCGGCTGTGAAGGCATCACCCGAGGACGGCGCTCTTCAAACCGAGTACGGGGCGGTCCTCGTCGAGGCGGGTCAGATCGACCAAGCCCTCGATCGCCTGATGCAAGCCGCGGCCCTCCTCCCTTCCTCGCCCACCATCCGGACGAACCTGGCGGGCGTCTTTCGGCGGAAGGGGCTCCGGAACGAGGCGGAGCGCGAGTTTCGGGAGGCACTCCGAATCGAGCCGTCGAACACAACGGCCCTTTACGGCCTCGCCACCCTCCTGCTCGAGACGGGACGCGCGCGGGAGGCGATCGCGCTCTTCGAGCAGGTGCTCCAGAACGAGCCGCGTAACGCCTCCGCGCTGATCGGCCTCTCCCGGGGCCGCAAGACCACAGACGGCCTCGCGGCTGCGGCCGCGGTCCTGGAGCAGGCGACGAGGCTCGACGACGGGGACGTTTGGAACGAGGCCGGGGCGGTCGCCTTCGAGCGGAGGCGCTTCACGGAAGCGGTGGTGCTCTTCGACCGGGCCCTCGCTAAGAAGCCGGGCTCCTCCGTCTTCCGGACCAACCGCGAACGGGCTGTCGCCGCTGCCGAGTTCCTCTCGGCAGCCGGCATCCAGTCGCCTGGCGACTGAACTGGTTCAGGGGAACCCGGGACCGGCCGAATCCCCTCTCAGGACTTCCAGGAGATCGGAGAGGATTCGTGCCGTGGCACCCCAGATGGCATGTCCGCGGTAGTGGAAGACCAGCGTCTGGACGTCCCGTCCCTTCCACTTGACCGGCCGCTCCTCGACCACCTGCGGGTTCATGAGGTACGAGACCGGGATCTCCAGGATCTCGGCGACCTCGCCCTCCTGACGACGGAAGTCCATCGGGTAAGGGATCGCGCCGACGAACGGGGAGATCTCGAAGCCGGCCAACGTGACCGCCTTGGGC
>OLLZ01000542.1_pt1 | contig 18111 bp, 13 predicted proteins | sample 1604661 | NCBI WGS metagenome assembly OLLZ01 (sample SAMEA104055726, study PRJEB20765) | soil metagenome | biome: Arctic tundra; feature: Polygonal ground; material: soil | place: USA | collected 2011-09 | depth 0-0.5 m | reverse complement strand
GGAGTCAACTGGGTCGCTTCGGACCTGAACAAGGCCTTCGTGGTCGAGAGCATTCCCGCTGACCTGAACGGTGTGGCCCGCTATGCGATCAGGGTCCCCGGGCAGACGGGCGAGGAAGGCGACTACATCGCTTCCACGAACAACGTCGAGGCGAAGGACAGCTACAACGAGGACAACGTCTACGACCCGGGTCATCCCATGAGCCAGCACGGAAGCGCCTTCACCAACCCCGTCTACGGGCTGGGCGTGAACGGTGGTAGCGGGACGCGGTTCATCACCTACATGAACCTCATCAAGCTGAACTACGGCCACATCACCCCGGAGATGGTGCAGGGGTGGCGGACGGCGCACTACACCTATGACGTGAATGGCGTCAAGCACGACACGCTGACCATCCCGGGCTACGGGGATGTTTCCCCGCACCTGGCGGTCGGCACGCTCTGCGCGCACACGACGGCCGGGATCGGATTGGAGGGCTGGAAGGGATCCAACACCTACGTGAGCGTCGCCGTGCCCAACGACCTGACGATCTTCCGGGTCGTGGGACGAGCTTGCGACTGGGTGGGACCCTGGGATTCCTTGAACCTCAACTACCTTCCCTAGCTCAATTGCCTGAAGATGAGGGGGCACCGAGCAGTGCCCCCTTCGCCATCCCTGGTTCGCCCGGGGTCCCGTTCTCGAGGAGTCCCCACGGGAGTGGGATTATCCTTATGCGCACGGCAGGGTGGGTTGACCGCGGCGGTACTGGCGGGCGGCGCGGCTCTCCTGGACCGGGAAGCGGCGGCAAGCTCGGTCGCGCCCGGACCGCCTGCGCCGCCCCCGCGGAAACACGTTCCGCCATGCCCACGCCGGGACCGGTCAAATTCGAGAAGCAGGTGCGTCCGATTCTGGAGGACCGTTGTCAGCTCTGCCTGTCCGGCGTCAACTAGAAATACCGGTTGGCGACAACCGGAAGAGCCGGATTCGGGCTGCCGAGCAGCTATTCCGGCACAAGGTCATCCGCCTCCTGCAGCGAATCGGCCTGCTCGACGAGGACCGCACCCGCCCGCTCCTTTCCTGGCACCACTCCAGCTTCTCGGTCCATAACTTCGTGACCGTGGCAGCCGGCGACGGCCGCGCCCTCGATGTCCGCCGCTCTGGACCGGTACGAACTGCGCAACGCCGCCAGCCTCGCCCGCCTGCGGTAGGTGCAAGGCTCGGCCACGGCCCGACGCGCAGAGATTCGCCTCATGCTCCTGGAAAAACGCCCAGAGACCGCGCTGGGGCGATCCGTGAGCCTTCGGCCTTGAGGGCTGCGCCGCAGCGGCGCAGCCCTCAGGCCCCTCCGCGCCCCATCGGAAGCCTCGCCCTCTTGCGGGCGCGAATCAAACTTCCCGCTATCCTCTCGTGCGTCCTCCTCCGGAACGGGATCTCGTCATTCGATGAACTCCTCGAATACCTTCGATTCGCCCGCGTCATCCGCGCCGATAACGTGGTTTTCCGGCAGCTGATGGGAAACGATCCCATCCGGCGCCTTTCGAATGCTGTCGTCCGGTGTTTCGGTCGAAACCGGCCTCCCTCGCCGCTTTTTCTGGCGGCTTTCCTTGCCTCGACGCGGGGGCGGCCGGATAATCTCCCCGGTCGTGAGTTCGGGATTATCGGGGCGCCATCATCGCTGAGCCTCGGCTCCGTTTCGGAGACCCTGGTTCAGAGTTCGACGTCCCGGCCCATATGAGGAGGAAGGCTGTCGATGAATACCCTCTGGATCGTCGTCATCGCGGTGGCCGTCATTTCGCTCGTCTACAACTTCTATGCCAAGCGGATCGACCGGGACGTCATCCAAGCGGATAAGAAGAAGGCGACGCCGGCCAAGATGTACATGGACGGCGTCGACTTCATGCCGACGAGCAAGAACATCCTTTACGGCTACCACTTCAAGTCGATTGCCGCCGCGGGGCCGATCGTCGGTCCCATCACCGCAGCCAACATCTGGGGGTGGTTCCCCTGCCTGGTCTGGCTCGTCGTCGGCGTCAGCTTCATCGGCTGGGTCAGCGACTACTCCGCGATCATGCTGTCGGTCCGGAACGACGGGAACAGCCTCAGCGCGATCTCGCACAAGCTGATCGCCCCCCGGACGAGGACGATCCTGTTCGTCTTCATCTTTTTCTACCTGATGCTCATCGCCGGCGCGTTCGTCGGCATCCTGGCCGCCATCCTGTCCGCGCGGCCTGACGTCCCGTTCGGCATCGTGATGCTGGCCCTGATGGGCCTTCTCGCCGGACAGATGATGTACCGGTGGAAGATGGACCTCCTCCTCGTGACCGCGATCGTCGTCGTGGTGACGATCGGTGCGATGGTCGTCGGCCCGTTGGGCCAGAGGAAAGACGAGAAGGGCGCCCTGGTCCTGGGCCCTGTCGGAGCCGCCGTCGCCTCTTTGAACGCTTCGGTCGACAACCTGAACGGCAAGCAAGCGCTCTTCTCCGTCGAGGATCCGACCGCCGCCGACCCGCGGATGCCGGTCCCCGGGAAGGATGGGAAGCGCCCGAACACGGCGGCGTTTGACGCGGCCACGGGCCAGATCCGGACGCTCCCAAACTACGTCTTCTGGATGATCTTCCTCTTCGTGTTCTCCTATCTCGGGGCAAACCTCCCTATCTGGCGGTTCGCTCAACCGGTCAACTACATTGGGTTCTGGATCATGCTCATCACCATTGTCCTGAGCGCGATCGGCGCGGTCGTGGCGCCGCTAACCGGCGTGCTCGACGCCGGGGGCAGCGCTATCGGGACCTTCGCTCTCCAGGCTGTGAAGGACCTCGGCTTCTCGGCTCCACAGCCCATGAAGGCGTGGCAGCCGCTCTGGCCGATGCTCTTCGTGACGATCGCCTGTGGCGCGGTCTCCGGCTGGCACGCGCTGGTCGGCTCGGTGGGAACGGCCCGTCAGATCGAGTACGAGACCGACGGCCTCCCCGTCGGTGGCGGCTCGATGTTCGGCGAGTACACCCTCGCGCTCCTCTCCCTCCTCGCGGTCTCCATCGCGGGAGTCGGCGGCGGCGGCGGCCGGTTCGCGGCGGGCGTCGGTAAGCTGATGTACGCCGGGACCTTCAAGATGATCCCGGAGGTCTTCGGGACGGCGTTCGGGTTCGGCGCCTTCGTCATCATCGTCCTCACCGTCACGCAGCTCGTCTTCCGCGTCATGCGCGTGACGCTGACCGAGTGGATCGGCGAGACCGTCCCCCTCGTCCGCAATATGCACGTGGCGAGCATCATCTCGATGGGCCTCACGCTCGCGCTCGTCCTGACCGGCACCTGGGTCTACCTCTGGCAGCTCTTCGGCTCCGCCAATCAGCTGATGGCGGCCCTGAGCCTCCTCGTCGTGACGGTCTGGCTGAAGTCTGACGGCCGCAAACCGACGTTCGCCCTTATCCCGATGCTCTTCATGTACATCACGACCCTCTTCGCCACGATCGTGACGGCCCGGAACCTCTACGCCACGATCGCCTCGAATCCGAAGATGAGCGGCATGCCGGTGGCGGGCGCGTGGGCCATGATCGTCCTCTCCGTGCTCCTCATCATCGCGGCCCTTTTCATCGGGTGGGACGGGCTGAAGGCGTACCGGAAGTACGGCGACAAGCAGGCCGCCCCGAAGCCGGCGACCGCGGGCGCATAGGAGCCTAGATCCGGACCGCCCGCTCGCCGATGTTCCGGATGACCGCGAACACCTCCGCCGCCCCTGTGGCGGCGGAGGGCAGGTCGACGTGAATCTGCACGTGCGGCTCGTTTCGCCGGATCGACAACCGGCGGACCGTCAGCCCTTCCTTCCGCAGCAGGGCCAGGCACTCGTCGGCCAGGGCCGGAGCCCTCTCGAGCTTGTAGAAGAGCGGGAGCGGCTCGGTCCCCTCCGGCTCGCGGAGCTCCCAGCGCTCCCCCGAGATCCGCGAACGGGCTTCCCGCCCCGACCAGCTGGCCACGTCGATCGCCTCCAGGTCGGCGGTCGCGGTTTTCGCGAGACGCGCCCGGACGATCAGCGTGTCGCGACGTCCGCGGAGATGGGACGGGCCCCAGATCCACGGGACGTCGCGGGGCTCGAGGAAGATCACCAGCGTCGCCTGCTCGAACGGCTTCCGGGCTTTCGCGATCACCATCTCGACCGACGTCGTCCCGAGCCAGCGGACCGTCGTCCGCTCGCCGAGTAGGGGGAGACCGCCTTGCATCCATCGAAGGGCCGCTTTCCCCTTCCTCACGTTCCAGATGCTCCCGGCGGCGAACCAACCCATGACGATCGTGACCAGGACCATCACCGCGGTGTGACTGCTCAGGACGCACCTCCAGCCGGCTCCGAAGCCGATCGCCCGCCGGGAGGATGGAAACAGGCCATCCGCGAGTTCCTATATGGCATGTTCATCTACGAGCACACCCAGCAGGCGCTGGAGATGCGGTCCTCGATGGATCGCCTCTTCATGCTCGTCACTTTCGGCGATATGATCGGAGTGCCAATCATGCCGCCCTATTATGGCCTCCGCTTGCTCCCCTTCGTCGCAGGGTACCTCCCCGTCTGGAAGCGGAGCATCCTGAGGGAACGGCAGTTCGGCGACGAGCACGAACATCACCTGCATGGCATCTAGCCCGCTGCAGAACGGGATCCGGGCAGGTCCCGGAAGGAGGGTTCAGTGACCACCAAGGACGAACCGAGGCCGGGGGGTCTGAAAGGATTCTGGCGCGGCTTCAAGGAGACCATCTACGGCATGTCAGCTCACGACATGAGCCGGGCCGCCCTGCGGACGCGCGCGTCCATGGAGCACCTGTTCATCCTGATCACGATGGGGGACATGCTCGGCGTCCCGATCCTCCCGCCCTATTACAGCCTGCGGCTCCTCCCCTACGTCGTGCCGCAGATCAACACGTGGAAGCGGCGGATGCTGCGGGAGAAGGACGTCTCCGACGCGATGTTCTGAACAGAAGTGTCCCGAGAGAACCCGGGACCGCGCGGGTTCTCTCGGGCTCTCTCCGCCGCGGGGCGGAGGCCGGCTTCGCTGGCGCCGTTAAGTCTCGAGGGAATATCGACATCCAGTAGAGGGTGAGGAGAGCAAGATGGGAATGAAAGAGGTGTTCGAGCAGAACCCGAACCGCCGCTACATCATGTTCGGTGGCAAGGGCGGGCTGGGCAAGACGACCTTCTCGGCGGCGACGGCCTATTGGCTCGCGGCGCAAGGGAAAAAAGTTCTGGTTTTCTCCGTTGACCCGCAGGCGTCCCTGACCGACATCTTCCAGAAGGACATCTTCGGCAAGGGGCCGGTCAAGATCATGGAGAACCTCTGGGCCCAGGAGATCGACGCAGACAGCCACATCAAGGCTTACCAGGAGGAGATCCGGAAGAAGATCCGGGACATGTACGGCCTCGAGTCGGTCCCGGAGGAGATCGAGCACTACATCCAGGCGGCCAGCTCTGAGCCGGCCATGGAGGAGAGCGCGATCTTCGACGCCGTCGTCGACGTCGTCATCCAGGGCGACTACGACTACTACATCTACGACCTCGTCCCCCTCGGCCACGCCCTTTACTACCTGAGCATGGCCAAGGTCTACGACGAGTGGATCAACAAGGTGACCAAGCTCCGCGAGGACATGCGCGAGTACGAGGAGATGGTCAGCCGGCTCAAGCGGCAGAAGGATACCGAGCAGGACGAGATCCTCAACGAGCTCATCTACATCAAGAAGCGAATCAACGCGTCATCGTCGATCCTTACCGACAAGGAAAAGACCGCCTTCTTCTTCGTCGTCGTCCCCGAGGACATGATCATCACCGACACGGAGAAGGCCGCGAAGCTCTTCGCGCAGTTCGACGTCCCGATCGGGGGCTACGTCGTCAACCGAGTCATCCCCCACGAGCTGCTCGGCCAGGCGATCCCCGAGTACCTCCGGAACCGGATCGGGATGCAGGACAAGTACCTCGACACCATCCGGTCGACCTTCGGCAAGGAGGTCCTCGCCTACGTCCCGGAGCTCGAGCGCGACGTCACGGGCCTGAAGATGATCGAGAAGCTCGCCGGGATCATGTACGGCGACCAGAAAATCGGCTGAGCGCGAGAGGCGAGGAGACGCACATGCCTGAAATCCAGACCTCCATGCGGGACTACCTCAAGGATCACGCCAATCTCAAGTTCATTTTCTTCGGAGGGAAGGGGGGCGTCGGGAAGACGGTCTTCGCCGCCGCGACGGCGGTCTGGCACGCCCGTCAGGGGCGCCGGACCATGCTGGCGTCCACGAACCCAGTTCACAGCCTCTCGACGCTTCTAGGGCAGAACGTCCTGGGCAAGCACACCCCGGTCGACGGCGTCCCGAACCTGTGGGCCTACGAGATCGAGACGAAGGAGACGATCGAGCGTTCCAAGACGGAGATCCGCGAGAAGATCAAGTGGTTCCTCAAGTTTGCGGATATCTCGACAAAGGCCGAGGACTTCGTCGAATCCGCGACGATGAACCCTGCCTTCGAGGAATCGGCGATGTTCGAGAACATGATCGACCTCATGTTCAAGGACGAGTACGACGTCTACATTTTCGACACGGCGCCCACGGCCAACGCCAGGCGGCTCCTGGGAATGTCGAAGGTTTACGGGCTCTGGGTCAACAAGATGCTCAAGAGCCGGGAAGAGGCCAAGACCCTCCGGGAGATGCTCTCCTTCACGAAGAAGAAGGAAGAGGACCCGCTGATGGCCTACCTCATCTCTTTCCGTGACCGGATGGAGCATGGCAGGGTCCTCCTGACCGACCCGCAGCAGACCTCGTTCTTCTTCGTCACGCTGCCCGAGGCTCTTCCGATTGCCGTCATCACCCGGTTCATCCAGTGGTTCCACGACTTCGGGATTCCGGTGGGCGGCGTCCTCGTCAACATGCTCATCGACAAGGCGTCCCTCCGGGACGACTCGGCGGACTTCGTGAAGAACCGGGTCGCGATGCAGGACGAGCACATGAAGACCGTCTGGCAGAAGTTCGACGGCAGCGTCCGCGCCATCGTCCCGCTCTTCGAGACGGAGATCCGGGGCCTGCCGATGCTGAAGCGGCTCAGCGACTCGATGTTCGTCTAGGGATGCGCTTCGCGCCTCCGCCGAGGGCGGCCATGACTTATCAGGGGAACCCGGGGCCGGGTTCCCCTGCGCACCTTCGGCGCTACCCTTCCGCGCCCGAGAGAGAGATAGAGCACCTCTTCGTCAGAACACGAAAAGTGCCTTCACCGCCCCCCCTCCGAAGCTGGAGCCGTTGACGGTCTGATCCTGTTCGGGCCGCCGCCGCGGCCGTGCCACTTCCCGGCCTCAGGCCGTTGCTGATGCCGCCCCGATGGCCGCCGTCGCCGTGTCGTGGATCGGCGTCTCGACACCCGTCAGTCGCCCAAGCCGCGAAATCGCGCCCGAGAGGTCCTCGACTTCCGTGCGGTTCCCGGCTTCGAGGTCGACCAGAATGCTCGGCTTCATCCCATCGCCGAGGGAGGCGAGGAACTGGAGCGTCTTCGCTTCCTCGTCCGGCGCCAGGTTCACCCCCCTCGCCCGCGCCACCGCGAAGGCCTCGCGGACGGCGCGCTCGATCAGGAGAGCCCCCAGCGCGGTCTTCCGGACGCCGCCGATCGGCGAGCGGGAGAGGCCGCACGCCGCCCCCATCGTCGCGATGAACGCCAGCTTTCGCCACAGGTCCGCAGTGATGTCCGCCGAGACGGTCACCTCCGCGCCCGCCTCCCGAAACGCGGCCCCCAGGGACTCCGCACGGGCGGAGACTCCGCCCCTGAGCTCGCCAACCGTGACCTTCTGGAACGGGCTCCGCCGCTCGACGACGCCGGGCCCCGTCCGGACGACGCTCACCGACGTCAGGCCGCCGAGAATTCGTTCCTTCGGGATGCCGGCCTCCTCCAGGCGCTCCGCCGCGTCGACTCCGTTCAGAAACGGGACGATCGTGGCGCCGGCCTCGGCTAGCAGCCAGAGCGCCGGGACGACCTCTGCGAGGGAGTATGTCTTCACCCCCACGATCGCGAAGTCGGCCGGCCCCATCGACTTCGGGTCGGCCGTCGCCTCCACCCGCGCCACGAAGGTCTCTCCGGGCGAATGCACTTCGATCCCCTTCTCGACGAGCGCCCGGAGGTGCTCCCCGCGAGCCAGAACCGCCACCTCATTCCCGGCCCGTGCCAGGGTCCCTCCGTAGTAGCTGCCGACGGCCCCCGCTCCGACGATCGCGATTCGCATGGTGACTCCTTCTCCGTCCTCCGACGAGTCCGGCTCTCCGGATTATCGGATCCCTTCCCTGAACACCGCGCCGGCGGGGCGGCCTATGATGGATCAAGGAGGATGAGATGATTCTCTGTCCGATCGCCCTGGCCGTCGGGTGTCGAAAGTGTCCAGTGTTCTCCATCTGCCCTGTGAAAACCGTCATCGGGGATCAGGCCAAGGTTTCCGAGCCCCCGGACGCGACGCTCTCAACAGGCGACAAGAAGCCGGGACCTCGAGCGACGAAAAGCCGCGGGGGACGAAAAGCCCGCTAGACCATCCGGAGCAGCGTGGCCTTCTTGCGCTCGTACTCGGATCCGAGACCAGCTCCTCGGGGCTCTTTCGGCACCGCTCGATCCGTTTCCCCAAGTCCGGAGGGTACGACAGGTTCCCGCCTGCCACCGCGCCCTCGGTGACGCGCCGCTGCGGGAAAGACTCGAGCTACCCTTTTTGTTGGGAAGGTAAACCTCGCGGTGGCGTTCCGCGTCGAATGCTGAGTGCGTTCTCCATCTGGGAACGCTTCGGGGGAATGGATGTCGAGAAAGAAGACGGCTGCTATTGCGTTGGGCCTCGTCCTCGTAGCGGGTGTTGCAGTTTGGATGAGGTTCCAGAAGGTCCGCGACAGCAAGCAGGTCCGCTACGACACGGCAAAGGTCGACCGCGGCCGGATCGTGGCGCGAGTCACCGCGAGCGGCGCACTCTCGGCGATCGTGACGGTCCAGGTCGGGACGCAGGTCTCCGGGACGATCGCGGCCCTCCACGCCGACTTCAACTCCACCGTGAAGAAAGGGCAGCTGGTCACCAAGATCGACCCACGGCTCTTCGAGGCCGCCGTCCAGCAGGCCCGCGCCAACGTGATCGCCGCCCAGGGAAACTTCGCCAAGGTGAAGGCCCAGGCGGTCGACTCCGACCGCCAGGCGAAGCGAAGCAAGGAGCTGGCGGCTCGGCAGCTTATCGCCCAGGCGGACTACGAGACGGCCCAGGCGACGGCCGACGCGAACAGGGCGGGCGTGGACGCCGCCGTGGGGACGGTAGAGCAGGCGAAAGCGCAGCTCCACCAGGCGGAGGTGAACCTCGCCTACACTGACATCCGGTCGCCGACGAACGGGACCGTGATCTCCCGGAACGTCGACGTCGGCCAGACAGTAGCGGCCTCGCTCCAGGCGCCGACCCTCTTCCTGATCGCGGAGGACCTCCAGAAGATGCAGGTCGACACGAGCGTCGCCGAGGCCGATATCGGCAAGCTGACCCCCGGCATGCGGGCCTCCTTTTCGGTCGACGCCTACCCGACCGAGCGGTTCGTGGGGAAGGTCCGGCAGGTCCGTAACGCCCCGCAGACCCTCCAGAACGTCGTGACTTACGACGCCGTCATCGACGTGGACAATTCCGAGCTGAAGCTGCGGCCGGGGATGACCGCGAATTGCACTTTCATCTGGGCGCAGCGGGACGAAGCCCTCCGTGTCCCGAACGCCGCCATGCGTTTCCGGCCGCCCACGGAGCTCCAGGCGAAGCTGAGCCCCACGCCGAAGGCCGAAGGGGCCGCGCTGGGAGGGCCAGGAGGGCGAGCCGAGGCCCCGAAGTCTCCCGCGACGGCTCCCGGTGGAGGGGCGGTCGCACCCGGAGAAAGGTGGCCTGGCGGAGGCGGACCGGGCTCCGGCGGCGGACGCCGGCAGGGCGGCGGACCAGCGCCCGGCTCCGACCGGAGGACCGTCTGGGTCCTGCGTGACGGGAAGCCCCAGCAGGTGAACGTCCGTATCGGGGTTTCCGACGGTTCGCTGACCGAGGTGGTGGAAGGAGACCTGAAAGAAGGGGACGCGGTGATCACCGACGTCACGGTGGGCGACGCCCGACCGGCGTCGACCCAGCAGCCCGGAGCCGGCCAGGGCGGCTTCCCCCGCCGGGGCCTCTGAGGCGTATGGGCTCGTCGGCTCCGCTCGTGGCGCTCGAGGAGGTCGCAAAGGTCTACCTGATGGGGGACGTCGAGGTCCACGCCCTGCGCGGCGTTTCAGTGGCGGTGGAGGAGGGAGAGTTCGTGGCCATCATGGGGGCCTCGGGCTCCGGGAAGTCGACGATGATGAACATCATGGGCTGTCTCGACCGCCCTTCGTCCGGACGTTACCTCCTGGCCGGCGAGGAGATTTCGACCCTCGACCGGTATGCCCTCGCCAAGAAGAGGAACCAGACGCTCGGGTTCGTCTTCCAGAGCTTCAACCTCCTCTCCAGGACCTCGGCGCTCGAGAACGTCGAGCTCCCGCTTCTCTATGCCGGTCTCCACACGCGCGAGCGCCACGAGAAGGCATCGGCGGCCCTCCGCCGCGTCGGCCTCGGGGACCGGATGGACCACCACCCCAACCAGATGTCGGGGGGACAGCAGCAGCGGGTGGCCATCGCCCGGGCCCTGGTCGCCAGCCCCAAGGTGATCCTGGCCGACGAGCCGACCGGGAACCTCGACTCTGTGACGAGCGTCGAGGTGATGGCGATCTTCCAGGAGCTCCGAACCTCCGGGATGACCGTAGTTCTCGTCACGCACGAGCCGGACATCGCGCGCTACGCGGCCAGGGTCATCATGATGCGGGACGGACGGATCCAGTCGGACGTCCGGCAGGAGCCGGTGAAGGCTGTGCCCGTATGAACATCCTCCAGACTTTCCGCGTGGCGATCCGGGCGCTCCTCCGGAACAAGCTCCGTTCCTTCCTGACGACCCTGGGCATCATCATCGGCGTCTCGGCAGTCATCGCCATGGTGGCGATCGGCGAGGGGGCCAAGGCCCGCGTCGAGGAGTCCTTTGCGTCGATGGGCTCCAACCTTCTGGTCGTCCTCCCCGGATCCACGAGCGCGGGCGGTCAGCGCGGCGGCTTCGGCAGCCTCCCCACGCTGACCTGGGACGACCTCCGGGCGATCCGCACGGAGGTCCCGACGATCAAGTACGCGGCGCCCCAGCTCCGGTCCAGCGCCCAGCTCCTCTCCGAGGACCAGAACTGGGGGACGAGCGTCTACGGGACCACGACCGAATACTTCCAGATCCGGAACTGGCCGATCGCGTTCGGGTCGGCAATGACCGATTCCGACGTCGAGAGCGGCTCCAAGTTCGTCTTCCTGGGCCAGACGGTGGCCGATAAGCTGTTTGGTGCCAACGCCGACCCTACCGGGCAGCTCGTCCGGATCAAGAACGTCCCCTTCGAGGTGAAAGGGGTCCTCGCGAAGAAGGGGCAGTCACCGACCGGGCAGGACTACGACGACGCGGCCTTCGTCCCGCTCAAGGCGTTCCAGACGAAGATCCAGGGGGGCCTCCAGCAATACATCTCCGGCACGATCTACATCGGGGCGGAGTCGTCTTCCGCGACCGACAAAGCCGAGAAACAGGTGACGAATCTGCTGCGTGACCGGCACCACATCCGCCCCGGGGCCGACGACGACTTCTCCATCCGGAACCTGACGGAGCTGGCCGCCGCCCAGCAGGAGGGGACGAAGACCCTCACGACGCTCCTCGCCTCGATCGCGGCGGTCTCCCTCCTCGTTGGCGGCATCGGGATCATGAACATCATGCTGGTCTCGGTGACCGAGCGAACGCGGGAGATCGGCGTCCGGATGGCGGTGGGGGCGAACCCGGGGAACATCCTGGCGCAGTTCCTGGTCGAGGCCCTCACGCTTTCGATCGCGGGCGGCCTGATCGGGATCGCCCTCGGCCTCCTGACGGCGCGCCGCCTGGCAGACCAGTTCGGCTGGCCGGTGCTGGTCCGTCCCGATATCATCCTCATCGCCGTCATCTTCTCCGCCCTCGTCGGGGTGGTCTTCGGTCTCTACCCCGCGCGAAAGGCTTCGCAGCTCGACCCGATTGACGCCCTGAGGTTCGAATGATGGTTTCAGGTCTCCTAGTTGTCGCCCTCGCTCTCGTCGCGGCGCCCCCCGCGGCGGCTGCCACGGTCCCCACAGCCATCCCCGCTGCCGCCCCCGCCCCGGCCTCCCGCGTCCTGACGCTGGAAGAGGCGATCCAGACGGCCCGGAGCCGTCACCCACAGATCCGCCAGGCGACCGCGGTCAGCGCCGCCGCCTCCGCCCGGGTCGACGAGGCGCTCGCGCCGCTATTGCCGCAGGTCACGGGCAGCGGCAACTACCAGCGGACCACCGCCAATTACACGAGCCGCCCCGGCTCGCTCCCCAGCTCCCTCTCCGGGTCGAGTGGCACCGAGAGCTTGGACTCGTTCAACTACTTCAGTTTTGGTCTCAACGCGAGCGTCCTTCTCTACGACTTCGGGCAGACCCGGAGCAGGTGGCACTCTTCCCAGGCGTCCCTGGCATCGCAGGAGGAGAGCGAGCGCACGACCCTTTCCCAGGTCCTCTTCACGGCCAGGACCGCCTACTTCCAGGCGCGGGCTGCGCGGGGCCTGGTCGATGTGGCAAAACAGACGCTTGCAAACCAGAAGAAGCACCTCGAGCAGACCGAAGGGTTCGTCGAGGTCGGGACGCAGGCCCCGATCGCCCTCGCACAGTCCCGGACGGCCGTCGCGAATGCCCGCGTCCAGCTCATCACTGCCGAGAACGGCTACGACACGGCGAAGGCGCAGCTGAACCAGGCGATGGGAGTGGACGGGCCGGCGGACTACGACGTGGCCGACGCGCCGGCGCCGGCGATCGAGGGTGAGGAAGGGACGACGAACGCTCTCCTCGGCGAGGCCGTGAAGGCCCGTCCGGAGCTCTCGGTCTTCGCCCGGCAGATCGACGCCCAGCTCCTGACTATCCGGTCGTTCCAGGGCGCCTACGGACCAAGCCTAGGGGCCTCCACGGGCCTCGCCGAAGCGGGCGTCTCGATGAGCCAGCTGACCTGGAACTGGAACGCGCTGTTGAGCGTCTCCGTGCCGATCTTCCTGGGAGGGCTGACGCGCGGGCAGGTGAACGAGGCGAAGGCGAACCTGGAGTCGATCCGAGCACAGGCCGAGATCGAGCGCCAGCAGATCCGGTTCGAGGTGGAGCAGGCCCGCCTGGCGGTCCGGGCTGCGAAGGAAACGATCGTGGCCGCGGAAGAGGCTCTCGTGAACGCCAGGGAGCAGCTGCGTCTCGCCGAGGGCCGGTATGAGACCGGCGTCGGGAGCATCCTCGAGCTGTCGGACGCGCAGGTGGCGCTGACGAGCGCGGGTCAGCAAGGGGTGCAGGCCGAGTACACGATGGCACAGGCCCGTGCTCAGCTCCTCAAGGCGCTCGGGCGGGACCACTAGCCAAGAGGGGGGCGGAGGCGGCAGCCCAACCCCAGGGACGCTCGCCCGGACACTCGTCAACGGTTGCAGAACGCGAGGAAGCTCCCGTCGTTGGTGGCCCCGCTCGTCGGCGTCGCTCCGTCGTTGACGACGCCGTACGCGAGGAAGTGATCGGTCCCCGCGGTCTGGACGACCCGCACGAAGCCGTTCGACACCCCGAATCCGCCCAGAACCTCGTCGAGCTGGAACCATGCGACGGGGCCCAGCGTGGTGTCCGCGGAGGTTCCGGCGAGCTGGCCCGTGTTCCCGTCGTACACCTCGAGATGGAACGTGATGTTGCCCCCCACGTCGCCCACATTCGTGACGGCGAGGTTCGCCCGGGTGCTGGACGTCTGCTGCAGCGCGAAGACCCAGGCTTCGGCCGTGGCCGATTCGGCGACGCCGAACGCCGGATAGAACACGCCGTATTCGCCGCCCCCTTGCGCCGGAGAGGACGTTCTCACCCCCGCGAATCCGCTCGAGAGGGTCCCGCCCGTCTGGAACCTCACGGACAGGCTGCCCGCGTAGGAGGCGGCGCCCATCGGTCCGATCGAAATGCCCTGCTGCCGGAGAAAATTGATCGCGGCCGGGATGATTTGCTGCGCTCCCGCCGCGAGGGTCAGGGCCACGCTGCCTCCGCTCCCGAGAGTCGGGGAGAGCGACTCCGTGTAGGTGAGCATGGCTGTCAGCGGGGCCGAACTGCTGTTCGTCAGGACGAGCTCGCTCTGGTAGACCGACGTCTCCACCAAGACGGGGAGACACAGGACCTCCGTGAGGGGGATGCCGGTCCCCGGAGGGACGAACGAGCCGTCGTTCGTGACGTTATCGGCGAAGGCGGCGTAGGCGAAGTACGGGCCGGAACCGGAGAGGAGGTCGATGCGGGCGTATCCCGTGGTGAAACCCGCTTGGGAGAGGACCTGGTTGATCTGGGTCCACTGACCCGGTCCGAGCGAGATGTTCGGGGAGAGGACGTAGCTCCCGGTTCCCGTGCCGTTGAACAGGGTGACGGCCAGGGTGATCGCGGAGGCCGTGCTGGCGTTCACGAGGGCCAGGTTCGTCCGGTCGGCGCTTCTCTCGCGCAGGCCATAGAGCCAGCTCGACCCCGTTTGGACCCCGTCCTGCACGTTCACGTCGTCCACCCGGACGCCGGCATAAGAGAGGCCCGCGCGCCCCGGGCCCGAAGGGGTCGTGGTCCGCGCGGAGGCGAAGGCCGCGGTGTCCGAGGAGAGGCCGCTGAAGGTCACGAGCAGCGTCCCCCCCTGATCGGACCCGTCCGCCGGGATCGGCAGACCCTGCGTCCTGAGATACGCGATGGTGTCCGGGATGACGAGCTGCCGACCGGGTCCGAGTGTCGTCTGTATGGCGCCGCTGCCCGCCGCCGCGAGGGCGGACGCCGCCGTGTAGGCCAGCTGGACGCCGGCCGTCAGCGTGCCCCTGTTGGCCAGGGTCAGCTCGGTCGAGAAACGCGCGCCGCCGGCCCCAGCCACGTTCAGCACGATCGGGACGAGGCGGGTCACCGAGAGAACGCTGCCGGAGACGCTGACCGTCACAGCCGCGCTGACGGCTCCGCCCGGACCGACCACGCTGAGCGCGTACGTCGTAGTCTGTGTTGGGCTGACCGTCACCGACCCGCTCGTGGGAACGGACCCGACGCCGCTTCCGATGCTGGCGGACGTAGTGCCGTTGCTGGCCCAGCTCAACGTGCTCGACTGCCCCGGCGCGATGATCACCGGGTTCGCGGTGAAGGAGGTAATTGAGGGCGGCGGGAGCGGCTTGATCGTGACGGAAAGCGGCACCGTGCGGGTTAGACCGCCCCCGGACGCCGTCATGGTGGCGGCGTAGGTTCCAGGAATGGTCGACGCCGAGGACGAAAGCGTGAGGGTGGAGCTGCCGCTTCCGGATGCCGGTATGCCCTGCGGGACGAAGGTCCCCATCACGCCCACTGGAAGGCCGCTCACGGAGAGGCTCACCGCCGCGCTGAAGCCTCCGATCGCTGTCGTCGTGACGCTGACGCTCGCCGAGGTCCCCACCATGAACGAGATCGACGACGGCCCGACCGCCACCACGAGGTCTGGGCTCGACGCCGTTCCTCCGAAGCCGTTGGCGAGCGCTTGGACGTCCACCGAGCCTAGCCCCGTGACGAGGTCGTAGCCCGGTCCCGCAGAGAAGCCTCCGACGCCAGGGACGCTGTTGTTGCCGGCCGTGACGTCGTGGAAGATCGCGGGTCCGGAGCCCGAGTACTGCGCCGCGGCGAGCCGGTAGAGGACGGGGTTCGGGTTCCCCTGCCGGCCGCCCCCGGACTTCTGGTTGACCAGCGCCATGATCCCGCCGAAGCATTGCGCGGTCGCAGAGGTGCCGCTTGAAACGTACAACTGATTCGAGCCGGGGACGTACTCCGTGAACGTGACGTAGCCGACGCTCGAGGCGGCGTCCAGCGAGACGTCCGGGGTGTCGCGGAGGCCGCCGCTCGGAACTCCCGGTGCCGATTGCCACGAGGGCTTGGTGAAATAGATCGAGGGACCGCCGCCCGTCGCCCATAGCCCGGAGCCCCCGGTTACGGATGCGCTCTCGTTCCAGGCCTGCTCCGGGATGTACGACTTCACGGAGCGATAGGTCCCCGGGGCGCTGCTGGTATTCCAGTACTGGGACGAAATCGCGTCCACGAACTGTGTCCCCCCGACGCTCACGTTGTACGGCGTGGACGCGAGCCCGTTCACCCCCCGTCCGATACCTGCCGTCGCGTCGGAAGCGTCGCAGCCGGCCGCCCCGCTGTCACCCGAGGCGACGAAAACGCTCATGCCCTGGGCCGCTGCTTGCTGCCACAGGGCGTTGTAGAACTGCAGCCCCGAGGTCCCCATGTCGCTCTCGCAGGCTGCGTAGCTCATCGTCAGGATCGGCGCGAGGTTGTGGTCCACGATGTACTGCGCCGACAGGTCGACACCGTCGCTCAAGGCCGTGCTCTTCGACACGACGAGGTTGACAGTCGCGCCGGGCGCCACCGCCCCGGCCCACTCGACGTCGAGGTCCGCCTCGCCCTCGTCGCCGTTGTTGCCCCCGAGGATCCCCGGGTCCGGTCCGTTCAGCGTGATGACGGGATCCAGCGCCGGCAGGCCGAAAAAGGTCCGGAATTCCTGCATGTCGGCGACCTTGATGTTGGTCCGGGCGACGACGGCGATCATCTGCCCGCTGCCGTTTACACCGGCGGCGAGGAGCGGGGCCGTGTCGTAGATGGTGGCGAAGTCCGCGGGGCCCAGGCCTTGGGACCCGTCCGAGAAGGCGATGGAGGGACGAACATGCGGCCGCGAGAGCTTGAAGAAATCGTGGAGCGACGCGACTCCAGACACGATGTCACCGAGGGCGCGCGGCACTTCGGGGTCACGGACGTTCGCACGATGGAGCTGGCCATTGGCGGCGAAGTCCCGGATCTCCGTCCGGAAGGTCGACTCCACCTGCGCGACGGTGCCGCTGAAGTTGATCCAGCCCCTTCCCGCCGCGACCTCGTCGATCACGAAGCCGTTCCTCCGGAGCCAATCCAGGACCGCGTTCAGGTCCTCGTTCGAAACGCCGAACTGGAGCCCGTACTCCTCTGGTGTCAGCCAGCTGTGGTAGTTCGGCGAGGCGGGGTCGAGTTGCTCCGCGAGGAGGCGCTCGAGCCCGGCTGAAGCGCCGGCCAGTGGCCGGAGCACGAGCGTCATCTTCTCCACCGGGAGGGCGCCATCCGTCCGGCCGAGGTCGACGGCCCCGAAGATCCGAGGCGAGACGTTCCCGGGGATCGGCACGGTGTCGGCGTCGTCCACGACCCGCTGCGAGGCTGCGGCCCCCGGGAAAACGACGACGGTGGCCGCGGCGAGGAGAAGCGAGCGAAAGAGATGCCAGTTCCGCCCCGGTGCGACGTCTTTCTGGCATGGTCTGTCCTTGGTCGAACTCATTGGACGGTATGACGCACGCTCCATGCCGCCATATACGAACGCCGGCCGCCGGCTGCCGTGGCACCGGCCTCTCGCCCATCGGCTGAGTCCGGTCCTCGATCGAGACGCGGTTCTTGCCCTCGGACTTGACGCGGTACATCTGCTCGTCCGCTTGCCTGAGGAGCTCGTCGATGCCGTCCTCGGTGGGGCCGAAACAGATCGCGCCGATGTGAGACTGCCTCTCCCTCCGTCGTTTCGAGCAGCGTGGAGCTCAGGTCGGTGAGGGGACCGGTAGACTCGCGCGTAACGGCAACCTCTCCCGGGCTACACTTCCACCGTCTGAACGCCGAACAACCTGACCGAGGAAACGTAAAGAGAATGCACCGAAATGCCCTCCGCGCCCGTCCCATAGCCCCGTTCCTTCTCACTGCCATCGCGATACTCGCGGCGTCCCCGTCGCTCCTGGCCCAAAATCCAGACGTGAAGGTTCGTCTCGTTCCTCCCGCCAGTGTCGTTGCTGGAGCCAAGACGACCGTCGTCGTGGAGATGACGCTCGGGCCGAAGTGGCACGTCAACAGCCATACCCCGGCCGAGGACTTCCTCATCCCGACGGATCTGACCCTCAAGGCGTCCGCCGGTAAGCTCTCCCCGATCCGGTACCCGAAGCATGTCGAGAAGAAGTTTGCCTTCTCGGATAAGCCGCTCCGGGTCTACGAGGGAACGGTTCGTTTCGAGACCGACCTCGACCTG
>OLLZ01000909.1_pt1 | contig 19443 bp, 13 predicted proteins | sample 1604661 | NCBI WGS metagenome assembly OLLZ01 (sample SAMEA104055726, study PRJEB20765) | soil metagenome | biome: Arctic tundra; feature: Polygonal ground; material: soil | place: USA | collected 2011-09 | depth 0-0.5 m | reverse complement strand
CCGGCGATCAAGAGAGGCGTCGGGATGGCCGGTGCGATCTGGGGCTACGGCGGCGGCCCGCCTTCGACGGCGATCGTGAAGCTCTTCTCGGACGGGAGCGTCAACCTGAACATGGGGGCGGCCGACATTGGAACGGGGACGAAGACCGTCATGGCGATGGTCGTCTCCGAAGAGCTCGGCGTCCCGGTCGAGAAGATCCGGATCGAGCACGCCGACACGGGGACGACGCAGTTCGCCACGCCGAGCGGTGGAAGCAAGACGGTCCCGTCGGATTCGCCGGCGGTGAGAGCCGCCGCGGCCGACTGCAAGCGGCAAATCCTGAAGATGGCGGCGGCCGAGCTGAAGCTCCCGGTTGTGGACCTGAAGCTCTCGGGGAAGGAGATCGTCTCGACGGTCGACCCGGCCAAGAAGGTGGCCGTATCGGCGATCCCGGCGTTCCAGCGCCAGCAGATGGTGGTCGGGGTCGGCTACCGCGCCCCGAATCCGGAGGGAAAGGTCGTCAATCCGTTCTCGGCCCACTTCGCCGAGGTGGAGGTGAACACCAGGACCGGCGAGGTGACCGTGACCCGGTTCGTTGCCGCGCAGGACAGCGGGCGCGTCCTGAACCGGATGACGTTCGACAACCAGGTCTTCGGCGGCATCGTCTTCGGCATCGGGTTCGCCCGGACCGAGGAGCGGGTTCTCGACCGCCAGACCGGGAAGATGCTCAACGCGAACTGGCACGACTACAAGATCCCGACCGCCATGGATGTCCCGGTCGACCAGGCGACGGTGGCCGTCGATCCGGGTGACGCCTCGAACTCCACGAACACGAAGGGGGTCGGCGAGCCGGCCACGATCCCGACCGGATCGGCGATCGCGAACGCGGTCTTCGACGCCGTCGGGATCCGTTTCACCGAGGGGCCGATCACCCCGCAGCGAGTCCTGGAAATGATGGCGAAGAAGAAGGCGAGGGGCTGACCATGATTCCTAACTTCACCTTTGTTCGCCCGAAATCGATGAAGGAGGCGGTGGACCTCCTGTCGAAGCCGGGGGCGAGAGCCCACGCCGGCGGGACCGACCTCCTGGGGTGCCTCCGCGACGAGGTGTTCACCGCCGGCAAGGTCGTCAGCCTGACCGGCCTTTCCGAGTTGAAGGGGATCGCTCCGAGCGGCGCCGGCCTCCGGATCGGCGCCCTCACGACGCTCGCCCAAGTGGCGGGCGACCCGAAGGTTGCCGCGACCTACCGGGTCCTCAGCGAGGGAGCCGCCTCTGCGGCCAGCCCGCAGCTCCGGAATCAGGGGACGCTCGGCGGAAACCTCTGCCAGCGCCCGCGCTGCTGGTACTTCCGCGGCGAGTTCCACTGTCTGCGGAAGGGGGGCGAGACCTGCTACGCGGTGGACGGCGAGAACCAGTTCCACGCCCTCTTCGGCGGCGGGCCCTGCTACATCGTCCACCCGTCCGACACCGCCTCCCCGCTCATCGCCCTCGAGGCGCGGTTCCGGATCGTCGGACCCTCCGGGACGCGGACGGTGGATGCCGAGTCGTTCTTCGTCCTCCCCGATGTGGACGTCCAGAAGGAGAACGTCCTGAGGCCGGGGGAGATCCTGACCGAGGTCCTCGTCCCAGCGCCGCTCGCAGGCAGCAGGTCAACGTACCTGAAGGTCCGCTCGCGCGGGTCGTGGGACTTTGCGCTCGCAGGGGCCGCGGTGGTCCTGGTCGTCGCGGGAGGGAAGGTGACGAAGGCGCGAGTCGTTCTCTCTGGCGTCGCTCCTATTCCGTGGCGGGCGAAGAAGGCGGAGGAGGCGCTGACCGGGAAGGTCCTCGACCCGGCCACGATCCGTGCGGCCGCGGATGCGGTTACAGCGGGCGCCCAGCCGATGAGCGGCAACGCCTTCAAGGTCGACCTCGTCCGGGGAGCCGTCGAGGAAGCCCTTCTGGCGATCGCGTGAAGAGCGAAGGAGACGACATGACCGTTCCCGCATTCCAAGACCTCTACCCGGAGGGGTGGAGCCACTGCTTCGGCTGCGGCCGCCTGAACGAGAAGGGACACCACATTCGCAGCTTCTGGGACGGGGAAGAGACGGTCTGCACGATGTTGCCCGAGCCGTGGCAGATCGCCCTGCCTGGCTACGTCTACGGCGGGTACCTGGCGTGCCTGATCGACTGCCATTCGACGGGCTCGGCCGCCGCGGCGCTTCACCGGGCGGCGGGCCAGCCGATGGACCAAGGGCCGTACCCGCGGTGCGTGACGGCGTCGCTGAAGGTCGACTACCTGAAGCCGACGCTGCTCGGACCGCCGATCGAGCTGCGTTCGCAGATCGTGTCGGTCAAGGGGCGGAAGGTCGTCGTCTCGACGTCACTCCGGGTGGAAGGCCAGGAGTGCGTGAGAGGCGAGGCGGTGCTGATCCAGGTCCCCGAGGACGCTTTCACCCCGCGCTGATCGCGAAGAGTCTGGCCGCGCCGGAGGAGCGCGTTGCCACCAGGGCGACGACGAGCCTCACGACGGGTCCGTTACGCGCCGAGCGTCGCCACCATCACCGCCTTGATGGTGTGGACCCGGTTCTCGGCCTGGTCGAAGACGATGGAGGCCGGCGACTCGAAGACCTCATCGGTCACCTCCATCCCGTCGAGGCCGAACTTCTTAAAGATCTCCTCGCCCACCTTAGTGTGGCGATCGTGGAAGGCCGGGAGGCAGTGCATGAACTTCGCCTTCGGGTTGTCAGTGGCCGCCATCAGCGCCGCGTTGACCTGGTAAGGCTTCAGGAGGCGGATCCGCTCCTCCCAGACCGACTCGGGCTCGCCCATCGAGACCCAAACGTCGGTGTGGACGAAGTCGCACCCTTTCACGGCCGCCTTCGGGTCCTCGGTCAGCGTCACCTTCCCGCCCGAGACCCTGGCTAGCTCGCGGGCCTTGGCGACGAGCGCTTCCGCGGGCCAGACGTGTTTTGGCGCGCCGAGGCGGACGTCCATCCCCATGAGCGCCCCGCCCAGCATCAACGTGTTCCCCATGTTGTTCCGGGCGTCGCCGAGGAAGCAGAACGCCTGGGCGTGGAGCGGCTGGTCCGAATGCTCCTCCATCGTCAAGAGGTCGGCCAGGATCTGGGTCGGGTGGAACTCGTCGGTCAGCCCGTTCCAGACCGGGACGCCGGCGTGTCTCGCCAGCTCGTCGACGATCGCCTGGCCGTGGCCACGGTACTCGATGGCGTCGTACATCCGCCCCAGGACGCGGGCGGCGTCTTTCATCGACTCCTTCTTGCCGATCTGGGAGCCCGAGGGGCCGAGGTAGGTGACGTCAGCCCCCTGGTCGTGCGCGGCCACCTCGAAGGCACAGCGGGTGCGGGTAGAGTCCTTCTCGAAGATCAGCGCGATGTTCTTCCCGCGGAGGCGGGGCTGCTCGGTCCCGGCGTATTTGGCGCGCTTGAGGTCCCGCGCGAGGTCGAGGAGGGTACGGATCTCGGCCTGGGTGAATTCGTGGATCGTCAGGAAGTGGCGGTTTCTCAGGTTGACGGGCATGACGCTTCTCTCCCCGGCCCACGCTGGAGGAGGGCCGGTCCCGCCATTCTAGGGGGTGCCGGCGGCGTGGGGGGCTGGGCGGAGCACCGGAGCGGGCGATAGACTCGGCGAGACGGGATCGAGGAGCCGCCGTGTCGAAGAAGACCTCCCCGGAGGGCCGGATGGGTCCGCGGGTCGCCCCTTCCGGGCGGCGGGGAGGCGGTCGCCCGCCCGAGGTGTCTTCCTCCGTCCAGGACCGCGGCCGGCTCCTCTTCGACCGATCGCCGGTCGGCGTCCTGATCTACGACCGGTCGATGAGGGTGACCGACTGCAACGACCGGTTCGTTGCGATTCTCCAGTCGTCGCGCGAACGCCTGATCGGCCTCGACCTAAATCTCCTCCGTGACCAGAGCATCGTCCCGACGCTCAGGGCGGCGCTCGAGGGGAAGGAGGCGTACCGCGAAGGGCCCTATCAGGCGACGACCGCCGTGGTCCGCATCTGGGCGACGCTCCGGACGGCCCCGTTCTTCGCTAACGACGGGTCGGTCGCCGGGGGGATCGGAATCGTGGAGGACACGACCGAGCACCGTACGGCCCAACTGGCCCTGCAAGAGAGCCGCGAACGGCTCGAGCTGGCGCTAGCGGGGGCGGGACTGGCGATGTGGGACTGGAACCTCTCGACCGACGTCGTCGCATTCGACTCGCGCTGGTCGGCCCTGCTCGGGTACGGTCCGGACGAGCTCCGGTGGACGCGAGCGACCGTCCGGAGGCACGTCCACGCCGAGGACCTCCCGAAGCTCGACGAGTCGCTTTCGGAGCATCTCCGAGGCCTGACGCCGGCGTGGGAGTCGGAGCTGCGCCTCCGGCTGAAGACGGGAGCCTGGAAGTGGGTCCATCTCCTCGGCCGGGTCGTCGAGCGCGACACGGACGGGCGGGCCGTCCGCGCCGCTGGCACGATCCGCGACGTGTCGGACCGAAAGCTGGTCGAGGAGCGGCTTCAGCGGAGCGCCTTCTACGACCGCCTGACTGACCTCCCGAACCGGGCGCTGGTCCTGGACCGGCTCGGGGTGGCGCTCCGGCGGACCGAGCTCCACATCGGCACGCATTGCGCCGTCCTCTTCCTCGACATCGACCGCTTCCAGCACGTCAACGACGGCCTCGGGCACCGCGCCGGCGACGAGCTCCTGAAGGAGGTCGTGCGGAGGGTTGCCCTCCTGCTCCGGCCCGGCGACACGTTCGGGCGGCTGGGGGGCGACGAGTTTCTGGTCGTCCTCGACGACGTCATCGACGAATCGAGCCCGATCCGCGTGGCCGAGCGGATCCGCCTCGCGCTGGAGGAGCCGGTCCAGGTGGAGGGGCACGCGGTCCACGTGACGGTCTCCATCGGCATCGCCATCGCGACCGGCGCGCGCCACTCGGCCGAGGACCTCCTCCGCGACGCTGACACGGCGATGAATCGGGCGAAGGAGGCGGGACGCGACCGGTACGTTCTCTTCGACGAGGCGATGCACCAGACGGCCGTCAGCCGCCTCGACCTGGAGAACGCGCTGCGGCGCTCGGTCGAACGGGGCGAGATCGTGGTCTCGTACCAGCCGGTCATTTCGGTCGCTTCGGCGAAGCTCACCGGTTTTGAGGCGCTGGCCCGCTGGCAGCATCCGCGGCGCGGCCTTCTCCTCCCGCCAGAGTTCGTGCCGATCGCGGAGGAGACAGGCCTCGTCGTTCCGATCGGCCGCTTCGTCCTCGGGGAGGCGTGCTGCCAGCTCCGCGCCTGGAACGAGGGGCGCACGGGGGCGCCCCTCCGGATGAGCGTGAACCTTTCGCCCCGGCAGGTCGCGTCCCCGAGCCTCGTGGAGGAGGTGGAGACGGCGGTCGAGGCCGCGGGGATCGACCCGCGCCTCCTCCGGCTGGAGATCACCGAGAGCGTCCTGGTGGACCGCCCCGAGGAGGCTCTCCGCGTCCTCTCTAGGCTCAGGGCGCTCGGCGTCCAGCTGGCGCTCGACGACTTCGGAACGGGTTATTCCTCGCTCAGCTACCTCGTCCGCTTCCCGGTGCAGGAGCTGAAGCTCGACCGCGCGTTCGTCTCGCGCGTCCACCACGGCGAGCGCGAGGCGGCGGTGGCGCGGGCCATCCTGGTGCTGGCGCACGAGCTGGGGATGACGGTGACGGCCGAGGGGGTCGAGACGGAGGAGCAGCTCGCATGGCTCCGGGCGGAGGGGTTCGACCATGTGCAGGGAAACCTGCTCTCCCGCCCGCTGCCGGCCACGGACGCGGGCCGGTTCGTGTCGGGCTCCTTCCCATAGCGTCCCGTATCATCCGGCCGCGGCCGCGGACACCTTCCCGCGTGTCACAGGAGAACGGAATGGAATTCGGAATCGTCGGACTGGAGCTCTCGGGCAAGACAACCCTCTTTTCCCTCCTCACGGGGCACCAGCCGGGCGCGGCCGGCGGGAAGAGGGAAGCCCACGTCGGCACGGCCCAGGTCCCCGACCCACGGCTGGACCGCCTGACCGCGATGTACCACCCGAAGAAGCACACGCCGGCCGTGGTCCGGTTCGTCGACATCCCCGGAATCACCAAGGGGGGCGGCCAGAGCATGAACCTCCCGGAGCTGAAGACGATGGACGGGCTCGCCGCCGTCGTTCGCGCGTTCGGCTCCGAGGCGATCCCGCATCCCGAGGGGGACGTGAACCCGGCGCGGGACCTGGACCTGCTCGAGACCGAGCTCCTCCTCTCGGACCTCTCGATCGCCACGAACCGGCTCGAGAAGCTCGGCAAGGAGATGCAGAAGCGGAAGGCGCCGGAGCTGACGGCGGAGCGCAACGCGGTCGAGAAGTGCCGCCTGGCCGTCGACGCTGGGACGCCGCTGAGGCAGATCGACCTGACGCCGGAGGAGAAGAAGATCCTCCGCGGCTTCACGTTCCTCACCCTCAAGCCGCTCCTCGTCATCCTGAACGTCGGCGAGGAGGAGGCGGGGGACCTGGCCGGGGCGGTGAAGCGCGCCGGGTTCGGAAAATGGGACGGAGCGCCCGGGGTAGCCTTCTCGGTCGTCTGCGCCCCACTCGAGCAGGAGATCTCCCAGATGTCGCCGGACGAGCAGGCCGAGTTCTTGAAGGGGATGGGGCTCCCTGATCGCGCGCTCGACCGGCTCCTCCGCGCCGCCTATTCCCTCCTCGGGCTGATCTCGTTCCTGACCGCCGGCGAGGACGAGTGCCGGGCCTGGTCGATCCCGGCCGGGACGAGTGCGGTCCGGGCGGCCGGGGCGATCCACACCGACATCGAGAAGGGGTTCATCCGCGCCGAAGTCGTCCCCTTCCAGACGTTGATCGAGGCCGGCTCGCTCGCGGTCTGCAAGACGCACGGGTCGCTGCGGCTCGAAGGGAAGGAGTACGTCGTCCAGGACGGCGACGTCATCAACTTCCGGCACAGCGGGTGAGGCCGGGAACTTTCTCGGAATGCGGGTTAAAGTTAGAAGGTGCCGCAGGGCTCTGAGATTGAGAACGAATCCGAACGTGAGGAGGGCCACTCCATGTATCGCACGCAGTCCGTCAGCGAACTCGAGCGCTCATGGGCAAACGACCTCCGCTGGAAGGGGATCGTTCGTCCCTTCTCCGCCAGCGAGGTCGACCGCCTTCGCGGCACGATCCAGCTCGACTATTCAGTCGCCCGTCTCGGAGCCGAGCGGCTCTGGAACCTCCTGCACACGGAGAAGTTCGTCCGGGCGCTCGGTGCCCTGACGGGAAACCAGGCGGTCCAGCAGGTCCAGGCGGGACTGAAGGCGATCTACCTCTCGGGGTGGCAGGTGGCGAGCGACGCGAACGACGCCCTGACGATGTACCCCGACCAGAGCCTCTACCCGGTGACGAGCGTCCCGACCGTCATCCGGCGGATCACGAACGCCTTGATGCGTGCGGACCAGATCCAGCACATGGAAGGGCGCAGCGACATCTACTACTTCGCCCCGATCGTCGCCGACGCGGAGGCCGGGTTCGGGGGCCCCCTGAACACCTTTGAGCTGATCAAGTCGATGATCGAGGCGGGGGCCGGCGGCATCCACCTGGAGGACCAGCTCTCCTCACTGAAGAAGTGCGGGCACATGGGAGGGAAGGTCCTCGTCCCGATCCACGAGTTCATCCAGAAGCTGGTCGCGGCGCGGTTGGCCGCCGATGTCATGGGGGTGCCGGTGGTCCTGATCGGCCGGACGGACGCCCTGGGAGCCGGCCTGATCCGCGGCGACATCGACCAGGTCGACCGCGAGTTCCTCACCGGCGACCGGACGAGCGACGGCTTCTACGTCGTCAAGGATGGCATCGAGTACGCCGCGGCGCGCGCCTGTGCGTTCGCCCCATACGTCGACCTCGTCTGGTGCGAGACGTCGACGCCCGACGTCGACGAAGCGCGCGAATTTGCGAAACGGGTCCACGAGACGTTCCCAGGAAAGGCGCTCGCCTACAACTGCTCGCCGTCGTTCAACTGGAAGCGGAAGCTCTCCGACGCCCAGATCGCCTCGTTCCAGGAGGAGCTGGGGGACATGGGGTACCGGTTCCAGTTCATCACGCTGGCCGGTTTCCACACGCTCAACGCCTCGATGTTCGAGCTGGCCCACGGCTACAAGAGCGAGGGGATGAGCGCCTTCGTCCGGCTCCAGGAGAACGAGTTCGAGCTGGAGCGGACGGCCGGCTTCCGCGCCATCAAGCACCAGAGCTTCGTCGGGGCCGGCTACTTCGACCTCGTCCAGACCACCGTGATCGGCGGCGACGTCTCGACCTCGGCGCTGAAGGGCTCGACGGAGGAAGAGCAGTTCCACGGGACGAAGAAATAGGGGATAGCCCGATCTCCTTCTGACTACTTCTTCTCGGCCGGCTTTTCCGCCGGTTTCGCCGCGTGGTCCATCGGCGGCTGCCCCTCGCTCGACGGTGGGACGATTCCCTTGATCCGCATGTAAGTCGTCATGTTTCGAGCCAGGCAGCATACCAAAAGAGACGTTGTCTCAAAGATTGGGTCGCGCGGCGCCCCTGGCGTGGACCCGTTGACTATCATTCCTCCCAGGAGGGGAAACATGGCCAGACCGAAAATCGGGGTGATCCTCGCGGGGTGCGGCGTCTACGACGGCGCCGAGATTCACGAGTCCGTCCTGACGCTGCTCGCGCTCGACCGCGCCGGCGTCGAGATCGTCTGTCTAGCGCCCGACGTCCCCCAGATGCACGTCGTCAACCATCTCACCGGAAAGCCCGCTCCTGGCGAGACCCGGAACGTCCTCGTCGAGGCGGCCCGGATCGCGCGCGGCGCCGTCCGCGACGTGGCGAAAGCCGATCCGTCGGAATTCGACGCCATCGTCATCCCGGGCGGGTTCGGGGCGGCGAAGAACTTGAGCACCTTCGCGGTCGCGGGGGAGGCGTGCACCGTCGACCCGGGGGTGGCGAATCTGGTTCGGGCCGTCCACGCCGCCGGGAAACCGGTGGGAGCGATGTGCATCGCGCCGGTCATCCTGGCGAAGCTCCTCGGGGAGGAGAAGCCGTCGTTGACGATCGGGACCGACGCCGCGACCGCCGGCAAGGTGAACGCCATGGGGGCGCACCACGTCTCGTGCCCGGTCGAGTCGATCGTCGTCGACGGGAAGCGGAAGCTGGTCACCACCCCCGCATACATGCTCGCTGGAAGGATTTCCGAGGCCGCCGAAGGGATCGAGAAGCTGGTCGGCGAGATCGTCCGGATGGTCCGGGCCGCGGCTTGACTGGCGCGCGGCGCGAGCCGCTGGTGACGGGGGCGTTCCTCCGTCTGTGGACCTTCAGCTTCGTCACGTTCTTCTCGGCGTTCCAGCTGTTCCCAGCGATCCCCTTCCGGATCCTGGAGCTGGGAGGGACGAAGACCGAGGCTGGCCTCTTCCTCACCCTTTACACATGGGCCTGCGCCGCGTCGGCACCCTTCACCGGGGCGGTGGCGGACCACTTCGGCCGCCGCCGGGCGCTGCTCGCCGGGGGATTTGCCTTCGCGGTCTTCTCCATCCTCTACGGTGAGGCGACGGGCCTGCCGCTGCTCGTGGGTGTGGCGGTGGTCCACGGCGTCTTCTGGTCTGCCCTCCTATCCGCGAGCGGGGCGATGATGTCGGAGGTGATCCCGGCCTCGCGCCGAACGGAGGGGATTGCCTGGTGGGGGCTCGCGAGCACCGTCGCGATTGCGGTCGCTCCGCTTGTCGGCCTCACCCTCTACCGTGCCGCCGGATGGCGCGTCGTATGCGGCGAGATGGCGCTTCTGTCGCTGGCGATGGCCTTCGTCGCGACGCGCCTCCCGCCGGGGGAGCCGCGGCGATCAGGCCGGTTCCCGTCCCCGGCGAAGGCGGTCGAGTGGCGGGTGATCGTCACCGCGCTGTCGCTCTCGGCGGTGTCCTTCGGCTACGGCGGGGTGATGAGCTATGTCGCCCTCCTGTCGATCGAACGGAAGATCGAGCCGCCGTCGCTCTTCTTCACCCTCTTTGCCGCGTCGATCCTCGTGACGAGGGTCTTCGCCGGCCGGCTGGGGGACCGCTTCGGGCCGAAGTGGCTCCTCTTCCCGTCGCTGGCCCTCGTCCCGTTCGCGCTCGCCCTGGTGGCAGTGGCCGAGTCGAAGGCTCTGCTCATCTCGGCCGCCCTTCTTTACGGCTTCGGGTTCGGAGGCACCTACCCGGCCTTCGTAACGTGGGTGCTCGGCCGGACCGACACGGCCCGCCGGGCGGCGACGTTCGGCAGCGTCCTGTTCGCCTTCGACACCGGGATCGGGGCAGGGTCGATGGTGACGGGATTTCTCGCCACACGGTTCGGATTCGGACCCGCGTTCTTCGCGGCGGCGGCGGTCTCCCTTCTCGCGATCCCGGTGTTCCTGGCCACGTCGCGCCTCTTGCCGGAACGGACGGACGAGACGGTGCCGTCTGCGCTGCCCGCCGGCGGACCTGACTAGAATCGGGGTAGAGCAGTGGATCAGTGAGGGAGCGGCGAGGCTGGCCGGGAGGCGGTCCGGGTCCACGCGGCCGGGTCCGGCCCTACGGCGTGGCCGCCGGATGGGAGTTCGTGCGCGATGAGCCGGGCGACCGCGTCCCGCTCGAGCAGGAACCCGTCGTGTCCGTGCGAGGAGGAGAGGTACCGGAAGGAAGCGCCGGCCTCGTCCGACCACGCCTTCACCTCCTCGGCGCGGTAGAGGACGTCCCCCGGGATGCCGACGCCGACGAGGCGCCCCCGGAACGCTCGGAGCGCAGCCCCCGCGCCGCCGCGGCCTCTCCCGACGTCGTGTGTGTCCATCGTCTCCATCAGCGAAAGGTAGGTCTCCGTGTCGAACCTGGCGACGAGCTTCTCGCCGTGGCGGCGGAGGTACGACTGAATCGCATACGGCTCGGGAGCGCCGGGCTGCCCGAGGAAACGGCCGTCGAACTCGTCCGGGGCCCGGTAGGTCAGCATGCCGACCATTCGGGCCACGGCGAGCCCCTCGGTCCCGCCCAGCTCGATGGCCCGCCGCTGGACGAGGTCCCACCCCTGTGCCCAGGCGGACTGGACGGCGGGAGCGGCGAAGGCAATCGCGGCCCGGGCCCGGTCCGGGAAGGTGGCCGCGAACTCCAGCGTCACCATCCCCCCGAGTGACCCGCCCGAGACGAACGCCGCGGAGGCGACGCCGAGCTCGTCGAGGAGGAGCGCGGCGAGACGGGCCTGGTCCCGCGTCGTGACCCTCGGCCGCGGCCCGGGCGCGCCGGGACGGCGGCGGTATGTCGTGCCGTAGCAGGACCCGAGGAGGTTCGGGCTCAAGACGGCGAATCGGTCGGTGTCGATCGCGAGGCCTTGGCCCACGATCCCCTTCCACCACGCGGCGGCGTCAGTGTTGCCGGTGAGCGAGTGGAAGAGGAGGACGAGGTTTTCCCGGTGGGCATCGAGGGTACCGAGGAGGCGGTAGGCCTGGCGGACCTCCTCCAGGACCTCGCCCGACTCGAGCTCGAAGCGGGGAACGGAGAGGAACTGGAGGCCCTCCTCGCTCATGGCGCGATAGCCTTCGCCAGGGCCTGGTCGAGGTCGTCGCGCAGGTCCTCGAAGTCCTCGATGCCGACGGAGAGGCGCAGGAGGTCGGGGTTGACGCCGGCCTCGAGGCGGTCGTTCTCGGCTAGCTGCTCGTGCGTCGTGCTCCAGGGGTGGATGATCAGGCTCTTGGCGTCGCCGACGTTGGCGACGAGCGAGAAGAGCTTCGAGGCCGAGATGACCTTCTTCGCCGCGGCCTCGCCCCCCTTCACGCCGAACGTCAGGATCCCGCCGAAGCCGCCGTCGAGGTACTTCTTCGCCATCTCGTGGGTCGGGTGCGAGGCGAGACCCGGGTAGCGGACCCAGGTGACCGCCGGGTGCTTCTCGAGGAAGCGGCCGACGGCGAGGGCGTTCGAGCAGTGGCGCTCGATCCTCAGGTGGAGGGTCTCGAGCCCCTGGAGGAAGAGGAACGAGTTGAACGGGGAGAGCGCCGCGCCGATGTCGCGGAGGAGTACGACGCGGAGGCGGATCGCGAAAGCGGCCGGGCCGAACGTCTCGGCGAACTTCAGGCCGTGGTAGGCCGGCTCCGGGTCGACGTAAAAGGGCTTGAAGCGCGGAGAGGCCTTCCAGTCGAACGTGCCGCCGTCCACGACGACGCCGCCGATGGAGGTGCCGTGCCCGCCGATCCACTTCGTGGCCGAGTGAACGACGATGTCGGCGCCGTGCTCGATCGGATGGCACAGGAGCGGCGTGCCAAACGTGTTGTCGACGACGAGCGGGACGCCCGCCGCGTGGGCGATGTCGGCCAGGGCGCGGAAGTCGGGGACGTCGAGCTTCGGGTTGCCGATCGTCTCCACGTAGACCGCACGCGTCGTCTCGTCGATCGCGGCAGCAACTGCCTTCGGGTTCGTGGCATCGACGAACTTCGTCTTGATCCCGAGCCGGGAGAGGGTGTGCTCGAAGAGGGTGTAGGTGCCGCCATAGAGCGAGGAGGCCGAGACGATCGACTCGCCGGAGCGCGCGAGGTTCAGGATGGTCAGCGCCTCAGCGGCCTGGCCGCTCGCGGTCGCGACGGCGGCGACGCCGCCCTCCAGCTCGGCGATCCGGCGCTCGAAGACGTCGGTCGTCGGGTTCATCAGCCGCGTGTAGATGTTGCCGAACTCGCGGAGGCCGAAGAGGTTCGCGGCGTGCTCGGGACTATTGAAGACGTACGACGTCGTGGCGTAGATCGGGACGGCGCGGGCCGTCGTCGTCGGGTCGGCCGTCTCCTGCGCGGCGTGGACGGCGCGGGTTCCGAGGCCGAGCTTCCGGGGGGTGGTCGTTTCGGTGGTGGTGGCCATGGGGAGGTCTCCTTCCGTCGTTTCGTGATGTAGGAAAAAAAGAACCGGCCCTCCGCTGCGGGAGGGCCGGTGTGAAGGCCAGATCGTTCCGGCTCGCTTCAGGTCTGGCGGCGTTCTAGGCGGCCAGGCCTCCGTCCTCCCGCACGCGGGGGGGCATGCACATCCACATCGACATGAGCATGATGGACATGCAAATCGACGTGACGGCGGTCCTGTTCCAGGCGGCAGGGAGGAAGAGCGATCGGAGCATTGCGGCAGACGGTAGAGATGCCGTCCGCGGATGTCAAGCGATTTCTCTTTGCGTGTCCGCGTGCCTGCGGAGAAACTCCTCGAACGCGGCAACTGGTAAGGCCGGGCTGAAGAAGTGGCCCTGCGCGAGGTCGCACCCGTAGGTCTGGAAGAAGTCGACGTGCTGCCGTGTCTCCACCCCTTCGGCGGTGACCTCGAACCCCAGCGTCTTCGACAGCGAGAGGATGGCCCTAACGATCGCGGCGTCGTTCGGGTTCACAGAGATGTCCTTGACGAAGCTCTGAGCCACCTTGAGGTTGTCGAAGGGGAGCCTCTTGAGGTAGCCGAGGAAGGTGTAGCCAGTCCCAAAATCGTCCAGCGACAGCCGGATCCCAAGGCGCCGCAGGGTCCGGAGGAGGTCGATGGCGGCGTCGTTGTCCGGGAGGAGGAGACTCTCGGTCAGCTCGAGCTCGAGGAACCGGGGCGGGAGGCCCGACTCGGCCAGCACCTGCTGGATGGTGGACGCAAGGTCCTGGTGCCAGAACTGGCGTGCCGAGATGTTGACGGCGATGCGCATCTCCGGGAACCCGATCGCGTGCCAGTGGCTGGCCGCCAGGCACGCCTTCCGCAGGACCGACTCGCCGATCGAGACGATGAGGCCCGTCTCCTCGGCGACGGGGATGAACTCGTCTGGAGTCACCTCCCCCAGCTCGGCGTCGGTCCACCGGAGGAGCGCCTCGGCCCCGACGACCCTGCCGTCCCGGAGACGGACGATCGGCTGGAAGTGGAGGTCGAGGCCGTCGCGGGACAGCGTGTCGCGCAGGCGCGTCTCGAGGAGCAGCTGGCGGTGGGCCTTTTCGTTGAGGCTCTCGGTGAAGAACTGGTAGTTCCCGCGCCCCCGCTCCTTGGCGAGGTACATCGCCGAATCGGCGTTCCGGATCAGCTTCTCGACGGTGATGCCGTCGGCGGGGAAGATGGCGATCCCGATGCTGGCACCGGCGTAGAGCTGGTGCGGGCCTACCGAGAACGGGCGCTCGAACCCCTGGATGATCTTCCGCGCGACGGCGACGCCGCTCGGGTTCTCGCGCGACTCCTCGATCAGGATCGTGAACTCGTCGCCGCCCAGCCGCGCGACGGTGTCCTCGACGCGCACGCTCGCCTTCAGCCGTTCGGCGACCTGCCTCAGGAGCGCGTCGCCAGTCTCGTGGCCGAGGGTGTCGTTGACGTTCTTGAACCGGTCGAGGTCCAGAAAGAGGAGGGCGACCGTGTTGTGGGAGCGGTGGGAGCGGGCGATCGCCTGGTGGAAGCGGTCCAGGAAGAGGAGGCGGTTCGGGAGGCCGGTCAGCGGGTCGTGGTGAGCGATGTGCTCGAGCTGCCGTCCATGGTCGAGCAGACGCTCGTAGACCGTCTTCAGCTCGGTGATGTCGTGGGCGGAGGCGATGACCCCGGTCACCGCGCCCCGCTGCCAGAGAGGCGCGGCCGAGATCTCGTACGTCTCGGGCGCATTGTCGGAGCCGAGCCGGCGGCGTTCGAAATGGACCGGCTGCCGGCGGTCGACCACCTCGCGCACGGGACACCGCTCTCCGTCGGCCGCGCACGGGGCGCTGGGGAGATGCAGAAGCGGCCGCGGGGGCGGGTCGTTCGAGCCGTTCGGCGAAGGGCGCTCGAGGGCCTCGGCGCTCTGATTCCGCATCCGGACCGAGTGGTCGGGCTCCAGAACGAAGACCGGGTCCGGAAACCCGTCGATCACCGACTGCAGAAACGCCCGCTCGGTCTCGAGCGCCGTCTCGGCCCGCCGCCTCCGGAGGACGTTCACGGCGAGGCCGAAGACCAGGAGGACGAGCGCCGTCATCACGCCGGCGGTGCTCCAGACCAGCGTCCTGTATCGGAAGAAGAACGACTGCGGCTCGTTGATGACGATGCTGCCGGCCGGAAGGGACGACGGCGCGATCCTGAAACGGGCCAGGCTCTCCCAGTCGAACATGAGCCGCGCGTGCGGTTTGGTCACCACGAAAATTGTCGACGCGGGGACGCCGCTGAGGACGCGGAGGGCGATGCTCCCGGCCAGCTTCCCAAGTTCGGTGCCGCCCAGGAGGCTCCCCCCGACCACGCCCCGGCCGAGGCTCTCCTCGTGGACCACGAAGACCGGGACGGTGCTGCTGCGGCTGAGGAGATCGGCGAACCTCGAGTGGTCGTAGATCTGCCCATCCTGGTCGCGGCTATACGACAGGGCGAGGACGATCCAGTCGTCCGGGAGCCGGGACACGCGCTGGAGGAGGCCCTCCATCGTGATCTCCGGGAGGGTCTCGAACCGGACCCGGTTGGCGAAGCGGGGAGCGACGCCGTCGAAGTCGTGCCTAGTCCCGAGGCCCGAGACGGTGAAGTCGTGGACCACGAGGACGTTCCTGGTGCGGGGGCAGAGGGTGAGCGCGCTTTCGAGCGTGCCGTTGATGTCGAGGTTCTCGGCGACGCCGGTGATCCGGTCGTGCCCGGCGATCATGAGCGGCTCGTAGCCGTTGATGCCGCAGAAGACGATGGAGACCTCCGGCGCGAGGTCCTTCCGGTTCTCCAGGGCGAATTCGAGAGCCGGATTGTCGCAGGCGACCAGGAGCTTGATGTGCGCGTTCCGGTATTTCTGGCGGTAGACCTCTTTGAGGAACGCGAAGTGCTCCTTCTTCGGGAAGTTCTTGGTATCCATGAACTCGACGAACGGGAGCCAGTACTTGTCCTGCCGATGGAAGACGTCCAGGATCCCCGTGACCTCGTCGTCGGACCAGGTGTAGCCGGAGTGATACGAGTTGAGGATCAGGACGGCGGGGCGTTCGGGAATCGCCACGGTCCTCGGAACCTCAGCTCTCGCATAGGCGGGGAGGGAAGCGCCAAAGACCAGCGAAACGAGCATCGCCGGGAGCCAACGGCATCCTGACCCCAACGTTCTCTCGACGGGCCGGACCGTCACCACGCCCATCTGACTCCTTCCGCTGTGCGTTGAATTATCTCAGAGAGTCCGCGGGGAGACCCGGACCGCCTCTCCCGCCAGAGGCCACCCTCCGGACGGAGCACTAGAGGCCGAAGAGTCTCTCGGCCCGCTCGGCCACGACCCTTCCGATCGCCAGGGACGCGGTTGCGGCCGGTGAAGGGGCGTTCAGGACGTGGAGCATCCGGTCCGCCTCGACGAGGTGGAAGTCGTCGACGAGCCGTCCCTGGCGGTCCATCGCCTGGGCCCGGACGCCAGCGCCCGCCGGGACGACGTCGTCACTGCCGAGCTCCGGTACCAGCTCGCGGAGAGCGGCGACGAAGAGGCGTTTGGAAAAGGAGCGCCGGAACTCGCCGAGTCCCATCCGGAGGTGCCGGGCTGCGAACCCGGCAAAGCCTGGTGCCGCGAGGACCGCGAGGGCGTCCCGGAGGGAGAAGCTGGTCTTGGTGTAGCCCTCCCGGCGGAATGCGAGGACCGCGTTCGGTCCGGCCTCGACGCCGCCCCCCAGCTTGCGCGTGAAGTGGACGCCCAGGAACGGGAACGCGGGGTCCGGGACCGGGTAGATCAGGTTCCGCACGAGCGAACACCGGCCTGGAACGATCTCGTAGTACTCGCCGCGGAACGGGATGATGGAGACCCCCGGGTCGACACCGCACAGACGCGCGAAGCGATCGGCTTGGAGGCCGGCACAGCCGACGACGGTCCGAGCCCGGACCTCCCCGCGGCCGGTCGAGAGGACGAAGTCACCGTCCCGCCTCACGGCCGAGACCCTCGCTCCGGTGAGGACCTCGCCGCTGCCGGTCCGCACGTCGTCCGCGTAGGCGTTCGAGACGGCCACGTAGTCGACAATCCCCGTCTGGGGGACGTGCAGTCCGGCGACGCCTTTCGCGTGCGGCTCGAAGCTGGCGATCTCGGCGGCCGCGAGGCGCCGGAGCCCGTCGAGCCCGTTCTCGCGGCCTCGCGCCTCCAGGGCGTCGAGGCGGGGGAGCTGCGAGGTGTCGATCGCGAGGACGAGCTTGCCGCAGACATCGTGGGGGATGCCCCGCTCTGCGCAGTATCGGACCAGCGACGTCCGTCCCTCGATGCAAAGACGAGCCTTCAGGGATCCGGGCTTGTAGTAGAGGCCCGAGTGGATGACGCCGCTGTTGTGGCCGGTCTGGTGGGGGGCGAGGTGGTCTTCCGCCTCGAGGACCACGACGGTACGTTTGCCGACGAGGGCGCGGGCCGTCGCAAGACCCACGATCCCTCCTCCGACGACCGCGACGTCAAAAATCACCAACTTGGAAGTTTAGTCTCCTCGGCGATCCGGACGATGGCCTCCCGGATAGCGCGCCGCTCGGCCACGAGACGGAGGTAGAGGCGCTTCTTGAATAGGAGGAGGCCGAGCGCCCGGAGGGCGGCCCCAGGAGCGTTCGAACCGCTCGGACAGAAGGAGGGCGGCCCACCCGGAGGCCGGCAGCAGCGCGATCGCCGCCAGGGCTCCGGCCCACCCGAGCCGGGTGCCGGCGAGGGCGCCGGCGACGATCCAGGTCACCGGGAAGAAGATGAGGGAGCCGAGCATCTTGGTAGTGGCGAGGAGCGACTTGTCCCCGCGCGCGTACCGGTTCGCGACGATCCCCGCCGCCGTGTAGGCGGGGAAGTGGACGAGGAATCCGAGGAGAGCCGCCGGGGCGAGGAGCAACGCGAGGAGCGCGGTCTTGCCGGTGTTCCAGGCGATCCCCACCGGCGTCATGCGGTCCGGGTCGAGGGCCTTGGGGTAGTAGACCCCCAGTGCCGAGGCGAGCGACTCGTACCGGACGACCCGGGTTGCCAGGCGCGAGATCTCCTTCGGCCGGGCTTCCTTGAGGTCGGCGTACGCGCGGAGCAGACGGCGACGGAGGCCGAGCTCGCGCTCGAGCGACGCCTCCTCGCCGTCGCCTCTCGGCGGGTCGAGGAGCTCTTCGACCCACGCCGCCAGAGCCAGCGCCTCATCCCGATCCGCCTGGAGCGTCACCTCGTCGATCGCTTCGCGGACCCGGTCCGTCAGAGCGCGGACCAGGGCGGGAGGGGGCGTGCCGCGCTCTGAAACTTGCGGGGGCTCGACGACGAACGGTTCGCCGAAGACGAGCAGGACAGTGCTGCGGAAGGCCGACTTGTCGGTGAACAAGAGGCCGGCCGGGACGATCCGAACTGGCTCGCCGGAGCCGGCCAGGCCCGACGCGGCAGCGAGCGCGATCCGTGCGGTGCCGGTCTTCAACGGCTTCATCCTTGTGTCGTCGTGGCTCGTCCCCTCTGGGAAGAGGCCGAGGACGCCGCCTTTGCGCAGCAGCGCGCACGAGCTCGCGAACGTCTCCCGCATCTTCTCGCTCGCGGCCCCTTCGTCCTCGCGCCTCCAGACGGGGATCGAGTCGATCGCCCGAGTGAGGAAGCCGACGACCGGCATGTCGAAGAGAGGCGCCTTTGCGACGAAGGAGACGGGCCGGGGCGACAGGCAGAGGAGGACCGCGGGGTCGACGAGGCCGTTGGGGTGGTTCAGGACGACGATCGCCGGGCCGTCCTTCGGGAACCGGAAGAGCCCCGCCACCTCGATTCGGCGGAAGAAGACCCGGAGCAGCGTCCTCGTGAACGCGGTGACGGCCGAGCGGACCGTCACGGACGGCCCCCGGCGGCGCGCTCTCCCCGCCACGCTGCCCAGGTCCAGACGACTCCGGCCACTGCGATGGCGACCGGGACGACCAGCAGGGCGCGCGCGAGGTCGCTCGCCTGAGAGAGCGCCCCGATGAGCGGCGGGGACGGGACGTCGCCGAGGATGTGCATCGCGAAGATGCTCAGCGCCACGGCGCTCGCCCGCTCGCCAGGCGACACGACGTTGACGATCGCCGAGTTGACCGGTCCGGTCGAGGCGAAGAGGAGGATCTCGGTCACGACAATGGCCGGGAGGTAGACGGCGCGCCTCGGCGACGCCAGCGCCAGGAAGGCGGCGGGGACCGCGAGGAGGGTCGCGACCCCGGAGACCCAAAGGTACGCCTCCTTCCAGCGCTTCAGGAGGGCGTCGCCGAGCCACCCGCCGGCGAACGTCCCGACGAGTCCCGTGACGACGATGATCGCCCCGAACTCCACCGTCGCCTGGCTCTTTGGCACGCCGCGCATCCGTTCGAGGAAGGCCGGAGCCCAGAAGGCGAGGCCTCCGATAGCGAAGGTGTAGGCGGCATAGCCCAGGACGGTCAGGAGATAGGGGGTGTTCCGGAACAGATCGCGATAGACCTGCCGCGTCGAGGGCGGGGGGCCTTCGGGGACGATCCCCTCCTCGTCCTGGGAACCGCGCGGCGGGTCCGGCAGGGTCAGGGCCGTGAGGGCGAGGAGCAGGCCGGGGAGGCCAGCGACGTAGAAGGCGGCGCGCCAGCCCCAGCGGTGGTCGACGAGGCCCCCGACGACGTACCCGAGGGCGGAGCCGACCGGGATGGCGACGAAGAAG
>OLLZ01000564.1_pt1 | contig 23591 bp, 20 predicted proteins | sample 1604661 | NCBI WGS metagenome assembly OLLZ01 (sample SAMEA104055726, study PRJEB20765) | soil metagenome | biome: Arctic tundra; feature: Polygonal ground; material: soil | place: USA | collected 2011-09 | depth 0-0.5 m | reverse complement strand
CGGGTTCCCCGATCCACTTCAGAACGCGTTGAGGATGAAGTCGAGCGGGTTGATGGCCTTCCCGGCGGAATGGACCTCGTAGTGCAGGTGGGGGCCCGTAGAGCGGCCGGTAGAGCCGACGAGGGCGATGACGTCGCCGCGTTTCACCCGCTGGCCCTCGATCACCCGGGCCGTCGCCAAGTGCCCGTACGTCGTATTCACCCCATATCCGTGAGCGATCTCCACGAAGCGGCCGTATCCGTTCTCCCAGCCGACCCGGACGACCGTCCCGTTCGCGGGGGCGACGATTCGGTTTCCGGCGGGAGTCGAGATGTCGACGCCGGTGTGGAACTCCGGCCGGCCGTTGAACGGGTCGATCCGGTTCCCGAAGGCCGCCGTCAGAACGCCGATCGTTGGTGCAAGGGTGGGGGTGAGGGAGAGCTGGTCGGCCTGGGTCGAGAGCCGCTTCTCTATCAGGGCGAGCCGCGAGGAGAGGACGGCGCCGCGCCGGACCGCCTCCCCGAACCCGTCCGCCGAGGAGGTGGTCGGGTCGACGGGGATCGCTCCGAGGCCGCCCACGCCGCCGGTACCAGAGTCGTGGACGCCGGTCAGACCTGCGACGATTGCGAGCCGGCGGGTTCGTTCCTCGAACTCGGTCAGCTGCTTCTCGATCGTCTCGAGCTTGCCGCTGAGAAGAGTCGTGCGGTCCCGGAGCGACTTGTTCTCCTCGGCCATCGCGCTCATCTCGCGGTTCTTCCGGAACGAATGGAGCCAGAGGGTCGTGAACGTCCCCCCGATGGCGATCGTGAGGAGGAACGCTGCTCCGAGCGTGATCAGGAGCCGGCTAGAGACGTGGAACTGCCGGAACTTGGCCCGAGCATGAGGAACGAAGATGATCGTATGTGTCTTTCGCGTCATCCGTATCCTGGAACTTCCGGCCACCGTACCCGGAATCTCTGGGCCTGATCGGAACCCGGGAAGTGTAGCCGCCAGGCCTCGCCAGTCAAGCGAAAGCTGGACATGTCAGGTAACTATCTCTTTAGCTACTGGTTAAGGTCTAGATCGAGTCTCAGTCCGGAGCGACGGTCGGTAGCGAAGCGCCTCCGCCACATGCCTCGAGGAAGTCTTCTCGGAGCCTTCCAGGTCGGCGATGGTCCGAGCGACGCGGAGGACTCGCTGGTACCCCCTGGCCGAGAGTCCGAGCCGATCCATCGCTTTCTCCAGGAGCTCGCGGGCGGAGGGCTCGAGCCCGATCTGCTGCCGAAGATGCCGGGAAGCGAGCGTTGCGTTCGTGAACCTCGGATCCCCGGACCGGGAAGACTGGACCCTTCGGGCTCGCTGGACCCTCTCGGCGACCGTCCGGGAGGGTTCGGATTCGACGGGGCTGTGGAAGTCTCCGGCGGGGACGGCAGGTACCTCGACGTGGAGGTCGATCCGGTCGAGGAGGGGGCCCGAGATCTTCTTCCGATATCGGGAGACCTCTCGGTCGGTGCAGTGGCATGGCCTGCGGGTGTCGCCGAGGAAGCCGCAAGGACAAGGGTTCATCGCAGCGACGAGAAGGAAGCGGGCCGGGAACGACCGGGAGCCCGACGCCCGCGCCACGGAGACGACCCCGTCCTCGAGCGGTTCGCGGAGCGCTTCAATGGCGTCCCTCCGGAACTCCGGGAACTCGTCGAGAAAGAGGACGCCGAGGTGGGCCAAGGAGAGCTCCCCGGGCCTCGGGTCAGCGCCGCCTCCGGCCAGGGCGGCGGCGGTCGCGCCGTGGTGAGGGGACCGGAACGGCCTACGCCGGACGAGCCCGGAGTGGGATGGGAGCCGGCCGGCCACGCTCCAGATCCGCGTCACCTCGAGGGCTTCCGGTCGCGACAGAGGCGGGAGGATGCCGGGAAGGCGCCGCGCGAGCATGGTCTTGCCCGAACCGGGCGGTCCAGTCAGGAGGATGTTGTGGCCGCCAGCGGCGGCGATCTCGAGGGCGCGCCTGGCCAGCGACTGTCCGCGGACCTCCCTCATGTCGTCCTCGGGGTCCGGCTCCGCCCGCTCGTCGTAGTCGGCGGGCGAAACGCTGACGATGGGGAGGCGCTGTGCCAGGTGAGCCACGACCTCCCCGAGGTGACCCGCCGGCAGCACCGCGAGGTCGCCATGGATCGCGGCTTCGAGCGCGTTCGCGGCGGGGACCACGATCGTCCGCCTGCCGTCCCGGAGCGACGACTCGGCGAAGGCGATCACGCCGGGTACGGGGCGAAGCGAGCCGTCGAGGCCGAGCTCGCCGACCAGCGTCACCGAGCTTCCCGCGCCGAGAGGCAGGTCGCCGTTGGCTTCAAGAATGGAGATCGCGATGGCGAGGTCCAGCGCTGTCCCGGCCTTGGGGAGGTCGGCAGGGGCGAGGTTGACGACGACGCTCCTGCCAGGAAGGGGGAAGCCAACCTGGCGCAGGGCCGACCGGACCCTCTCGCGGCTCTCCTTGACGGCGGCGTCGGGGAGGCCGACGATCGTCAGCCCGGGCAGGCCAGCCCCGATCGCCGTCTCGACGAGGACGGCAACTCCTTCGATCCCCGAGAGCGTAGCGGCGTAGGCTCGGGCGACGCTCATATGGATCTCTCTTCCTGCGGGATAGCCGTTTATCCATTTATCCGTTTATCGGTTTTTCGGCCGTCTACCGGCCCGATGCGCCCGGGATCGAGAGGCGCCGCCCAAGCGGGAGAGAGTCTTGTGTCTTCAGCTTGTTCTGCTTCCTGAGGGCGTCGACGGTGACCCCGAACCGGGTCGCGATCCGATAGAGCGTGTCGCCCTTTCGGACGGTGTAAGACGGTCTCTTCCGCGAGGAGGTCTGGACCGCGGCTTTCCCTGTCGTCGGGTCCTCCGTGAATCCCTCGGCGGGGATCTCCACGTTCGACGGGAGGGGTCGCGGGCTGGGGAGCGCGACCGCTGCCACTCCTAGCGCATTCGGGTCGCTGACTGCGGCCGACGGGGTCGGAAGCGCCCGGATCTGCCCGTGCGAGAGCGATGCGGTCCCGGCTTTCTGTCCGGTGGCGGATCTCCCAGCGGCGGACGGAGCGCTCCGAACGGGGCGCGACGGGACGGTGAGCACCATCCCGGCCTTCAGACGGGCGTTGGCTGGCAGGTCGTTCCAGTCCGCGAGCTCCGCCACACTCAACTTGTAGCGGGCGGCGAGTTTTGGAAGGGTGTCCCCCTTCTTCACCTTGATGCGGCGCTCCTCGACTGGCGCAGCGGCAGGAAGGGCGGCGAGCGAGGCCTTCAAGGTCTCCCCGGTTCCCGGCGGGACCCGTAGCGGGTAGATCCCGCCCGCCGGGGTCAGCCGGGTCCTCAGCTCGCCGTTGAGGAGCCGGAGGTCGTCGACGCTGGTTCCCAGCTTCTCGGCGACTCGTGAGAGGTCGAGGGTCTTCTCCAGCTGGACGAGGTCGAACTCCATCGGAGGGTCCGGGACGACGTCGAACCCGTATCGGGCGGGATCCTTCGCGATCAGGGCCGCCGCCACGACGAAGGGGACGTAGTCGCGGGTCTCGCGCTGGAGGAAGCCGCCGGCCGCGAGCTCCCAGTAGTCGCGGGCTCCGGTGCGTTGGAGGCCTCTCAAGATCTTGCCCTCTCCCGCGTCGTACCCGGCCATCGCGAGGTGCCAGTCCCCGAACATCTCGTAGAGGTCCTTGAAGTAGGCCGCCGCCGCCCGAGTCGACTTGAACGGGTCGCTCCGCTCGTCCACCGCGCGGGTCTTCTTCAGGCCGTAGCGTTTCGCGGTCCCGTCGATGAACTGCCAGAACCCGTGGGCGGCCTTCCGCGAATGGGCCACCGGCTTGAACGCGGACTCGATCATCGCCACGTAGACGAGGTCCTGCGGCAGCCCGTACTCGGCCAGGATTCCGCGCATCAGTGGCAGGTATCTCCCGCTCCGCTTCAAGGCGCCTGCAAACGCCTGGGGCGTGCGGAACTGATAGAAGGCGATCGCCCGAAGGACGGCTTCGTTGACGACCACGGGGATGTCGAACGTCCGGGCCGTCTCGGGGGAGAGCTCCGACTTGACCTTCTCGACCTCGTCGGCCGTCGGCGCCGGAGAGACGGCAATCAGATTGTCCGGTGTTTCTTCGGCGGGAGGCCGATCCTCGAGCTCGGCGCGGCCGTCGGTGATCGTCCGGTAGAGGCTGATGCTGTCCCAAAGCTGCTGGGCGAAGTTGAGGTCGTCGAGGTCGGCGGGGTTCGAATGACGCCGGTATTCCTCGAGAGCCTGATCGAACTCGATTCGCGCGCACGCGGGGTCTCCCGACAACGCGAACGCCTTGCCGCGATAGAAGTGCTCGGTCGCGAGGGTACGGGCATCGACGGCCGGCTCGACCTTGGTCGGGGTTGGGGGGGCCGGCGCCGGGAGGGGAGCGGACGAGGCGCAGCCCCAGAGGGCCGGGAGGGAGCAGACGACCGCCAGGCGGAGCAGGGCCGCTCCGCCGGTCTTAGGGAGAGCAGAACGTCGCGTCACCGAACGGATTTGCCAGAGTTCCGGTGGGGAGGTCAAGGGAAATCGACGACGACTCGAAAAAGCGCCATGACTACATCACTCGATCACTCGGCCTGCACGTTGAATTTCAGGGAGAGGAGAAGCTTTCGAAGGTCGCGAGCCGCCGGGAGGTCCACGGTGACCTCGCGCTCCGTCATGTCGGCATGTCCACCGGGTCCGCCGTTGAACCGGAGGATCACCGTCACTCTATGGGTCTGGCTCAAGGCCGCCCGCGCGATCGAAAGGTCGAAGGAGCGGCTGACGTCCCGGCGGGAGGACGCGCCCGGGCTCAGCAGATCGTCGATCGACAGGCTGGCCCGCTTCCCGAGCGCGGGCCGCCCTGCCCCGGAGGCCTGCGCAGGAAACGCATCCGACGGGGACGCGGGTCTCTGCGTGGCCAGCTTCCGGAGCTTGTCGAGCTCGGAGAGGATGTCGACCGTGGACCGGACGCGGACGTGCTTCACCTCTCCATCCTCCGATACATTCGACGGCGGGGTGCTCGCCTGGGCAAACGCAACGTTGGGAGCTTCTTCGTTCGGACTGGCGCTGGCGGACCGAGTCCGCTCGAGGTGAGGCGCGGGAGACGGCTCCAGCGCGGCGTTCGGGAAGACGGTCTCGGCGACGTCGGGGGCGGGGGCGGGAGCCGAGGGAGGCGGGACGACGACGCCGCGTCCGGTCGGAGTCGATGCGGTCGGTCGCCTCGGCTCGCCGGTCATTTTGGTGCTGAGGGACCGGAGCGTCAGCTTGGAGATCCCCTTCAACGTCTCGAAGACGCCTATGCCATCGCGGGCCGACGCCTCGAACCACTGCAGCGCTCCTTCGGGGTTCAGAACGGAGTGCATCTCCTCAGGGGACAGGATGTTCGACAGGTCCCGCTTGTTGTACTGGAGGACGAGCGGGGTGTCGGAGAGGCTCACTCCGATCTCGGCGAGGTTCTCGTGGAGGTTCCGCAGGCTTTCCCGGTTGGCGTCCAGCATCGGGATCTGTGAGTCGGCCACGAAGACGATGCCGTCGAGTCCTTTCAGGACGAGCTTCCGCGTCGTGTTGTAGAAGACCTGCCCGGGCACGGTATAGAGCTGGAGCCGCGTCTTGAACCCGCCGATGACGCCGACGTCGATGGGCAGGAGGTCGAAGAAGAGCGTCCGGTCGCTCTCCGTCTCGAGCGAGACCATCTCTCCCCGGGAATTCGGGGCGGTGCGGCCATAAATGACGTGGAGATTGGTCGTCTTCCCGCAGAGGCCAGGACCGTAATACACGATCTTCGCAGCCATCTGCATCGTCGCGTAGTTGAAGAAAACCATCGGCCTCGGCGCGTACTCCCATTCTCCGCTTGGAGTTCCGCATGTTACACCCGGCGTGGACGCGGCCGATGGTCTGGACCGGCCCGGTTCTCTGGTAGCATGCCCTTATGGGTGCCGCAGCGGCAGGTAGTGGGGGTGCCGGTAGGCCGGTGGCTAGCCGCACCGGCTCGCGAGTGAAGCTGGACCCGCGGTCCCGTGAGGTTCTCTCCTCGGTCGTGGTGACTTATATCCGGAGCGCCTCTCCCGTCTCGTCTCGGCAGCTGACCAGGGGCGGAGCCTTCAGCCTTTCGCCGGCGTCCCTCCGGAGCTCCATGGCGGACCTGGAAGACCTCGGATTCCTGACCCACCCGCATGTCTCGGCTGGGCGGGTCCCTACCGACTTGGGATACCGGACGTTCGTTGAGGAGCTGATGGAGGTACAGGACCTCAGCGAGGACGACCGGCGGCAGATCGCGCTCGGCCTCGACCACGAGCCGGTGGAGATCGACCGGTTCCTCCACGCGACGTCGCGTCTCCTTTCGAAGCTGACGGGCGAGGTGGCCGTCGTCGCCGCCCCCGGGTCTTTCCGATTCGTCCTACAGTCCGTGCAGTTCACGCGCGTGGCCGACCGGAAAATCCTGGTTGTCCAGATCTCCGAGGCCGGCCTCGTTGACAACCGGCTCATCGAGACGCGAGACGACTACACGGCCGCCGAGCTGGAGGAGGTCTCCCGCCGCCTCACGGCCGACTACGCCGGGCGATCGCTCTCGGACATCCGGAAGCTCCTTCTGTCCGCGCTCGAAGAAGAGAAGGTCCGGTTCGACGCGGCGCTCTGCCGTGCTCTCGACCTCGGCCGGAAGGCGTTCTCCGAAGGGGGCGGCGGGGACGAAGAGGTCGTGGTCGAGGGAACGGAGAAGATCCTCGACAAGCCGGAATTCCGGAAGGACGTCGAGATGGTGCGACGGATGTTCCACGCCTTCGACGAGAAGGCCCGGCTGGTCAACCTGCTGACAGATTGCCTCCCGGGCCGCGGGACGTCCGTCGTGATCGGCTCGGAGAGCCCGTTCACGGGAGAGACCCAGACCGCTGTCGTGGCCGCCACGTATGGCATAGGAGGCAGAGTCCTGGGAGCGCTCGGCGTGATCGGGCCGCGACGGATGGAGTATTCGCGAGTTCTGCCGATGGTGGAAGAGATGGGCCGGTACGTTTCGCGGCGGCTGGCCGAGGAGACGCCGTGACGGACGGAAAACGGCACCGGACGTCTCCCGCCGACGAGGTGGTCTTCGTCGACGATGCCAATGGCCAGGACGTCGCCCGGGCAGTGGAAGAGGCGGTCCGCGCCGTCACCGCCGTCGAGGCGCGCCACCGCCACGCCGGCCCGGGCTCCGTCTTTCCGCCGCCGGTGAAAAGAGACGATGGGTCGCCAGGGAGGTCTGAGCTGCTTGAGCTGCCTGAGCTCCCGGAGCCCCAGGAGCCGTACGAGGCCGGTCGGGCGGCCCGCCTGGAAGCGGAACTGGGGGCCGAGCGCGAACGGGCCATGAAGGCCCAGGAGGAGTCCCAGCAGCTCCGCGAAGCCCTCCTGCGCAAGACGGCCGACTTCGAGAACGTCAAGCGACGGACCGAGAAGGAGAAGAACGATCACTTTCGGTTCGCGCTCGCCGAGGCGTTCCGGGATCTGCTCGGCGTCGTCGACAACTTCGAGCGGGCGCTGGCGCACGCTCCGGAGGGGATCCGGAGCGGGGACTTCTGCGTGGGCGTCGAGATGATCGCGAGGCAGCTGTCGGAGGTCCTCCGCCACTACGGTCTGACGGAGGTTCCCGCGGACCATCTCCCGTTCGATCCCGCCGTCCACGAGGCCGTGGCCCGGGAGGAGATGGCCGACGTGGCGCCCGGGGTCGTCCTCGCCGTCTTCCAGAAGGGGTATTTCCTGAACGACCGTCTCCTTCGCCCCGCGATGGTCAAGGTGTCCGCGTTGCCGGGAAAGCCGAGGCCGGAGGACGCGCAGTAAAATGAGCAGAGCCGTCGAACGGGCTGGAGGCTAGCAGGGTGGCGAAGGTTCTCGGCATCGACCTGGGGACGACGAACTCGTGTTGTGCCGTCATCGAGGTGGGCTCGCCGCAAGTGATTGCGAACCGCGAGGGGGCCAGGACGACGCCCTCCATCGTCGCTTTCACCGAGGATGGCGAGCGGCTGGTCGGCCAGATCGCGAAGCGTCAGGCCATCACCAACCCCTCCCAGACGATCTACGCGGTGAAGAGACTGATCGGCCGGAAGTGGGCGGCCCCGGAGATTCGCGACGCCCGCGACCACCTCTCGTATCCAATCGTGCCGGCCCCGAACGGGGACGTGAAGATCCGAGTGCGCGATCGCGACTACTCGCCCGAAGAGATCGCAGCGTTCGTCCTGCGCGAGATCAAGGAATTCTGTGAGGAGGCGTTCGGGGAGGAGATCCGTGAGGCCATCATCACGGTGCCGGCGTACTTCGACGACTCCCAGCGGCAAGCCACCCGCGACGCCGGGCGGATCGCGGGCCTCGAGGTCCTCCGGATCATCAACGAGCCGACGGCGGCCTCGTTGGCATACGGGCTCGAGAAGGCCAAGTCGCACGAGACGATCGCCGTCTACGACCTGGGGGGCGGCACCTTCGACGTCTCCATCCTGCGGATCGACAACGGGATGTTCGAGGTGCTCTCGACGTCGGGCGATACGTTCCTCGGCGGGGAGGACTTCGACCGGGCGATCATGGACTGGCTCCTCGCCGACTTTCTCGCGACCTCGGGGATTGACCTGAGGCAGGACCGGCTCGCACTGCAGCGCCTGAAGGAGGCCGCGGAGAAGGCGAAGTGCGAGCTGTCGACGAACCACGAGACGACGATCGCGCTGCCGTTCATCGCGTCGGACGCCTCGGGGCCGAAGCACATCAACCAGGTGCTGACCCGGGACAAGTTCGAATCCCTCGTCGAGCTCCTCATCCAGCGGACGGCCGAGCCGTGCCGGAACGCCCTGGAGTCCGCCGGCCTCCAGCCGGACCAGGTCGACACCGTGATCCTCGTCGGGGGCCAGACACGGACCCCCCGCGTCCAGCAGATGGTCGAGACGATCTTCGGTAGGGCTCCGAGCCGCTCGATCAACCCAGACGAGGTCGTCGCGGTTGGGGCGGCGATCCAGGCCGGGGTCCTGCGCGGCGAGATCAAGGACATCGTCCTCCTCGACGTCACGCCCCTCTCGCTCGGGATTGAGACCCACGGCGGGATCTTCGTGAAGCTGATCGAGAGGAACTCGACGATCCCGACCAAGAACACGCAGATCTTCACCACCGTTTCCGACAACCAGAACGTCGTTGAGATCCAAGTCCTCCAGGGGGAGCGCGAGATCGCGAAGGAGAACAAGTCCCTCGGCAAGTTCCAGCTCGTCGGGATCCCGGCCGCCGCACGAGGTGTACCGCAGATCGAGGTGACGTTCGCCATCGACTCGTCGGGGATCGTAAACGTCTCCGCGCGCGACATGGCGACGGGACGGGCTCAGGGGCTCCAGATCAACCCGGCGGGCGGCCTCTCCGGCGACGAGATCGAGCGGATCGTCGCGGAAGCCGAGGCGAACAAGTCGGTCGACGCCAAGAGGAAGGAGCTCCGGCGAGTGAAGAACAAGCTGGAGGGGCTGATCACGGGGAACGAGCGGATCTTCCGCGAATTCGGCAACCTGCTGCAGCCCGACGAGAAGGACCGTGTCGCCCGGACGCTCCAGGTCGCCAAGGAAGCGATGACGTGCGAGGAGCGGGGCGACATCGACAACGCCCTCCTCGACATGCAGGGGGTGTCGCGGATCCTGACGAACGCGATGCTCTACAAGACGGACAAGCAAGCCTCGGCCGAGTGACGGCCGGCCGCCTTCAGGCGCGCCGTCCCGGTCCACCACGGAGACCATGACCCGATCCACGACCAACTACTACGAGATCCTGGGCGTGCCGCGCGATGCGGACACCGACGCGATCAAGGCCGCGTACCGGAGATTCGCCCTCCAGCACCACCCAGATCGCAATTCGGGCGATAAGCAGGCGGAGGAGAAGTTCAAAGCCGGCGCCGAGGCTTACTCGGTGTTGTCCGACGCGGAGAAACGGGCGCGGTACGACCGGTTCGGCGTCGAAGGGGTCCGGGGCGGAGGTTCGGCCGGCTTCGACCCGAATGCCTTCGTCGACTTCGCCGACATCCTGGGGGATTTCTTCGGCTTCGGGTTCGGTGGAGGGGCGAGGCGGGGAAGGCAACGCCCGGGAGAGGACCTGAAGGCCGACCTCGATCTGAAGTTCGAGGAGTCGGCGTTCGGCGTGGAGAAGTCGATTCCCCTCCGGCGTTACGAGCGGTGCGATGCATGCCGCGGGACCGGAGGGAAGGACGGGGCGGGCGCCGGGCCGTGCGGGACCTGCCGCGGCCGGGGACGGATCCAGTTCCGCCAGGGGTTCTTCGCGATGGAACGGCCGTGCCCCGATTGCGGCGGCGTCGGCGAGACGGTGAAGGACCCCTGCCCGGCATGCCACGGCGACGGGCGAACGGTCCGGGAGCGGACGTTGAAGATCGCCGTCCCCGCCGGGGTCGATGACGGCGCGAGGCTCCGCCTCACTGGCGAAGGGAATCACGGCCGGGCCGGCGGCCCCCCGGGCGATCTCTATGTCGTCCTCTCGGTCGCCCCACACGAACAGTTCCGCCGAGAAGGGTTCGACGTCATCCTCACCTGGGCGATCCCGTTTCCCCTCGCGGTCCTCGGCGGGAAGGTGACCATTCCGACTCTGCATGGGGAGGACACGTTCGACGTTCCGCCGGGTACCGCCGCCGGAAGGATCTTCACGCTCCGCGGGCAGGGCGTTCCACGGGTCGACGGCCGCGGGAGGGGCGACCAGCACGTCGTCCTGACCATCCGCGTGCCGAAGAAGGTCTCCGGAGCGCAGAAGGAGGCCGTCCAGCGGCTCTCCGAGGTGCTTGGCACCGAGGCTGGAGCCCCCACGAAGGAAGAGAAGGGCTTCCTCGAGCGACTCCGGGAATTCCTCGCCGGGTGACGTCGATGGGCGGTGCGATCCGGTGGGTCCTCTCCTTCCCGGAGGGGACGAGCGTCGACGACCTCCTGACGGAGTCGCTCTCCGAACTCCAGGTCTCGTGGGTCGAGGACCCGCCGGGGGTCCGGCTGTGGTCCGGCAGCGAGGAAGGGACCGCGGTGAGTGCGGCGCTCGAGTCGGCCGGGATCGAGGTCCTCGGGAGACAGGAGGAAGCCGAACGGGACTGGGTCGCCGAGTCGGCAGCCTTGCGGTCGCCCGTCACGGTGGGCCGGTACCTCCTGGACCCGCACGACGGGGCGCGGGCGACGCCCCATGGGGGCCGGTCGCGGATTCACCTTCCGGCGGCGCGCGCGTTCGGGACGGGGTCGCACGAGTCGACCCGGATAGCGGTCCGGCTGCTACAGCAGGAGATGGTCCCGAAAACGGTCGTCCTGGACGTCGGCTGCGGCGCCGGCACTCTGGCCTTCGTCGCCGCGCTGGAAGGGGCTGCCCGAGTGGTGGCCTTCGACCTCGACCTCGATGCGGCCCTCGCCACGAGGGAGCACGCGCGGACGAATCGCATGTGGGGCGTGTCGGCGTTCGCCGGCCCTTCGGAGGCCCTCCGGCCGGGAGGACGGTTCGGCCTCGTCGTCGCGAACATGCTGCAGGAGGAGCTGAGCCCTCTCCTCGGGCAGATCCGGGAGCTCCTCGTCGAAGGGGGGACGCTGCTCACTTCCGGGCAGCTCCGCGCGCGGGAAGAGGAGTGGCTGGGGGTGCTGTCGTCGGCGGGATTCGGGGGCTTCCGGCTGGCCGTAGAGAATGAATGGCTCGGGGTCGCGGCCACGAGGGCGTGACCGGAATGCGGCCGCGATTCGTCTCGGGCGGGGCGTTCGCTCCAGGGGAGACCGTCACGCTGGCGTCCAACGAGGTGCGCCATGTCCACGTGCGGAGGCTGGCGGACGGAGTTGACGTGGAGGTGCTCGACGGCCATGGGCACACCGGACGTGGGCCCCTCGGCGGAGGCGGAACGACCGTCCTCGTCGAGTCGGTGGAGTCGAACGTGGGCGAGCTGGCTGCGCGCTGGACCGTGGCCCTCGCGGTGTCCGAGGCACCCCGCGTGGAATGGGCCGTGGAGAAGGGGACCGAGTGCGGAGCCGCCACGTTCCTCTTCTGGATCGCGAGCCGCTCCCAGCCGTCATGGGTGAGGTCCCTGCAGGCGCGGCTCCCTCGATTATCCAAGGTCGCGGTCGAGGCGGTGAAGCAGTGTGGCCGCTCGGTGGTCCCGGTGGTGGAGGGGCCGTTGCCTTTCGGGGACCTCGTCGCCCGAAAGCCGTCGCTCGTGGCTGTTCCTGGAGCCCCTCGTTGGACGCCGGGGAACGGATTCCGAGCGGATGCTGGAGGGCTGATCGTCATCGGACCGGAGGGCGGTCTCACTCACGAGGAGCGAGCAGCGCTCGAAGCGGCGGGGGCGATCCCCTTCGGCCTCGGCCCGCGTGTCCTTCGGCTGGAGACCGCTGTCGTGGCCAGTCTCCTGACCGTTTCCATCGGATAAGATTCGATCCACGGAGGACTCGATGAGCTTCGAGGGAGTCAAGAAAGTCTGGATGAACGGGTGCCTGGTCGACTTCGCCGACGCGAAGATCTCGGTGTACACACACGCCCTTCACTACGGCTCGGGGGTGTTCGAGGGGATCCGGTGCTACGAGACCGCGCGGGGTTCCGAGGTCTTCCGGCTGACCGAGCACATGGAGCGCCTCGTCTGGTCCGCCAAGATCTACCGGATGGAGATCCCGTACTCCATCCCTCAGCTCTGTGCCGCGACGCTCGAGACGATCAAGGCGAACGGCTTCAAGGCGTGCTACATCCGTCCTCTCGTCTACCGGGGGTACGGTTCCCTCGGCGTCAATCCGCTCCCGAACCCGGTCGACGTCATGATCGGCGTCTGGACCTGGGGAAAGTACCTCGGCACGGAGGCGCTCGAGGAGGGGGTGGACGTCTGCGTCTCGTCCTGGACGCGGCTCGGCGCCAACACGATGCCGGCGATGGCGAAGGCGACCGCAAACTACGCGAACAGCCAGCTGATCAAGATGGAGGCGATCGCGAACGGTTACCACGAGGGGATCGCCCTGGACGACATGGGCCGGGTCTCGGAGGGATCGGGCGAGAACCTGTTCCTGGTCTGGAAAGGGGTCCTCTACACGCCACCTTTCGCCTCCTCGGCGCTCCCCGGCATCACAAGGGCGAGCGTCATCCGGCTGGCGAAAGACCTCGGCCTCGAGATCGTCGAGCAGATGATCCCGCGCGAAATGCTCTACATCGTCGACGAGGTCTTCTTCACCGGGACAGCCGCCGAGATCACTCCCGTCCGGTCGGTCGACAAGATCAAGGTCGGCGCAGGGCGGCGCGGTCCCGTAACCGAGAAGCTCCAGAAAGCGTTCTTCGACGTCGTCGAGGGGAAGGTCCCCGACCGGCATGGCTGGCTGACGCCCGTTAAGTAGCCGGCGCGCCGGAGCGCTTCGTCCGGATCATCTCCGCGACGATCGAGACCGCAATCTCCTCAGGGGTCTCGGCTCCGATGTCGAGGCCGATCGGGCAGGCGACCCGGGCCAGCTCCTCGTCGCTCCATCCTTCGGAACGGAGCTGGTCGAAGAGGACCTTCTTCTTGGCCCGGCTGCCGATCATCCCGAGATAGCCGGCTGCGACTCCGCGAAGCCGGCGGAGCGCGAGACCGTCGGTGACGTGCCCTCTCGAGACGATGGCTACCGAGTCTCCCGGCCCCGGATCGGGAAGCTCGTGGAAGTCGGCCGAGACCGGGACGAGGCGCGTCCCGACGGGGAAAGCGTCGGTCGCGAGGAGGTCGGCCCGGTCGTCGGCCACGGTCACCCGATAGCCGGTCAGGGCCGCCAGCTTGGCGAGCGCGCGTCCACAGTGTCCGGCTCCGACGATCAGGAGACGCGTCTCAGCTTCCACGATCTCGAAGAATACCTTCACGGTGCCGCCGCAGATCGCGCCGAAGGACCCTGGCCCGTCCGGCGTGAAGACGTAGTCGCTCAGATGGGGAGGCCCGTTCCGGGAGAGGAGCTCGAGCGCCTCCGCCCGGACCCGGTCCTCGAACAGGCCCCCGCCGATCGTGGAACGGGTGGAGCCGTCGGGAAGGATGAGCATCCGAGCCCCGGCCGCGCGCGGCGTCGAGCCCTTCGCCGAGACGATCGTCGCCACGGCGAGGCGCCGCCAGACGTCGAGGAGGTCCGGGAGCGTGGCGAGGAGGTCGGCGGTCACGGGACCGTCTCCGCCTCCGTCGGCATCTGAGATAGGGAATCCACGTCGCGGAGCACCTCGGGGCCGAAGCCCGAGAGGGAATGGACGGTGAAACGGCCGTCGAGGACCTGGTCGAGCCTCGCGGTGAACGGCCACGCGAGGACCTCTTCCACGATCGCGGCCGGAAGAGCTACCGGGTGTCCCCGGCGCCCGCCCGAGGTGGGCACGGTGACGCACCGATCCCCGGCCTGCAGGGCCTCAGCGAGGACTCTCCCGACTACGCCGCCGGTCAGGAGCGGAAGGTCGGCGGGAGAGAGGAGAACCAGTCGGGAGCGGGCGTCGACGGATGAGAGCCCGGCCCGGACGGAAGAGAACATGCCAGACTCCCAATCCGGGTTGACGACCGTGCGGACGCCCGTCCCCACGACCGCGTCGCCGACCGCGCCGTGGGCGCCGACGACGAGGAGGACCTCGTCGAGCCCGGCGGCCAGGAACGCGCGAACCGCCGACAGGACCATCTGCTCGCCGCGAAACGGATGCAGGAGCTTGATGGCGCCGAATCTCCGGGAGGCGCCGCCGGCGAGGAGGACTCCCGAAGCGAACGACACGGAGCGTATCTTACGGCGCGTTGACCGGCCGCGGTCTGGGAGCCTATCCTCCCGCCAGTACAGAATGCTGCCGAGACCCGAGGCGCAGGAAGGGAAGCCATGCACATCAACGATCTCCTCAAGATCGCGGTCGAGCGGAAGGCATCCGACCTCCACCTGAAGGTCGGCGCCCACCCGATCATCCGTGTGGACGGGGACCTGATCGCCCTGTCCGACCTCAAGCGCCTCATGCAGGAAGACACGATCGCGATGGCGTTCTCGATCATGTCGTCTCGCCAGAAAGAGAAGTTCAAGAATAACTTCGACATCGACATCGCCTATTCGGTGCCGGGCCTCGGACGGTTCCGTTGCAACATCTTCCAGCAGCGCGGGACGGTGGGCATGGTCTGCCGCGTCATCCCGGCCCGGATCCAGCCGGTAAAAGAGCTGCTGCTGCCGCCGATCGTCGAAAGGATCTGCCAGGAGACCCGAGGGCTGATCCTCGTGACGGGGACGACCGGCTCGGGGAAGTCGACCAGCCTCGCCGCGATGATCGACTACATCAACGCGACGCGGGCCGAGCACATCATGACGGTCGAGGACCCGGTCGAGTTCCTCCACCGTGACAAGAAGTCGATCGTGAACCAGCGGGAGCTCGAGGTGGACACGCGGTCGTTCTCGTCCGCGCTGCGAGCCGCCCTTCGGCAGGACCCGGACGTGATCCTGGTCGGTGAGATGCGCGACTTCGAGACGGTCGAAACCGCTCTCGTGGCCGCCGAGACCGGGCACCTGGTCCTCTCCACACTCCACACGATGGACGCGACGGAGACGGTGAACCGTGTCATCTCGGTCTTCCCGCCCCACCAGCAGAAGCAGATCCGGCTCCAGCTCGCCGCGGTCCTGAAGGCCGTCGTCTCCCAGCGGCTGCTCCCACGCGCGGACGGGCTGGGACGGGTCCCGGCCGTGGAGATCCTGATCTCGACCAACTACATCCGGGACTGCATCGAGAACAAAGATAAGACGAAGTACATCCACGACGCGATCAAGACCGGGACGTCTCAGTACGGGATGCAGACCTTCGACCAGTCCCTCTACCAGCTCTACAAGGCGGGCCTCATCGCGCTGGAGGAGGCCATCCGGCGGTCGACCAACCCGAACGAGTTCAAGCTGAAGATCCAGGGGATCCAGTCGACCTCGGACATCTCGCAGGAGCAGATGGAGGCGTCGATGAAGGCGCCCGACGAGATGAACCCGCTTCAGGAAGAGTCCCCGTTCGACTTCTCGAACCAGCCTTGACATCCTGTCGCGAGGCCGCGCTCGCGTACCTCGCCCGGCGCGCCCACGCGAGGCGGGAGCTGGCGCGGAAGCTTCGGCGCAAGGGCTTCGAAGCGGCCGAGGTCGAGCAAGTCCTGGATGCGCTGACGGCGGCGGGCCTCGTCGACGACGCGGCAACATCGGATGCCCTCGCCAGGTCCCGGACCGGGCGCGGGATGGGGAGGAACCGGATCGCCTCGGAGCTCCGGAGCCGCGGCCTGGGGCGGGACGATATCGACGGCGCCCTCGCCAAGATTCCGGCGGAAGACGAGCGGGCGGCGCTCCGAGGGGCTCTCGACCGGAAGGCGAGGACTCTTCCGGTCGGTTTGACGCCGGCGGCTACGTCGAAGAAACTCTTCGACCATCTCGTCCGACGCGGCTTCTCGGTAGCCGCCGTGCTCGAGGCGCTCCGCAAGAAAGGCGAATCCCCCGATGACCCTTAAGACGTGGACCTCGTCGGAGGTCCGGGAAAAGTTCCTCTCGTACTTCGAGTCCAAGGGGCACCGGCGGGTGCCCTCGTCGTCCCTCGTCCCGGCGGAGGACCCGACCCTCCTCTTCACGAACGCCGGGATGAACCAGTTCAAGGACCTGTTCCTCGGGAGGGAGACGCGCGCCTACACGCGCGCCACGACCGCCCAGAAGTGCGTGAGGGCGGGCGGAAAGCACAACGACCTCGACAACGTCGGCTACACGGCCCGGCACCACACGTTCTTCGAGATGCTCGGGAACTTCTCCTTCGGCGACTATTTCAAGAAGGACGCCATCGAGTTCGCCTGGGAGCTGGTGACGGACCCGAAGTGGTATGGGCTCGACCCATCGCACCTGTGGGCGACTGTCTATCTCGACGACGACGAGGCCGCGGCGCTCTGGGAGCGGCACCTCCCGAAAGAGCGGATCCTCCGGTTCGGCGAGAAGGACAACTTCTGGTCGATGGGGGACACCGGGCCTTGCGGGCCTTGCTCCGAGCTGCACTACGACCAGGGCCCGGCCGTGCCTGGCGACGACCAGCCGAACGGGAAGGGGGACCGGGTCATCGAGATCTGGAACCTCGTCTTCATGCAGTACGACCGGGACGCCTCGGGGAAGACGTCGCCGCTCCCGAAGCCGTCGGTCGACACGGGGGCCGGCCTCGAGCGGATTACGGCCCTCCTCGAAGGGAAGAACAACAACTACGACACCGACCTCTTTGCGCCGCTCATCGCGCGGATCGAGGAGATCTCTGGCCGGTCGTACCTGGGTGGGATGGCGGTCGAGGACGCGCCGTTCCGGGTGATCGCCGACCACGTCCGCGCCGCCACGATGCTCATGACGGACGGCGTCATGCCATCAAACGAGGGACGCGGCTACGTCCTGCGCCGGATCATCCGTCGCGCCGCGCGATACGGGCGACGTCTCGGTATCGAGCGGCCGTTTCTGGACGAGCTGGTCGACCCGGTCGTCTGGGTCTTCCTGGGGACCTACTTCGAGAAGTCGGATCAGCTCGGTGAGCGGGTCCTGGCGCTCGAGAAGATGCTCCACGACGAGGAGGTGCGGTTCGTCAAGACCATGTCGGCCGGCGCGGACCGCGTCGGCGAGGCGATCTCGGACCTTCGGCGGCGGGGCGAGTCTTCGTTGTCGGGCGACACCGTCTTCCGTTTCTACGACACGTTTGGCATCCCGCTCGACCTGATCGAGGAGCTGGCTCTCGATGAGGGGGTGAGCGTCGACCGGGCCGGGTTCGAGAAGGGGATGGCGTCGGCGCGCAAGCGGTCGAAGGCGGCATCGAAATTCGGGGAGGAAGGTAAGCAGCTTGAGGGAGGTGCGGACTGGGAGACCACGTTTCGGGGCCATCCGGAGCAGGATTTCCTATCCCTCGCTGGAGCCGAAGTCCTCGGCGTGTTCAAGGACGGGGTGCTCTGGGTTAATGAGCTGCAGGTCGGCGATGAGGCGATTGTCGTTACCAAGAGGACCGTCTTCTACGCTGAAGGCGGCGGACAGGTCGGCGATGTCGGCGAAATGCTGTGGAGCAGCGGTCGAGCTGCGGTTCTTGATGTTCAGAAGGGTCCCGCGGGTCGATGGACTCTGCATCGGATTCGAGTCGAAGAAGGCCGGTTCCCAGGCTACGTTGATCATCGCGAGAGCCGTCATGTCGACATGACGGTCGACGAGTGGGCGCGCCGGAGGACCCAGGCCAACCACACTGGCACGCACCTTCTCCACGCCGCGCTCCGGAAGGTCCTCGGGGAGACGGTCCGGCAGATGGGGTCGCTCGTCGCCCCGGATCGGCTCCGGTTCGACTACGCGGCGAGCCGCCCGACGACGGCGGCGGAGATCACCGCGATCGAAAGGCTTGTCAACGAGGAGGTTCTCCGGGACGTCCCAGTCGCCAAGGCGGAGATGTCCATGGACGAGGCAAAGGCGACGGGCGCGATGATGTTCTTTGGCGAGAAGTACGGCGAGCGGGTCCGCGTCGTCGATGTCCCCGGGTTCTCGACGGAACTGTGCGGCGGCTGCCACGTCGAGAGGACCGGGGAGATCGGGGCGTTCAAGGTGATCTCGGATAAGGGACTCGCAGCCGGGGTCCGTCGGATCGAGGCGGTGACCGCGCTCGGCGCCGTCGAACGCTTTTCACGGGACGAGGTGATCATCGGGGAGCTCTTAGAGTTCCTCCAAGCGACCCCCGAGGAGCTGGCCGGGAAGGTGAGAGATCTCTCTCACCGCCTCCGCGATCACGAGAAGGAGATCGCTCGGCTGAAGGTCCAGCTGGCATCGGGCGGAGGCGCGGCGGAATCCCGTGGGGAGGCGGATGTCGAGGAGGTCGGCGGCGTCAAGGTCCTCACACGGCAGGTGCCCTCGCTACCCGTGAACGAGCTCCGAAACCTGGCCGACACCTTCCGCGGCAAGCTGAAGTCGGGAGTCGTCCTGATCGGCACCGAGCACGAGGGGAAGGTGACCCTTCTTGCCGCGGTTACACCCGACCTCACCGGCCGGGTCTCCGCGCACGAGCTCGCTCAGGCGATGGCGCCGGTTGTCGGCGGCAAGGGTGGCGGCAAACCCGACCTGGCGCAAGCCGGTGGAAAAGATGCCACGAGAATCGGGGAGGCCCTCCAGGCAGGCCTCTCGAAGGCCAGGGAGCGGCTGGTCCCGGCGGGTCGCTGAGGCCCTCGTTCCCGGAACCTCATATAATCCCCGGAGATGAAGGCCGCAGGCGTTTTGTGCCTAGTGGTGTCGTGTGGTGTCTTCGCGACGGACGCGAAGGGAGATATCCAGATTCTTCGGCGCCCCAACGGCTCCATCACGATCTACAACGATGTCGGGAGCGGCTGGCTGGTGAAGGGCCGTACGCCGAGCGACGGGTACCTCCTCTCCCGCAAGGACGCCACGACCCCCTTCGACGAGGCGATCCAGGAGCATTCATCGAGGCGCGGACTGGATGCGAGGCTCGTCAAGAGCGTGATCCTGGTCGAATCGAACTTCAACCCGCGGGCGGTCTCCCGGAAGGGAGCGCGTGGGCTGATGCAGCTGATGCCCCAGACCGCCCTCCGCTACGGCGTGAAGAACGTCCACGACGCCGTCGAGAACATCCGGGGCGGAGTCGCGTATCTCGCCGATCTGATGGTCATGTTCCGCGGGGACCTTCCCCTGGTGCTCGCCGCCTACAACGCGGGTGAGGGGGCGGTCCAGCGGCACTCCGGTGTGCCGCCATACCCCGAGACCCACGAGTACATCCGTCGCGCGATGCTGGTATACGCTGGCGCTGGCGGTGGGCAGCTCTTGGGCGGAGGATTCCGCGGCCGCACGACTGCCGTGTCGGCGGGCCTTGGTACTCCCCGGTCATCGGCGCCCGTCCGGCTCGGACGCTCCGACGGAGGAGCGGTGATCTCTAACGCTATCGAGAGTCCTCGCACCGAGCCCGTCCTCGGGCGGGTCGAGACGGGAGAGAACCGGCGGAGGAAATGAGCGGGCGTCCTGCCGAGCCGGGGCCGGGGCGGACCGCTCCATTCTTCGACCAGGGGATCTTCCTGCTGCACCTGAACCGGGGCAAGGAAGAGATCCGGCTGGGTCATTACGAGGAGGCACGGCGCGAGCTCGAGGACGCCCGACGCTTCCGGGCGCAGGAGCCGGAGGTCCTCGCGAACCTCGCCTTCACGCTCTTCCACTTGGGCCACTACGAAGACGCGGAGACGATCACGCGTGACGTTCTCTCGTCCTTCCCGTCCTCGGTGCCTCTCCTGTTCAATCTCGGTCTGATTCTCTTCAAGGCTGGCCGTTTCGGGGAAGCCCAAGGGCCGCTGGAGAACGTGATTCAGATTGCGCCGGCCCACCGCAAGGCCCACCTGACGCTGGGCCTCGTCTTCCAGAAGCTGGGATTGGGCGATCTGGCCGCCGAGCACTTCCGGGCAGCGGGAGCGGAGCGGATGGTGGGCGGCGAGGAAGACGATACGCTCTCCCGCCTGGCCCGCGCCGCCGTCAACGGGTCGGGGGCTGGGAAGGTCGGCAAGGCCGCTCTGAAGCCGTCCGGACCGTTCCTCGTGAGTGTCGGGGGGCTGCTGTCGGTCAAGACGGGGACTGGAATCGTGGTGCGCCAGGACGCGATCACGGGTCGCAGGGGCTTCCCGGTCCTCGAGCCCGAAACGAGCCTTCCCGGGCCGTTCGAACGTCTCTTTCTGCGGGCCAGCGGTGACGGAATCCTCCTGCTCGCCCACCGAAGCCGGCAGCCCTACCTCATCGGGCCTGGAGGGGGCTTCCTCTCGGTCGATCCGAGCCGGGTCCTGGCATTCGAGAGCACGCTCGGCTTCCGCGAGGACCCGTCATTCGAATTCCACCGCCCGGGAGCCTATCCGTTTCTGAAGTTCCTCGGGGACGGCGTGGTCGCCATGTCCGTCGGCTCGGAGCCCGAGCGAGTGCCGGTCTCCACCGCCGAGCCGCTGTTGATGGCGGCGGCGAACGTCGTTGCCTACATCGGTGAACTGGACGCGGAGACGGTCGAGCCGAGCGCTCGGTACGCCGAGCTCGGAGACCGCCCGCTCTGCCGGTTCACCGGCAATGGCACGGTCGTCGTCGACAAGGGGTAGCAGTGTTACGAGGGAACCCGGGACCCGGCAGCCGGTCACGCGAGGGCGCGGAGCGCCTGCTCGGTCTCGTCGAGAAGCCGGCTCACGGTTTGCGGGTCCTCGTGCTCGGCGTAGATCCGGATGATCGGCTCGGTGCCGGAAAGGCGGTGGAGGAGCCATCCCCGGGTCCCGAACTCGAGCTTCAGGCCGTCCAGTCTGGACACGCCGGTGACCTTCTCTCCGGACCGGACGGCGGGAGGGCTGGCGCTGAGACCGTCCAGGAAGGAGCGAAGGACCGGCATCGGCAGCCTGAGGTCGCGGCGGCCGTAGGCCAGGGCGCCGTAGGTCGCGTCCTGACGCACCAGGAGCTGGTCGAACGTGAGGCCGGAATGAGCGATGGCCTCGAGGACCAGAAGAGCAGACAGCACGCCGTCCCGTTCCGGAAGGAAGAAGGCAACCCCGAGACCTCCGGACTCCTCCCCGCCGATCCCAACCTCGCCCGCGATCATCTTCTCGGCGATGTACTTGAACCCGATCGGAGTGACGTGCAAAGGGACGGAGAGGCGGGCGGCCACCCGGTCCAGCAGTAGCGAGGTCGAGAAGGTCTTCGCGATCCCCCCGCCGATCCGGCCCCGCTCGGCCAGGCTCTCGGCCAGGAGGGCGAGGATCCGGTGAGGGGTGACGAACGTGCCGTCGGGAGCCAGGACGCCGAGGCGGTCGCCGTCCCCGTCGCTCGCGAGGGCGATGTCGTACCGCTCCGTCCGGAGACGTTCGAGGGACGCCCCGAGGTGCTCCGGGATCGGCTCGGGGTGGACGCCCCCGAAGAGCGGGTCCCTCCGGCTTCGGAGACTGGTGACGCGAGTTGGCCCGGTCGTCCCGACGATCTCCTCGAGGAGGGTTCCGGAGGCCCCGTGCATCGCGTCGAACAGGACCTTCAGCCCGGCAGCCCGGATTGCGGCGAGATCGACCGCCTGGCCGACGGCTTCCGCCCATGGGCCTACGAGGTCCGTCAGTGCGACGTCGCCTCCCGGGCGGTCGGGGAGGGGACGGTCGGCCGAGGCGGCAATCGCCGCGTACGTCGCCGGAGGGGCGCTGCCACCGAAGTGGGCCTTGACCTTCACGCCGTTCCACTCGAACGGGTTGTGCGATGCCGTGATCGCGAGGCCGCCCCGCAGACCCCTTGATTTCACATGCCACGACACACAGGGCGTCGGGGCCGGGCGATCCGAGAGGAGAACGCGGAAGCCCTTCCGGGCGAGCTGCTCGGCGCTCTGTCGGGCCAGCTCAGGGGAGAGGAAACGGGTGTCATACACGAGGGGCAGGGTCCAGGGGTCTCCCGGGTCGGAGTTCTCCGGGGCCACGTGCCAGGTGGCCATCGCGTCGATGACCCGAGCGGTCGATTCGAAGGTCAGCTCCCTCGCAATCCGCCCCCTCCAACCATCCGTCCCGAAGACGATCTCATCCCTCATCGCGGCGCGATTCTGCGGCACGCTCGGGGCGGACGGCAAGCAACGTTTAGAATCAGTGCCCGGTGTACCTGAACGTACCGAACGGGCTGACGCTCTTCCGCATCTTCCTCGTGCCCCTCCTCGTCGTCCTTCTGCTGACGAGAATGCCGGCGCGGGAGTACTGGGCTCTGGGAGTCTTCCTCGTCGCCGCCGCCACCGACTTCCTTGACGGCTTCTGGGCACGCCGGTTCAACAAGACGACGACCCTCGGCGCGCTCCTCGACCCGATCGCCGACAAGCTCCTGATCTCAGCCGCGCTCATATCTCTCGTTGACCTCCAGGAGGCGGACGCCTGGGCCGTCTGCATCATCGTGGGCCGGGAATTCGCCGTCTCCGGGCTCCGGGCGATCGCCGCCGCCCATGGAGTCATCATCAGCGCCTCGAAGCTCGGGAAGGTGAAGATGGGGCTGCAGGTGGCCGGGGTCTCTCTGATGATCCTCGGGGCGAGACTGGACGACATCGGCCTCTGGCGGAAAACGGGCCGCGCCGCCCTCTACATCATGACGGCGATGGCCCTCGTTTCGGGGGTCGACTACTTCCGGAAGTTCTTGCCGCAGCTCCTGGAAAAGGAGCAGCGGGGACCCAAGGCCTAGGGCGGTCCCGGCCGGCGGATCCAGATCGCCTTATGGATCGGCCGCCCTTGGGCGAGGAACTTCACCTCATAGCTGGTCCCCGTCGTCCACTTCCCCTCCTCGTCCGCCGCCAGCGCCCGGAGGAGAGGTTCGGCCGAGAGGATCTCGACGATCGCGAAGAAGTAATCGGCGTGGTCCGACGCGATTTTGAGGTGAGCGCCCGGGCGGAGCGCGCGCACGGCGGCGGCGGCGAACTCGAAATCCACGACGCGCCGCTTGCGGTGTCTTTTCTTGGGCCACGGGTCGGGGAAGTAGACGTGGATCGCGTCGAGCGACGCCGGGGCCAGGCGCGAGAGGACGAACGCTTTCCCGTCGAGGCAGGCGACGCGGAGGTTCGCGAGCCCCAGCGCGTCGGCCCGAGCCTGGGCGATCCGGGCATAGCCGGTCTCGACCTCTGCACCGAGAAAGTTGCGTCCCGGCTGTCGGGCCGCCTCCGCGAGGAGGAAGCGGGCCCTTCCGGTCCCGATCTCGAGCTC
>OLLZ01000302.1_pt1 | contig 27069 bp, 23 predicted proteins | sample 1604661 | NCBI WGS metagenome assembly OLLZ01 (sample SAMEA104055726, study PRJEB20765) | soil metagenome | biome: Arctic tundra; feature: Polygonal ground; material: soil | place: USA | collected 2011-09 | depth 0-0.5 m | reverse complement strand
TGAGGGCGTCGGTCGAGGGGGGGCTGGCGGCCTTCTCGGAAGCGAGGGCCCGGGAGAGGATCCGGGCGGTGATGTCCTCTCCGGTGTCGGCGGCCCGGACCTCCACGCCCTTTCCAGAAGCGACGCTCCGGGCGAGGTCGTGAATGGTCACGAATCGCCGCTCGGCGGGTTCATAGAGCTTGCGGTTGCGATAGCGGACGACCTTGCGAACTTCAGCACTCATCACGGGGAAGAAAATAACGCGCTGCGTAATAATTGTCAAGAGGAAAATGACGCGATGCGCTATCGATCCCGACCCTTGCAGCGCCGCGGGGCGCTAACATTCCTTCGATGACGACCGACACGTCTCTCCCTGCAACGTGGGCGCCGCCGGCGCTTCCGCGTGGGACCTCGCTCTCCTGCCGTTCCTGGCTGACGGAGGCCCCCTATCGGATGCTCCTGAACAATCTCGACCCCGAGGTGGCGGAGCGGCGGGAGGACCTCGTCGTCTACGGAGGCTCGGGAAAGGCGGCCCGCAACCCGGAGTGCCTCGAGGCGATCCTTCGCGAGCTGCGCTCGCTCGGGCCGGACGAGACGCTTCTCGTCCAGAGCGGGAAGGCGGTGGCCGTCTTCCGGACGCACGAGGACGCCCCGCGCGTCCTGATCGCCAACTCGAACCTGGTCCCGAAGTGGGCGACCTGGGACGAGTTCCGCCGTCTGGAGGCGCTGGGGCTGACGATGTACGGCCAGATGACGGCCGGGTCGTGGATCTACATCGGCACGCAGGGAATCCTCCAGGGAACGTACGAGACGTTTGCCGAAGCCGCCCGGCGGGACCTCGGGTCGCCGTCGGCTTCCCTCGCGGGGCGGCTGGCAGTGACGGCGGGGCTCGGCGGGATGGGAGGGGCCCAGCCGTTGGCCGTGACGATGAACGGCGGCACGGCGCTGGTGGCCGAGGTCGACGCTGAAAAAATCGGAAAGCGGATCGCCACGCGCTACTGCGACCGGAAGATAGAAGGGCTCGACGCCGCGATCGACGCGGCGCTCGAGGCCCGGGACCGCCAGGAAGCCATCTCGATCGGCGTCCACGCGAACGCCGTGGACCTGCTCGAACGGCTGCTCGCCCGCGAGATCGTGCCGGACCTCTTGACCGACCAGACCTCCGCGCACGACGAGCTGAACGGCTACGTCCCTCACGGAATCCCGTTCAAAGAAGCCCTCCGCCTCCGCCGCGAGGACCCGGAGGAGTACAAGCGCCGCGCGGTCGCGTCGATGGGCGCCCACGTTCGGGCCATGCTCGAACTGCAGGCGCGGGGGGCCGTCACCTTCGACTACGGGAACAACATTCGCGCGCAGGCGGTCCGGGCAGGGGTCGAGGGGGCGTTCCGGATCGAAGGCTTCGTCCCACGCTACATCCGGCCGCTCTTCTGTCAGGGGAAAGGGCCGTTCCGCTGGGTCGCCCTTTCCGGCGACCCGGCCGACATCGCGGAGACCGACCGCGAGGTCCTTCGGCTGTTCCCCGAGAACGACGGGCTGAGGCGGTGGATCAAACTAGCCGGGGAGCGAGTGGCCTTCCAGGGCCTTCCCGCGCGCATCTGTTGGCTCGGGTACGGGGAGCGCGACGTAGCCGGCCTCGCCTTCAACGAGCTGGTCCGGTCGGGGAAAGTGAAAGCGCCGATCGTGATCGGGCGCGACCATCTCGACTGTGGGTCGGTGGCCTCGCCAAACCGCGAGACCGAGGCCATGCGGGACGGCAGCGACGCCATCGCCGACTGGCCTCTCCTCAACGCCCTGATCAACACGGCGGCCGGGGCGACCTGGGTCTCGATCCACCACGGCGGCGGCGTCGGCATCGGCTACTCGATCCACGCCGGGATGGTCGTCGTCGCGGACGGCACCGACTCGGCGGCTCGGAGGCTGGAGCGGGTCCTGAAGACCGACCCGGGAATGGGCATCGTCCGGCATGTGGACGCCGGGTATCCCGAAGCGATCGAGGAGGCCAGGAAGCACCTGCTCGCCATCCCGTCGCTCCGTTGAGAGAGCTCGAGCGAGTGCCCAGCCGCGCCCGGACGGCCGTCGTGGCGGTGTTGGGGGCGGCGGCGCTCGCCGGGGCCACGGGGACGCTTTTCCACCGGGTGCGCCCGCCGGGAGCGAGGTATCTGGAAGCACGTCGTAGCGAGATGGTGGCCGCGGCGTCGGAGGCTCTGCGGCGGGACGCGGGCAGGATGGCATCCGTGGCATCCGAGCTCCAGGTGTCCCGCGACTTCGCCTCCGTCGTGGATGGTGGGGGCGCGGAGATCCGGCCCTCCCGGCTTTTCCGGATCCTCTCTCGCACGCTCCCGGACGGGGAAGGGTGGGGAGCGGTCTACCTCGACGCGTCGGGCAAGGCGGTGGCGTGGGCCGGGGAGACCGGTGGACCCGAGGCCCGTCCGGCCGCCGAGGTCGGGAGCTGGAGCTCCACATTCCAGGTCACCCGGTTCTCGATCATCCATTCGATGGCCCGGCTGGCCGGGAGGGAGCGCCGCGGGACGCTCCTCGTCTCGCGGAGCTACCCGACGGGGATCCTCCGCCCCGACCTGATCGAGTACCTGTCTCTCGGAGGAGGGCCGACGAGACTTCGGATGAGGGCCACGGCCCCGTCGGCCGCTGGGAGTCTGGCGGCTCTCCGATTCGAGCCCCCCGAGGCCCTGGTCGAGCTCGAGGACGGCTCGAGGGCTCGCGCGAGGCCATACGCGGTCCTGGCAGCTCTCGCTCTGCTCGGACTTGCAGCCACCGGGAAGTTCCCGCGTGTGGCGATCCTGGGGGCCCGGCTCGTCGTCGCCGCCGGGTCGCCTCTGGCGGAGCGAGGGATCTGGATGCCTCTTCTGCCGTCCGGGGGCGAGTGGCTTCCGCTCCTGGGCACGCCGGCGGACCTCTTCTTGACGGGTCTTACCGCCGTCCTCCTGCTGAGGACCGCGGCTCCGAGGAAGGACGCATGGCAGCCGGCTGGGTCGTTCAGCCGCCTCGTGTTCAGAGTCCTCGGGGCCGCCATGGCGGCTGCCGCGTTCCTCCTCGTAAGGCACCTCGCGTCGGCCGGGCTAATGCCTGGGGGCGGGCTGAATCTTCTTCCGGGGGGAGCCGTGCCGTTCCTGGTGCGGACCGGAGTCGTGGCGCTCGCCAGTGGGTTGATCGGAGGGGCCGCGGTCGCGTTCGCCCTGGGGCGCGTCCGGCTCGCGCCGTTTGTACCGGCGGTCGCCGCCACCTTGCTCCTCGCGGCGGCCGCCTTCGGAGCGGGCCGGCCCGAAGCCGCCGTGCTCGGGTCGGGCGCGGCTGCGGGCTTCGCGCTCGCTCTCGGTGCCAGGTTGTCGCGGCGAGGGGGAGACGACCCTCTCAGCGGCCTCTCCGGCGCGCTCTTCGTTCTCTTTGCGGCTGCGGGGGTTGCGGGGGCAGCTCTTGCAGACGGGCGTTACCACCATCTCGACTCTCTCCTGCGAAAGGCGGAGGTCCGGGCAGGAAGCCCGGGTGAGCGTGAAATGGAGGAGCTTCCGGCCCGTTGGGAAGGGCGGCTCTCGCGCCCTTCGCTGCTCCCTTGGCTCCCGGCGGGCGACCGGACCGGCACGACCGACCTCGCGCGGGCCCTCTGGGTCCGGGGAGCCGACAAGGACTACCCGCGGGCAGACGACCTCTTGACGGTGCGCGACTCCGATGGCCGGGTGGCGTCGTCGTTCGGCCTGATCCGGCCCGGTATAGAACATCGCGCCACGAGTGTCTTGACGGAGCTCCCCTTGGAGGGATTCGCCGGCGTCTTCACGCGTCTCGACTCGCCGAGCGAGGGAGACCGCGATCCCGTGCTCTCCGCCCTCGTTGAGGAGGATTCGGGTCCCCGCCTGACGATCGAGCGGATCGACTACGACGCCGCCGGCCGGCCCTCTGGTCCCGGGAGCGACCCGCCTGAGGTCCCGCCGGGCCTTCTCGCCGAGGCTCGAAAGAAAGGGGAAGCAAGCGGGACCCTCGACCGGGGAGAGACGGCGCTCAGGGTCCACCTTCGGTCGGCCGGGCCTGGGTTCGTGGCCGTCCTCGTCCCCGTGGAGGAGGCGCTGGTCGTGGTTGGAACCGCCGTCGCAGCGGCCGAGGGAGCGCTGCCGCTCCTTCTTCCGCTCCTCATCCCTTCCCGGCGGGGCCGGCGCGGATATGTGCGCCCGCGCGACCTCCTGCGCCGTTTCCGTCCGGCGACGTTCCGGGGCCGGCTCGTCGTCCTGCTGCTCCTTTCGAGCGCTCTCCCGCTCACCGGGAGCGTCCTCGCGATCCGGGCGGCGCTCGAGCGCCACTCCGCCGAAGAAACCAAGCGGCGCTCGGTGAACCTCCTGACCGAGGCGCGAAGGGCACTCGAGAGCTCGGAGGAGGACACTCCCTCGGAATACGAGCTTAACCGGGCGGCCGCGGTGCTCGGGACCGACCTCCTCCTCTACCGGGACGGCCGGCTGCTGGCTGCCTCCCGCGCCCTCCCGGTGGCGGCGGGGCTGGCAGGCGAGAGGCTGAGGTCCCCGGTGGCCGAGATGCTCGCGGAAGGGCACGGGGAGGCCAGCGCGCCAGCCGGAGTGCCGGGGGGGCGTCTTAGGGCGGTCGAAGCGGCCGTCCCGCTCGGCCGCAACCCGCGGGAGGCCATCGCGGTGGTGGTGGTCGAGGACGCGGCGGCCCGTGCAGCGGTGGATGGACTCGTCCTCTTTGCGGTGGCGGCGGCGCTGGCGGCATTCGGGCTGGGGGGACGGGCCGCATTGACCCTCTCCCGCCCCATCGAGGAGGTGACGCGGGCGTCACGGCGGATCGGATCGGGGGAGGTGGCCGGACCGATCGAGAGGCCGCATGCCGCGGACCTCGCCGAGCTGGTCGACGCATTCGAGGGGATGGCGGCCCAGGTCCGCGAAAGGACCGCGCTGCTTGCCCGCGAACGGGCGGTGGCCATCGAGCTCCTCTCGAACCTCACCGCGGCCGTCCTCCTTTTCCGTGACCGGGACGGTGAGGTCGTCCTGGCGAACCCGAAAGCCGAGGAGCTGTTGCCCGGTGGATCGCTCTCGGAACGGCTCGCGGGAGAGACTTGGGCGCCGATGCGAGAGCTGCTGGATCGCGATTGGCAGCACAGGACCCCGGTCGAGACGAGGATGGCGATCCGTCAGCCGGACGGGGAACGGGTCTTCCGCGTGGTGGTGGCTCCGCTGCCGCCGGACGGCAGCGAAAAGCGGTCGGCCCTCCTCCTCGAGGACCTGACCGGGTTCGTGCGGGCGGAGCGCCTGACGGCATGGATCGAGGCGGCCAAGGCGATCGCGCACGATATCAAAAACCCCCTGACGCCGATCCGCCTTTCGGCTGAACGGTTGCTCCGGTCTCCGCATGCCGAGGAGCCCAGCCGCACCCAGGAGGCAGCCGCGACGATTCTGCGGCAGGTCGGGATCCTGACGGAGCGAATCGGCCGCCTCGGACGCTTCTCGGACCCCGCCCAGCATCCGCGAGCCCTCGACGGTAGCCGGGTCGTCCGGCTGCTCCGCGAGATCCAGTCGGACTTCTCGGGGAACCCGGCGATTCGGGTGGAGATGGACGTGCCCGAGACGCTGCCGGTCGTCGCGGTGGACGGCGAGTCGCTCCGCGACGCCCTGTCGAACCTGGTGGTCAACTCGGTCGAGGCGATCGGGAGCCGCGGCGGGACGGTCCATCTCTCGGCAACGGTCGAGGAGACAGGAACCGGGCGGGTGGTGGTGATCACCTGCAGCGACGACGGTCCCGGCGTTGGGCAGGACGACCTCGACCGGATCTTCGAGCCGTCGTTCTCGACGAAGTCACGGGGGTCGGGGATGGGCTTGGCGGCGGCGAGAAGGACGATCGAGAGCGCTGGCGGATCGGTTGCGGCGTCGCTCAACCCCGGCGGGGGCCTCTCGATCGCCTTCCGGCTACTCAGCAGCCATTGATGTCATGGTGGACATGAGGAGCTGGAAGGGGATCTGGCCTCGATGGGAATCGGCCGGCTCTACGTCGCCGCGGCGTTGGTCGACGCCGCAGGTCGAGATCCCGCTCTTTGATCCCCTCCCGGAGGCGGCGTCTCCGGCGCGAAAGCCCTTGAGACGGTAGAGCGCCCGGAGCCCGGTCCGGGGTCCCCCTGATCTACTTCACCGCCGCCGGGGCCTCGGTCTTCTTCGGGCGGAAGAGACCCATGAGTGAGAGGAGCTTCGTCACGGGGGCCGAGCCGGCGAAGAGCAGTGCCAGGAAGGTGAAGCTGATCTCGGGCTTCCAGGCCAACGCGGCGAGGATGATCCCGAACACGGGTACGAGGATGACGGACTTCTTCGACTTGATGTCCAGGTCCTTGAACGACCTGTACCGGAGCGTCGAGATCATCAGGTACGCCACCACGACGGTGAAGACGAGATAGGCGACGCTCCATCCGGCGGACGGAAGCGGTGCCGGGTGGATCCACACGACTCCCGCGACCGCGGCCGCACCCGCCGGGATAGGCAGTCCGACGAAGTACCGTTTGTCGACGACGTGGATCTGGACGTTGAAGCGGGCCAGCCGGCACGCCCCGCAGACCACGAAGAGGAACGAGACCGCCAGGCCGAGCCGCTCGAAGCCGCCCAGTCCCCACTGGTAGGCGAGGAACGCGGGCGCGACGCCGAACGAGATGACGTCCGCCAGCGAGTCGAGCTGCTCGCCGAAGGCTGACGTCGATCCGGTCAGCCGTGCGACCCGTCCGTCCAGTCCGTCCAGGATTCCCGCCAGGAAGAGGAGAGAGGCGGCGGTGTAGAAGCGGTGCTGGTGGGCCGCGTCGATGGAGAGGTAGCCGCAGAGGATATTGCCGAGGGTGAAGAGGGCCGGCAGAACGTACACGCCCCGGCGAACGCCGCGCGTGGCTTCGTCAGCCCTGCGATCGATCACTCGTGGGGCCTCTCCGAAGCCCGGCGTCTGGCCATATTTCTCATGGGAAGGGAGGACCCGATCAGTCTCCTGGACCGGTCAGCGGGGGCTGCCGACGCGAGCCTTGTATTCCCGCGCGATCTCCTCCATTCGGTCCTTGAGATGGAGCTTTTCCTTCTTCAGCTTCTTCTCTTCGATCTCCTCGTCGGAAGAGAGAAACGATTTCGACGCGAGCTCAGCCAGACGCCTCTCATGCTCGTGATGATGGCGGAGGAGTTTCTGGAATTCCTCGTTGGAAGCGGAGAGCTCGCGCTTAAGCTCCTCGGTCAGGGTCGGCATGGACACCTCCTGATTGTTGGATTTTTCGGCACTGGCCGAGTCTCCTCTTTTTGATCGGAGGCCGTCAAGCCGGATGGGGGGGTGGAACCGGGACCGAGAGGACGAGCGCGTCCTCCCCGTCCACGTAATACTGCCGACGCCTCCCGCTCTCGCTAAATCCAAGGGTCCGGTAGAACTCCCGGGCGGGGGTGTTGGAGGGCCTGACCTCGAGGTAGATCACGTCGCTCGCGGTCCGCTCGGCGAACGAGAAGAGGTCGTCCATAAGGAGCCGGGCCACCCCCTTTCGGCGCCAAGTCTCGGAGACGGCGATCTTGTGGACGTGGATCTCGCCCGCGGCGAACGCGCAGAACAGATAGCCGGCGAGGCTCCCTCCGGGATCCCGGACCACCCGGTTGAATCGGAACGGCTCGCCGACCTCGGCGGCGAAGTAGGCTCTCTTCCAGGGAACCGGAAAGGCCCTGTTCTCCAGGGCAGTCACGTCGTCGACGTCGGACGGGACTGCCTCCCTGAGCGATAGGCCCGACAGGCCCGACAGGCCCGAGAGGTCTGAAAGGCTGGAGAGCGAAGCGTTCATGGGATCGCCTCCCCGGGAGGACCGAACCGCTCCTCGGCCGCGCTCTTCCGTCCGTACGCGAGGGGAGAGCTGAAAAGGCCCGCGCTTTCCAGCGGCGCCGAGGCGGCGAGACGTGCGAGGGCCGGAGCCAGCGGAAGGGAAGAGGCGTCGAGGTCGACGACGGCAACGCCGCAGCCCGCGGCCGACGCCAACGCCTCGGCCCTCCCTACGAGGGCCGGAGCGCCGAGGAGGCCGGCCCTGCGGACCGCTCGGAAAACCTCGCCGCGCCCGGCGTTCAAGAGGAAATCGGCGTCCAGGGGTTCCGGGACGGCGGATGCGGCGGCCTCGAACGTGCCGAAGCCATAGACCGGCTTGCCCAGGGCTCTCGCGAGCCCACGGCAGAAGGCGACGCCAGCGCGAAGACCTGTGAAGGAGCCGGGACCCGTCGCCACCACGACCCGGTCGAGGGAGCGGAGCTCCGCACCCCCGAGCTCGAGGAGCTCCCGCACGCGCCGCGGCAGGAGTTCCGACGCCCGCTCCCCGAGGGGCACCGACTCGACCTTCTCGGACGAAGGACCCTCTGCGATCAGAAGGAGGGTTGCCGCGGGTGCCGGGGAGGCGGTTTCGACCGCGAGCACGAGCATGCGATATCTGGAACCGATGCTAGCATTCCCGCCCTTCGATGCGATCCACCCCGATGCTGGAACAGTACTGGCTCCTGAAGAAGGAGGTCCCGGACGCCATCCTTCTTTATCGCTTGGGGGATTTCTACGAGATGTTCTTTGAGGACGCGGTGGTCGCCGCCCCCCTCCTCGGCCTCGTCCTGACCGCCCGGCACAAGGACAGCGATATCGAGGCTCCAATGTGCGGGGTCCCGCACCACGCCCTCGACGCGTACGTGGCCCGGCTGATCACGGCGGGGAAGAAGGTGGCCATCAGCGAGCAGACCGAGGCCCCGGCCAAGGGGAAGCTGCTCGTGGCCCGGAAAATCGTCCGCGTCATCACGCCGGGGACTCTGGTGGACCCGGACCGCCTCGACGCCCGCAAGGCCAACGAGCTGGCGGCCTTCGTCCGGGACGGGGACGAGGCGGCCTTCGCATTCCTCGAGCTGTCGACCGGGGATTTCTCGGTCGTCCCTCTACCGGCCGCGGCCGCCAGGGACTACCTCGCTCGGCGGACGCCGCGCGAGCTGCTCATCGGTTCCTCGGACGAGGCCGACTCGAGAAGGTGGGTGGCAGAGCTGCCGGCGGAGCCGCCCGTCCTGAGCCTCGCCCCGGCTGACGTCCCGAGAGGAAGGCCGGCGGAGGAGCTCCTCCTGCACCACTTCCACACCACGACGCTCGCACCGTTCGGCCTGAACGGCTTGGGGCCCGCGGTCGACGCGGCGGCGGCTCTCCTTCACTATGCGAAAGAGACGCAGCGCTCGGGCTGCTCCCACGTCTCCTCGCTACGCGTCGAGGCGGAGAACGAAGGATTGGTCGTCGACGGCGTAACGGCCGGCCACCTCGAGCTCTTCCGGTCGCAGCGCGACGGCACCCGGAGCGGGACCCTCCTCGACGTCGTCGACCGGACGGGGACGGCGTTCGGCGCGAGGGCGCTGAGAGGGATGCTCCAGCGGCCGCTGGGCCGGCGCTCCGAGATCGAGGATCGCTTCGACGCGGTGGAGGAGCTCGCGGGGGACGGTGCCCGGCTCGAGCGCCTTGCCCAGGGGCTCTCGGGCGTTCCCGACGTTCCGCGGCTCGTGTCGCGCCTCTCCGTCGGGGGAGGAACGCCCCGGGACCTCGCAGCGCTCTCGACCGGCCTTCTCCGGGCGGCGGCGCTGGCCCCTCTTCTCGGCCAGGCGCGGAGCGCTCTCCTCCGGACGGGCGGCATCGCCTCTCCCGAGGCTTTCCCGGTCGCCCTGGCGGTCCAGGTCGCCAAGCAGATCGTGGACGACCCGCCCCTCTCTTCTCGGGACGGCGGGGTGTTTCGCGACGGCGTGGACCCCGAGCTGGACGAGTGGAGGAGGCTGCGGCGGGACTCGGCGGGGATACTGGCGTCGCTCGAGGCCGAGGAGCGCGCGGCGCGCGGGATCCCCACGCTGCGCGTGAAGTTCAACCAGGTCTTCGGACACGTGTTCGAGGTGCCGGCGTCGGCGCGGCCCAAGATCCCCGAGGGAGCGCTTAAACGGCAGACGCTCTCGAACGTCGAGCGGTACTCGACGGGGGCTCTCGTCGAAGTGGACGAGAAGGTCCGATCGGCTGACGCCCGGATCGCGGAGCGGGAGTCGGTTCTCTTCCAAGCCGTCGTCGCGGAAGTGGTCACGGCGGCGCCTGAGCTTCTGGCCGCCGCCGCCCAGGTCGGACTCCTCGACGCCCTGACGTCGTTCGCGAGGGTAGCCCGGTCGGGAAAGTGGGTGCGGCCCGCCATCTCCGAAGAACCGGTCCTCGAGATCGTCGACGGACGCCACCCGGTCGTGGAGGCGATGAGGGCGCGGGAGCCGTTCATCCCAAACGACACCTCGCTCGGCCCGTCGTCCCGGCTGATGATCCTCACCGGCCCGAACATGGGCGGGAAGTCGACGTTCCTGAGGCAGAACGCCCTGGCGGTCCTGCTGGCGCACGCAGGGTCATTCGTGCCGGCCGCGTCGGCCACGATCGGCCTTTGTGACCGGATCTTCACGCGGGTCGGGGCATCCGACTCGCTCTCGCGCGGCGAGTCGACCTTCTTCGTCGAGATGTCGGAGACGGCTCACATCCTTCGCCAGTCGACCCGGAGGAGTCTCGTCGTCCTGGACGAGGTGGGGCGCGGAACCTCCACGTTCGACGGCCTCTCGCTCGCCTGGGCGATCGCCGAGGCTCTTCACGACGGGGATCGCGGCGACGGTTTCGGCCCCGCGCGGATCCTCTTCGCGACCCACTACCACGAGCTGACGGAGCTGGCCCTGGTGAAGGACGGCATCCGGAACCGGACCATGTCGGTGAAGGAGTGGAACGGAGAGGTGGTCTTCCTCCGGAAAGTCGTCGACGGGACCGCCGACCGCTCCTACGGTGTCCAGGTCGCCCGGCTCGCCGGGATCCCCGAAAGGGTCCTCGCCCGCGCCCGCGAGGTCCTCCAGAACCTCGAGCGGCAGCAGCTCGACATGGGCGGGCGACCGCGGCTGGCCGAGCACCCGGGGAAGAAGGAAGAGCGGGGCGAGATGCAGCTCGACCTCTTCCACGGGCAAGGAGAGATCGTCCTCGACGCGATCGGCCGGCTCGAAATCGAGCAGCTCACTCCGCTCGTCGCCCTGAATCTCCTCGCGTCGTTCCACGCGCGTCTGAAAGGGGAGGAGTGACCGAGTCCTCCCGGTTCGTCGTCGGCCTCGAAGGACCCTCGCTAACCGCGTTGGAGCGGGCGGCCTACTCGCGGAACCTTCCGTTCGGGTTCCTCCTGCTCTCGAGGAACCTCTCGTCAGCCGTCCAGGCGGCCGAGCTCACGGCCGAGCTCCGGTCGCTCGGGAAGCCGGAGCCGCTTCTCTTCGTCGACCAGGAGGGAGGGACGGTGGACCGGCTCGGTCCTCTCCTCGGGCAGCCTTTCGCGTCCGCGGCGGCCGCAGTGGCGGCGTTCAACGAACTGCTCGCGAGGCCAAGGGAAATTCGCGTTATCTAGAACGGGACGTCGTCGTCGGCGTCCGGGCCCTGCGGCTCGGCTTCGGGGGCCGGGGCGGGTCCAGCGCCTTCCGGACGTCCCCCAAGCATCTTCATCTCCCGGGCCTTGATCTCCGTCATGTACCGCTTCTGGCCCGTCTGCTTGTCTTCCCAGCTCCGTGTCTGCAGCGACCCCTCGATGTAGACCTGCCGGCCCTTCGAGAGATACCGCTCGCAGATGCTGGCGAGCTTGTCGTAGGCCACGACCCGGTGCCATTCGGTCCGTTCCTGCTTCTGTCCGGTGTTCTTGTCCGTCCAGACGTCGGTCGTGGCGATGCGGAGCTGCGCGATCTGCATCCCGCTGGGTGTCTGCTTGATTTCTGGATCGGCTCCGAGGTTGCCGATCAGGATGACCTTGTTCACGGATCCGGACATGGGCTCTCCCTTCGCCGTCTTCTGATTCGGGGCCGCAGGATATCAAAGGCCCCGAACGTACAATCGCGCCGCCGTGAACGAATCGCAGCGCATCATCCGTTCGGCCTGGGGGATCACGGCGTGGACGGCAGTTTCGCGGCTCGCGGGAGTCTTGCGGGACGCGACGATCGCCCGGTTCCTGGGCGCCTCGGCCGCCTCCGACGCGTTCTACACGGCCTTCCGGATCCCGAACGCGTTCCGGGCCATCGTGGGAGAGGGTGGCCTGCCCGGCGCGCTGGTCCCGATCGCCAAGCGGATCGAGCGGGAGCGGCCCGGCGAGGAAGGCCTGTACGCGGGCCGGGTCCTGACGCTGCTCCTGATTGTTTTGCTCGTTCTCGTCGTGGCGGGGGTCCTGGCCGCACCGCTCCTCGTGGCCCTCTTCGCGGCCGGGTTCCGTTCGACGCCCGGGAAATTCGAGCTGGCCGTCCGTCTAACGCGCTGGATGTTCCCGTACATCCTCCTCGTCTCGTCCGCGGCCCTACTCGAGTCGTATCTGAACGCAAAGGGGAAGTTCCAGCTCTCGGCCGCCACTCCGGTCGCGCTCAACCTCTCGATCGTCGCGGCCGCCTGGCTCCTCGCGCCCGTCGGCGTGCCGGTCCCCGTCGCGCTGGCCGGAGGGGTTCTATTCGGCGGCTTCCTCCAGTTCGCCCTCCAGGTCCCGGCGGTGCACCGGCTCGGCTTCCGGTTCGGGGCAGCGCCCTGGGGCGACCCCGACGTGAAGGGGACGGCGCTCCTGATCGCGCCCCGGCTCTGGGGCATGGGCGTCGGCCAGATCAACTTCCTGATCTCGAGCCGGACCCTCTCCGCGCTGGGCGACGCGTTCTTCACCTACAACTTCAACGCCTTCCGGATCGTGGACTTTGTCCTGGGCGGCTTCGTCGTCTCGGTGACGCGGGCGCTGCTTCCGGCGCTCTCGGAGCAGGCGCTAAGACGGGACCGGACTGACTACCTCCGGTCGGTCTCTCTCGGGCTGCGGCTCACCGCGTTCGTCACGCTGCCCTCGACCATCGGCCTCGCCCTCGCCGCGGACCCGATCGTCGACCTGATCTTCCGGCGCGGCCGGTTCGGCCGGGCCGACGTCGCCGAGACGGCCCTCGCCGTCTCGTGGTTCTCGGTGGGGCTCTTCGCCGCCGCCGGGCTGAAGATCCTGACGCAAGCGTTCTACGCGCTGCACGACACGAAAACGCCGGTCGTGGTCGCGACCGCCGACGTCCTCCTGTTCTGGGGCCTTTGCGTCCTCCTCGCGGGGCCGATGAAGCACGCCGGGGTGGCCCTCGCGACGTCCGCCGGCTTCTGGATCAACTTCGTCCTGCTGTTCGTGCTCCTCCGCCGGCGCCTCGGCCGCATCGGAGGGCGCGAGCTGGCGGTCTCCTCGCTACGTCTCTCTGCGGCGAGCCTTGCGATGGGCGGCTGGGTGGCTCTGTGGATGGCGAAGCTGGTCCCCTACGACCCGGCGCTCGGGTTCCTTGTGCGCGGGCTCTGGGTACTATTCACGGTCGGCAGCGCCGGGGCCGTCTTCCTCGTCGCCGCGAAGCTCCTCGGGGCGCCGGAGGTGGAGGAGGCGCTCGGCGTCTTCCGCAGACGGGCGAGGCCGGCGTGATCCTCCTGATTCAGCGGGTGTCACGCGCCTCCGTCCGCGTCCTCGGGGAGACTGTCGGCGAGATCGGAAAGGGGCTGCTGGTCTTCGGATGCGTGGAGCCCGACGACACGGAGGAGACGGTCGACCAGGCGGCGCGGAAGACAGCCGAGCTGCGGATCTTCGAGGACGCCAACGGGAAGATGAACCTCTCGGCGCTGGACGCTGGAGGAGCAGTTCTGGCCGTTTCTCAGTTCACCTTGGGGGCCGACCTCTCGCGGGGGAGGCGTCCGGGGTTCGAGGGGGCCGCGCGTCCAGAGATGGCCGAGCCGCTTTTCAGACGTTACGTGGCGGGCCTCCGCGCGCAAGGCCTGGCGGTGTCAACCGGGACGTTCGGTGCCGTGATGGAGGTCGAGCTGGTGAACGACGGTCCCGCCACGTTCCACTGGAGGACGCCCCGCCGGTAGGTCGGCCGATTCCTCGATCGGGACCGGCGTGAAGCAGAGGACGAACATCGCGAGGATGATGGCGGCGATCGCCTTGCGCCGGGGGTCGAGCGGCGCCTCCTCGTCGACGAGACGTGGATGCCGGATTCCCATGATCAGGAGCAGCGCTGCCCAGAACCACCAGCCTGCGAACTTGAAGCCGAGACCGACGACGACTGCGAGGAGGGGCAGGACAATCTTCCGTGTGTGCCGGCCCGCGATGGCGTAGAGGGCGTGGCCGCCGTCGAGCTGGCCGATCGGCACCAGATTGAGCGCCGTCACGAAGAGCCCGAACCAGCCAGCCACGAACGCCGGATGCTCGATGACGTCCAAGCTGGTGAAGGTGGAGCCGAGGAGGAGCTTCTGGAGGATCGTGACCAGGAGGGGGTAGTGGAAGATCAGCGTGCCCCCTTCGATCGGGCCGGGGTTCATCCGCGTGTGGGCCATCCCATACACGAGGATCGGCAGGGCGACGACGAAACCGGCGATGGGGCCGGCGACACCGACGTCGAAGAGGTGGGTCTTGGTTCGGAACGGCTCGCGGATCCGAATGAAGGCGCCCATCGTCCCGACGAGCGACGGGAACGGGATGAAGTACGGCGGCGAGGCGTCGATCCCGTACCGCCGGCACATGATGTAGTGCCCCATCTCGTGCGCGAAGAGGATGGCCAGGAGAGGAAGCGAGAACGAGAGGGCACCGGTGGCGAGGCGCGCGAGGTCGGTGTTCGTCGCCGCGCCATGGGGAAGGAGGGACGGCCGGAAGTTGACGGCAAACGAGGCACCGACCCAGGTCGTCGTACCGACCGTCAGGAGGAACAGGAGGATGTGCAGCCACCAGCGTTCCCGCCGCCTGCGCGGCAGGGGTGGGATCTGCAGCGGAAGCTCAATCGGCGGCGGTAGGGAGCTCAGGCGGACTCTCCACGACCATGTCTCGAAGCTCCTTGCCCGGCTTGAACCGGATCGTCAGCCCGGGCGGAATCTCGACTTCCTCCTGAGGCCGCTTGGGGTTCCTGCCGATTCCGCGCTTCCGGTTCTTGACCAGGAAGACGCCGAAGCCGCGTAGCTCGATACGGTCTCCTCGGACGAGCGACTGGCGCATGACGTCGATGACGGTCTCGACCGCCAGGACGGCAGTGGTTCGTGGGACACCCACGCCACTCATCACTCTGTTGACGAGATCGTTCTTGATCATTCCTGGGCAAGTCTACCTGGAAACCGGCTCGAGGGACAACGCCGGGTCGGATGTCACAGGGCCGCGAGCTTCTTACGCAGCGCGAGGATCTCGAGAGCGAGGGCGGTCATGGACGCGTGATGGCGCAGGAAGGGTATCTGGAGCGTGTGAGAGCCGCCCACGGCCTCACCGAGAAGGAAAAGGACGGTCTTCCCGCGCATCGTCACGGGGACCACCCCGACGATCGCTGGGTACCTCACCCTTTTGGCTCCGAGGAGCAAGGATGCCGTAGTACTTCTCGAGAGCTACCACGAGCCTGGCCGTGATGGCGACGTGGCGGACCACTGAGAGGCCCGTAAGGAAGGCGATCTCGTCTCCCCCGAGGGTGTTCCTCGGGTGGGCCATCGCGATGTAGAGAGTCCGTCCCACCTTCCGGAAGGGGAGCGCGGTGTGCTTCTCGGCCAGCTTGGGGGGGACGAGCCGGATCAGGTCCGGCGGGACGGCCGCGAGGTCGCGCGCGCTGGCGGGCGGTGCTCCGGTCTGGACCGAGAGCGCCCGGAGAAGCGCGTCCTCGGTGATCGCCCCATCTCGAGAATTGCCGTCCCGAAACTGACCCGGTGGGTCTTCGTGTAAGCGAGCGTCTCATGCAGGACCTGCTCCGTGATGGCCCGGGCACCCAGCAAGATCTCCCCCGGCGGACGAAATTCCGCCCCCGCTCGTCCCTCCGATAGAATCCGCACGATGAAACCAATCCGGGTACTCATCGCAAAGCCTGGCCTCGACGGTCACGATCGGGGAGCGAAAGTCATCGCGCGCGCTCTCAGGGATGCCGGAATGGAGGTCATCTACTCGGGGCTCCGTCAGACGCCGGACCAGATCGCCGCAGCAGCGGTCCAGGAGGACGTCGACGTGGTGGGATTATCGATTCTCTCGGGAGCCCACAACGTGCTGGTCCCCGAGGTGCTCTCGGCGCTGAAAGAGCGCGGGGGAGACGGCATCGCCGTCGTCCTCGGTGGGATCATCCCGGAGAAGGACATCGCACCGCTGAAGCAGGCGGGAGTCCGAGAGATTTTCCTCCCGGGAACCTCGACGGCGCGCACGGTGGACGTGATCCGCTCCCTCGTCTCGGCGACCGCTTCCTGACGCCGTGACGGACCTGCTTCGGACCCGGATCGACCCGGCATCTGTGGAGTTTCGCGAGAACGCCGGCCACCACTCGTCCCTCGCGGCCCGGCTGCGCGAGGAAATGAGGCGGACCCGCGAGGGGGGCGGCGCCAAGGCGGTCGCCCGCCAGCGGGAGCTTGGAAAGCTTCCAGTAAGAGAGCGTCTGGAGCGCCTCCTGGACCCCGGTAGCTCGTTCCTCGAGGTGGCGCCCCTCGCGGCGCATGGCCTGTACGACGGGGGAGCGCCTGGGGCGGGGCTCGTCACCGGCGTCGGGAGGGTCTCGGGCCGCGACGTGATGGTCGTCGCGAACGACGCGACGGTGAAAGGGGGAACGTACTTCCCGATCACCGTCAAGAAGCACCTCCGCGCCCAGGAGATCGCCCTCGAGAATCGGCTCCCGGCCATCTACCTCGTCGATTCGGGCGGCGCGTTCCTCCCGCTGCAAGCTGACGTGTTCCCCGACCGGGACCACTTCGGCAGGATCTTCTACAACCAGGCGCGGATGTCGGCAGCGGGGCTGCCGCAGGTGGCCGCGGTGCTTGGATCGTGCACGGCCGGCGGAGCCTACGTCCCGGCGATGTCCGACGAGACCGTGATCGTGAAGGGCCAGGGGACGATTTTTCTGGCGGGACCTCCTCTCGTGAAGGCCGCCACGGGAGAGGATGTCACCGCCGAGGAGCTCGGCGGCGGGGACGTCCACACGCGGATCTCGGGCGTGGCCGACCACCTCGCCGATGACGATGCCGCGGCCCTCGAGAAGGTGCGCGAGATCGTCGCGCGGTTCAACACTCGGAAGGAGTTCCCGGGGGATGTCGCCGCTCCCGAGGATCCGCTCTATCCGCCGGACGAGATCTACGGCGTCCTCCCGAAGGACCTCCGGAAGCCGTTCGACGTGCGAGAGATCCTGGCGAGGCTCCTGGACGGGTCGCGGCTTCACGAGTTCAAGCCGAGGTACGGGGCCACGCTCGTGACCGGCTTCGGCCGGATCGCCGGCTTCCCGGTGGCCGTCCTGGCGAACAACGGCGTCCTCTTCTCCGAGTCAGCGCTCAAGGCGACGCACTTCATCGAGATGGCGGTCCAGCGCCGGATTCCCCTCGTTTTCGTCCAGAACATCACCGGGTTCATGGTGGGGAAGGCCTACGAGCACGGGGGGATCGCCAAGGACGGCGCCAAGATGGTGCACGCAGTCGCCAACGCCGCAGTTCCGAAGCTCACGCTGATCGTCGGCGGATCGTTCGGCGCCGGCAACTACGGGATGTGCGGCCGGGCCTACCAGCCCCGCTTTCTCTGGACCTGGCCCAACTCCCGCATCAGCGTGATGGGCGGAGAGCAGGCGGCCGACGTTCTGGCGACCGTGAAGGACGAGCAGAGGGTCCGCGAGGGGCAGGCCCCGATGACGCGGTCCGAGCGCGACGCGTTCAGGGCTCCGACCCTGAAGAAGTACGAGGCGGAGGGGAACCCCTACTTCGCGACCGCCCGTCTGTGGGACGACGGCATCCTGGACCCGGCTGAGACGAGGACGGTCCTAGGGCTCGCCCTCTCGATCACATGTAACGCTCCGGTGGAGACGACCCGCTTCGGCGTCTTCCGGATGTAGCGGATCTGTCCGTGACCGGCTCCCCGACCCGACTCACCCCCCTCGCCCTCGCCCTCCTCCTCCTGACGGCCGCGGCCCCGCCGGGGTCCGGCGCGGTGCCGTCCAAGGTTAGGGAGGGGAGGGATGGAAGAATAGAGAAGCTCGACATCAACTCCGTCACGCGCAGGCACGTGGCGGGCTGGCTGAAAACTCACCTGCCCGCGGCCGCGAAGGGATCGCGCCAGAGTTTCGGGGGGGCCTTCTCCGTGGGCGGCGCTCCAGTCCCCGTGACCGCGCCGGTCACGGTGATGGTCCAGCCGGTCGCCGGCGGCTTCGACGCGGTCTTCCTTCTGGATCTCGACCTCGGCCGGGTCACCAACGTCCACTTCTCTCGGCTCGGCGGCGAAGCTCTGTCGTTCTCCCTGAGCGGGACTCTGACCGGGGACGCGGGGAGCCGCGCGTCGGTCAGCGCCCGTGGGAGCCTCCGCGCCGGCCCTCCGGACATCCGCACGTCGTACGGCGAGGCCACGACGTTCGTCCGGTTCGCCGGCGCGAGGCTCTCCGGCCTCTCGCTCAAGGAGACGCGGGGCGAGGCGAACCTGGTGGTGTTCAACCCCCTGGGCTCGGCGCTCGACATCGAGGAGATCCGATATGCACTTTCCGTCGACGGCCGGAAGGTCGCGGAAGGGGTTCGGAGCAAGGTGCGCCTGCACCCGGGGCGCGAGAACGAGCTGGCCCTGCCGATCGTGGCGAGGAACTCGGACCTCCTGGCGGCCGCGGGGGACGCGGCCGTCCTCGGGGGGACGGTGAACGGGAGGCTGACGGGAAACGTGACGGTGAAGACGGGAACCAGCCACTGGGTCATCCCGGTCGACCTCCCTGGGACGGTGAGCCTTTTCCGATGAGCGGCAGCTCCTCACTCCGCGTCGATCGCTCGGCGGACTCGCGGGTCGCGAGAGTCTTCCTGAACAGACCGTCGGTCCGTAATGCGTTCGACGACGGTCTCATCGAACTCTTGACCCATACCGCGCAGGGGCTGGGCCGAGACCCCTCGATCCGGGTCGTCGTCCTGGCCGGGGACGGCCCTGTCTTTTGCGCAGGGGCCGACCTCAACTGGATGAAGGGGATGGCGGCGTACGGTCTCGATGAGAACCGTCGCGACGCGGGCGCTCTCGGAGCGATGTTCGAGGCGTGGCAACTCCTTCCGAAGCCGGTGGTCGGCAAGGTCCACGGGGCGGCCCTCGGGGGCGGCACCGGTCTCGCGGCGGTCTGCGACGTCGTCGTCGCGCAGGAGGGGACCCTCTTCGGGACGACCGAGGTGAGGCTTGGACTGGTCCCGGCCGTCATCAGCCCCTACGTCGTGGCGAAGATCGGTCAGTCGAACGCCCGGGCGTGGTTCCTGACGGGCGGACGGTACGACGCGCTGGAGGCCCTCCGCTGCGGCCTCGTCCACCGGGTCGTCCCGGCGGAGCAGCTGGACCGGGCGGTGGATGAGGTGGTCGCCGCTTGTCTGGAGGGGGGACCGGAGGCGCTGGCGGAGTCGAAGGTGCTCGCGATGACCGCCGCCTCGCTGCCGTCCGCGAAGGTCCGGGCGGTGACGGTCGAGTCGATCGCTCGGCGGCGGGTGTCGGCGGAGGGGCAGGAGGGAATGCGAGCATTCCTGGAGCGCCGCGCGCCGCAGTGGGGGAATCCGTGAGCCGACCGTTCCGCAAGCTTCTGATCGCGAACCGCGGAGAGATCGCCGTCCGTGTGATCCGAGCCTGCAAGGCGCTAGGGATCGGCTCCGTGGCGGTCTACTCGGAGCAGGACCGCGATTCGCGCCACGTCGCCCTCGCTGACGAGGCGGTCGGGATCGGACCCGCTCCCGCCGCCGAGTCGTACCTTTCGGTGGCGAAGCTCATCGCCGCCGCCCGGTCCACGGGGGCGGAAGCGATTCACCCTGGCTTCGGGTTCCTCTCCGAGAACGCCCACTTCGCCAAGGCGGTCGAGGATGCCGGCTTAGTCTGGGTCGGACCGCCCCCGTCGGCTATCGAGGCGATGGGCCGGAAAATCGAGTCGAGGGAGCGGATGAAAGGCGCGTCGGTTCCCGTCGTCCCCGGGACGCACCGGATCGACGACGAAGCGGAGCGAACGGCGGTCGGTTTCCCGGCGGTGGTGAAGGCTTCCTCGGGCGGAGGAGGCAAGGGGATGCGGATCGTCCATGGGCCGGCCGAGCTCGCCGAGGCGCTCGCCTCATGCCGTCGGGAGGCCGAGGCGGCGTTCGGGGACGCGACGGTCTACATGGAACGCTACCTCGAACGGCCGAGGCACGTGGAGGTGCAGATTTTCGGGGACGTTCACGGGACGATCGTGGCGATCGGGGAGCGGGACTGCTCGCTCCAGAGGCGCCACCAGAAGGTAATCGAGGAGAGCCCGTCGCCGGCGGTGACACCCGGGCTCCGGGCCCGACTCGCCGAGGCAGCGATCTCGGCGGCGAGGGCCGTGGGATACCGGAATGCCGGGACGGTGGAGTTCCTCCTCGCGCCGGATGGCCAGTTCTTCTTCCTCGAGATGAACACGCGGTTGCAGGTTGAGCACCCGGTCACGGAAGAGGCGTTCGGCGTCGACCTCGTCGCCCTCCAGCTCGCCGTGGCCGCTGGCGAGCGTCTCCCCGCCGATCTTCCGTCCGTTCCGCGCGGCCATGCGATGGAAGCGCGGATCTACGCCGAGGACCCCGACGCCGGGTTCCTTCCGCAGACGGGCAAGGTCCTCGTCTATCGCGAACCGGCGGGCCCCGGCATCCGGGTCGATTCCGGGATCTGCGAGGGGATGGAGGTCTCGGTTCACTACGATCCGATGCTGGCCAAGGTGATCGCCCGCGGGTCCAGCCGGGATGAAGCTCGACGGCGCCTCGTCGCCGCCCTCTCCGAGATGGTCGTCCTCGGCGTCCAGACCAACATCTCGTATCTCCGCCGTGTCCTCGAGACGCCTGAGTTCCGGGCCGGGAAGGCCGACACCGGCTTCCTGGAGCGCACGCCGTTGACCCTTTCCGGCGAGCCGGACGACGCCGTCTTCCAGGCGGCCGCGAGGGTCTTTTCTTCGGCGTCGGCATCCCCCTCGGCGGCCGCGTCCAGAGCCGGTTTCCCCGACCCGCTCGCCTCGGGCGGGTTCAGGATGGCGTCGTGAGGCTCCGCGCACACGGCGGTGGCGCCTTCGCCACACGAGAGGTCGACGTGGCCCAGCAGCTCCCTCCCGGCTTGCTGGCAGTTCGCGACGGGCGGAGCGTCTGGATCCACTACCGCGGGGAGACGTGGCGAGTCGAGCGGGTCGCGGAGAGGCCGGCCTTCGCGCCGGAGGAGGAGCACGACCTCAACGCTCCGATGCCAGGGCGCGTCGTGAAAGTCCTCGTATCAGAAGGAGACCAGGTGACGAAAGGGACCCCGCTCCTCCTGCTCGAGGCGATGAAGATGGAGCACGAGATTCGCGCGCCGCGCGACGGGGCGGTCACCCGGCTCTTCCGGGCGGCCGGCGAGATGGTCGCCATGGGGGACCCGCTCGTCGAGATCGGCTGAGCCACGACTGCCTTGACAGTGTCCCGAAAGGTCACGGTGGTCGAGGTGGGGCCCCGCGACGGCCTCCAGAACGAGGAGCGTTTCGTCCCTACCGACGCGAAGATCGCGTTCGTCGATGCGCTCTCTGGGAGCGGGCTCCCGGCGGTGGAGGTGACGGCCTTCGTCTCGCCCAGAAAGATCCCTCAGCTGGCCGATGCCGACGCCGTCTTCGCACGGGTGGTCAAGCGGCCGGGGGTGCGCTACCCGGTTCTGGTCCCCAACATGAAGGGGCTCGAGCGGGCTCTGCACGCGGGAGCGGGGGAGATCGCGGTCTTCACGGCGGCCTCCGACAGCTTCAACCGCCACAACACGAACGCGTCGATCGAGGAGTCGTTTGGACGATTCCGCCCCGTCCTGGAGATGGCGTCCGCCGAAGGAGTCCACGTCCGGGGCTACGTCTCGTGCGCCTTCGGCTGCCCTTACGAAGGGGCGATCTCGCCGCGGACCGGTGCGGAGGTCGCCGCGAGGCTGTGGGACCTCGGGTGCCGGGAAATCTCGCTGGGCGACACCATCGGCGTGGCCGTTCCGTCGCAGGTTCCGGAGGTCGTGGAGAGGACGGTCGAGGCGGGCGTCCCCCTCGAGGCTTTAGCCCTCCACTTCCACGACACGCGTGGGACAGCCCTCGCCAACGTCTGCGAAGCGTTGCGGGAAGGGGTTCGCATTTTCGACTCGTCGGCTGGCGGTTTCGGGGGCTGCCCGTATGCCCCCGGCGCGTCCGGGAACCTCGCGACGGAGGACCTCGTCTACCTGCTCCATGGCATGGGATACGAGACCGGCGTTGCCCTCGAGCGCGTCGCCACGGCCACCCGCCTGCTGCAGCCGTCGCTTGGGAGGCCGCCCGCGTCGAGGGTCTGGCACGCGCTCGTGTCGGCTGGAAGGGTGCTGCCACCGGCCGCGGACCGCGTGCCGCCGCCGGCCGTTTGACCGGGTTTCCGGCACGATCTAGACTCATTTGCTTGCGTTGAACGGACTTTTGGCGGTTGAAGGAGACACGATGGGTCATCGAATCCTGCTGGCCGACGACAGCCTCACCATCCAGAAAGTGGTCGAGCTGACCTTCTCGGACACCGATTACGAGCTGATGGCCGTCGGTTCCGGAGACCGGGCTGTCGAGGCGCTCGAGAAGTTCCGCCCGGACATCGTCCTCGCGGACGTCGTCATGCCGGGCCTCACCGGCTATGAGGTCTGTGCGGCGGTGAAGAAGCGTCCGGACGGCGCGGCGATTCCCGTCATCCTCCTGACCGGGACGTTCGAGCCGTTCGACCGAGCCCGCGCCGAAAGCGTCGGATGCGACTCGATCGTCACGAAGCCGTTCGACTCGCATGCTCTCTCGTCCCTCGTCCAGCAGCTGATCGCGAAAGGTGCGGAGATCCGGGCGGCCCTCGCCGTCGCGCCACCGCCTGTTCCGCCGCTGCCGCCCCTTCGGCCGCTAGCCCCGCCCTCTCCGGTCCAGGACCCCTTTTCCGACACTGTGGCCTTCCGGCCGCTGACGTCCATCGAGCCAACGCTCGTCGAACCAACGCTCGTCGAGCCGCCGCCAATCCCCGAGGACGTCTTCGGGCCTGACGCCCTGCAAGAGCCGGTGTTGCCGGTCGAGGAGGTCACTAGTCCGGCGCCGGCGGCAGCGTTCGAGCTTGCCGCAACGGCCGAGCCTGCTGTCGCCCCCGCGGTTCCCCTCGCTGCTCCGTCCGCTGCCGACGAGGACACGCATCCGCTTCTCGTAATTGCACCCCCGCCGCCGGCCGACGAGGAGCCTTCAGACGTTCAAGAACTGGAGGACGTGCAGCCTCGCGACATCGAACGCGACCTCGAGGCCTTCGAGCAGTCGGGCAAGGGGCGCTCCCGTCCCGAGGTGTGGGACCAGGCGGAGGCCCTCGGCGTCGTCTCCCGCGTGGAGACGAGCGGCGAGCACACCGCGGTGGAGCGGATCGTCCCCGCCTCGCGCGAGGACGGAGACCTCGAGGCATTGGCTGCCCAGGCGAGCGTGACCGACCTCTCGCATCTGATCCCCGCGACTAGGGAGCCGCGCCCGGCCCCGGCGACGGCGAGCGGTCTCACCGACGCGGAGGTGGAACGCATCGCGCGGCGAGTCATCGAGATGATTGGCGAGAAGATCCTCCGGGACATCGCATGGGACGTGGTCCCCGAGATGGCCGACCGCGCGGTCCGCGAGCGGCTCGCGGAGATCGAGAAGGGCTGAAGGCCGCCTTCTTCGGTTCCTCCGCCGAGAGATCCAATTCCTTCTGCGCGTCGATTAGACTCGGCGCCTTCGACGTATGACGACAAGACGACCCGCCGAGCTCGACAAGACCTTCGACCCCGCCTCCTTCGAGATGCGCTGGTACCGGCATCAGGAAGAGGCCGGTGACTTCCGCCCCGAGGCGGCCGGAAACGGCGCCGAGCCTTACGCCCTCGTGATCCCGCCCCCCAACGTCACCGGACGCCTCCACGTGGGGCACGCGCTCGGACGGACGCTCGAGGACGTCCTCTCGCGTTGGCGGCGGATGCAGGGGCGCGCCGTCCTCTGGGTGCCGGGCGTCGATCACGCCGGCATCGCGACGCAAATGGTCGTCGAAAGGGACCTCAAAGAACGGACCGGGAAGAGCCGCCACGACCTCGGGCGGGAGGAATTTCTCAAGATCTGCCGGGAGTGGGCGGACGCCCGAAGAGGCGACATCCTGAACCAGATCCGGCGCCTCGGCTGCTCGTGCGACTTCACGCGCGAGTACTACACCCTTGATGCGCCCCGGTCGAAGGCGGTGCGCGAGGCCTTCTGCATCCTCTACCACCAGGGCCTGGCGTACCGGGCGGAGCGGATGGTCAACTGGTGTCCGCGCTGCGCGACCGTCCTCTCGGACCTCGAGGTCAACCACGTCGAGCAATCGGGCCACCTCTGGTCGATCGCCTATCCGCTCGAGGACGGTTCCGGCGAGCTGGTGGTGGCCACGACCCGCCCCGAGACGATGCTCGGCGACACCGCGGTGGCTGTCCACCCGGACGACGACCGTTATCGCTCCCTCGTCGGCAAGAGGGCCCAGCTCCCGTTGACGGGCCGGACCATCCCCGTGATCGCGGACGCGATGGTCGACTCCACCTTCGGGACCGGCGCCGTGAAGATCACCCCTTCGCACGACCCGAACGACTTCGAGGCGGGGAAGCGGCACGGTCTCGGGGAAGTCGGTGTCATCGGGTTCGACGGGAGGATGACTGCGGCTGCCGGGCCCGAGTACTCCGGGCTCGACCGGTTCGAGGCGCGCAAGAAGGTCCTCCGCGACCTGGAGGCGAAGGGGCTGCGGCGGGGCGAGAAGGCGCACTTGAACGCTGTGGGCCGCTGCCAGCGCTGCGACACGATCCTCGAGCCGCTCGTCTCGCTACAGTGGTTCGTGAAGATCCGGCCGCTCGCCGACAAGGCGGTGGAGGCGGCCGACCGCGGCGACGTGAGGTTCACGCCCGACTCGTGGAAGAAGACGTACGACGAGTGGATGCGGAACATCCGTGACTGGTGCGTCTCGCGGCAGCTCTGGTGGGGGCACGAGATCCCCGCGTGGTACTGCGAAAGAGGCCACGTGAACGTCCCGCGTCCCGGCGAGGCGGACCCCGTTGCCTGCGGGGAATGCGGCTCTACCGCTCTCGAGCGCGACGCCGACGTCTTCGACACCTGGTTCTCGTCCTGGCTGATGCCGCTGTCGGTCCTCGGCTGGCCCGAGAAAACGCCCGATCTGAAGCGTTTCTACCCGACCGCCGTGATGGTGACCGGGTTCGACATCCTCTTTTTCTGGGTGGCGCGAATGATCATGGCGGGCTGCTGGTTCGCCGGTGACGTTCCGTTCCGCGACGTCTTCCTCCACGGCCTCGTTCGCGACGAGAAAGGCCAGAAGATGTCGAAGACGAAGGGGAACGTCGTCGACCCCCTGGAGATGTGCGACAAGTTCGGGGCGGATGCCGTTCGTTTCACGCTCGCCGTCCTGAGCGGTACAGGTCGCGACCTCCCGTTCGGGAAGACGAGGGTGGGCGGGTACCGTGCCTTCGCCACGAAGGTCTGGAACGCCGCCCGCTTTGCCATCGGGATGCTCGGAGACGACCGGCAGGACGAAGTCATCGATTTCGCGGCCCTCGGGACCGTCGACCGCTGGATCCTCTCCCGCCTCTCGGATTGCGCAGGGAAGGTCAACTCCTCCCTGGAGGCGTTCCGGTTCGACGAGGCAGCGAACGCCCTCTACGCTTTCTTCTGGTCCGAGTTCTGCGACGGCTACGTCGAGATGGTGAAGCCCGTTCTCCGCGGGGAGTCGGTTCCGGAGGCCGAGAAGGCGCGGACGCGGGCGGTCCTCCGCCGCGTGATGCTCGACTCGCTCGCGCTCCTCCACCCGTTCATGCCGTTCGTGTCGTGCGAGATCCGGGAGGCGCTGCACGGCGATGGGGGGCGGCTGCCGCTGACCCCGTTCCCGGTGGCGCGCCCGGAATGGGCCGACCCGCTCGCGGTCGAAGTGGTCGAGACGATCCGGGCGGCGGCGACGAGGATCAGGAACCTCCGGGCGGAGCGCGGGCTGCCGCAGACGCAGGCCCTCGCGACCGGGTTGGAGGTCGAGGCCGGGCCGCTCTCCGATGCGCTAGCCAGGCACGCCGCTCTCCTCTGCCACCTCGCGCGCCTCGAGTCGGTGACCGTGGCCCCGAAGGTGGACCTGCCGGGAGCGTTCCACGACGCGATCGGCACGGTCGGTCTGGTGGTCGTTCTCCCGGCCCGGGAGCTTGGGCCGGCAGAGCTGGCCAAGCTCGAGAAAGAGCTCGCGGCCTTGGAGAAGGAGGTCGAGGCGCTGAGACGAAAGCTTGCAGACGACAAGTTCGTCGCCCGGGCTCCGGAGGCCGTCGTCCAGAAGAACCGCGCGCAGCTGGAGGAGCTGGAGACGCGGCGGCGTAAGCTGGCCGGAAACCTCGGCCGGGCGGAGGTGGGCCGGGCGTGACCCGCTCCCCCCTCGGCTCACTCGCCCCCCTCGGAGGATGCCGGTTCGAAAACATCGAAAACCTGGTCTTTCTCCGGGCGACGGGCTCGACTAACGAGGTGGGGCGGGACATCGCTGCCCGGATGCTCGCCGAGGACAACGAGATCCTCCCGACGGTGATCGTCGCGGCGCGCCAGGAAGGGGGGCGCGGGCGCTCCGGGCGGCGCTGGGAGTCGCCCGAGGGCTCCCTGGCGGTCTCCGTTCTTCTTCCGTGGCCTGAGACGCCGCGGCGCGTCCGGCTGCCGCTCGAGATCGGGATCCCGGTCGCGCAGTGGCTCTCGAAGGCGTTCGGCATCGACGTCCGCCTCAAGTGGCCGAACGACCTGATGGTCGCGGGGCGGAAACTGGGGGGGATCTTGATCGAGACGCGTCAAGGGAAGGAGGGCGAGGGAACGGCGGTAGTCGGCGTCGGGCTGAACGCCACGACCCCGCAGGAGGCCTTCGACCGGCTCGCCCTGACCGGAGCCACCTCGCTCCTCGTCGCCGGGGCGAAGGCGGAGGCGCTCGTGGGGGACCGGCCGGTCCTCGCGCTCCTCGACGCGATCGACGCGGCGATCGGGAGCAAGCCGGACGGGCTGGAGGCGGCCTTCGCTTCCGTCAGCGCCCATGCCGCCGGGGAGACGATCGTGGTCCACGACGGACCGAAACGGCTCGTGGGGACCTACAAGGGCGTCA
>OLLZ01000477.1_pt1 | contig 28816 bp, 25 predicted proteins | sample 1604661 | NCBI WGS metagenome assembly OLLZ01 (sample SAMEA104055726, study PRJEB20765) | soil metagenome | biome: Arctic tundra; feature: Polygonal ground; material: soil | place: USA | collected 2011-09 | depth 0-0.5 m | reverse complement strand
GCGCCCGCGCCGCCCGGCCGCCCAAAGACCCGCGAAGGCCAGACCCACGAGGAGGAGGGCTGCTCCGATGTCGACCCTCGACCAGGCGGCCCTCCCGGCCGCTCCCTCCAGGACCAGGAGGACGAGGCCCGACGCGCCAATCGCCGCCGCGAAGACGTGCCCGCGGCGGACGACGAGCGCCGCTACGCCGATCGCGAGGTCGAGGACGAAGAGGACGCCGAAGACGAGACCAGGCTCCGCGGTCCTCGGCTCGAGGTACACGAGGGTCGGGATCGTGAACAGGAGGAGCGGCGCCGCGATCGCCGCCAGCGTCCACGGCTCCTCGAGGAGATCGTCGCCAGCCACGCGCTCGTGGCCCGGCCGGGACGGATGCGCCGCGATCCGCTCGGCGAGGAACGGCGCCCCGAGGAAGAAGAGGACGAACACCATCACCGCTCCGAGGACGGCGGGCCAGGCGGCCGGCGTCCACGAGAGGCCGAGCCAGACGGCGAAGACGATCAGGGTCGAGGCCGCCCCGGCGACGTGGAGAAGAGCCGGGCCCCGCCAGAGCGCCACTGCGAGGAGGCCGGCATCGAGGAGGAAGAGGAATCCAAAGAGGAGGTCGAACCGGGCGCCGTAGGCCGGGACGGCGGCAAGGTAGAGGGCGAACGCGAACGGGACGAGGCCGGAGAACGTCGCGGCCCGGGTGAACCGCCGCTCCGCATCGTCGGCGTTCTCCCTCCGTCTTCCGAAGGCCAGCGTGGCAAAGCCGAGGAGCGGGAAAACGAGGAAGATCGCGATCGCCACCGGGAGCTTGCCCGCGGTGAGGAACTTCCACACCCACGCCCACTGGTAGATCGTGGTCAGGACGATCGCAAGGGCGGAGAGGACCGGCCACCGCTTCCGGTGCGCCACCCAGGCGAGGCCCGCGGAGAGAAGCAGCAGGTACCCGAACAATTCCAGCGGCTGGTCCTCGCCGGTCGACAGGAGAGCCGGCGTGGCAAAGCCGCCGAGGAGGCCGAGAAGCGCGATGAAGAGCGAATCGCGGCGAATCGAGAGGGCGACCGCGACGGCCGCCACAAGGGCGAGCGCCAGGAAGGTCCCGGCCACCGGCAGAAGTTTCCAGAGGGCGTGCGCTGCGAAGAAGGTCGAGAAGAGGATGGCGATCGCGGCGCCGTCGAGGGCGTTGGCGGTCGTGGCGTAGCGGCGCGCCGCCTTCAGCTCGCAGACGACGAGGAGCGCGACGCCGGTGACGAGCCCGATCGCCATCCGGATCGGCGGGCTGAGCCAACCCTGCTGGATCGAGTAGCCGAGGAAGTAGAGCGCCCCCGTCACGAGGCAGATCCCGGCGAGCCATGAGAAGAGCTTGACGCCGACCAGCCCCTCCCAGTCGAACGCCGGCTTCGGGGAGGGCGGCGTTGCCGGCGGCCGAGTGGCGGAAGCCGGTGGCGCGACGTCGGTCGGAGCGTCCACCGCCCGCTCTCCCGGCGACTCCCGGAACTCACGGATCTCGCGCTTGAGAGCCAAAAGCTGCTGGTCGACCCGTTCGCCCGCCTTTTTCACACCCTCGAGCTCGAGGTCCAACGCGTCGGCCCGGCGTCGGGCGCCCAGTGCCACGACGAGTGCGGCAATCGGCATCCCGAGGATCGCCGCTACGATCAGCAGTCCGAGCACTTCCATGAGCGGCCTCCCTGTTCGCGCCGCGCCGATGGGACGTACCCGGCGGTCGCCGCGGCGAATTCCCGAGGGCTTACGGAGCCTCCCGGCCGTCGAGACTCTGGTCGTTCCAGGAGATCGGGTCCTCGAACGGCTCGAGGTGCGTGAGGACGGTGGCGTAGGGGATCGCCACGCCGACCGCAGCCTCGATCTCCTCGCAGAGGTCGTGCCCCTTCTGCACCGTCCAGATCCCGGGGACCAGGACGTGCATCTCGAGGAACCGGCGGCGCCCGGCGACACGGGTTCGGACCGCGTGGATCATCACGCCGCGGTCCCGGTACTCCTCGAGAACGGCGTTCACGTTCTGCCGGTCCTCCATCGAGATCGCGGCATCGAGGAGACCGTGCCCGGTCTCCAGGAGAATCTTCGCGGCCATCCATACGATGTTCGTCGCGACGACCAGCGCGACGATCGGGTCGACGAGCAGCCACCCCGTCAGCTTCACGAGGACGACGCCAACGAGGACACCGCCCGAGGTCCAGACGTCCGTGAAAAGGTGGTGCGCATCGGCGCGCAGGGTGATCGAGGAGAGCCGTTTCCCGGCCCGGAGGAGGAGCAGGGCCACGCCGCCGTTGATCCCGGTCGCGACGAGGGAGATTCCGAGACCGGTCCAGACGTTCGTGAGCGGCTGCGGGTCCTGGATGCGGCCCCAGGCCGCAAGCGCGATGCTGACCGCCGCACCCAGGATCGCCAGCCCCTCGAATCCGCTGGCGAAATATTCGGCCTTCGAGTGCCCGAAGGCGTGCTCCTCGTCGGCCGGCTGCTTGGCGAGGGTGAGCGCCCAGAGGGCGACCAGAGCCGCGAGGATATTGACGATCGACTCGATGGCGTCCGAGAGGAGGCCGATCGAGCCGGTCATGTGGTAGGCCCCGAACTTCAGGACCAGCGTCGTGAGCCCCGCAGCGATCGAGAGGCATGCGTACGCCGTCGCGGGAGGGGCCGAAACCGGCGGGGCGCCCGTGGCGGCGGTCGCGGACACGATTTTTCAGGCTAGCATGAAATGAGTTCTCATCCTGGCGCCTGTTTCGTGGATGCCCGGTAGTCGCGGATGACTGGCGTGACCGCCGCCACGACGGCCGCAAGAGCGATCGTAAGGACCCCGCCCGACACGACCGAGACGGTGGCACCCAGCGCGACCGGAAGGAAGAGCGACGCCACCAACCCCGCCTCCAGCTCGCCGAGCTGCGGCCCCCCCATGAAGAAGATCATGTTGACGGAGGTCATCCGCCCCCTCAGCTCGTCCGGCGTGATCAGCTGGCGGAGGGTGACCCGGACCACGGTGGAGAAGAGATCGGAGAGCCCCACCGCCGCGAGGGCCAGGAGCGTGAGGGGGTAGCTCCGCGAGAGGCCGAATACCACGGTCGCCAGGCCGTAGCCTGCGACCGACCAGAGGAGGATCCTTCCCTGCCGGTCGGGAAGGGGCCTCAGCGACGTGAAGAGGGACCCCGCGAGCGCGCCGGCGGCCGGGGCCGCGGCCAGCGTGCCGTAGCCGGCCGGTCCGACCTTCAGGACCTGGTCCGCGAAGATCGGGAGGAGCGAGAGCGCGCCCGAGAAAAAGGTGGCGAAGAAGTCGAGCGTCATCGTCCAGACCATGGCCGGGGTCCGGAAGACGAACCGGATCCCTTCCCGGAGCGACTCCGCCACGCTGACCGGCCGGCCACCGTCCTCGGCCACGGCGCCAGACGTCCTCATCGTGGCGAGGACTACCAGCACCGCCAGGAACGAGAGGGCGTTGAGGAGGTAGATGACGGCGACGCCACGGCGGCCGGCCGTCCCGAATGCCGCGATCAGCAGCCCGGCGAGGCCGGGGCCCGCGATCATCGAGGTATGGAACATCGTCAGGTTCAGGGCGATCGCGCCCGGGAGGACCTCACGGGGGACGAGACGGGGGACGAGGGCGTTCCGCGCCGGGTTGTCGAAGGCGGTCGCCGCCGCGGAGACCGCCGTGAGGAGGTAGAGCCAGTGTGTCGTCTCGGCGTGGAAGAACGTCAGCCCGGAGAGGACGATCGCCGCGAGCGTCATCACGCTCTGCGAGATGAGGAGGACGCCCCGGCGGTCGCGACGGTCGGCGACGACCCCGCCCCAGAGGGAGAAGACGATCACCGGAACGACCCGGACGAGGCCGAGGAGGCCGAGCGCCAGGGGCGATCCTGTGAGCAGGTAGACGTGCCAGTTGATGGCCACGACCTGCATCTGGGAGCCGGTCAGGGAGACGAGCTGTGCGCCCCATAGCCTCCGGAAGTCCAGGAACCTCAGAGCGTGGTATGGACGGTGGTTCATCGGGAACTCGCGGCGTTCACGGCGTTCACGGCGGCCGCCCCGCCGGCGACAGGGCGCGGAGCCGACCGGTCAGGCGCGATCGATCTTGAACCCGATCTTGATCGTCACCTGGAACTCGGCGACCGCGCCGTCCTTGATCCGGCCGCGCTCCTCGACCACCTCGAACCACGACATGTTTCGGATCGTCTTCGACGCCTCGGCCACGGCGCTCTTCACCGCCTCCGCGAAACTGACCGGCGAGGTCCCCACGACCTCGACCTTCTTGTACAGGTTGCTCATTGCGAAATCCTCTTTCTGAGACTACGTTTCGAATCCGCGAGGATTGTAGTCCGGGCGGCCGGGAATCTCGCGGCCGAGCTGAAGATGAGCTTCGGCGTTGACTCCACGCTCATCCCGGGCTCCGGCGGCGTCTTCGACGTCGTCGTGGACGGCCGGAGGGTCTTCTCCAAGGGAGAGACCGGCCGCTTTCCAGACCCGGGCGAGATCACGAAATTGCTGGGCGCTTCGAAGGCCCGCTGAAGACCCCGAATCGTTCGCTCAGAAGCCGAACGAGAAGCCGAGCTCGAAGTCCCACTGGTCCATCGTCAGCGAGATGGTCTGCTTGCCGGGAACCTCCAGCGGATTCGGCCCGGTTACGGTCTTCGAGAAGGCGCGGATCACCGAGAGGTTCAGCTTGTTCCCCTTCGACATCTGGTACGAGGCGCCGACCGTCGCGTGCTGCTCGATGACGCCGGGGGCGAGAATGTTGAAGAGGACCTCCGACTCCGGGATCGGCTGCTTGCCCGTGGCGTAGCCGGCGCGGAGCGTCAAGGCGTCAGTCGCTTTCCACTGGAGACCGAACTTGTAGACGGTCATGTCCTGCCAGCCGAAGCCGGCGCCGCCATCGTCGCCCAGGCGCGCCTGCATCAGGTTGGGGAGCATCGGGCTGCCGACGGAGGCTTCCTTGGAGAAGTAGATCTGCTGGACGTCAAAGGCGAACGTGATCGCCTCGGTCGGGTGGAGCGCAAGACCGACGGTTAAGTTCGCCGGGTCGTCGAAGTAGCCATGCTCGGCGAAGAGACCAGCGTATTCCTTCAGCTTCCCGTACTTGACCTCCGTCTGGTAGGACGCGCCGACCGAGAGCCACGGCGTCCAGTTCCCCATGTAGCCGATCCGGCCGCCGTAGCCGAACGAGGTCGCGTAGCCGTTGCCCGTCAGCTTGGTCGGGTCGGAGGAGAAGTTGCCGAACGCCTCGATCCCGTATGCCTTGAATCGCTGCCAGGAGATCATCGGGCTGATCCCGACGGAATGGTTTTCGCCGAACTTGTGGGCCCACGTTGGGACCACGTAGAACTTACCCATATCGACGCCGGCCGGCTTCGACCCGTAGAAGACCGCGGCGTCGTAGGTCGTGTTCATCCCGCCGTTGCCATAGATCGAGATGCCGATCGAGTCGTTCTTCGACACCATCCAGTTCGCGCCCAGGTTCGGGACGAGGAAGATGCGCGTATCGCTCCGGACCGTCCCCGGAGCCAGGCCGAACGTGCCCGGGTAACCGGACGGGTTGCCCGTCACCGTGAATTCGCGGTCGGGGCTGAAGACCGCCAGACCGAGGTCGTAGCCCTGGCCGACGAAGACCATGGCCGCAGGATTGGTTGCGGCCGCGATGGTGTTCGTCGGGAACGCCACGCCCGTGCCACCCATCCCCTTCGAGACCGTGCCGTAGCCCAGCATGAAGTAGCCGTCCGTCGCCAGCGCGACGTTCGGAATCGCCGTCAGGAGACACACCACCAGTATCGCGACAAAAGCCGCCCGATTCCTGTTCATGACTCCTCCCTCTTTCTCAGCGGCCGCTCAGCAGCCGCCACCCTTCTTTGGAGCCGCCGCGGCTCCAGCTGACGTCTTGATGTCGACCTTGACAGACTCCGGAGCGCTCCGGACGCCGGTGAATCGCTGATAGAGCGCGTTCTTCAGGCGGTACTCCGCGACCAAGACCGGCGTCGCTTCCGCCGGCGCGGCCGGCTTCTGCAAGTACGCCGCCTGGAACGCCTCGTAGCCCCCCTGAAGGACGGCCAGTTTCCCGTCGAATTTCTTGGCCCCTTCGGGAACGGCAGCCAGATCCTTCTGCCCGTAGAGAACGAGCATCCTTCCGGGCGCCAGCTGGAAAAGGAACTCGTCGCCTTTCGGTCCGGCCGGGAGCGGAACCGCTCCCGAGATCCGGTCCTTGGCCTGAACGGCCTCTCCGCGGAGGTCGACGAGCCAGAGATTCTCCGGAGCGGTGACGAGCTGCGCCGCGAGGGTCGACGGCCCGATCCGCTCGACCGGCATCTCCGCAGCGACAGGCGTCCGCTTCGGGAGGACGACGAGGACGAGGGCCACGGCGACCGTCGCTCCGAGGCCTGCGAAGACGGCGTTGCGCGCCTTCGTGTTCGATGGGGGGAGCGGATCGCCGGTCTTCTTGCAGAAGATCGCCTCGACCTTCTCGGCCCCGAGGAACGCTCCGATTGCCATCGCCACGACCCCAGCCGCCACGACTGCCGGCGGCACGCCGAGGGCGCCGTAGAGCGTGGTCACTCCCATGGCGCCGCTCTTGTAGAACTTCTCGATCGAGTCGTAGGCCAGGCCGAAGACGAGGGTTCCACCCAGCATCCCGCCGATCGTCAGGAGGGCATCGACGTGGCCGGAGGCCATCGCCACGACGCCGGTCCCCGGACAGTACCCCGAGACTATGAAGCCGATCCCGAAGAGGAGCCCGCCGACGATCTGCGGCCCGAGGAAGGTCTCCGGGATCGTGAGCATCGACAGGTCGAGGAGCCCCGTCCCGCCGAGCAGCGCCATCCCCGCGGCGCAGGTCGCCACGGCGGTGAACATCACCTTCAGGACCCGCATGTTCGTTAGGTAGAACTGCGCGGACAGGATCCGGGCGCTTCCGAATCCGGCGCGCTCGAGCGTGAAGCCGAAGGCGACGCCGACGAGCGTGCCGATGAGGTATCCGGTGAAGCCACCGAAGAAGTCGTGGACGTAGAAAGGAAATATCATCGCTTCACCTCCACTGCTTCTTCAGGAGGGGCGCGAAAAGGTAGGCCCCGGCGAAGAACATCATCATGAAGATCCAGGAGCCAAGCGAGAGCGCGCCGCCCCCCGTCAGCGCCTGCCCTGAGGCGCAGCCGCGGGCGAGCCGGGCCGCGATCCCCATCAGGACCCCGCCGAGCACCGCCAGGAGAAGGCGCTGGGTCCTCGCGATCCGGGGCCCCTTCTGGACGCCGAGCTTCAGCCGGCCCGCGGAGTAAGCGGCAAGGAATCCGCCGAGGAGGACGCCCAAGACCTCGAAGACGAGCCAGTCGTCGAGGATGTTCTTCCCAGGCCCGGCGTACTGCGCGAAGTACGTGTTCTTCTCGACGGCCGTCGGCGCGACCCACCAGGCCGCTCCTATCGCCAGCCGGTTCGTCGCACCCGACGCCCCGAGCCCGAACCCCATGACGAGGAACGAGCCGAGAAGGACGAGGCCGAGGACGACGCCGGCGACGTACGGGTTCCAGAGCGGGCGGCTGATCGGTTCGACCGGTTCGATCTGTTCCATTTCTCTCTCCATCGCCTTCAGGGGATGAGCCGGAACGCCGATTCCTGTCCCGCCACGAGGAGGATCGCGCGGAGCGCCAGGCCGCCGACGAGGACGAGCGCCGGCGTGACCAGCGTGAAAGGCAGGTGGCGCCGCGCCTCCACCGCCTCCATCAGGAGCGGGACGACGAGGCCCAGGATGACGACGAGCGACCAGAAGGCGGGCGTGTACGGGCCGCCCAGGAAGTTCCCGGCCGCGAACCTCGCGCTCTCGGTCCCGTAGGCGAACCCGATCAGCATGAGGAGGATCAGGACCAGCTCGGTCCCGATCGCGTTGACGTCCCACCTCACGAGCCGTTTCCTCTCCTCCTCGTGGAGGCCGGTCAGGAGGAGGAACGCGGCGCCGGTCGAGATCCCCGACATCAGGAAGAGGGGGCCGAGGAGCGCGCTGTTCCACTGGAGCCGCGCCGCCATTGTCCCCAGAAGCAGCCCGGTGTAGACGCCAAGGCCGAGGCCGATGAAGAAGATCCCGATCAGGATCTCGCGCCGGCGCTCGAGCGCGTGCTTGACGAGCTTGCCGTAGATTCCCTCCAGCTTGGCGGGGACCCCCTTCCGGATCCAGGCCCTGCCGCCGTCGTCGAGCGAGCCGAGGCCGAAGACTAAGGCCGCCGGGTAGACGGCGACCAGGATCCAGGAGCCCCACGACATCGGTGAGGCGGTCTGGAACCGGCTGTAGAAACGCCAGACGTGGAGTGGATACTCGAGGTCGAGGAAGAGGGCAACCATGCCGATCGAGAGAATCCCAAGTGCCCAGAAGGGGGCCGTCCGGAAGATCGGCGAGGTTGGCTTCCCGTGCCGCAGCTCGAGGAGCGCCGACAGGGAGAGGATCCCGGCCACCATCCCGCCGAGGAAGAGGTAGACCGTGATCTGCCACCCCCAGATGACGAGACCCGGGTCGATGAGGTGGTTGGCGCGGGTCGTGACGGATTCGAGGAGCGTCGTGTTCATCGTTCGAGCCTCACGACAGGAAGAAGACGTTGGGGTCCGCGCCCGCTTCGGGGTGGTTGACCTTCGACTTGCGTGTCCCGAGCTTCTGGGCGACCGCCGAGGCCGGGTCGTTCCGGTCTCCGAAGACGAGCGTGCCGGTAGGGCAGATCCCCACGCACGCCGGCTCGAGCCCCTTCTGGACCCGGTGGAGGCAGAAGGTGCACTTGTCGACGTACCCCTGCGGGTGAACGTACCGGGCGTCGTACGGGCAGCCGGCGATGCAGGCCTTACAGCCGGTGCACTTTCCGTGGGTGACCAGGACCACGCCCCCTTCGGCAACGTTGCTGGCGCCCGTCGGGCAGACGGAGACGCAGGGAGCATCGGAACAGTGATTGCACCGCTCGGACCGGATCTCGGCCGTCAGGTTCGGGAACTCTCCGCGGACCTCCTCGACGATCCAGTCGCGGCAGAATCCGTCGGGGACGTCGTTCTCGCTCTTGCAGGCGAGGACGCACGCCTTGCACCCGACGCAGGTGCGGGTGTCGACGGTCATGGCGTAGCGTTTCGTCTTGGCGCTCATCGCTTCAGGCCCTCTCGACGGACACGAAATTCACGCTCATCCCGGTCGAGCCAGCCACCGGGTCGATGGCAACCTTCGTCACCAGCTTGGAGTCGTCGAGGCCGCGCCCCTTCGCGAACTTCAGACCCGGGCTCGAATGCCCGTAGCCATGAACGATGAAAACGCAGTCATGGCGTATCCGCTGCGTCACTTTGAGACGCACCGGCTCGGAGCGGACGCCGTCCTGGTTGACGAGGATCACCTTGTCGCCGTTCGAGAGGCCCCTCTCGCGAGCGACCTTGGCGCTCAGCCAGAGCTCGTTCTCGTTGTAGACCTCGGAGAGGAACCGGTTGTTCGTCGTCCTCCCGAAGGTGTGGGTCGGGGTCCTGCCGAAGAGGAGCCGGAACTGCCCTTCCGCCGGCTGCGGGTGACGTGTGTACTCCGGCAACGGCGGGAGACCCGCGGCGGCCATCTGTTTCGAGTAGAGCTCGATCTTCTTCGAGGGGGTGGCGAACGTCAGCTCGAGGCCGTCCTCCGTCGTGACCGGTACCTTCTTCCCCTTGATGACCCCCTTGGTCTTCAGGACCTCGACGTCGTATCCGCCAGTCTTGAGCCGCTCCTCGACCATCTTCCCGGCGTCGTCCCAGGGAAAGTAGGCGCCCAGGTCCATCCGCTTGGCGAGCTCGCGCGCGATCCACCAGCCGGGCTTACTCTCGTAGAGTGGCGGGACGACCGGCTGGCGGATCGCCAGGAACGGGTCGCGCCAGGGGGTCGGTCCGACGTCGTCCCACCGCTCGAGGTAGGTGGCTTCCGGAAGGACGACGTCGGCGTAACCGGTGATCTCGGCCGGCAGGACGTCGATGGCGACCATCAGGTCTAGGTGCTGGGCGGCCTCTATCACCTGCTCCCGCTGAGGGAGCGCCTGCAGGAGATTCGTACCGTAGACGATCCACCCCTTGATCGGACAGCCCTTGCCGCCGATGCGGCCTGGCACCGTCGCGTCGCAGACGCCGTGCGAGAGCACCTCGTCAGCGAACGGATAGCTCGTACCGTCGGGGTGGTCCTGGGCCATCTTCGGCGGCGCCGCGTAGTCGGGGACGGGGTACTTCGGGACCGGCATCGAGGCCGGGATGAAGAACCCGCCGCGCCGGCCCCAGGAGCCGAGCAGCGCGTTGAGGATGGCGATCGCTCGCGATCGCTGTGTATCGTCGCCGTACCAGGTCGTGTGCCGACCCGGATGGACGAGTGAGGCGGGACGGGCCCCGGCGATGAAGCGGGCCGTTTCGACGATCTTCTCGGGCGGGATCGTCGTCTCGGTGAACGCCCACTCGGGGGTCTTGTCCTCCAGGTGCTTCTTGAGCTCCGGGAGGCCTGTCGCGTATTTATCGAGGTAGGCGGTGTCGTAGAGCCCTTCACGGACGATCACGTGCATCCACGCGAGGAGGAGCGCCAGGTCGGTCCCAGGCTTGATCGGGAGCCAGTAACGGGCCTTTCCGGCCGCCGTCGAGAAGCGCGGGTCGACGACGATCAGCTCGGCCCCACGCGAGATCGCGATGGCCATGTCCTGCACCTGGGTGTTGTGCATGTTCTCGCCGAGGTGCGACCCGATCAGCGTGAGGACCCGGGAGTTCTCGATGTCGAGGACCTCCGGGGAGCCGACCGACGAGCCGAAGGTCAGGTTGAAGCCGACCTCGCGGGGACCCCGGCACTGGCCGTACGAAGGAGCGGTCACGTTCCCGCTGCCGTAAGCGAACAAGAGATGCTTGAAGAACGACCCGCCGTAGCCGTGGGAGAAGAGGGCGACCTTTTCCGGCCCGCACTCCTTCTTGATCTTCATCAGCTTCTCGGCCGTGAAGTCGAGAGCCTTGTCCCAGGAGACCTCCTCGAAGTCCTGCCCGCCCCTCTTGTTCGACTTCCGGAGAAGCGGCTTCTTCAGACGGTCCGGGTCGTAGAGGAGGCCAATGCCTCCCGTCCCGCGCGGGCAGAGATGGCCGCGCGAGAGAGGGTGCTCCGGGTTTCCAACGATCTTCGTCACCCGGCCGTTCCGGACGTGGGCCAGGACGCCGCACTTCCAGAAACAGAGTTCGCAGAACGTTGGGACGACCCGGTCGCCGTCAGTCTTCGGGTCCTCGACTCCGTCCCGGTCGAGGCCCCAGAACTTCGTGAAGAAGCCGGACCCGACAGCGGCCGCCCCGACCGTCGCTCCCCCGATCTTGATGAAGTCACGCCGGTTGTTCGTCATGCCCATCTCCAGCTGAGGCCCCCAAATTGGTTCCTGGGGCTTCCACTCAAGAACTGGGCCAACGGAAGGACATCGGCTATCTCCCTCGGAGAGCGGTGTTTCCTTGCGAGGCGAGGCGTACGACTGCAACAAATTGTTTCTATTGACACAACCTGATTCAGGGGTTGTGCCTTCTTCGAATCAGAAGAGATCAAGAAGAGATCGAGATCCGTTGGCGGCGACGGGCGGGCCTCGTTCCCGGTGATCGGGCGGGACGACCTACAGACTTCGGGATACGATCTCATCGAGTCAGGAGGCCTGATCATGCGCAAAGGGATCGCCACCCTTGGCAATGCCGCGGCAGGGAAGGAGGCCCATGGCCACTGCGGCTGGGAGTTCCGTCTGTCCGAGAAGAACGAGGAGGAGTAAATGAGCGCCAAGGTGAAGATCGGCATCATCATCTGCGACCGGTACAAGGGCTGCGCGGGAGGTAAGTGCTTCCGTGCCCTGCGCGAACGAGAAGGGGCCTTCTCGGCCTATGCCGGCGCCGACGTGGAGCTCGTGGGGTTCACGTCCTGCGGCGGCTGCCCGGGCGGAAACATCGAGTCCGCCCCCGAAGAGATGAAGAAGAACGGGGCGCAGGTCGTCCATCTCGCCACGGGATTCCTCGTGGGATACCCGCCGTGCCCCCACATCGAGCACTTCAAGAAGATGATCCCCGAGCGGTTCGGCCTCGAGGTCGTGGTAGGCACCCACCCAATTCCCCAGAAGTACCACGAACCGCACTGCGCGCTAGGCACGTGGGACGGACCGGCCTGGAAGGAACTTCTCGGCCCGAGCCTGGCCGACGAGGCGACGCGGATCGCCTACAACTGACCTGAACGGTTTGGCCCTCCGCGAGGATCCTGGAGTCCGGAAGGAATACCTGGGCGGGTGAGGAGCCGGGGACCTCCGCCGTTTACGGGCCGAGGTCTGAAATCGGCCTACCGGCCGCCCCGCTCAACCCGGCTCGCCCTGGATCCGCCGCGAGAGGGCGACGAGGGAGCGGAAGACGGTCTCGACCGTCTCCTCTTCGATCCCCGCCTCTGCTGCCCAGCGCCGCCGCTCCTCGAAGAGGACCGCCTCGCGGGCCGGGTCGTGCACCTTCCGCCCGGCCAGGGCCTTCGCGTGTCCGGCCCGGCGCGCCAGCTCCGACCGCTGGACGATCAGCTTGACGATCTCCCGGTCCACGGCGTCGATCAGGTCGCGCGTCTCGCGAAGCTCGGGGTGCGGGGCATTCGTCGCCGGGATCGAGAGCGCCGCGCTGCCCCGCTCCCCGGTTGGCAGGCTCTCGGGGTGCTCGAGGGCCGCGTGGATCGCCGAGAGGGAGGCGAGGAGCTTCTCTCGCTCCTCGGCGGCGTATGGGTTCTCGAGCTGGATCGCCTTGAAGAGGTGCCCGGCGTCCTCGCGGACGGCAGCGATCGTCCGCGCGATTGCCTGGAACGACGGAGGGGTGAAAGGGACTTCGCCGTTCACGCCGGTATCCAACAGCCCTTTCGCGATGAAGAAGGTAAGGGCGTGAGTGGAAGCCATCACCCGGTCGTGGGCCTCCGGCTCCTGCTCGATGATCTGGCAGCCGATCCGTTCGTAGAGGCCCCGGAGCCGTTCGACCGCCTCGGGATGGGCTGGGTTGGGGCAGAGGACGACGCGGAGCGGACGCTCGGCGAGGGAGAGGCTGACCGGGCCGAAGAGAGGGTGCGAGGCGGCCCACGGGACGCTGTCCCCCAGGATCTCGCGCATCGCCTCGACCGGGTGGACCTTGACGCTCCCGACGTCGAAGACGATCTGACCCGGGCGGAGAAGCGGCCGGATCTCCCGTAAGACCTTCGGTATGGCGGAAACCGGCACGACTACCCCCACCATGTCGACGCCGGCCATGAGGGCGGTCAGGTCCGCCGCGCGCAGCTCGGCCGGGACCTCCGACGTGGGGTCGAACGCCCGGACTGGGATCCCTTCTTCGACGAGTAGCGCGGCGAACGCGCGGCCGAACCGGCCGTAGCCGATCAGCCCGACCGACGGGGCCTCACCCGGTCCGAAATGGGAACGCACGGCCCGACCCTAGCAGCCCGTGGCACAAGTAGGAAGGGCCGCGTTCGGAGCGCCGCGGGCTAGGGGGTCGGCCTGCGGGAGTCAAGGCACTCCGCACGGAAGGCCGGATTCGTCGCCACCGCCGAGACTTTCCGGACCTCCTCGGCACCGAGGGACCGGAATCCTGTCCGCGTCCCCTCCCACGGGATCTCCCCGGCCACCGACCGTGCCCCTTCGCGGGAGTGACAGCTCCCGCACGTCCGGGCCTTCGTTCCTGTGGAATGCGGCTCGATCGGCGCGCAGAGGCGGACCGTCCTCTCGCCGCCCCCTCTCGAGTGGACCGACATCAACATCCCCGGTATCGCGGGAACGACCTTGCCGTCGCTCCGGATACCGAGAGCCGGGCGTCCTGCACCGAAGCCCTCCGACGTCTCGGCCCACCGGCCGGGCGTTTCGGCCGCGGCGGAGAAGTCCCACTGCTTTCCCGCCGGGTCGAAGGCTGTGTGGCAGGTCGTGCAGAGCGGCGCCCAGGCCGCGTGACACGCGCTGCACGAGAGGGGTTCGTGCCCCTTCAGCGTGTGGTTCCGGTCACGGGGCGTCAGCTTCACCGGGACCGGCTTCCCGTCGCTCTTCCGGAAGAGGACCCACCCTTTGCCGCCGGGCCCGGGGCGTAGGTTCCAGACGGGAGTCCCCCGCTTTCCGAGCCGGACCGCCTCACCTCCCGACCGGGACTCCTTCCTCATCCGGAGGAGGTCGCCGGAGATCGGGTCCGCCACCCGGTCCCAGGCCGTCTCGCCTTCCAGCCCGGCCGGCCCGTGGCACGCCTCGCAGCTGATCTCCACCTGCTGCTCCTTGTGCGCGTACCGCGTCCCGTTCCCCATCAGGTCGGTGTGCAGGTGGCAGTCGACACAGCCGAGACCGGAGGCGAGATGGACGTCGGCCGATGTCCGGCAGACGGGCCGTCCGTCCTCCAACATCTCGGCCGCGCACGTCTCGCGCTGATTCGGCTCGACCTCGTAGAGCCCCTGGTACGTGAGGGAGATCCGCCCGCTCCGGCTGTGGCACCCGAAACAGCGGTCGTCGCCGATCCGGCTGTCGACCGGAGGATGCGGACGCCTCTCCCCCTCTTTCCTCCTCGCCACGTGACACGCCGCGCATCCCGACCCGTTGCCGCGGATCGCGTCGTCACGGCTGCCTCGTCGGGTTCCCAGGTGGCATCCGGCGCAGAGCTTCCGGAGGTGATCCTCGGCCGGCGTCGGACTCCGTGAGGTCAGCATCGCCAACGTGTTCGTTTCGGTGTCGGTGCTCTCGGGAGAGGGGGTCTCGCCGAACGCCCAGCGATCCACCCCGATGATCCCGCTTCCGCGCGCCATCAGGGACGACGCGACCCGCTCCGCTTCGCGCGGGTGACACCCGATCCGCCCGCACGTCGACGCGACGGACGAAAGGGCCCCCGGCTCGGGCTCCATCCCCGCGTGAGCCCTCACCTTGTCGAAAGAGAGCGGATTGCCCAGGTGGCAGGAGGCGCAGCCCAGGGACACGCGAGCATGAGCGCCCCCTGGGTCCTCGTCCGGACGAACGTGGCACGACACGCAGCGTTCCACCGCCCCGCCAGCCCTCGAAGGCCCGCTCCCGAGCTGGCGGACGCGAGCAGACTCCCTCGCCGCGGAGGCGAGGAGCGCAGCGAGGGCGAAGAGGAGCGCCGTGACGAGCGCACCGGTGCGGTACATCTCACCGCCCGCCAGCAAGGAGCAGGATCCGGACCGAGAAGGCGATCCAGGCGAGGACGAGCGTCCCGAGGGCGGCGAGGACGGCCCCCCTCATCCTCCCGGTAGAGGCGCGGAGGGCTCCGAGGAGGGCGACGAGAAGGAGCGGCACGCCCCAGCCGAGGGCGACGGGAAGGTCGACGAGCATCCCTTGCAGCCCGAGCAATGCCCAGGGCCCCAGGAGGATGCCGCGTCCCGGGGGCGGGGGACCGAGCGGAAGGGAAAGCAAGCCGGCGGCTCCGACCGAGACGAGCGTCGCGAGGGTAGCCGGACGGGCGCCCGGCCAGACGAGCCGAGCGTGCTCGATCGTTAGGAGGAGGACGAGGATCGAGACCGTCCCCGCGTGGTGGAGCGCGACCGCCCCGAGGCTCTCGTGCACCCCTCCCAGGACGAAGGCCGCGAGACCTTGTCCCACGACGGGGATCGACGCCATCAGGCCGCGCCAGACGTCGCCGGCGGCCCTGGCCTCGGCGTCCCCGCGGAGGACGAAGCCCCCGAGCAGCGCGAGGAGGAGGAGCGGCACCAGCGCGACCGCGCGCCACCAGGCGCCAAGGCCGAGCTGGCCCTCGGTCCTCCGCCATGCCACCTGGACGACGTGGACGAGCGTCGCTCCAAGGACAGCGAAGCTGGACCACACGTGCAAGCCTCGGAGGAACGACCCTAAAGGGACAGCCCCGACGATCGTCTCGAGGCTCAGGAGCGGAGAAACCGGGTCGTAGTGCGGGACGAGGGCGGCGCCGCTGAGGAGCGAGACGGCAAGAAATGAGTACGCCAGCTTGCCGAAGTTCCCCGAGGGCCGCGCGGGAGCCTCCACCTCGGGGGTCAGAGCCGGGCGATCCATCGGTCTCCCCTCTTCTCGAGAACCGCGCGAGCGAGCGGCCGCCTGGCCGGTCCCGACGTCACTCGCCCGTCGGCGTCGAACCGGCTCCCGTGACAGGGACACGCGAACCCGCCAGCGGGGCGCGGCGCGACCCGGCAGCTGAGGTGCGTGCACTCGAGGGAGAGAGCCTTCGGGGCGGACGGCGTCCCCGTCAGGAAGAGCCCGCCGGAGGCAAACCCCTCACCGGTCGAGAGGCGCGCGAGGAGGTCCGGGGTCAGCTCGACCTCCCGGCTCTCTCCCCGCGCCGGCCGGAGGGACTTCCAGAGGAGCCCGACCCCGAGGGCCGCGAGCCCGATTCCCATCCAGCGCCAGACTTCGCCGAGGAAGTCGCGCCGGGAGCTCATTCGATGCCGAGTTCGTGCATCCGCCGCCAGAGCGTGCTCCGGCTGATGCCGAGGGCCTTCGCGGCGAGGCTCCGGTTCCACCGGTTGGACGAGAGCGCCTCGACAATCCGCTTCCGGTCGGGATCGGCCTCGTCGGCGACCAGGGCCGGACTCGACGCTGGGAACGCCCCGGCTCCAGTCACCTCCAGGCTCAGCTCCGGCGGCAGGTCCTCGATCTGGATCGTCTGGCCCGTGCAAAGCGTGACGGCATATTCGAGGGTGTTCTCCAATTCGCGGACGTTCCCGGGCCAGGGGTAGCGCTCCAGCACCGCGAGGGTGTCTTGAGAGATGCGGAGAGACCGCCCCGCTCTACCGCTGATGTGCGCGAGGAGGTGGGGGGCGATGAGGGCGATGTCCTCGGGCCGCTCGCGGAGCGGCGGGATCCGGATCGGGACGACGCGGAGCCGGTAGTAGAGGTCCTCGCGGAACCGTCCGTGCGCGATTGCGTCCTGAAGGTCGGCGTTGGTGGCAGCGATGATCCGCGCGTCGACGGTGCGGGAGATGCTGTCGCCCACCCGCTCGAACTTCCTCTCTTGGATGACGCGCAGGAGCTTGGCCTGGAGGTGGACCGGCATGTCGCCGATCTCGTCGAGGAAAATCGACCCCCCTTTCGCCAGCTCGAAGCGCCCGACGCGGTCCTTCACCGCCCCGGTGAATGCTCCGCGGACGTGCCCGAACAGCTCGCTCTCGAGCAGCTCGCCGGGAAGGGCAGCACAGTTCACGGCAATCAGGGGCCCCGCGCTCCTCGGGGAGTGGGCGTGCAGGGCCCGGGCGAGGACCTCCTTCCCGGTGCCGCTCTCCCCTGTGATCAGGACGGTCGCGTCGCTCCGGCTGAGCGACTCGACGAGGTGAACGATCCGGAGCATCGCCGGAGAGCGGGCGATCAGCCCGTGCGAGGCGATGGCTGTCTGGAGGAAGCTGACGTCGTCCTCCGCGGGCCGGAGGACGATCAGGTAGTAGGCCCTCGGATCGCAATGGTTCGAGACGTACCGCGGGATGACGGCCGCCGTCAGCGAGACGAGCCGGGCACTCCCCTCCCCACAGCGAAGGAATGCCCGGCGCCCTTCTTCGCGCCGTCCCTTCGCGAGGGAGTCACGGAGCGAGTCCGAGGGACCGAAGAGCTTCGCTCCGACCAGGTCCTCGATCGGCTTGCCGATCGCTTCGGCCGCCGCCCCCTTGTACGTGATTTCGTCGATCGTCTGGCTGACCCGGATGATCTTGAAGTCCTCATCCAGGACGATCAACGTCCGGCCGAGGGCCTCGAAGACCGTTTCCAGCGTCCCGAAGCCGGGGTTTCCTTCCATCACCGACGGCAGGGCGTGTTCGCTCGATTCCATCAGGCCCCCTACGCGTCCGGTCTCGTCGCTCATCTCCGTCTACCGCGCCCCGCGACAAGTCTAATGCAGGTGTCGGGACTCCTTTCGCCCGTCCCGGGACTCTTCGCGATCTCCTCGTGGAGCTCCAGTTAGGCTGGCTCGAGGTGATGGCGAAAACCGTCCGGTTCGCCGTCGAGAAAGGGGACTTTCACCCCGGGGTCGACCCCGTGCAGTTCGCGCACGATATGTACGGTGTAATGCTCGCCTTCCACCACGCCTCCCGCCTCCTCGCGGACGAGAAAGCGGAAGCGCGCGCCCGCAATTCCTTCGAGGGCCTTCTTGCAGCCGCCCGGGCGCTACGCGCCCACCGGAGCTGACTGCAGTTGAGAGGGGAACCCATGACCGGGTTCCCCTCGCCTTTGCGGCCCACCCTTCCTCGCCCGAGAGCACGGGGACTCCGGAGGTTCCGGTTCCACGAAGCGACCTCGCTCCCGTAGGCGCGAAGCGCCTCAGCCCGCGTCAGCGATCCGGTCCCGCGCGGAGGGAGCTCGAGGGAACCCGGCGGGTCCCGGGTTCCCTCGATTCATCGAAGCCACTGGTCCAGCCACGCCCGGACCGTGTCGTGCCATAGGAGCGAGTTCTGGGGTTTCAGCACCCAGTGGTTCTCGTCGGGGAAGACGAGGAGCTTCGAGGGGATCCCCTTCCGCTGGAGCGCCGTGAACGTCGACAGCCCCTGCGTGTAGACGACCCGGAAGTCCTTCATCCCGTGGACGACGAGGGTCGGCGTCTTCCAGTTCTTCACGAGGTCGACCGGGTTGTGTTTCGCGTAGCCGGCCGGGTTCTCCCACGGGGTGCCGCCGTGCTCCCACTCGGGGAACCAGAGCTCCTCGGTATCAAAGTAGGCCATTCGCTCGTCTAGGTTCCCGTCGTGGGTGACGAGGCATTTGAAGCGGTCGGTCTTCCCCGCGATCCAATTGATCATGTAGCCGCCATACGACGCGCCGAGCGCCCCGACCCGGGTCCCGTCGAGAAACGGCCACGTGGCCAGCGCGTGGTCGAGGCCCTTCATCAGGTCCTCGTACGGCGCGCCGCCCCAGTCGCCGTTGATCGCGTCGGTGAAGACCTGCCCGTAGCCGGTCGACCCGTGGAAATCGACCATGACCGCGGCATAACCCGCCCCTGCATAGAACTGCGGGTTCCAGCGGTAATGGAAGTCGTTGCCGAAAGAGCCCTGCGGCCCGCCGTGGATCAGGAATGCAACCGGGTATTTCTTCGCCGGGTCGAATCCGACGGGCCGGACCAGGTAACCATGGACGGTGTCGCCCTTCGCTCCTTTGAACGAAAAGCGCTCCGGCTGACCGAACCGGATCGCGGCGAGGTCGGCGTCGTTCAGGCCGGTGACTTTCTCGACAGGGCCACCTGCCGCCGAGACGGTGAAGAGCTCGACCGGGCTCGTCAAGGTGTGGCGGCCGAAGACGAGCTTGTCTCCGCCCGCAAGCTGCGGCGAGACGACCGTTCCCTCGCCGACGACGATCCGGGCCTTGCCCGTCGCCGCGTCGACGGCGAAGAGGGCCTTCTGGCCCAGGTGCTCGGCCGTCGTAAACAGGGTCTTCCCGTCCCACGACCAGAAGAGGTCGGAAGGCGACCGGTCGCCGGTCTTCGTGTCGTCGGCCCGCAGCGTGAACTTCCGCTCCGCGCCGGAGAGGCCGTCGCGCAGGACGATCTCGAAGCGGTCGGCCTCGTAGCCGGGGCGGCTCATCGCCAGGTAGGCCAGCGTTTTCCCGTCCGGGGAGAAGCGCGGCTGGGTGTCCCAGGCCGGGTTGGTCGTCAGCTTTTTCGGCGCCGCCGACCCGTCCGCCGGTACCGCGAAGAGGTCGAAGTTCGTCGACCAGGCCTCCTGCCGGCCCGCGTCGCGCGCCGCGAAGACGACTGTCTTCCCGTCGGGGGAGATCGCCGTCTCGTCGAGGTCACCGAAGGGGCGGGACGGCGCGTCGGCGTCCATCGCCGGCATCAGATCGCGGACGGCGCCGCCCGAGAGGTACACGACGAAGAGGTGGTTCCGGGTACCGTCGGCCCAGGCGTCCCAGTGACGGACGAAGAGGCTGTCGAAAAGCATCCCGGTGCTCTTCGCCTTCGCCTTCGCGTCGAGGGCTTTCTTCGTCTCGTCGGGCGTCTTGCCGGGAAGGACCGCCATCGCGACGAGGAGGGACCGACCGTCACGGAACGGCTCGAACGCGTCGACGTCGAGCGGCTGGCTGGTCACCCGGACCGCCTCGCCCCCTTCCAGAGGGAGCTGCCAGATCTGCTGTGACCCGCTCCGCGCCGACAGAAAGTAGAGGCTCTTTCCGTCGGGCGACCAGCGGGGGCTCGAGTCGTTCGACTCCCCGGATGTCAGCTGCCGGGCCGCCTTCGAGGCCAGGTCGGCGAGCCAGATGCTGGTCCGCCCCTTGTTCGCCTCCATGTCGGTCACCCGGACCGTGAAGGCGACCGACCGACCGTCGGGTGAGACCCGCGGGTCGGCGATCCGCTTCATCGCCAGCATGTCGTGGATCGAGAACGGGTGCGGCTCGACGGCCGGGGCCGGCGCCGCCTGGAGGACGACGAGGAGCGTGAGGGCGAGGCGAAGTCTTGGAATCCGCATTCAGGAATCGTAACGCTCTCCCGTAACATCACCCGGATGGGCACCGTCGCGCGATTCGCGCTGTTCCTGACGATCGTCCTCGGGATCTGGACCGGCTTCCACGTCTGGGCCTGGAGCCGACTGTCGGCCTTCCCGGCGTTCACGGCGGTCCCCCACCCGGCCCGCCTCGCGGTCTTCAGCCTCCTCTGGCTCAGCTACCCGCTCGGCCGGACCCTTCTCCACAACGGCTGGAAGCTCCCCGGAGAGGCGTTGGAGATGGCCGGCGCCGTCTGGATGGGCGTCCTCTTCATCCTCTGTTCCTGGCTCCTCGTAGCGGACCTCGTCACCGGCTTCGGCTTCCTCCTCCCTCACCACGTCCTGGCCGCCCGGAAGCTCGCGGTGATCGTCGGCCTCGCCCTATCGGTCTTCGCGGTCTTCCAGGGTCTTCGCGGCCCTCGGGTGGTCCGGTATGAGGCGAAGATCCAAGGGCTGGCCCCGTCGTTCGACGGCCTCCGGATCGTCCAGATCTCGGACCTCCACCTCGGGAGCCTCCTGGGACGGCGCTGGCTGGAGGCGCGTGTCGAGCAGGTCGAAGCGCTCCGTCCCGACCTCCTCTTCGTCACGGGCGACCTGGTCGACAGCGAGGTGGCGCCGGTCCGGCCCCTCGTTCCGCTCCTGAGGCGCCTTTCGGCCCCGCTCGGCGTCTGGGGCGTGACGGGGAACCACGAGTTCTACGCCGGCATAGAGGCATCCACCGCCCTTTACGCCGACGCGGGGATCCGACTGCTCCGTGACTCGTGGACCGAGGTTCGCCCCGGCCTGGTCCTCGTCGGGGTCGACGACCTCTCGGCCAGGCGGCAGCTCGGCCTGAACGGCGACCCGGTGGCGCGGGCGTTCCATGGGGCTCCGGACGGAACCAGGATCTTCCTTTCCCACTCGCCGCTCCGCGTGAAGGACGCGGCCCGCGCGGGGGCGAGCCTGATGCTCTCGGGCCACACGCACGCCGGCCAGATCTGGCCCTTCACCTACCTCTGCGAGATCCCCTACCCGCACCAGGCCGGGCTTTACCGGGAGGGAAACCTCCAGATGATCGTCCATCGCGGAACCGGAACCTGGGGCCCGCCGATGCGCCTTTTTCTCCCTTCCGAGATCGTCGAGGTGACGCTCCGGAGGGGCTGACGGATCCGGACGCGGACGCGGCCGTCGAGATGACACCGGCTGATGACGACATAATCCAGCCGCCCATGCGCCACGGAAAGAAAGTCGCCGTCGTCATGCCGGCGTACCACGCCGAGAAGACGCTCCTGAAGTCGTACCAGGAGATCCCGAAGGACTGGGTGGACGACATCATCCTCGTCGACGACGCGTCCTCCGACCGGACCGCCGACCTCGCCCGGTCGCTCGACGGCATCCACGTCGTCGTCCACCAGAAGAACCGTGGGTACGGCGGGAACCAGAAAACCTGCTACGCCACCGCCTTGGCCCGGGGAGCGGACATCTGCGTGATGGTCCACCCCGACCACCAGTACGACGCGTCGGTCCTGCCCGAGCTGATCGAGCCGATCGCCCTCGGGAAGGTCGACGCGATGTTCGGGAGCCGGATGCTCGGCGGACGCCCGCTGGAAGGCGGGATGCCGAGATGGAAGTACCTCGCGAACATCTTCCTGACGGCCGTCGAGAACGCCACGTTCTACCTCTACCTGACCGAGTACCACTCGGGGCTCCGCGCCTACTCCCGCCGCTATCTCGAGTCGGTGAACCTAGCGTCGTTCTCCGACGACTTCGTCTTCGACACCGAGATCATCGCGGCCGGGATCTGGAAACGGATGACGATCCGCGAGGTCCCGATCGTGACTCGCTACTTCGAGGAGGCGTCGCAGATCGACTTCGGAAGGTCGTGCGTCTACGGGCTGTCGGTGCTGGTGACGATGGTCCGCTTCAAGCTCCAGAAATGGGGCTGGCGGAAGGACCCTCTGTTCCGGTGACACGGAGAGAATGAACGGGTGACCGCTCCGTCCGAGGGGCTCCGGGCCGCCCGGATCCGGACCGTCCTTCTGGCCCTTCTCGTCCTCGCTGCGGGCGCGCTTTTCAACAGAGACCTCCTCACCGGCGAGGCCACCCCGTTCTACCGCGATATCGGAACGACACAGCGCCCCACCCGTGAGCTGTATCGCCAGCTCGGACCTGCTTCGTTGAACCCCCACGCGTCGTTCGGTCAGCCGTACTGGGGAAACCCGAACCTCGCCCTGGCTTACCCATTCCCGAAAGCCGCCCGGTTTCTCGGGCTCCACCTGCTCGTTCACCTCGCTCTCGGAGCGGTCGGGGCCTCGCTCTTCTTCGCGCGGTTCGTCAAGGCGCCGGAGGCCGCCCTGGTCGGAGGGCTCTCGTTCGGTCTTTCCGGCACCGTCGTCTCGTCGACCGCGTTCCTCAACGCCACGACGACGATCGCCTGGATTCCCTGGCTCCTCCTCTTCGTGCACCGCGTCCGGGATGCCCGGGGACGGGCCGTCCTCCTCCCGGCCGCCGGAATCGCCGTCTCCGCTTCTCTCCTCGTCCTCGGGGGAGAGCCTGCGCTCGCCGCGATCGGCCTCGTCCTCGCCGGCACCCTCGCAGTCAGCGGGCCGAGAGGGACGCGGCTTCGCTCCCTCGCGGCCCTCGCCGCCGGGGGGGTGGCGGCGGCGCTCGTTCTCTCGCCGTGGCTGCTGGAAGTGCTCCGCTCGTCCGCCTTCTCGTCCCGCCGAACGAAGGGCTTCTCCTGGGCCGAGTTCTCGGCCGTGGCGTTCCACCCGGCCCGCTTCCTCGAGACCCCCTTCCCGCTCCTCTTCGGCGACCCTTCTCGCCTCGTGGACGGCGGGTTCTGGGGCTTCGCAGTGACGCAGGGGAACCCTCCCTATCTCGCGTCCCTCTCGCTGGGCGTCCTTCCGGCCGCCCTCGCCCTCGCTTTCGTCGTCTCGCCTCGGCGCCGCGAAGGGCGTTTTTTCGCGTGGGTCGCCCTCGTGGCACTCCTCCTCTCGCTCGTCCCCTTCCTCCCCGGCGCCCGGACGGTCTACGAGGCTCTCCCTCCCCTGCACCTCCTCCGGTACCCGCTGAAGGCTTTCTTGGCGTTCTCGTTCGCCGTCTCGGGCCTCGCGGCGATCGGAGCCGATCGCCTCCTCGTCCCGGAGAGCCTCCCTCGCTACCGGTCCCGGGCCGCCTGGCTCCTCATCGGGGCATCGGGTCTTCTCGCGACGGCAGCCATCGCCTTCCGGCTTCGCCCCTCCTTCGCCAAGCAGCTCCTGATGACGGGCTGGGACCCAAGGTGGGTCTCCTCTCCCGACGCGGTTCTCGGCCCGGTCGTGGCGCGGATTCCGCTCCAAGCGGCCTCCGCGGCCCTCCTTCTGCTGCTCCTCGCCTGGCTTCTCGGCTCCGCTTCCTCGGGCCGGAGAGGGCGGGCGCTCCTGGTGGTCGGCGTTGCCGCCGAGCTCCTTGCCGGGGCCCGGCCCCTCCTTCCACGGGTACCGTCCCTCTGGCTCGAAAAAGCCGCGCCGCTCGTCGAACGCGCGGCCGCGATCCCGGGGAGAGTGTTCGAGCGGACGGGAAAAGACCTCGACCCGGTGCGCCGCGGACTCTTCGGGCGGGTCTGGGGGGACGGCCCAGCGTCGCTCGCCGTCGCGCAGTGGTCGCAGGGCTGGGCGCTCGCCGGAGCCCCCTTCGGCCTCCGGTACGCCTACGACAAGGACCCCGACGGCAGCTACTCGTACCTGACCCGCATCGCGACGGACCTGGTGGTCTCCCGGGAGTGGCCGATGCGCTTAAAGTGGCTGCGGGCCTCCGGCGTCGGCTCGGTCATCGCGAGCGACGTCCCTCCGGAGCTGCCCGGACTTTCACCCGTCTTTCTCGAAGGGAGGGCGGGCATCCCGGCCGTTCTCTTCCGCCTGAACGACCCGCTCGCCGGCGTCCGCCGCGTCGGGCGAGTCGTCGGGTCGAGATCCGTGAGCGAGGCCGTGGCTCTCGTCGAGAACCCCGAATTCGACCCGGCCACCGACGCCGTCGTGGCCGGAGCCGCGCCTCTCGGAACGGCGCCTCCCGGAGCCGCTCCAGACCGTCAGGCGGACGCGCGCCTCGTCGAGGAAGGGCCCACCCACCTGGTCGTCGCAACCTCCGGCGCCTCGGCGGGGCTGCTCGTCGCTGACCGCTCCTGGACGCCGAGGACACGCGCCGAGGTGAACGGCGCAGCCGCAAAGGTGTACGCCACGTACGTCCATCTCGTCGGCGTGCCGGTCCCCCCGGGGCCGGCCACCGTCCGAATCTCCCTTGCCCCTTAACGCCCCCTGACGTGCCCGGCCCTGCCCAACCCTCCCCGTGCCCGGAACGAGTCTCTGTGCTAGCGTGCGGAAGCCGGGTGGGTTGGCCTGCGCTGGCCGGCCCGAGCGTCATCCCAGGAGAATGAGCGTGAGAAAGCCAGTCGTCCCAATCGTCGTCCTCTTTCTCCTCGCGTCCTGCGGGAAAAAGGGTGAGCTCGCCAAGGGCTCGATCGCTCCCGAGGCCGCGCACGCTCCCTCGATCGCCCCGGCCGGAGCACCGCCGGCCGAGGCGATCGAGGGAAAGCAGCCCCCTTCCGATCCCATCCACGCTGGAACCGCGAAGGACCCGCACGCCGGGTTGGAACGGCAGGCGATCAACGCGGGAACCGGCCGCAAAGGGCGGGTCGTGGAGACGATGAACGCTGCCGGGTACACCTACCTCCGGGTGGACGAGAACGGCTCGTCCGTCTGGCTGGCCGTGATGGAAGTCCCGGTGAAGGTCGGCGACGTCGTGGAGTTCCCCGATTCGCAGCCGATGACCGGGTTCAGGAGCAAGACGCTGAACCGGACCTTCGATTCGATCCTCTTTGTCCCGGGCATCCGCGTCGAGCGACCGAAGTGACCGCCGCTCCAGCCTCGACTCCTTCGCCCGATTCACCTCTGGTCGGGGTCATCATGGGGAGCCGGAGCGACTTCGAGACGCTTTCCCCCGCATGCGACGTCCTCCGGGAGCTCGGGGTCTCTTTCGAGACGCGCGTCGTCTCGGCCCACCGGACACCGGACCGGACGTTCGAGTACGCGGCCTCTGCCGAGGGGCGAGGCCTACTCGTCATCATCGCCGGGGCCGGAGGCGCGGCTCATCTGGCCGGGATGGTGGCGGCCAAGACACTCGTCCCCGTGCTGGGTGTCCCTGTCCCCGCCACGATTCTCAACGGCATCGACTCGCTCCTCTCGATCGTCCAAATGCCGAGAGGGGTCCCCGTCGGCACGCTCGCCATCGGGAAGCCCGGGGCGGCGAACGCGGGGCTCCTCGCGGCCGCGATCGTGGCGATCCGCTATCCGGAGGTGAAGGAACGCCTTCGGGCGTGGCGCGCCGCGCGCGAGCGGGAGGTTCTGGAGTCCCCGCTCCCTTGACCCGACGTCGACCGCCGACGAGGCCGTCGCGCTCGTGCGGCGCGCCAAGGAACTCTTGATGCGATGACCGTTCTCGACTGGGTCATCGTCGCCCTCTACTTCGCTCTCTCGATCGGTGTGGGGATGAAGTTCACGAAGAAGGGCGGTGAGTCCCTCGAGGAGTACTTCGTCGCCGGGCGGAAGGCCCCGTGGTGGCTGGCCGGCTCCGCCATGATCGCCACCACCTTTGCGGCCGACACGCCGCTCGTCGTCACGGGGCTCGTCGCCGCCCATGGAGTCGCGGGGAACTGGCTCTGGTGGAACATGGTGATGAGCGGGATGCTGACGGTCTTCTTCTACGCGCGGCTCTGGAGGCGCGCGAAGGTGATGACCGACGTCGAGTTCGTCGAGATCCGCTACGGCGGACGGCCGGCCACGTTCCTCCGCGGCTTCCGCGCGCTCTACCTGGCGCTCCCGATCAACCTGATCATCCTCGGCTGGGTGACGCTGGCCATGGTGAAGATCCTGAACGTTGCCCTCGGGATCCAGCCGGTCTGGGCGGTGGGCCTCTGCTTCGTCGTCACCGTCGCCTATTCCGCGGCCGCCGGCATGTGGGCGGTGCTCTGGACCGACCTCATCCAGCTCGTCATCAAGATGTCGGCCGTCATCGCGCTCGCGGTCTTCGCCGTCCGGAAGGTAGGGGGCATCGGCGCGCTGAAGAGCGGCCTGGCTTCTCACTTCGGGACCGCGGACGCCGCCCTCTCGTTCCTCCCACCAGCCGGCTCTGTCTGGATGCCAACCGTCGCGGTCCTCGTCTTCCTCGGCGTCCAGTGGTGGGCCGCGTGGTACCCGGGCGCCGAGCCGGGGGGCGGCGGGTACGTCGCCCAGCGGATTTTCTCGGCCCGGTCGGAGCGGGACGGCGTCCTGGCGACCCTCTTCTTCAACGTGGGCCACTACGCCTTGCGGCCGTGGCCCTGGATCGTCACCGGCCTCTGCACCGTCGTCCTCTACCCGGGCGGCGTCCTCGTCAACGGGCAGCGCGACGTGGAGGCCGCCTACGTGCAGGCGATGGTCGACCTGATGCCGGCGGGCTGGAAGGGCTTCATGCTGGCGGGCTTCGCGGCCGCGTACATGTCGACCGTGGCGACGCACCTCAACTGGGGAGCCAGCTACCTCGTCAACGACGTCTACCGGCGGTTCCTGAAGCCCGAGGCGCCCGAGCGGCACTACATCCTCGTCTCGCGCCTAGCGACGGTCTTCCTCTTCGTGGCCTCGGTCGGGGTGACGTCGCAGCTCGGCTCGATCGAGAAGGCGTGGCGGTATCTCCTCGCCCTCGGCAGCGGCACCGGCCTCGTCCTGATCCTCCGGTGGTACTGGTGGCGGATCAGCGCCTGGAGCGAGATCACCGCGATGGTCGTCTCCGGGGTCGTCTCCACCACGGCGTTCGCCCTGCTCCGGAACCCGTACGCGAAGACCGACCCCCGATTCGGCGGCGAGGAGTTCAGGGTCCAGGCGGTGGTGATGCTGCTGACGGTCGCCGTGTCGACCGTGGCGTGGGTCGCCGTCACGTTCCTGACGAAACCCGAGTCCGACGAGAAGCTCGCCGCCTTCCACGAACGGGTCCGGCCGGGGGGGCCGGGCTGGCGGCGGTTTGCCGGGAAAGCGGGGGCCGTCCCGGCCAACTCTACGGAGGCCTCGCCCCTCTTGCAGTGGATCCTCGGCGTGGTCCTCGTTTACACGACGCTCTTCGGGATCGGGAAGCTCGTCTTCGGCGAGACGGGCGCCGGTCTCGCGTTGCTCGCCGCCGGCGCTGCCGCCTTCGTCACGATCATCCGGAAGATCGGCCGGGAGTGACCGCGCCGACCTCTTCGTCGGTGGCTTGAGGCGCGCGAGCCTACTTCCTCTTGACGACCGGCTGCCCCTCCCCGCCGGGGAGCGGCGTTCGTGCGACGGGCGTGCAGGGGGACGGCATGAAGACGTTCGTGATGGCGATGGTGTCCAGGAAGAACCCGTCGAACTCGGCGCCGGGATCGCTCGAGAAACGCCAGCGAATCCGGACCGTTTTGTTGTCGTACCTCGGGGACAGGTTCGACTGGTACTTCGTCCAGGCGGTGAGACCCGCGTTGTCCGCCGGGCCGGTGAACGCTCCCTGCGTGCTGATGTACTTGCACGCGTTCACCGGGTCGCTCCCGGTCTGGAAGAATGTGTTCGGGTAGCCCGACGGGGCCCTCGGCGGGAGGTCGTCCCAGGTGCTCCCTCCATCGGTCGAGATCTCCACGACGACGCCGTCCCACTGGAACTCCAGGTTGTACCTCGCCCAATAGGAAAGGGCGGAACCGGTGCCGAGCGCGAGCGCGGGGGTCGTCACCGACGCGCAGGTATCGGGAGGATAGGTCGCGCCGTCGGGAGCGTTGTGATAGCTGTAGGTTCCCGCCTGGGCCTGCGTGCTCGTCAGCTGCCAGGGCGCCTCCACTGAGAGCCAGGCGGTGCCGTCTCCCCCACCATCGGTGAACGTGCCGAGGGTGCCTGGAGAGCCCGACGGCGTCGCGAAGAGGCCTTTGAGATTGCTCTCCTCGTTCCCGCCGTGTGGACCCGGGCCGAACGGAGTGGATTCCTCCGCCCGGACGACGTAGTGGTAGGTCACGCCCGGTACGAATCCCGGGGCCCGGTCGTCCCAGCTCGTCCCGGAGACGACCGAGGCGCGGAGGGTGTCGTGGTTCGGAAAGAAGCCCGGCGTCGTGGAGCGGTAGATGTTGTAGGTGATCGGGTCGGAGGAAGAGCAGGACGGCTTCGCGGCGGACCAGGTGACGTGAACCCGGCAGGACGGCGAGCTGGCGACCGCCGATACGATCCCATCGAACGCGGGGACGAGGTCGCACCGGCCCGACGGCGTCACGGGAACGCAGGAGGAGACGGGGCCTTCGCCGCACGCGTCGACGCCACGAATCCGGTAGCCGTATGTCCCGCCTCCCTCCGCCCGACTGTCGGCGTAGGTCGACCCCGTAGAAGTCCCAACGTACTGGAAGCTCCCGGGGGCGGCACTGCAACCGCCCTCGGCCCGGTAGACCTGCGTCGCGGTGGCGCCGGCAGCGGGGGTGAACGAAAGGTT